>Ga0068858_100000114_pt1 | contig 84795 bp, 75 predicted proteins | sample KBSSwiS12_FD_66589 | JGI IMG/M metagenome (GOLD analysis project Ga0068858, IMG submission 66589) | Switchgrass rhizosphere microbial communities from Kellogg Biological Station, Michigan, USA - KBS Switchgrass S1-2 | ecosystem: Host-associated > Plants > Roots > Rhizosphere > Soil ...
GGTCGTGCCCTCGGGCGCGCCGTGAACTTCGACTGGCGCGACCAGCCGGTGCTGCCGGGCGCACAGCGCACCGAGTACTACTGGGAAGGCCCGCGCGGAACCGGCGCGGCGCTCGCCTCGGCCCTGCGCGGCTGGGAGCACCTGCGGTACGAGGTCACCGAAGACGCCTCACCTCAGAGCGACGGCGGCCGGTGGATGCACACGCCCGACCTTGGCATCTTCTTCGCGCAGACCGACACCGTCGGCAATGTCGTGATCCCCGAAGACCGGATCCGGTTCGCCATGGAGTCCGCAGGCTCCGACGCGTTCGAACTGCACCGCGAACTGCGCCTCGCACTGGGCCAGGCCTGGGACGACGAGCTCGAGTCGTTCCGCCACGCCAGCGAAGACAGTCCCGTCGTCTGGCTGCACAAGGTGGGGTGACCCCCGTGGGCAGGCATGCAGCAGGACTGCACGCAGCAGGCCGAGCAGTGGGCACCGGCCCACGCGTCGTGACGCCACCGAGGGCACAGGGTCATGACGAGCCGCGGGGGCGGTTGTTCGACGAGCGGGACACCGAGCAGGCGATGGCCGTGCTCGAGCGTCTGGCGGCCGCCAGGGCGTCGCGGAAGAGGATTCTCGAACTGGCGTGACGCGGGCGCTTGACGTGGGCGCTTGACTCTGACGCTGCGTCAACTCGTAGCGTCGCAGCCATGAACGACGACATCACCATCACCCGCGACATCTACCCGATGCCGGCCTTCCTCACCCTGACCGTCTCGGACCTCGAGCGCTCGGTCCGCTGGTACACCCAGGGCCTCGACTTCGTCGAGCTGGCCCGGATGCCTCAGCTGGTCCACCTGCGCCGCTACCGCTACCAGGACATCCTGCTGTTCCCGCACCAGGCCGGCTGGCCCGCCGGAGATCCGGGAGCGGGCTGGAGCTACTCGTTCCGCGGCGGACCGGGCCTGCCCGCGCTGGCCGAGCGTCTCGCTGCTCATGCACCGGGGGCGAGCGCCGGACTGCAGCGCATGCCCTGGAACGTCGACGAACTGCGGTGCACCGACCCCGACGGCTACACCATCGTGTTCACCGAGAGGGTGCCCGACGACGAGATGGATCAGGAATTCAGCGCGGCTGTGCTCGCCTCGCTGATTCCCGACCTCTAGGCGGCTCGGCTCCTAGGCGTCGTAGCTGCGGATCGCGATCACCGAGTTGTGGCCGCCGAACCCGAACGAGTTCGAGATCGCGAGCTGCGGACCATCCCCGAGCGCCTGAGCGTCAACCCCGACCGACAGCGGGATCTCGGGATCCCGCTCGGTCAGGTTGATCGTCGGCGGCGCCGTGCGGTTCTTCACCGCGAGGATGGTGAACACTGCCTCGAGCGCACCGGTTCCGCCCAGCAGATGGCCGGTCGCCGCCTTCGTGGCCGAGACCGGGATGTCGTGCACCCGGTCTCCGAACACGGCGAGCAGCGCCTTGTATTCGGCGATGTCGCCGACCGGGGTGCTCGTGGCGTGCGCGTTGATGTGCGTGACCTCGTCGACGCCCGCACCCGCCTGCTCGAGAGCTGCCCGAACCGCCCGCGCAGCGCCCCACCCCTCGGGGTCGGGAGCCGTGATGTGGTACGAGTCGCTGGTGACCGCGCCGCCGGCGATCTCGGCGTAGATGTGGGCGCCGCGCGCGAGCGCGTGCTCCTCGGTCTCGAGCACCAGCGCCGCGGCGCCCTCGCCCATCACGAAGCCGTCACGGGTGACGTCGTAGGGGCGCGACGCCGTCGCCGGGTCGTCGTTGCGCTTGCTGAGCGCCTGCATCGAGGCGAACGAGGCGATGGTGATGCCGTGGATGCACGACTCCGAGCCGCCCGCGACGATGATGTCGGCATAGCCGGCCTGCAGGTGGTCGTAGGCGTTCGCGATCGACTCGGTGCTCGAGGCGCACGCGGACACGTCGGTGCGGGCGAAGGCGCGCGCGTTCAGGCTCATCGACACCGCGGCGGCCGCGGCGTTCGGCATGAGCATCGGGACCGTCATCGGCAGGACCCGGCGCGGGCCCTTCTCCTTGAGGGTGTCCCACGCGTCGATCAGGGTCCACAGGCCGCCGATGCCGGTGGCCCATTCGACGCCGAGGCGCTCAGGCTCGATCTCGGGGGATCCGGCATCCGCCCAGGCCTCCCGGGCCGAGATCAGCGCGAACTGACTGACCGGGTCGAGGCGCTTGATCTCGATGCGCTCGAGCACCTCATCCGACCGCACCTTGGCTTCGGCGGCGAAGGTGACGGGCAGGTCGAGCTCGGCGACCCAGCTCTGGGTGAGGCTGTGCGCACCCGACTCGCCGGCCAGCAGGCCGGTCCAACTGTCGGGGGCGGTGCCGCCGACCGGCGACGAGGCGCCGATCCCGGTGACGACGATCTTCTTGGTCATTCGATCTTTCTCCCGTGGAAGAACCCGGCGAACGCCGGGCGAAGGCCAGGCAGAAGGGCGGGGGAGCGGCCAGCGCTCCCCGCCCGATGCCTGCTGCTGAGCGCTAGCTCTGCGCTTTGACGATGTAGGTGACGGCGTCACCGACGGTGACGAGGTTCTTGACCTCTTCGTCGGGGATCTTGACGTCGAACTTCTCTTCGGCGTTGACGACGATCGTCATCATCGAGATCGAGTCGATGTCGAGGTCGTCGGTGAACGACTTGCCCATCTCCACCGTGTCCGTCGCGATTCCGGTCTCGTCGTTGATCAGTTCAGCCAGACCGGCGAGAACCTCGTCTTGGGACAGTGCCATTTCGTATCTCCTTGAAGGGGTGGTGCAGGGGTTGTGTGTGTCGAACGACCGTGGACAATCCTAGGGGAGCCGCACAACCTGGGCCCCGTAGACCAGACCGGCGCCGAAGCCGATCTGCAGGGCGAGGCCGCCGCTCAACTCGGGGTGCTCCTCGAGCAGGCGATGCGTGGCCAGTGGGATCGACGCAGCCGAGGTGTTGCCGGTGGTCTCGATGTCGCGGCCGATCTGCACGGTATCGGGCAGTCCGATCTGCTTGGCCAGCTCGTCGATGATGCGCATGTTCGCCTGGTGCGGGATGAAGGCGGCGAGATCGGCAGCCGTCACGCCCGCGGCCTCGAGGGCCTGCTTGGCGACCTTGGCCATCTCCCAGACCGCCCAGCGGAACACCGCCTGGCCGTCCTGGCGCATGGTCGGCCACGGCTTGACCTTGTCGAGATACTCCTCGAAGGTCGCGTTCATGCCCACGGCATCCCACTTCGAGCCGTCCGACCCCCAGATCGTGGCTGAGATGCCGGGCTCGTCGGCCGGGCCGACCACCGCGGCACCGGCGCCATCGCCCAGCAGGAACGAGATCGAGCGGTCGTTCGGGTGCACGTACTGCGACAGCTTCTCGGCGCCGATCACCAGCACGTAGTCGGCGGCGCCGGCCCGGATGAGCGCGTCGGCCTGGGCGATCCCGTAGGTGTATCCGGCGCATGCCGCGCTGATGTCGTAGGCAGGAGCCGGGCTGACGCCGAGACGCTCGGCCAGCAGCGACGACATCGACGGCGTCACCGCGACGTTGCTGATCGTCGAGACCAGCACGGCGCCGATCTGATCCGGGCGGATTCCCGCCTTCTCGATCGCCTCACGGCCCGCCGTCTCGGCCAGGTCGATCGCGTCGACGCCCTTGCGCGCCCGCTTGCGCGTGATGATCCCGGTGCGCTGCCGGATCCACTCGTCGCTCGAGTCGATCGCCTCGACCAGCTCGGAGTTCGGCACGACGACATCGCCGCGGGCCGCGCCGAGCGCGAGGATGCGGGTGAACGGGTGTCCGACGGACTGTTTGAGGGCGGTCATGCGGATGCTCCATCGTCGGCGAGGTCGGAATCCTGCACGGCGTCGAGCAGCTCGTGCGCGGTCGGGATGTCGTCGGGCGTCTTGACCGCGACCGTCGGGAGTCCCTTGAGGCCGCGCTTGGCCAGTCCGACCAGCGCACCGGCCGGGGCGAGCTCGATCAGCCCGGTGACGCCGGCTGCAGCGAAGGCCTCCATGTCGAGGTCCCAGCGCACCGGCGAGGCCACCTGGCCCACCAGCAGGTCGATGAATGCCGACCCGCTCGTGACGATCGAGCCGTCCTTGTTGGTCCAGATGGTCCAGTCCGGATCGTTGACGGTCAGGCCGTCGGCGACCGAGCGCAGGGCGTCGACGGCGGGCTGCATGAACCGGGTGTGGAACGCGCCGGCCACCTGCAGCGGGATCACGCGGGCTCCGGCCGGCGGATCGTCCTGCAGCGCGGCCAGGGCGGGAAGTTCGCCCGCAACGACGAGCTGGCCACCGCCGTTGTAGTTGGCGGGCTGAAGGCCGAGCGCCTCCAGCTTGGTGAGCAGCTCATCCTGATCGCCGCCGATCACGGCGCTCATGCCGGTGGCCACCTGGGCGGCGGCTGCGGCCATGGCGGCGCCGCGCGCGGCGACCAGGGTCATCGCGTCCTGCTCGCTCAGGATGCCGGCGCCGGCCGCGGCGGCGACCTCGCCCACCGAGTGGCCGGCGATGCCCGCGGTCTTGCTCTTCCATCCGGACCCGGATCCCTCGTCGAGCACCGCGGCCAGCGACATGATCGAGGCGGCCACGATCAGCGGCTGGGCGATCGCGGTGTCTCGGATGGTGTCGGCGTCCGACACGGTGCCGTGGCGCGCGAGATCGATGCCCGCGGCCTCGCTCAGCGCGCCGAGATGCTCGGCGAAGCGGGGTTCTGCGAGCCAGGGTTCGAGAAATCCGGGGGTCTGCGATCCCTGACCGGGCGCGACGATGACGACACTCACCCTCCCAGTGTGTCAACTCTCGGGCCGCCGCGTCGAACAAGCCGCACGAAGAATCCGCCGAGACCTTGGTGGATGCCTACAGAAGCGGTGCCCTGGCTACTTGCGGGTGCCGTCCTGCGCGGCGATCGAGCCGAGGATCAGCGCGGATTGCAGGATCAGCGCTTCGCGGGCGCCGGTGGCGTCCCAGCCGATCACCTCGCTGATCCGCTTGAGGCGGTAGCGCACGGTGTTGGGATGCACGAACAGCTCGCGAGCCGTCGCCTCGAGCGAGCGGCCGTTGTCCAGGTAGCACCACAGTGTGTTCAACAGTTCGCTGGAGTGGTTCTGCAGCGGTGTGAAGATCCGGTTGATCAGGGTGGCGCGCGCCAGCGTGTCGCCGGCCAGCGCGCGCTCGGGCAGCAGGTCGTCGGCGAGCGTCGGCCGGGGCGCGTTGCGCCAGGCCTTGGCCACCGCGAATCCGGCCAGTGCGGCGCGTGCGCTGCGGGCGGCGTCGACCAGTGACGGGACCTCGTGGCCGAGCACCAGGTGACCGGGGCCGAACCCCGGCTCGAGCTGTGCGGCGATCTCGAGGAACGGCAGCGCGTCGCGGGTTTCGGCCTCATCGGGCGGATCCACCCGACCGATCACGATCACGAGCCGGCTGCCCTGCACGCCGATCAGCACGTCCGAGTCGAGGTGCCGGGCCGTGCGGCGCAGCATGTCGACATCCAGGATGCGCGGAGCCGTTCCCACGAGCACGCTGACGGCTCCGTGGCCGTTCCAGCCGAGCGCGGCGATCCGGCTCGGCAGCTCGCTGTCGTACTCGCCGGTGAGGATCGAGTCGACCACGAGGGCTTCGAGGCGCGCGTCCCACAGGCCGCGGGCCTCCGCGGCCCGCGCGTAGACGTCGGCGGCCGCGAAGGCGATCTCGCGGGAGTAGAGCAGGATCGCCTCGCGCAGCGACTCGTCGGCATCCGTGACCCGCTGCTCGACCACTTCGACCGTGACTCGGATCAACTGCAGGGTCTGCTGCAGGCTGACCGAGCGCAGCAACTCGCGCGGGGCGGCGCCGAACACGTCGGCCGCGATCCACGGGGTCGAGGTCGGATCCTCGAACCACGAGATGAAGGAAGTGATGCCCGCCTGGGCGACCAGGCCGACCGCGCTGCGCCGCCCGGGCGGCATGTCGCGGTACCAGGGGAGCGTGTCATCCAGGCGCTTCAGCGTAGCCGTCGACAGCTCGCCCGAGAGCGTGCGCAGCCACGCCAGCGTCTGCTCGCGCGTGCGCTCAGCCACCCGCGGCACCCGATGGTCGACGGCGCATCAGCTCTCGCCGCCCGCCGATCCTGAGGTGCCGGCCGTGACGTCGTGCAGCTGATACTTCTCGATGGCCTGCGCCACCGCGCTCGGGTCGATCTCACCGCGGCGCGCGAGCGACTGCAGGGTGCGGACCACGATCGACGGCCCGTCGATCTTGAAGTACCGGCGAGCAGCCGGCCGGGTATCGCTGAACCCGAAGTCGTCGGCGCCGAGGGTGGCGTAGTCGCCCGGCACGAACGGCCGGATCTGGTCGGGCACCGCGTGCATGTAATCGGACACCGCGACGAACGGTCCCTCCGAGCCCGCGAGCTTCGACCACAGGTACGGGACCTGCGGTGGCTCGGTCGGGTTCAGGAAGTTGTGCTCGTCGGCGGCCAGGCCGTCGCGGCGCAACTCGGTCCACGAGGTGACGCTCCAGACGTCGGCCGCGACGTTCCAGTCGCGCGCCAGCAGCTCCTGGGCCTCGAGCGCCCACGGCACGCCGACGCCGGATGCCATGAGCTGGGCCTTCGGGCCGAGGTTCTCGGCGGCCTTGAGCTTGTAGATGCCCTTGAGCAACCCCTCGACATCGAGATTCTCGGGTTCGGCGGGCTGCGGCATCGGCTCGTTGTAGACCGTCAGGTAGTACATGACATTGGGGTCGGGATGCTGCCCTCCGTACATCCGCTCGAGCCCGGCCTGCACGATCCGGCCGATCTCGTACCCGTACGCCGGGTCGTAACTGACCACCGCCGGATTCGTCGACGCGAGCAGGTGCGAGTGCCCGTCGGCGTGCTGCAGCCCCTCGCCGGTCAGCGTGGTGCGCCCGGCGGTTGCGCCCATGATGAAGCCGCGCGCCATCTGGTCGCCCGCGGCCCACATGGCGTCGCCGGTGCGCTGGAATCCGAACATCGAGTAGAAGACGTAGACCGGGATGAGCGGCTCGCCGTGCGTGGCGTAGGAGGTGCCGGCCGCGGTGAACGCCGAGAACGCGCCGGCCTCGTTGATGCCGACGTGGATGATCTGACCCTGAGGGCTCTCCTTGTAGGCGAGCAGCAGGTCCCGGTCGACTGAGGTGTAGTGCTGACCGTTCGGGTTGTAGATCTTCGCGGTCGGGAAGTAGGCATCCATGCCGAAGGTGCGCGCCTCATCCGGGATGATCGGCACGAGACGCTGGCCGAAGCCCGGCGCCTTCAGCAGGTCCTTGAGCAGTCGGGCGAACGCCATCGTGGTGGCGGCTTCCTGCTTGCCTGAGCCCTTGCGCGAGATCTCGTAGACCGAGTCGTCAGGCAGCGCGATCTGGGTGAACTTCGACCGCCGCTCGGGCACGTAGCCGCCGAGCTCGCGGCGCCGCTCCTGCAGGTACTGGATCGCCGGGTCGTCGGCGCCCGGGTTGTAGAACGGCGGCTGGTACGGGTTCTCTTCGAGCTGGGCGTCGGTGATCGGGATGCGCATCACGTCGCGGAAGGTCTTGAGGTTGTCGAGCGTCAGCTTCTTCATCTGGTGGGTCGCGTTGCGGCCCTCGAAGCTCGGGCCCAGGCCGTAGCCCTTGACCGTCTTGGCCAGGATGACGGTCGGCTGGCCCTGGTGCTCGGTCGCGGCCTTGAACGCGGCGTAGACCTTGCGGTAGTCGTGGCCGCCGCGCTTGAGGTTCCACAGCTCGTCGTCGCTGTAGCCCTCGACCAGCTTGGCGGTGATCGGGTCGCGGCCGAAGAAGTTCTCGCGCACGTATGCGCCGTTCTCGGCCTTGTAGGTCTGGTAGTCGCCGTCGGGTGTGACGTTCATCAGATTGACCAGGGCGCCCGTGGTATCCGCCGAGAGCAGCGCGTCCCACTCGCGGCCCCAGACCACCTTGATGACGTTCCACCCGGCGCCCCGGAAGAAGCTCTCGAGCTCCTGGATGATCTTGCCGTTGCCGCGCACCGGACCGTCGAGACGCTGCAGGTTGCAGTTGATGACGAAGGTCAGGTTGTCGAGCTTCTCGTTGGCCGCCCACTGGAGCGCGCCGCGGCTCTCGACCTCATCCATCTCGCCGTCACCCAGGAAGGCCCAGACGTGCTGGTCGGAGGCGTCTTTGATGCCGCGGTTGGTCAGGTACTTGTTCGACTGCGCCTGGTAGATCGCGTTGATCGGCCCCAGCCCCATCGAGACGGTGGGGAACTCCCAGAAGTCGGGCATCAGGCGCGGATGCGGGTACGAGCTCAGGCCGTGCGGCGCTTTGCTCTTCTCCTGGCGGAAACCGTCGAGGTCCTGCTCGCTGAGCCGGCCTTCGAGGAACGCGCGGGCGTACATGCCGGGCGAGGCGTGGCCCTGGTAGTAGATGTGGTCGCCGCCGCCCGGGTGGTCCTTGCCGCGGAAGAACCAGTTGTGGCCGACCTCGTAGAGCGCGGCCGACGAGGCGTAGGTCGAGATGTGGCCACCGACGGCGATGCCGGGACGCTGGGCGCGGTGGACGGTGATCGCGGCGTTCCAGCGGATCCAGGCGCGGTACCGGCGCTCGAGGTCTTCATCGCCCGGGAAGGCGGGCTCGTTCTCAGGGGCGATGGTGTTGATGTAGTCGGTGGTCGGCACCATCGGCACGCCGAGCTGCAGGTCCTTCGAGCGCTTCAGCAGACTGAGCATGATGTCGCGAGCGCGGCCGTGGCCCTTCGCGGCCACCAGCTGATCGAGCGAGTCCTGCCATTCGGCTGTCTCGTCCGGGTCCGAGTCGGTGTGAGTGACCGAATACGGGTCCTGGTCGTTCACCGTCACCGGTGACCTCTTTCTCTCAGTGGCGACATGACCGGGTGACGGTCATGCGAGCGGTTGCGCAGGCGTCCGGAATCCGGGTTGCGGTCGGGAAGCCATTCGTGCGCATCCACTCTAGTTCGGACGACCATCTGTCGCCGTCGCTGCGTCGTGCGATCAGCACGGCGAAGACGGGACGTCGGGCGTATCATCATGCGCTGGACCTCCCGCAGGTCACGAAAGGACGCACAGCAGCCATGGCTCTCGAGAACGACACCCAGGCACCCGACTTCGACCTGGCCAATCAGTTCGGCGAGCACATCCGGCTCAGCGACTTCCGGGGCAAGAAGCCGGTCACGCTGGTGTTCTTCCCGCTCGCCTTCTCGTCGACCTGCACCGGCGAGCTGTGCGCGCTGCGTGACAATCTGTCGCTGTTCCAGAGCAACGGCGTCGAGCTGATCGGCATCTCGGTCGATTCCAAGGCCAGCCTGCGCGCCTGGGCCGACCAGGAGGGCTACGACTTCACCCTGCTTGCGGACTTCTGGCCGCACGGCGCCGTCGCCAAGGAGTACGGGGTCTTCCTGGACGAGAAGGGCTTCGCCAACCGGGCGACGTTCGTGATCGACCTCAAGGGCGTCATCCGGGCCTCCTTCATCACGGCACCCGGCGAGGCTCGGCAGATCGAGGAATACCGCGCGGCGCTCGACGAGGTGCTGCCGGCTCACGTCTGAGTGACCCGACGCCCGAGACGGGCGTCGGAACTGGCGCCGCGTGAAGGCCAGAAATGGCCTTCACCCTGAGCGAAGCGCGTTCAGGTGAGGATGTTGACCGCACGCGCGATCACCAGCGCCAGCAGTCCGAACCCGGTGATCGCCTGCGCCGCCATGAGGGCCTTGGCCCGGATCGTGAACGGCATCACGTCCGTGGGGCTGAAGGCGATCATGTTCGACAGCGAGAAGTACAGGTAGTCGAAGTACGCGGGGCGCCACGGAACCGGTCTGCCGAGATCCTCTTGGGGAAAGCGGAAGTCCCGCGCCTCCGGGTCGGCGGGCAGCCGGCGCGACACCGGCCCCCGCCCGTCGAGTTCCCAGTAGACGAGCCCGAAGGCGATGATGTCGGTCGCCCAGACCTGCGCCGAGTTCAAGAGCACGGTCGGCCCGTGGGCGCTGCCGCTCAGCAGCTCACGGAAGATTCCGATGACCTCGACCTGGTTGAAGCACACCAGCACGGCGGCGAGGGCGATACCCAGCCAACGGGACCAGGCCGTCTCCCGGGTGAAATGGTGCGGATTCAGGATGATCAAGGGGATCGCCATCAGGGTCGTCACCGTCGGCAGGATCCAGCGCGGTACGCCGATGAAACTCGGCGGCAGGAGGGTGTAGATCACCACCGCGACGACCACGGCCACGATCGCCGGCCAGCGGGATTCCGGCTTCTCGGTGACCCGCGGGGCAGATCGGGCAGCGGCCATGCAGCGAGTGTATGTCCGGGGGTCGGTAGCATCGGGGAGCACGCACGGGCTCTTAGCTCAGTTGGTTAGAGCGCCACGTTTACACCGTGGATGTCGGGGGTTCGAATCCCTCAGGGCCCACCGCGGCGCGACCCGGTACGGTCGCACCATGCAGATCGATCCGCTTCTGGCGCCCGTGCTCGCGCAACTCGCCGGGCCACCCCCGGCCGATGTGGCCGCTCTGCGCGCCGGCGAGCTCGCCACCGCCCGGCGGATCGAGGGGACGCTCACCTCCCGGGTGCCGGACTCGGTGCGGGTGCGCGATGCCGAGATTCCGGGCGAGACTCCGATCCCGATCCGCATCTACACGCCCGAGGGCGACCACCTGCGCGCCGGGTTTCTGTTCGCGCACGGCGGCGGCTGGGCATCCGGGTCGATCGAGGCCGCAGACGGCCACTGCGGCGACATGGCTGCCGGCGCCGACATCGTGGTGGTCAGCGTGGACTACCGGCTGATCCCTGAGCATCCCTTCCCGGCCGGTCTCGATGACGTCTCGACCGCGCTGACCTGGCTGGCGGCGCACGCCGAGGAGGTGGGGGTGGATGCCGCGCGCCTGGCGATCGGCGGAGAGAGCGCCGGTGCCAACCTGGCCGCGGCCGCCGCGATCTTGGCGCGAGATGCCGGCGGGCCGGCGCTTCAGCTCCAGTTGTTCGAGGTTGCGGTGCTCGACCTCACCGACACGATGACCGAGTCGCGCACCGAGGTGCTCGAGCAGATGCCCGACTTCGCCCACAGTCTGGAGGCGGTGCGGGATGCCTACGTGGCGTCGGGCGCCAATCCGCACGATCCGCGGGTCTCTCCGCTGCTCGCGCCCGACCTGAGCGGGCTTCCGACCACGCTTCTGCTCGCGGCCGAGGTCGATCCCATTCGCGACGACTCGGCCGCCTACGCCGCGCGGTTGACCGCGGCGGGCGTGAGCGCTCGCAGCCGGACGTTCCCGGGGATCGTGCATGGCACCGAGACGTTCACGCTGTTACTTCCGTCGGCGCGTGAATGGCTGGCGGAGTGCGTGCAGGCGCTGCGCGCGATCTGAGGCGCGAGCCGGCTTTGCCGGTTCCGTCGCGCGCCGGGCTTCTCGGCGCTGGCGCCAGCGCTCGACCTCGGCGTCGGGGTCGCGCAGGGGCGTGACCACCGGTGGCCCGCCCAGCAGCTGCCGCCGAGCCTCGATCACCCGGCGGTTGAAGTCGTCGAGCGTCTCGCGCACCTCGCGCTCCGACAGGATGTCGTCGAGGCGCGCGTCCATGCCCGCGTCCTCGGTGCGCAGTGTCAACGCGGGCGGGCCGAGTCCGGTGATGTTCTCGCGCTCGATCTTGCGGCGGATCCACCAGTCCGGATCGTGCACCTCACCGAGGTTCTCGATCGGCTTGCCGGCGCCCGGGAGGTCGTCGAAGTCGCCGTTCCGCATCGCCTGCTGGAGGCGGACCTCGACGTACTGCGCGCGCAGATCCATGCTGCGCCGAGCGGCCGCGACGTCCGCGTCGTTCTCGTCCGTGGGGTCCTTCTGCTCCATCGATCGATTTTATCGAGGGCCCCGTGGTGCACGCCGGTATCGTGCAACGGTGGAGAACCGGGGCATCACGGGCATCGTGGCACTGCTCGTCGCCTCGTTGCTGTGGGGGACGACCGGAACGACCGCAACCTTCTTCCCCCGGGATGTCAGCCCGCTGGCCGTCGGCGCCAGCACGATGGGAATCGGCGGGCTCCTGCTGCTCGCGACCGCTCCGCGGCTGTCGCTCGCGGTGCTGCGAGATCGCAGCGCCCTCCGCTGGGCGGCACTGGGAGCGCTCGGCGTGTTCGTGTATCCACTCGCGTTCTACACGGCGATGCAAGTCGCCGGTGTCGCGGTCGGGAACGTGGTCGCCCTCGGCTCGGGGCCGGTGTTCGCGGCCGTCTTCGAGTGGATCGGAGAGCGTCGGCCGCTCTCGCGGCGCTGGGCGATATCGACCGGGCTGGCCGTGCTCGGGATCGCCGGGCTGGCTCTGGGGCGGCAGTGGGGCTCGGGCGACGTCCCGGTCGGCAGCCACGCCGGCACGCCGGTCGGGATCGGCCTGGGGCTGCTCGCCGGGGCGGCGTACGCGCTGTACACCTACTCGTCGTCGCGCGCGATCCAGTCCGGGAAGCCGAGTCGCGGCGTGATGGGCGCGATGTTCGGCATGGGTGCTGCGCTGCTGCTGCCGGTGCTGCTGATCACCGGAGCGCCCCTGGTGCAGTCCTGGTCCACGGTGGCGATCGCCGGCTACCTGGCCATCGGACCGATGTTCGCCGCCTATCTGCTGTTCGGGATCGGGCTGCGCACGGTTCGCAGCTCATCAGCGACCACGATCACGCTGCTCGAGCCGGTGGTCGCCACACTGTTGGCGGTTCTCGTCGTCGGCGAGCGCCTGGAAGCGGTCGGATGGATCGGGCTGCTCCTGGTGTTCGCCGGGCTCGCCGTGCTCGTTACGGCCCGTCATCAGCCCAAAAGCGGCGGTGCGACCCTAGAATCCGGAGCATGACCGACGTTCCTGCGGACCCAGGGGGCTCGGACCCTCAGCCCGCGGCGCCGTCGGATCCTCCGCTCCGGCGGTCGACCTTCTCGCCGCCCCCGCCGGGAGTCGAGCCGCCGACCTTCGACGACGATGCGCTCGCCGAGGCTCTCGCCGAAGAAGTCCGGCCGTACACGCAGCCGATCTCGCTGCCGAAACCCGCTCCCGCGGCTGCTCCCGCGGCTGCCCCCGCGGTTGAGCCCGCGAGCGTTCCCGCGGCTGAGCCCGCGGCTGCAGTGCCGACTGCGGCGCCCATCCCGGACACGGCTGCACCTGAACCTGCTCCCGTGTCGTGGGACGGCGTGGCCATGCCCGCTGCCGCAGCGGAATCGCCGAAAGTCGATCCGGCCACATTCGACGGCATGCCCGCTTCAGCGGCAGCGGTCCCCGCGCCCGCGCAGGGCGACGACGAGTTGTTGCGCAGCCTCGGGGGTGCGTCCACCCTGGAGGCGATCGAGCGCCTGGAGCAGGAGCTGAAGTTGAGGGCGAGCGGAGAGGCGCCCACGATCGACACCGTTCAGGCGCCACCCGCTGCCGCCGAGCCGCCCGCTGCTGCAGGGGCGCCCGCAGCCGCCGAGCCGCCCCCGGCACCCGAGTCGCCGACCCCTAACGCTGGCGAGCCCGAGCCTGCGCTGGATCACCCGGCTCCCGGTCATTTCTTCCCGGCGGCTTTCGAACCGATCGCCCCGCCCGCCGCCGACGCGGCACAGACAGAGGTTCCGACTCCGCCGGCCGCTCCGCTGCTCCCGGAGGTCGACGAGAGTCTGATCGACCCGGCCGCCGCCGCTGAACTGAATGCGGCGGCATCCCACACCGAAGGGGGATGGTGGGCGGCGGCCGAGCCGGTCGACGGAGCATGGGAGGTGCCCGCTGCACCTGCCGAGCCGGCACCCGCCGAGCCCGCACCCACAGACGCGGCGCCCGCCGAGCCGGCACCCGCCGAGCCCGCGAGGGAGCCCGACGCATTCCCGGCGACCCCGCTCCCGTACTCGACGGAACCGCCGGTCGGCCCCGAGGCGCCGGACTGGTTGGATGCCCCGCCACCCTCCTTCGACCCGCCCGAGCTGGTGGAGCCGCCGTCGCGGCCTCTCACGGTCGACGACATGGCGCAGTTGCCCAAGCCGCTCCCGACCGAGCAGCCCAAGGTCGAAGACCGGGCCGAGCTGCCGCCGCCCCCGGGCTACGAGAACATTCCGATCATGTGGGGCGACGTGGCCGCTGCGCCGCCGCCGGTCCCGCCGAACATGATGTCCTCCGCCGACCCGACGGCGCCGCCGATTCAGCCGCCTCCGGTCATCGTGACGGCCGGCGCAAGGCCGGGTAGCGAACCCTCCGGGCTCGATCACAACGATGACGACGTCATCGACGAGGTCGATCGCGTGTCGGGCACCGGCGCCATCCCGGTGTCGAGCGCGGGCACCGCCGAACCGCTGTCGCCGCCCTCGGAGCCGATCGCGACGATCCGGCTCAGCGAGAACGAGCCCGCCATGGTCGACGCGAAGCCTCAGCAGCCGCCCGCCTTCGAGATCGAGCCGACCGGGCCCGAACCGACCGCGCTCGATCTGCGCGCCGGACGCGCGGCACGGCTGTTCTGGCTCTGGTTCGCGGCGAACTCCTCGGTGCTCAGCCTGGGGCTCGGTGCGGTGCTTCTGGGATCCGGGATGAGCCTTCGACAGGCCATCGTCGCGACGCTGGCCGGAGTGGCGATCTCGTTCCTGCCGCTGGGGCTCGGCACCCTGGCCGGCAAGTGGAGCGGGCAGCCCACCATGGTCGTCTCGCGGGCCGCCTTCGGCCACGCCGGCAACATCCTGCCCGCCCTGCTGGCGGTCGTGACCCGGGTGCTGTGGGGCGGCGTGCTGCTGTGGTTGCTGTCCAGCGCGGTCGCTCAGGTGCTGGTCGGCGCGGGGCTGGATGCCGGCCTCGGCACCACCGTGTGGCAGCTGGTCGGCCTGGTGGGCGGCTTCGTCATCGCCGCGGTCATCGCGGTGTTCGGCTACGGGTTCATCGCCAAGCTGCAACTCGTGCTGAGCATCCTCACCGCGCTGCTGATCGTCGGCGCGGCCGCGCTCACCTACCAGCACCTGGACTTCGCCAAGGCGCTGACGGTTCCGGACGGCTCGTGGATCCTCGTGATCTCGGGCGCGGCCCTGGTCTTCAGCGTCGTCGGCCTGACCTGGGTGCACTCCAGTTCTGACCTGGCGCGCTACCAGCGACCGGCGAGCTTCGGCGGATCGTCGATGTTGTGGGCCACCTTCGGCGCCACGCTGCCGCCGTTCGCGCTGATCGCGTGGGGGGCGATGCTGGCGGCATCCGACCCGTCGCTGGCCAAGGCCCTGCGCAGCAACCCGCTTGCCGCGCTGGCGGGCTTGCTGCCCGCCTGGTACCCCGCGCCCCTGCTCGCGGCGGCCGCCCTCGGCCTGCTGTCGGGCGCGGTGCTGACGATGTACTCCGGAGGATTCGCCCTGCAGGCTCTCGGGGTGCGTGCGCGCCGCAGTCTGACCACGTTCGTGAGCGCGATCCTGGTGCTGGCCGCCGGTGGCGCCCTGGTATTCGTGGTCACCGACTTCGGTTCGCTGTTGCGTGACCTCGTGATCACCGTGGCGGTGCCGGTCGCCGCATGGGCGGGGATCTTCGCGGCCGAGATGATGATCAGGACCCGGCGCTTCCATGCGGCGTCGCTGCTGGCCCCGGGCGGCCTGTATCCCCAGGTCCGCTGGATCAACTTCCTCGCGCTCATCGTCATCAGCGCGGCCGGCCTCGGACTGGTGACCTCGAGCATCCCGGCACTCGGCTGGGAAGGGTTCCTGTACGGGCTGCTCGGCATCGGCCCGCACGACCTGCTCGCCAGCAGCGACGCCGGCGTGTTCGTGGCCCTGCTGCTGGGCATCCTGGTTCCCCTGATCACGGGGGTGCCTGCGATCCGCAAGCAGGAGCGCTCGACCGCGCCGAACTAGCACCGCCCTCGTGTGGTGTGGCGCGCTCCTAGACTGAGGGGATGCCGACCACCCTCGCCGATGCGGACGCCGCGATCTCGGCGCTCTGGCCGCCGGCAGGGGCCGAGAGCTGGGATGCGGTCGGTCTGATCGCCGGAGATCCCGAGACCGAGGTGCGCGCCATCCATCTCGCCGTGGATGCCGTGCCCGAGACCGTCGACGAGGCTCTCGAACTCGGTGCCCAGCTGCTGCTGACCCACCACCCGCTGCTGCTGCGCGGGGTGACCAGCGTGGCCGAGGACCGCTACAAGGGCGTCGTGCTCGGCCGGCTGATCCGGGGTGGGGCGGCGCTGATCGCCGCGCACACCAATGCGGACGTGGTCGCCCGGGGGACTTCGGCGGTGCTGGCCGAGCGGCTCGGACTGCTCGACATGCGACCGCTCGAATCGGGGTCCGACCCGTCGATCGGGCTGGGCCGGGTCGGCCGGTTGTCTGCCGCGACCACGCTCGGGGCATTCGCGCGCATGATCGCCGACACCCTGCCGGCCACCGCACAAGGGGTGCGGGTCGCGGGGGAGTACCAGCAGCCGGTGACCACCGTCGCGGTCTGCGCCGGTGCCGGTGACTCGTTGCTGGCGAATCCCGAGGTCTCGGCGGCCGACGTCTTCGTGACCAGCGATCTGCGTCATCATCCGGCGTCCGAGGCCCGCGAGCGGGCGCGGCTCGGTCGCGGCCCGGCCCTGATCGACGTGTCGCACTGGGCAAGCGAATGGCTGTGGCTGGATGTCGCGGCCGAGCAGCTGCGCTCCGCGCTTCCCGGCGTGGCCATCACGGTCAGCGAGCTGCGCACCGACCCGTGGGATTTCGCGATCGTCTGAGCCGAATATCCCCAAACCGCATCCCGACCGATTAATCTGCAGTACCGAACGGAGACCGCATGGCCCTGAAGGCCTCGCCAGACGACCAGGCGCTGCTGCTCGAGCTGCAGGCGCTCGACACCAAGCTGCAGCAGTTGGGGCATCGCGCCGCCAACCTGCCCGAGCTGGCGACGATCGCCGGGCTCGCGACCGTGCGCGACGGCCTGCGCACCACGGTCGCCGAGGCCACCGGCGCGTACGAAGACGCCGAGCTGGAGCTCAAGCGGACCGAGGCCGATGTCGCCGTCGTCGAGGCGCGGGTCGCGCGCGACAAGGAGCGGATGCAGTCCAGCGCCTCGGTGAAGGACGTCGCCGCGTTCGAGCAGGAGCTCGCCGCCCTCGCGAAGCGCCAGAGCGACCTGGAAGACATCGAACTCGCCGTCATGGAGTCCCTCGACGAGAAGACCAAGGCGCTGAGCGACGCGCGAGCGCAGCTCGAGGCGGTCGACGCCAAGATCGCCGAGGCTTCAGCGGCAAGAGACACCGCACTGGGTGCACTCGACGGCGACAAGGCCGCCGCCGTCTCCGAGCGCGACGCGCTGGCGGCCCGGATCCCCGCCGACCTTCTCGCGCTCTACGAGAAGCAGCGGGCGCGCTACGGCGTGGGCGCCTCGCACTTGCGCGGCGGCGTCTCGAGCGCCAGCGGTGTGGCTCTGAACTCCTCGGATATGACCGTCGTGCGGGCCGCCGCGCCCGACGACGTGCTGCTCTGCCCGGACTCGAACGCGATCCTGGTGCGCACGAACGAGTCGGGCCTGTAGTGGCCGTCGCATTCCGCGCCAACCCACCCGCTGCAGGCGAGCCGCGCGAACTCATCGTCGAGGCCGACGGGGGCTCCCGCGGCAACCCCGGGGTGGCCGCAGGCGGCAGCGTGGTGATCGACCCCGTGACCGGGAAGGTGCTCGCCGAGCTCGGCGTCTACGTGGGGACCACGACCAACAACGTCGCCGAGTACAACGGGATGATGGCCGGCGTCCGCCGTGCACTCGAGATCGACCCGCGTGCCGTGCTGCACGTGCGCCTCGACTCCAAGCTCGTGGTCGAGCAGATGAGCGGCCGGTGGAAGATCAAGAACGCCGTGCTCGCCGATCTCGCGGCCGAGGCCCGCAGCATCCTCTCGGGCACCCCGGTCTCGTTCGAGTGGATCCCGCGCGCCGAGAACTCGCGCGCCGACCGCCTCGCCAACGAGTCGATGGACAAGCGGGCGTCGTTCAGCCGCTGATCGCGGCTACGCTTGACCACGCAAACGGGTCGGCCAGGCGGTCGCGTCATCCATCTCACGATGGGTGCCGAGGAACGTCCGGGCTCCACAGAGCAGGACGGTGGGTAACACCCACCCGGAGCAATCCGCGAGAAAGTGCAACAGAGAGCAGACCGCCACGGTCGTTTCGGCGACCGGGGTAAGGGTGAAACGGTGGTGTAAGAGACCACCAGGGGCCCGAGTGATCGGGCTCGCTGGGTAAACCTCGTCCGGAGCAAGGTCAGACAGGGAACGTTGAGGCTGCTCGCCGAGTTCCCGGGTAGACCGCTAGAGGGCTGCGGCAACGCAGTCCCGAGAGAGATGGCCGTCACGGATGCCGTGGCAACACGACATCCGGACAGAACCCGGCGTATCGGCCGGCCCGTTTGCCTTATCGAGTGACGAGCTCGCGGATTCCGGGAGTCGCGCGAAGCTCGCCGCTCCGAGCGACGGTGAGTACGTCGATATCGAACCGCGCCGTCAGGTCATTCAGCGTCGCCGATCCTCCCGACACGATCGCGGTGGCCAGCACGTCGGCCGTCACGATGTCGTCGGCCAGCACGGTCACCTGCACGAACTCGGCAGCCTCGCGCCCGCGGGTCCAGATGTGGTCTCCGCGCTCCGCGGATCCGGATGTCGCGGCCGCGCACCGCGCACCCACCAGCGGCAGCGCGGTCAGCAGGCCCGTCCGGTCGGCGGGATCGACGATTCCCACCACCCACGGAGCCCCCGACCCCGCCGCCCCGCTCACCAGCACATCGCCTCCGACGTTGAGGCACCAGTCACCGCCGCCCAGCGCACGGCCCGCTTCGGCCATCGCCCAGGCCTTGACGATTCCGTTCAGGTCGACCGTGCCATCCGGTCGATGCGGGGTGAACGCCCCGCCGGTTTCGCCGCGCCAGCCGAGCGCGGTCGCATAGACCTCGCGGAGCTCGGCGCTGGCGTCGAGCAGCTCGAGCGAGCCATCGGCCACTCGTCGCAGCTCGGAGTCGGGCCGGTACAGGCTGAATCGGCGGTCCGCGGCGTCGAACACTGCGCGTACCGCATCGAGCCGCGCCGGGGATCCCGCCCCGTCCAGCGACACCACCGTGCCCATGGTCTCGAAGGTCGCGCGCGTCATGGTCAGCCCGTGAATCCCGCCTGATCGAGCGCCGCCTGCAGTGACATCAGGTAGCCCTCGCTGGTGTAGGTCGCACCGCCGATCGTGGAGACGTTCGCCGACTGGGCCTGGAGCACCTCGCTGCGCAGCATGGGGTCCGCCTGATTGCTGATCTGGACCGATCGCCCGCCCTGGTTGGTCTTCTGCAGCACCTTGACGTCGGTGATCTTGCCGCCCGAGATCACCGCGGCGACCTGCATCGGCCCGAAGGGGGTCTGCTCGGTCGCGCCGGTGAAGGTGCCGTCTTTGGCTGGTCCGCCGGATCCGCTCGATCCAGTCGTTCCCGTGGATCCGGACGAGGTTCCGCCCGAGTTGCCCGAGTTGCCCGAGTTGCCCGAGTTGCCCGAGTTGGACGCCGACCCGCCGGAGGTGGTGCCCGTGCCGGTCGTGGACGGCGTGCGAGCGGCCGTCACGGCCGACCCGATCTGGAACCCCGCGATCAGGACGCCCGCCGACGCGATGACGCTTGCGACCGCTGCCCGGCGCCTCATAGCTCGAAGCTCTCGAGGTGGATCTGGTGCTCAGGCAGGCCGGCGGCGCGGGCGTCAGCGACGACGGCCTCCGCCCACCGCTGCGGGCCGCACACGTAGAGGTCGGAGCGATCCAGATCGGGGAACACGCTGCGCAGGGTCACGCCGCGCGCAGCGTCGTGCTGCGACATCCAGCTGTTGCGGGCTCGCGGTCCGACCATGGCGAACAACTCGGCACCGCGCGCCTCGGCCAGCTTGCGCATCTCGCTCCAGAGGAAGGTCTCGTCGTCGGTCGACGAGCGCACCAGGACGGTCGCCTCGCCCCTCGCCAGCTGGGAGCCTTCGAGCAGAGCTCGGGCGGGGGTGATGCCGATTCCGGCGGCGACGATCGCCAGCTTGGGAGAGGTGCGTGCGGCGTCCGTGAAGATCCCGTAGGGACCGGCGAACGAGACCCGGGTTCCGGGCTTGACCGTGGCGAGCCGCCGGGTTCCGCGACCGAGCACCCGCACCGTGATCCGCGCACGCCGGTCGGTCGGCACGGCCGACAGCGAGATCGGGTGCGAGTGCCACCAGGTGCCCGCCGTCCAGAAGCGCCAGATCAGGAACTCTCCGCCTGCGGCACCGAGGGCGCGCAGGTCGCGGCCGGTCAGGTGGATCGACGCGACGTCCGGGGCGATCCACTCCACCTGCTGCACCCGGATGTCGTGCGCCCACGACTTGAACAGCGGAACCGCGAAGCGGAAGATCACGATCGCGCCGACCGCGAGCACGTACAGCCCGATCCAGTACACCCGCTGCACAGTCCCTTCGGCGAGGGTTCCGCCGATGCTGAACTGGTGCGGCAGGGCGAAGATCACGGCCGCGTAGCTGAGCAGGTGGATCACGTGCCAGAACTCGTAGGGGAACCTGCGCCGGACCGCCACCAGCGAGGTCACGACGACCGCGATGAGCAGGGCGGTTCCGACCACGGCGGTGATCATGTCGGGGAGTGTCAGCATCGGGCCGATCTCGGCGATCGGATTGATGCCGCTGGAGGCTCCATAGCCGGCCAGCAGCAGCACGGCGTGACCGAGGATCAGGTAGAGGGCCGGCTTGCCGAGCTGCCGGTGCAAACCGATCGCTCGATCGTGACCCACGGCGCGATCGATCATGGGCACTCGGGCCGCAAGAACCAGCATCAACAGGATGAAGTCGGTGCCGATCAGCCCGGTCACGATCCCCAGCGCGGTGAGGAAGCTGCCGACATCTTTGACGTCAGCGAGCCCGCCGGATGCGAGGTAGAGCGACGCCGCGACCGGTCCGGACACCCAGGCGATGACGACCAGCAGGTCCGAGATCGCCGAACGACGGCGGAACCGGGCTCGCGGCGACGGGCGGTTGCCGCTCGACTGCGGTAGGGCCGGCCTGCGGACGTTCTGAATGGTCACGACTCCCTCTCCTGGTTGCTCAGGGGTGAGTGGTCCCCTCAGCGTTGTCTCCATGATGCTGACGGCAGCTATACGTCGTCAGTGAGGGAAGCAGGTTGTGGATGTGAGTCCTCACAGACGCGGAATCGTCACCCGGACCTCGAGTCCGGGGTTCTGGTTGCTGATCGCCACGTCACCGCCCGCGCGGACCGTGATCGCCTTCACCAGCGCCAACCCCAAGCCGCTGCCACCGCTGTTCGAGCTCCGCGCGTCATCGGGGCGGCTGAAGCGGTCGAAGGCTCGCGGCAGGAACGACTCCGGCACCCCGGGACCGTCGTCGCGCACCGTGAGCACCGCCTCGTCCCCGTGCGCCGCGAACTGGACCTGGATCGAACCCCCGTGGCCGATCGCGGCGACGGCGTTGCCGAGCAGGTTGTCGAGCAGGCGGCCGAGCGTCGCGCGGTCCAGGGGATACCGGGTGCCAGGGGGCAGATCGGCTGCGAACCCGATGCGGGCGTCCTTGGGGACGGCGAGCAAGCGGGCGCGGTCGACGGCCTCACCGAGTTCGTCGGCCAGCTCGCTCTCGCTCATGGCTCCGAGTTCGGGCGATTGCTCGAGCCTGGCCAGTTCGAGCAGGTTGCCCGCGAGGGAGGACAGGCGCGCGACGGACGTCTCCGCCGCCATGATCTCCTGCCGCAGTGCATCCGGGTCGTCGAAGTCGTCGTGCGCAAGCTCCAGCTGGGTGCGCAGCGCTGCCAGCGGGGTGCGCAGTTCGTGGGCGGCATCCGACACCATCTGCTTCTCGCGGTCGACCGAGAGCCGGATGCGCTGGAGGAAGGCATTGAGGGTCGCCGCGAGCTGCGCCAACTCGTCGCCCGAGGGGTCGACCGGGAGGAGGTCGGCATCCACGGAGTCGCCGAGTTCGCCCGCGCGGCGGCGCAGCCGCTCGACCGGGCGGAGGGCGGCGCGCGCGAGCAGCCAGGACGCGAGGACGAAGGCCGCCATCAGGGCGGCTCCTCCGATGATCAGGACCCGGTCGAGGCCCTCTTCCGCGAGGTCGTGGGCCGCGCCGCTCCGCGCCGCCCAGAGCTGCCAGGTGCCGTTCGCGGTTGTGAAGGTGCGGCTCGCCAGGATGTACGGGACTCCATCGGCCGTCGTGCGGATGACCCGGTGGTCGCCGTTCTCATGCTCGACCCGCTCCTGCAACTCCTTCGGCATCGTGCTCTGCTCGACGGCTCCGCTCGGATCGCGGATCTCGACGAGCACCCCCGGCCCCGGCTGATCGATGTGCTCGCCCGCGTTCAGAGTGAGGTCGCTGATGAAGGGGGTGAGATCGCTGGTCGCGAGCGTGGCATCAGTGCTCTCCAGCAGCGAGTTGACCTGCACCCGGGCCAGGAGCACGGCGGCCGTCAGCAGCACGAGCGCCAGCAGGCTGCTCCCGATGGTGAGTCGGGCGCGCACCGAGAGCCGGCCGCGGATCACGGCAGCGCCTCGGCGCGATACCCCACCCCGCGCACGGTCGCGATGCGCATGCCGGGGCTCAGCGGATCCAGCTTGCGCCGCAGGTAGCCGATGTACTGATCGACCACGTTCGGGTCGATGTGCTTGCTGGTGCCCCACACCTCGTCCAGGATCCGGGTGCGGTCGTGCGCGACGCCGGGTTCGCTGAGCAGGAACCGCAGGAGCGCGAACTCCTTGACGCTGAGCGGAACGCGCTTGCCATCGACGCCGATCGTCAGGGTCGTGGTGTCGAGCGCCAGCCGCCCGAGCTCGAGAACCGGACGCGGCGCGGACGCCTCACGACGGATCATGGCTCGCAGCCGGGCGCTCAACTCGGCGAAGGCGAACGGCTTGATCAGGTAGTCGTCGGCACCGGCGTCGAGGCCCTTGACGCGGTCCTCGACGGCATCGCGCGCCGTCAGCAGCAGAACCGGGAGCAGCAGGCCCTGCTCGCGGATCCGGCGGCAGACCTCGAAACCGCTCATCTCGGGCAGCATCACGTCGATCGCGGCGGCCGCATACGCTTCGGTGGCCACGGCGACGAGGGCGGCGACGCCATCCTCGACGACGTCGACCTCGTAGCCCTCGTCGGTGAGCCCGCGTTTGAGCAGCCGGCTCATCGCCGGGTCGTCCTCGACCACCAGCACGCGGGGCACGGTCAGACCACGCCGGTCGTCCCGAGCAGGGTTCCGATCGCGAAGGTGGCCCCGAGCGCCAGGGCACCTCCGACGACGACCCGGATGGTCGGCCGCAGCGGCGGGCTCTTGCCGATGCGGGCCGCGAGCCACCCGGTCGCGGCCAGCGCGATTAGCACGGCGGCGAAGGTCACCGGGACCCGGATCGCTGCGGGCAGCAGCAGGATCGCCAGCAGCGGCAGCACAGCGCCGATGACGAAGGCGACGGCCGATGCGCCCGCGGCGTGCCACGGGCTGGCCACATCGTTCTGGTCGATGTTGAGCTCGGCCTGCAGGTGCGCGGCCAGCGCGTCGTGAGCGGTCAATTCCTCGGCGACCGCACGCGCGGTCTTCTCCGAGATGCCGCGCGCCTGGTAGAGCTCGGTGAGCTCCTGCAGTTCCTCCTCGGGGAAGTCCCGCAGCTCGGCGGTCTCCTTCACGATCAGGGCTCGCGTGGTGTCACGCGAGCTGCTCACTGAGACGTACTCGCCGAGCGCCATCGAGATCGCTCCACCGACGAGACCGGCGAGGCCCGCCGTGGCAATCGCCGGCAGGTTCGGCGTGGCTCCGGCGACGCCGACCACGATGGCGGCGACCGAGACGATGCCGTCGTTGGCGCCGAGCACCCCGGCGCGCAGCCAGTTCAGGCGGCTCGCGACGCCGGCGCCGTGGGGTTCGTCGTGGTTCTCGGCGGGCGCGGTGGGCGGCGTGGACTGGGCGCTCATGGATGCCACCCAATCACCCGCAGGCCGGTCGCGCCAGCGAGGGCAGGCTCACCTACCCGCCGCCGTCACCGGTCCGGTGTCTGCCCGAGCACAGAGAAGCGCCGCCCGGCGAACCGGACGGCGCTTCTGCTGAAGGTGCTGGACTAGGCGAGCTTGATCGCGGCGGCCTGCGGGCCCTTCTGGCCCTGGGTCACCTCGAACTCAACGCGCTGTCCCTCTTCGAGGCTGCGGTAGCCCGACGCCTCGATGGCGGAGTAGTGGGCGAACAGATCCTGCGATCCGTCGTCGGGGGTGATGAAGCCGAAACCCTTTTCGGCGTTGAACCACTTCACGGTTCCAGTGGGCATTCTTGTACTGCTTTCTCTACTGCTCGGCTCCGTCGTTCGGAGCGGATCGTCGCGGTGTCTTTGATCCGCTCATACATGACATGGACGCCGCCGGCGGCGGAATCTATGTCACTTACCTGCGTAACACAACAACTAGTTGGCAACCGTATAGCATGCGACGGCCCTTCCGAAGAGGCTTACGCAAGATTTCATCGAACCGAAATACAAGCGAGATCAGGGGTTCTGACGCGCCGCACGGGTTTGAGGGCCGTTGCTCAGGTGGGAGCGTTACGCTCAACCATCTAGAGCATTCGCTCGCTCCGCCGGCTGAGAAGTCGTACATCGACTTTTTCGAGGCCGTATGTCTCCCACATCCTCACTCGGCGCCGTGCGCACGACGACCCGTCGCGCGGTCGACGCGCCGACGCCGATCAGTTCGTATTCGGGTCTGCTGGGCGCAATCCGTGCCGCCGGCCTGCTCGAACGGAGCCGGGTCTTCTACTACAGCGTCTTCGCCACCCTGGTCGTGGCGCTCGGCGGCGCGATCACCGGGTTCGTGATGCTGGGCCATTCCTGGCTTCAACTGATCATCGCGGGTGCCCTGGGCATCATCTTCACCCAGTTCGCCTTCCTCGGCCACGAGGCCTCGCACCGCCAGGTGTTCGCCTCCGGCCGGGCGAACGACCGTGCGGGTCGCGCCCTGGCATCCGGCGTGGTGGGCATGAGCTACTCCTGGTGGATGAACAAGCACACCCGGCATCACGCGAACCCGAACACGATCGGACGGGATCCCGACCTCGACGTCGACGTCATCTCGTTCATCGAGCAGGATGCCGCATCGGCCCGCGGACTGCGCGCCTTGATCACCCGCCACCAGGCAGCCCTGTTCTTCCCCTTCCTGCTGTTCGAAGGCATCAACCTGCACGTGAAGTCCTTCGGCCACGTCTTCGGACGCGGCAAGGTCGACGGCCGCGCCCTCGAGATCGCGCTGATCCTGGCTCGGATGGCGATCGTCGTCGGAGCCGTGTTCTGGGTACTGCCGGTCGGAATGGCCTTCGCCTTCCTGGGCGTCCAGCTCGCCGTCTTCGGCGTCTACATGGGCGCGTCGTTCGCCCCGAACCACATCGGCATGGAGGTCGTGCCCGAGGGCGCGAAGCTCGACTTCCTGAGCAAGCAGGTGCTTACCGGTCGCAATGTGACGGGCGGCCCCTGGATGACGGCATTCATGGGCGGCCTGAACTTCCAGATCGAGCACCACCTCTTCCCGAGCATGGCCCGCCCGCATCTGCGCAAGACGCGCCTGCTGGTTCGCGAGGTCTGCGCGCGGGAGGGGATTCCGTACACCGAGACGTCCCTGCGTCGCGCGTACGCCATCGTGCTGACCTATCTGCGCGAGATCGGGCTCTATTCGGGTCTGGCGACCTTCGATTGCCCGATGGTGGGGCAGTACCGCAGGGTCTAGGCGGCGCCCTCGTCGGGAACGAACCGGTACCCCATGCCCGCCTCGGTCACGAGGTGCTTCGGGGCTGAGGGTTCGGCTTCCAGCTTCTTGCGCAACTGGGACAGGTACAGGCGCAGGTAGCCGGTGTCGCTGGTGTATTGCGGTCCCCACACCTCGGTCAGCAGCGTTTCGCGCGTCACGAGCCGCCCGGGATTGCGCACCAGCACCTCGAGCAGGCGCCACTCCGTCGGAGTCAGGCGCACCGGTGACCCGTTTCGGGTGACCACCCGGGCCGACAGATCGACGGTGACATCGCCGAACGACACCACCGGCTCGCCGACGGCCGAGGGCGTGCGGCGCCCGAGAGCCCGGATGCGCGCCAGCAGCTCGTCGGCCGCGAACGGCTTCGTGACGTAGTCGTCGGCTCCCGCGTCGAGAGCCTCGACCTTGTCCCACGAGCCGCTCCGGCCGGAGACCACGAGGATCGGCACCTGGCTCCATCCGCGGACGGCCTCGATCACCTGAACGCCCGTGAGACCGGGCATGCCGAGGTCGAGCACGATGATGTCCGGATGCGTCGAGGTCGCGGCATCCAGGGCGGCCTTGCCGTCGTGCGCGGTGACCACCTCATACCCGCGGGCGGCCAGGGTGATGCGCAGCGCCCGCAGGATCTGCGGATCGTCGTCGGCGATCAGGATCTTCACGAGTGGGCCTCAGGGCTGTGCTGCGGGCTGTGCTCCACCACCGGCAATCCGCGGGACGCGCGCACCACGGGCAGCTCGATCACCATGGTGAGACCGCCGCCCGGGGTGTCTTCCGCCTCGAGCGTGCCGCCCATCGCCTCGATGAAACCCTTCGAGAGGGACAGGCCGAGTCCGATTCCCGCCGTGTTGTCGACGTCGCCCAGACGCTGGAACGGCACGAAGACATCGTCCCGCTTGTCGTTCGGGATGCCCGGACCGCGGTCGATGACCCGCAGCTGAACCCGGTCGCCGAACTGGCTGGTGGCGAGGGCGGGCGGCGAACCGGTGGGAGAGAACCGGATCGCGTTGGTCAGCAGGTTGACGACCGCACGTTGCAGAAGCGCCGCATCGGCGTCGACCATCGGAACGGCAGTGAGGTCGAGTGTCACCTGCCCCGGGGCGAGGCGCAGCTCGTCGAGTGCTCCACCCACGACATCGTCGATCGCGACGGGGCGCAGGGCCACCCCCATCACTCCCGCCTGCAGCCGTGTGACGTCGAGCAGGTCGGTGACCAGGGCACCGAGGGCATGCAGGCTCTCGTCGGCCGTGGCGAGCAACTCGGCCTTGTCGTGGGCACTGAGTTTGACGTCGGGGGAGCGCAGCGAGCTGACGGCGGTGGTCGCTGACGCCAACGGCCGGCGCAGGTCGTGGCTGACCGCGGCCAGCAAAGCGCTCCGCAGCTTGTCTGCCTCGGCCAGCGGCTTGGCGCCTGCGGCCTCGCTCGTGAGCCGGCGTTGCACGAGAGCCGAGTCCAGTTGCGAGATGAACGCGTTCAGGATGCGCCGGTCCGAGGGGTCCAGCTCGTGTCCGGTCAGCTCGATCTGCGCGTTCTCGCTCAGCGGGAGGATGGTGTGATCGTCCTCGCCCACCGCCGGATCGGGATCGACGGAGACCGCGACGGTTTCATCGCCCTGCTTCAGCACCACACTGCGCATGCCGAAGCTCTCGCGCAGGCGCGACACCAGTGCTTGCAGGGCGTCAGCACCCTGGAGCACGCCGCCGGCGACGGCGACGAGCACCTCTGCCTCGGCAGAGGCGCGAGCGGCGAGGCGGGCGCGTCGCGCGGCCTGATCGACGACGAGGCTCACGAGCGCCGCGACCACCACGAAGATCGCCAGCGCCAAGGCGTGCAGAGGATCGGTGATCCGGATCAAGTAGAGCGGGGGGACGAAGAAGAAGTCGAGCAAGAAGCCGGCGATCACCGCAGACAGCAGGGCGGGCCAGATCCCTCCGACGAGGGCGACGATCACGATCAGCAGCTGGAACAGCAGCACATCGCTCGGCAGCGACTGGTTGCTGCGGAACAGGGAGAGCAGCAGGGTCAGCAGGGGCAGCGCCACGACGGCCACGACGAGGCCGGCGATGCGACGCCGCATCGACAACGCGCCTCCGACCGACGGCAACTGCAGTTTGCCCGCCTCGGAGTGGGACACGATGTGGACGTCGATGTCGCCCGAGAGGCGGATCACGTTCGACGAGGTGCCTGCGCCGCCGAAGAAGGTCTGCAGACGGCTGCGACGGCTCACCCCGATGACGAGTTGCGTCGCATTGACGCTGCGCGCGAAGTCCACGAGCGCTGACGGAACCTGCTCGGCCACCAATTGGTGGAAGCTGCCGCCGAGGGTCTCGACCAGCTTGCGTTGGGCGCCGAGGATGTCGGTGTCGGGGCCGGCCAGACCATCCGGGCTGGTGACATGCACCGCGAACAGTTGACCACCGCCGGAGCGCTGCGCGATGCGTGCTCCGCGGCGCAGCAGGGTATCGCCCTCGGGTCCCCCGGTGAGCGCCACGACGATGCGCTCCCGCGCCTCCCAGGAGGCCTTGATTCCGTGCTCTTCGCGGTAGGCGCGCAGCGCGGTATCCACTTCGTCGGCCAGCCAGAGCAGCGCGAGTTCGCGCAGTGCGGTCAGATTGCCGAGCCGGAAGTAGTTGCTGAGCGCCGCATCGACCCTCGCGGCGGGGTAGACCAGCCCCTGCGACAGCCGGTCGCGGAGCGACTGCGGGGTCAGGTCGATGAGCTCCACCTGTTCCGCACTGCGCAGCACCGAATCAGGGATGGTCTCGCGTTGGGGGACCCCGGTGATCTGCTGCACCACGTCGTTGAGCGACTCGATGTGCTGGATGTTCACCGTCGAGATCACGTTGATCCCGGCGTCGAGGATGGCCCGCACGTCCTCCCACCGCTTGGGGTGCTCCGAGCCCGGCGCATTGGTGTGGGCCAGCTCGTCGACCAGCGCGATGTCGGGATGCCGCGCGATGACGGCATCCAGGTCCATCTCGTCGAGGGTCACCCCGCGGTGCTCGACCGAGCGCCGGGGGATCACCTCGAGACCGTCCAGCAGTGCCGAGGTCGCGGCGCGGCCGTGGGTCTCGACGACGGCGACGACCACGTCGTGTCCCTCGGAGAGCAGTCGGCGACCCTCTTCGAGCATCGCGAAGGTCTTGCCGACGCCCGGTGCGGCGCCGAGCATCACCCGCAGGCGGCCTTTGGACATGAACCCCAGTCTCGCGTATCCGGAGTCGGCCGGCTCAGGGCTTCAGCGCCGCGAGAGCCAGATTCAGCTGCAGCACGTTGACCGTCGGCTCGCCGAGGTAGCCGAGTGGGCGGGCGTCGACGTGCTTCTCGACGAGCGCTCGCACGGCATCCACCGAGAGCCCCCGGGCCTGCGCGACTCGATTGACCTGGATCAGCGCGTAGGCCTCGCTGATGTCGGGGTCGAGCCCTGACCCGGATGCCGTCACAGCATCCGCCGGGATCTGATCGACGGTGACGCCGTCGCTCTTCTCGATGGCAGCCTGGCGATCCTTGATGGCCTTGATCAGGTCCTTGTTCTCGGGGCCGTAGTTGGAGCCACTGGATGCCGCACCGTCGTAGCCGGCCCCCGCCGCGGACGGCCGCGACTGGAACCACTGAGGCAGGGCGTTGCCCTTCTTGTCCGTGAACGACTGGCCGATGAGCGACGAGCCCACCACTTGCCCGTTCTCACGGACCAGCGAACCGTTCGATTGCGACGGCATCGCCAGTCCGATCACCCAGATCACGGCCGGGTAGAGCATGCCGAGCACCACCGTGAGGACGATCATGGCGCGCAGGGAGACCCACGCTTGACGGGAGAGTTTCATGTCTGTGTTTCCGTTTCTCTGTCAGAAGCCCGGAATGAGCGTGACGATGAGGTCGATGATCTTGATGCCGATGAACGGCGCGATGATTCCGCCGAGTCCGTAGATCAGGAGGTTCCGGCTGAGGATGCTGGCCGCTGGCCGCGGTCGATAGTTGACGCCTCGGAGCGCCAGTGGGATGAGCGCGACGATCACCAGGGCGTTGAAGACGATCGCCGAGAGGATGGCCGATGCGGGGGAGTGCAGGCCCATGATGTTGAGCACTGCGAGTCCGGGGAACACCCCGGCGAACATAGCCGGGATGATCGCGAAGTACTTCGCGACGTCATTGGCGATCGAGAAGGTCGTCAGTGAGCCGCGCGTGATGAGCAACTGCTTGCCGATCCGCACGATGTCGATCAGCTTGGTCGGGTCGGAGTCGAGATCCACCATGTTGCCGGCTTCTTTCGCGGCCGACGTACCGGTGTTCATGGCGACGCCGACATCCGCCTGGGCGAGGGCCGGCGCGTCGTTCGTCCCGTCGCCGGTCATCGCGACCAGGTTGCCGCCCTCCTGCTCCTTCCTGATGTAGGCCATCTTGTCTTCGGGGGTGGCTTCGGCGAGGAAGTCGTCGACGCCCGCCTCTTCGGCGATCGCCTTCGCGGTCAGGGGGTTGTCGCCGGTGATCATCACCGTCTTGATGCCCATGGCCCGCAGCTCGGCGAAGCGCTCGCGCAGGCCGGTCTTGACGATGTCCTTCAGGTGGATGACGCCGAGCACGGTGCCTTTGCCCTTGGCGTCCTTGCTGGCCACCACGAGCGGAGTGCCGCCCGACGAGGAGATCTTCTCGACGATCGACGCGAGAGCGGGATCCTCCGTTCCGCCGACCCATTTCGCGACCATGGAGCCCGCGCCCTTGCGCACCTGGCTTCCGTCGGCGAGGTCCAGACCACTCATGCGGGTCTGTGCGGTGAACGGCACGACGGTCGCGCCCTTGGGCACGGCGACCTCGCCCCCTGCCAGTTCCACCACCGACTTGCCCTCGGGCGTCGGATCCGCCAGAGACGAGAGTCGCGCCACATCGACCAGCGCCTTCTGCGACACGCCAGGCAGCGGCACGATCTCGGTCGCCTGGCGGTTTCCGTAGGTGATCGTCCCGGTCTTGTCGAGCAGCAGTGTGGTGACGTCGCCCGCGGCCTCGACCGCGCGGCCCGACATGGCGAGCACGTTGTGCTGCACCAGGCGGTCCATGCCGGCGATTCCGATGGCGCTGAGCAGCGCGCCGATGGTGGTCGGGATGAGGCAGACCAGGAGGGCGATCAAGATCACGAGCGTGGTCGCGCCCCCCGTGTACGCCGCCATCGGGTTCAGCGTGAGGACGACGACCAGGAAGATGATCGTCAGGCTCGCCAGGAGGATGTTGAGGGCGATCTCGTTCGGCGTCTTCTGCCGCGACGCGCCCTCGACCAGTCGGATCATGCGGTCGACGAAGGTCTCGCCGGGCTTCGAGGTGATCTTCACCACGATCCGGTCGCTCAGCACCCGCGTACCGCCGGTCACCGCGCTGCGGTCGCCGCCGTGCTCGCGCACGACGGGGGCCGACTCGCCGGTGATCGCGGATTCGTCGACGCTGGCGATGCCGGCGATGATGTCGCCGTCCCCGGGGATCACTTCGCCCGCCGTCACGACGACGACATCGCCGAGCCGCAGGTCGGCCGACGCTACCTCGGCCAGGGCTGCCTTCAGCGCATCCGGGTCTGCTTTCTCGTCGTAGCCGGTGACCCGGTGGGCGAGGGTCGACGTGCGGGTGGCTCGCAGTGACTGCGCCTGCGCCTTGCCGCGGCCCTCGGCCACGGCCTCGGCGAGGTTGGCGAACAGCACCGTGATCCACAGCCAGACGGCGATGCCGGCGCTGAAGCTGGGGGCGAGGCGCCCCGACCCGGTCGACTGATCACCGAGGAAGGGCTCGGCGATGGCGTAGGCGGTGGTGAGAAGGGCTCCCACCTCGACGACGAACATCACAGGGTTGCGCCACATCAATCGTGGGTCGAGCTTGCGGAAGGTGCCGGGCAGCGCCTCGCGCAGGAGGCCCGGCGTCAGGGTTCCCGATCGCGGCGAACGAGCCGGAGAGGGGGTCTGAACAGGAGTGAGGGTGGTCATGGTGTTACTTCAGCCCTTCCGCCAGGGGACCCAGCGCGAGAACGGGGAAATAGGTGAGTGCGGTGACCAGCAGGGTGGTGCCGATCATCAATCCGACGAACTGCGGACGATGGGTGGGCAGGGTTCCGGCGGTAGCCGGCACCTTGTCCTGCTGGGCGAGCGATCCCGCGAGCGCGAGAACGAACACGATCGGCACGAAGCGCCCGAGGAACATCACGACGCCCAGGGCCGTGTTGAGCCACACGGTGTTGGCCGTGATCCCGGCAAAGGCCGATCCATTGTTGTTGGCGGCCGAGGTGAAGGCGTAGAGCACCTCGCTGAAGCCGTGCGGTCCCGGATTCCAGATCGAGGTCTTCTCGAGATCGGCGCGCACCGCGGGGATGGCGAAGCTCAGCCCGGTGCCCAGCAGCACGAGTGCCGGTGTGGTCAGGATGTACAAGCTGGCGAGCTTCATCTCGCGCGGCCCGATCTTCTTGCCCAGGTACTCCGGGGTGCGACCGACCATGAGGCCGGCGACGAACACCGCGATGATCGCGAGCATCAGGATGCCGTACATGCCGGCACCCACGCCGCCGGGGGCGACCTCGCCGAGCATCATGTCCGAGAGCGTCACCGCGCCGCCGAGTGCGGTGTAGCTGTCGTGCATCGAGTTGACGGCGCCCGTCGAGGTGAGCGTCGTCGACGACCCGAAGATGGTCGACGCGACGACGCCGAACCGATCGTCCTTGCCCTCCATGGCCCCTCCCGCGAGTTGCGGAGCGGTTCCGGAGGCGCTCAGCTCGGCCCAGGCCAGGAGCAGGTTCGAGATGAGCCAGAAGATGGCCATCGTCGCCACGATCGCGACGCCCTGGCGGCGGTCGCCGACCATCTTGCCGAAGGTGCGCGGCAGGGCGAACGGAATCAGCAGCAACAGGAAGATCTCGAACAGGTTCGTCCACGCATTCGGGTTCTCGAACGGGTGGGCGGAGTTGACGTTGAAGAAGCCGCCGCCGTTGGTGCCGAGCTCCTTGATCGCCTCCTGGGAGGCCACTGGGCCGCCGGGAACGGTCGCTGTGGAGCCGGCGATGGTGGTCACGTGCTGGAATCCGGCGAAGTTCTGGATGACGCCGCCGGCGATCAGGATGACCGCGGCGATGACCGAGATCGGCAGCAGGATCCGCAGCACGCCGCGAGTCAGGTCGACCCAGAAATTGCCGATGGTCCCGGTGCGGCGGTACATGAATCCGCGGATCAGCGCGATCGCGACGGCGATGCCGACTGCCGCCGACACGAAGTTCTGCACAGCGAGAGCGACCAGCTGAACCGAGTAGCCCAGGGTGGTGTCGGGGGAGTAGGACTGCCAGTTGGTGTTGGTCACGAACGAGACCGCCGTGTTGAACGACAGCGGCTCGCTCGGCTGTGGGAGTCCGAGGGCCCAGGGCAGCCAGGTCTGGATGCGCTGGAACAGATAGACGATCAGCACCCCGATGACAGAGAACGCGAGCACCGAGCGCAGGTACGCGCCCCAACTCTGCTCGCTCTCGCCGTTCGCGCCGATGACTCGGTAGAAACCGCGTTCGACCTTCAGGTGCTTCGTGCCGGTGTAGACCCTGGCCATGTAGTCACCGAGGAAGACGTGCCCGACACCCAGAAGGACGATCAGGGTCGCGATCTGCCCGGCGAAGAGCAACCATTCGGTTCCGATCGGCGCCATCAGAAGCGCTCCGGAAGGACGAGGGCCACGATGACGTAGCCGATCGCCGCGATCGTGAGGACCGCGGCGATGATCGAGAACACGATCACAGCTTCTCGACCCCCTTCGCGACCAGGAGGACGACAGCCGCCACCGCGAGGATCGCGAGGACGTAGATGATGTCGAGCACGGGGAACTCCATCCGTTCAAGCGCGTGCATGTGCGCTGCGGCGAACGCCACGGAGATAATCAACACCCGCGTCGCGGCCGGCTGATAGGGCCTTACGACTCCCTAACGGGACGGAGGGGAACCCTAACGCGAGGAGTGCGCGCTCTGCGTGGTCCAGGCCGCGCCGAGGATGCCCGCGTTGTTGCGCAGAACCGCCGGCACGATCTTGGGGCGCAGCTTCAGCAAGGGGAGGAACTGCTCGTACTCCTTCGACACCCCGCCGCCCACCACGATCAGCTCGGGCGAGAGCAAGAAGTCGAGGGTCTCGTAGTAGCGCTGCAGGCGCTTCGCCCAGTGCTCCCAGTCCAGGTCGTCGCGCTCCTTCGCGGAATACGACGCCCTCGATTCGGCGTCTTTGCCGTCGATCTCGATGTGCCCGAGCTCCGCGTTGGGGATGAGCACGCCGTCGTAGAGCAGGCCGCTGCCGATCCCGGTTCCGAGGGTGGACAGGATGACCAGGCCGCGGATGCCTTTCGCGGCTCCGTACCGCGCCTCGGCCACGGCCGCGGCATCCGCGTCATTGATGAAGACGATGTCGCGCCCGAGCGCCTTCTCGAAGAGCTTCTCAGCCTCCAGCCCGACCCACTTCTTCGAGACGTTGGCCGCCGACATGGTGCGGCCGTCAAGGATGATCGCCGGAAAGCACACCCCGACCGGCAATCCATTGGCTGCCGAGCCGAACCCGTCGATCATCGCGACGACGGCGTCGATGATGTCCTTCGGCTTTCCGCCTTCGGGCGTCGGGACTTTCACCCGATCGCTGACCAGCTCACCCTTGTCGAGATCGACGATGCCGCCCTTGATGCCGGTGCCGCCGATGTCGATGCCGATCGCGAGAGAGGAGGTCATGTCCACCAGTTTTGCTCAGGGGAGGGTCAAGATCTCGGCGCCGCGCTCGGTGACGACGAGGGTGTGCTCGAATTGGGCGGTGAGGCTGCGGTCGCGGGTGACGACCGTCCAGCCGTCGTCCCACTCGTCCCACTCGCTGGTGCCCGGATGCTCGGGGGTGCCCAGCGTGAGCATCGGCTCGATGGTGAACACCATCCCGGGCTGCATCACGGTGGAAAAGTCGGGCGAGGCGTCATAGTGCGGGATCACCAGGCCCGAGTGGAACTCCGAGCCCACGCCGTGCCCGGTGTAGTCCCTCACGACGCCGTAGCCGAATCGGCGCGCGTAGCTCTCGATGGCCCGGCCGATCACGTTGAGCTCGCGGCCGGGCGCGACCGCCTTGATGCCGCGGTCCAACGCTTCGCGCGTGCGCGTGATCAGGTTCGCGGCCTCGAGGCTGATCTCGCCGACGCCGAAGGTGCCGTTGAGGTCGCCGTGCATCCCGTCGTGAAAGGCGGTGATGTCGATGTTGATGATGTCGCCATCGAGAAGCACGGTGTCATCCGGGATGCCGTGGCAGATCACCTCGTTGATCGACGTGCAGATCGACTTGCGGTACCCGCGGTAGCCGAGCGTCGAGGGGTAGGCGTCGTGCCGCACCAGGAACTCGTGACCGATGGCGTCGAGCTCGTCGGTGGTCACTCCGGGCCGGATGGCGGCGGCGACCGCCTCGAGAGCCTGGGCCGCGATCCGCCCGCTCGCGCGGATCCGTTCGATCTCGGCAGAGTCGTACCGGTCGTCGCCGTGGTACTCGCGCGGGCCGGCCTTGCCGACGTACTCCGGCCGCTCGATGCTGGCCGGCACTTCGCGCGCGGGGGAGATCCTCCCGGGGACGAGGTGGCCATGCTCATCCCTGGACATGGTCCGATTCTAGGAGGCGCGCTGGAGCTGGGAGCGGAGGCCATTTCTGGCCTCCGCCGCGACGCCAGCGCCGACAGCCGTCTCGGCTGTCGGGTCACTAGGCTGGCCGCATGACGCAGTGGTGGTACAACCACAAGACCGGCAAGGTCGAAGAAGGCCCGCAGTCGCTCGGCTTGGACCGCGACGGGCCCTATGCGACCAAGGAGGACGCCGAGCGAGCGCCCGAGATCGCGCAGGAGCGCGCCCGCGCCTGGGCGGCCGAGGACGCGGCCGAAGGCGACGACTAGCTCCTGAGCTTCTCGAGCAGGCTCATCGCGTCGTACGGTGAGCGCACCTTCTGGTCGTTGTCGAAATACACGTACGCATCGCGTTCGTGGTCGAGCTGGTCGAGCACCCACTCCTGCCAGGCTTCGATGCCGGCCGCGTCGTATCCGCTGGTGTAGAGCTCCTTGTCGCCGTGCAGGCGCGCGTAGGCGAAGTCGGCGGTGACCCAGTCGAGCTTGGGCCAGCGGCCTGCGCTGTCGCCGAGCACCGTGGCGACGTTGTGGCGCTCGAGCAGCGTCGCGAAGTCCTGGTCGTCGAAGCTGTAGTTGCGCACCTCCAGCGCATGCCGCACCGGGCGGTCGGCGTCGGTCTCGAGGTACTCCTTGCCCGTCATCCGCTCGCCGCGCTTCGTCGCCAACTCGACCGCCTCGCCGGTGGTGTGCGGCAGGAGGCTCAGAAACGCCTCGAGCTTCTCCGGATCGAAGTCGAGGTTGGGCGGGAGCTGCCACAGGATCGGCCCGAGTTTGGCACCGAGGGCCAGGATGCCGGAGGCGAAGAAGTTCGCGACCGGCTCGGCCACGTCGTCCAGCCGCCTGATGTGGGTGATGAACCGCGGGGCCTTGACCGAGAATACGAAGCCCTCCGGCGTGCCGTCGCGCCACTTCTGCCAACTGGCCGGTTTCTGCAGCGAGTAGAACGAGCCGTTCAGCTCGATCGAGCTGACGTGCTCGGAGGCGTACGCGAGCTCATCGGCCTGGCGCAGGCCCTTCGGGTAGAAGTCCCCGCGCCACGGTTCGTAGGTCCATCCCGACATGCCGACGTAGTACCGCGCCATTCCCACAGCGTACGACGGCGCGTCCCCCACCTTGCCGACAACCCTTCGGGGGGTCACCGACGGGGGTCATCGTCCGGGATGATGGGGTGACTTGCAAGCTGGGGGGTGATGCAATGTCGATCCATGCGTTGAGTGGCGCACCAGATCCGGTCGGGCCGGGGTGGTACTCCGATCCGATGGGAGGCCGTCAGGCGCGCTGGTGGGACGGCGACGAGTGGACGAAGCACGTCCAGGCGCTGCCGATCGGCGAGCCGCCCGAGGAGGAATGGGTCGAGGCCAGCCGTCTGGTGCCGCCCGGGGCCAGTTGGGCGAACCGCTCTCTGGCGTGGGGCATCGTGGCCGTGGTCGCCAACGCTCTGCTGGCGCCGACCGTGCTCGCCTTCGTCTTCGGCGTGATGGCGCTGCGGCGCGAGCGCAGGCTCAGCTCGCTGGGCTACGAGATCGACGACCGGCAACGAGCCCGGTTGGGCATCATCCTCGGGACGATGGGGATCCTCGTCGCCGCGGGCTGGATCGTCATGCTCCGGCTCCTGACCCATCACGCGCTCGGATGACCGGCATGGGCGACGCGATCCCCGCGGGCTGGTACACCGATCCGGATGAGCCCGCCGATGTGCGCTGGTGGACGGGCGAGGAGTGGACGCACCACGTGCAGCCGCGACCGCTTCCGCCGTTGCCGCCCGTGACGCGGGACCTGGTGGATGCCGCGCCCTGACTCCCGGTCAGCCGTGGAAGCTGTGCGCCTCGTCGGGATAGGCGCCTGAGACGACGTCGGCGGTCCAGGCCTTCGCGGCATCCGTCAGCACCTGCGACAGGTTCGCGTACTGCTTCACGAAGCTCGGGATGCGGCCCTGGGTCAGTCCCGCCCAGTCGGTCCAGACCAGCAACTGGCCGGTCGTGTGCGGGCCGGCTCCGACGCTGATCGTCGGAATCCGCAGCTCCTCGGTCACCCGCTTCGCCGCCTCAGCGGGAACCATCTCGAGCACGACGGCGAAGGCGCCCGCGTCTTCGACGGCGTGCGCGTCGGCGAGCAACTGCTCGACGCCCTCGCCGCGGCCCTGGATGACGTGACCGCCGAGTTGGTGCTCGCTCTGCGGGGTGAAGCCGATGTGCCCCATGACTGGGATGCCGGCCGAGACGATCCGGCGGATCTGCTCGGCGCTGCGCACGCCGCCCTCGAGCTTGACCGCGTGCGCCCCGGTCTCCTTCATGAAGCGGAATGCGGAGTGCAGGGCTTCGTCGGGTCCGGTCTCGTAGGAGCCGAACGGCATGTCGCCGATCACGAACGCGCGTTTGACCGCGCCGGCGACGGCACGGGTGAGCGGGATCAGCTGGTCGAGCGTGACCGGAAGCGTGGTGTCGTAGCCGAAGACGTTGTTGCCGGCCGAGTCGCCGACCAGCAGGAAGTCGATGCCCGCCTTGTCGAAGATGGCGGCCGTGAGCATGTCGTAGCTGGTGAGCCCGGTGATCTTGATGCCCTGCTCTTTCGCGTTCTGAAAGTGCCGGGTGCGGACTCGTTTGACGACTGCGTCTGCCATGCCGGTCAGTCTAGGCTCCCGCTAACGTCGGGGCATGGAGACCGAGATCAGCACCCGGCAGGCCGGCTATGCCGACGTGTTCGCGATCGCGGAGTTCCAGACGGCGGTGTGGAACGAGGCGTACGCGGGCATCGTCCCCGCGGCATACCTGGCGCGCACCACCGTCGCCGACCGGGAGCTGCGTTGGGCGGACCGGATCGGGCGCCGGAGCATCCTGCTCGCTGAGTCCGGTGACGGCAGCGCCGGCGGGCCCGCCGGCATCGCCGGATTGCTCGGCGTGGCCAGTTGCTCCCAGCGCGACGACGAGCGCCCTGGACCACGGCTCGAACTCAACTCGTTGTATGTCGCTCGAGGCATGCGCAGAGCCGGCCTGGGCAGGCGGATGGTCGCCGAACTGCTGGGCGACGCGCCGGCGGTGCTGTGGGTCTTCGCCACGAATCCTGGGGCGATCGCGTTCTACGCGGGCTGCGGGTTCGCCCCAGACGGCCACGAGACGATCGACGACGACACCGGTCTGCCCGAATTGCGGATGACGCGCTCCTGACGGCCGCCCGATGCCTCCTCGGCGCTCAGGATGCCGAGCCCGATGAGCGCCTGGGCAGCCAGATACGTCGACATCACCGGCAGCCTCCACAGGGGCTGCTGCAGCCGCGCCGTGAAGGTGCGGAAGGCCAGCAGCGTGTCGGATGCGACGAATAGCAGCGCGCCGCCGACCGTCAGCGGTGTTCCGCGCGTCGACCACGCGGCCATCACGCCGAGGATCGCGCTGTAGAGGACGACCGAGGGCAGCATCCGCCCCAGATGCGGTCCCACCAGCACCACGAGGGCGAGGAACCACGGAATCGCCAGCAGTGCCCACCAGGACGGCCGCCGTCGGGGGAACGCGAGCTGGAACATCCCGATGTAGACCAGGTGGGCGAGCAGGAAGAACCCGAGCCCGGCCGCGAGGTCCACGGTCAGGGCGATGTCGCCGAACCACGACAGGGCGAGACCGACGAACAGCAGCGCGACAACCACCGCGCGAGGCGTGCGCCGGGTGGTGAGCAGGGTGCCGGCGAGACCGACGGCGAGCGCCGGCATCTCGAGGCCCTTCGTGACGGTCTCGAGCCGCGAGGGTGCCGCGAACTTGGTGGCGAGGTGCACAGCCGACACCGCGAGGAACGGCGCGAATCCGGCAACGGTCCACCCGATCCGCCAGCCGACCCCGTGCACCGCCGCCACCCGATCCGCGTCGTGGGTCGGCGCGGGCATACCGGTAGCCTAGAACGTGCAGTCGGACCGTCGGAAGGCGCCAGGAGAGGACACTGTGGACAAGCAGCGTGACTTCGTTCTTCGCACCATCGAGGAGCGCGGCGTCAAGTTCGTGCGGCTGTGGTTCACCGACGTGGTGGGCACGCTCAAGTCGGTCGCGCTGGCTCCTGCCGAGGTCGAGGGCGCGTTCAGCGAGGGCGTCGGATTCGACGGCTCGGCGATCGAGGGCCTGACCCGCTCGTACGAGGCGGATGTGCTCGCGCATCCGGATCCCACGACGTTCCAGATCCTGCCGTGGCGGGGCGAGGTCGATCCGACGGCGCGGATGTTCTGCGACATCATGACCCCCGACGGGCAGCCGGCGACCGCCGATCCCCGCAACGTGCTCAAGCGCGCGCTTGCCAAGGCCGCGGATCGCGGATTCACGTTCTACACGCATCCCGAGATCGAGTTCTACCTGCTCAAGTCGAGCAAGTTGAAGAACGGCGTCGCCGAGCCGGTCGACTCGGCCGGCTACTTCGACAACGTGCCAGGCGGCACGGCTCACGACTTCCGGCGCCGTTCGGTGCGCATGCTCGAAGACCTCGGCATCTCGGTGGAATTCAGCCACCACGAGGCGGGCCCGGGGCAGAACGAGATCGATCTGCGGTACGCCGACGCGCTCACCATGGCCGACAACATCATGACCTTCCGCACCGTCATCAAAGAGGTGGCGATCGAGCAGGGCGTCTATGCGACCTTCATGCCGAAGCCGATCTCGGGCCAGCCCGGATCGGGCATGCACACCCACATGTCGCTGTTCGAGGGCGACACCAACGCCTTCTTCGACCCGGCCGGCCAGTACCAGCTCTCGACCATCGGACGGCAGTTCGTCGCGGGTCTGTTGAAGCACGCCCCCGAGATCACGGCGGTGACCAACCAGTTCGTCAACTCGTACAAGCGACTTTGGGGCGGAGACGAGGCCCCGAGCTACCTCACCTGGGGCCACAACAACCGTTCGGCGTTGGTGCGGGTGCCGCTGTACAAGCCCGGCAAGGGCAATAGCGCTCGCATCGAGTACCGTGCCATCGACTCGGCGGCCAACCCGTACCTCGCCTTCTCGCTGCTGCTGGCGGCCGGTCTGAAGGGCATCGAGGAGGGCTACGAGCTGCCTCCCGAGGCTGAGGGCGACGTCTGGGCGATGAGCGACGCCGAACGGCGCGCCCTCGGGTACGACGGGCTCCCGGCCAGCCTCGACGCGGCCCTGGTGTTGATGGAGGAGAGCGACCTGGTCGCCGACACCCTGGGCGAGCAGGTCTACGAGTACGTGCTGCTCAACAAGCGGCGCGAGTGGGCAGGATACCGGGCTCAGGTCACGCCGTTCGAGCTGACCAGCAACCTGGAGATCCTGTAGCGGGGGGATCCTGCATCCGACTGCCGGGTTGCGGAACGTGACGCGATGACGAGGGCGACGACGACTCTCACCGAGCTGGCTCGGTTGGGTTTCGCCGACCTCGATGCGGCCGGAGCCGGGCTCGGTGCGGTGCCGGCCGAGCGCGTCGAGTTGTTCGCCGTGGTGGCCGATCCCGACCAGGCGCTGCGGCTGTTGCGCGGGCTGCTCGAGTCGGCGCCGAAGGAGATCGCGCGCTTGCTGGCCGATGAGGGCGCGTCGCTGCGGCTCCTGCGCGTGCTGGGCGCCTCATCCGGGCTCGGCGACTTCCTCGCCCACCACCCGGAGCAGCTCTCGACCCTGCGCGCGCCCCTCACCGGGCCCGGTGATCCGGACGCTCTGCGGGCAGCGCTCCTGGCAGCGGTCGACGGCCTCAGCGGCGAGGACGGCTGGAACGCGATGCGGGTGGCGTATCGGCGCGAGCTGCTGGCTCTCGCCGCCTGGGATCTCGAACAACCGGACGGCATCGCTGTGGTCGACCGGGTCGCCGCCTCGTTGGCCGATCTCGCCGCGGCCGCTCTGGACACCGCGCTCAGCCTGGCGCGACGGGCAAGTCGCTTCCCGGCCGAGGAGGTGGCGTCGACGCGGCTCGCGATCATCGGGATGGGCAAAGCCGGGGCGCGCGAGCTCAACTACCTGAGCGATGTGGACGTCATCTTCGTCGCCGGAGCGGAGGCGGCATCCGACCTGAGCGACGAGCGCGCGGTCGAGATCGCCACGCGGCTCGCCATGGACACGATGCGCGCCATCCACGAGCTCGCGGTCGAACCGCCGCTGTGGGAGGTGGACGCCAATCTGCGGCCCGAGGGCAAGGACGGCGCCCTGGTGCGCACGCTCGACTCGCACCTGGCGTACTACGAGCGCTGGGCCAAGAGCTGGGAGTTCCAGGCCCTGCTGAAGGCTCGTCCACTCGCGGGCGACCTCGATCTGGGCGCCGACTACGTCGCCCGGGTCAGTCCGATGGTCTGGTCGAGCGCCTCGCGCGAGAACTTCGTGGAGTCGGTGCAGTTGATGCGCGAACGCGTCACCGCGAACATCCCGCTGGACGAGGTGGATGTCCAGCTCAAGCTCGGTCCTGGCGGCTTGCGCGACGTGGAGTTCACCATCCAGTTGCTGCAGCTCGTGCACGGGCAGTCGGATCACGAGGTGCGTCAGCGCGCCACGCTCGACGCCTTGACCGCCCTGGCTGAGCGCGGCTACATCGGCCGCGTCGAGGCGGCCGAGTTCGGACGGGACTACCGCTTTCTGCGCCTGCTCGAGCATCGCATCCAGCTGTCCCGCCTGCGCCGCACCCACCTGATCCCGCGCGACCCGGACGCGCTCCGGGTGCTGGCTCGCGGCTCCGGGCTCGCGACCACCGCCGACGGGCTGCTCGAGTCGTGGCAGCGGGTCAAGCAGGCGGTCCGCACGCTGCACGAGCGGCTGTTCTACCGCCCGCTCCTCTCGGCGGTGGCGGCCCTACCCGACGACGGCTACGCGCTGACCAGCGAGCAGGCCGAGGCGCGGCTCGCGGCGATCGGCTTCCGCGATCCGCGCGGCGCGCTGCATCACATCGCGGCACTGACCGGCGGAGTCTCGCGCCGCGGCCAGATCCAGCGCAACCTGCTGCCGGTGATGCTCGCCTGGTTCTCGGAGGGCGCCGACCCCGATCTCGGGCTGCTCAGCTTCCGCCGACTGAGCGACGACCTGGGGGAGACCTATTGGTTCCTCCGGATGCTGCGCGACTCGTCGGGCGCGGCTCAGCGGCTAACGCAGGTCCTCTCGGGGTCGCGGTTCGTCGGCCTGCTGTTCGAACGCATCCCCGAGGCCGCGGCCTGGCTCGAGACCGACGGAGAATTGCGCCCGCGCCCGCTCGCCGACCTGCTCGACGAAACCGCGGCGACCGTCGCACGGCATTCCGACGACGTGGATGCCGCCGCCCTTGCCCTGCGCACGGCGCGGCGCCGCGAGGTGCTGCGCGCGGCCATCGCGGCGATCATCGGCATGATCACCGTCGAGGAGCTCGGGGTGGCGCTCAGCGACATCACCACCGCGGTGCTCACCGGCGCGCTGGCTCTGGCGCACCACTACGGCGACGGCATCGAGTTCGGCATCATCGCGATGGGACGCTACGGGGGCCAGGAGCTCGGCTTCGGCAGCGACGCCGACGTGGTGTACGTGTACCGCCAGGCGGGCGCGGATCCGCAGCAGGCGCAGGAGCGCGCCGAGGGCATCGTGCGCGAGCTGAAGCGCCTCACCGAAGATCTGCGGCTGCCCCTCGACCTCGACATCGGGCTGCGCCCGGAGGGCAAGAACGGGGCCGTGGTGCGCTCGCTCGAGTCCTATCGCGCGTACTACGAGCGCTGGTCGCTCACCTGGGAGGCCCAGGCGCTGCTGCGCGCCCGCGGGGCGGTCGGAGACGCGGGCGTTCTGACCGCATTCGAAGAGCTGGCCGACGAGGTGCGGTATCCGGCATCCATCTCGGAGGCGGATGTGCGCGAGGTCAAGCGCATCAAGGCGCGCGTGGAGTCCGAGCGGCTTCCCCAGGGCGCAGATCCGGCCCGCCACCTCAAACTCGGCCGCGGATCGCTGAGCGACGTGGAGTGGTTCGTCCAGTTGCTGCAGCTGCAGCACGGCACGAGTACGCCGGGGCTTCGGACCACGTCGACCCTGCAGGCTCTGGATGCGGCGGTCGCCGCCGGCCTGATCCCCGGCCCGGACGCCGCGAAGCTGCGCGCCGCCTGGCTGATCGCGTCCCGCGCCCGTTCGGGCATGACCCTGTGGACCGCGAAGACCGCCGACGTGCTGCCGACCGACCGCCAGCAGCTCGAGGGCGTCGCCCGGCTGCTCGAGTACCCGCCCGGCGGGGCGCACGAGCTCGAGGAGGACTACCTTCGCACCACCCGACTCGCGCGCCAGGTGTTCGAGCGGTTGTTCTACGGAGGTCGACGATGAGCATGCGCACGGGCTGGCTGACCATCCTCAAGCACACCCTCAACCCGGTGGCCATCCGGGCGGCGCGCCGGGGGAGCGGCCCGTTCTCGCTGATCGAGCATGTCGGCCGCAAGACCGGAAAGCGCTACGAGACGCCGATCATCGTCGCCCCGGTCGACGCCGGTTTCGTCGCCGAGCTGACTTACGGCCCGAATGTCGCCTGGTATCAGAATGCGCGGGCGGCCGGCGGCTGCGTGGTCCGCTACCACGGTCGGCCGTTCACGATCGACCGGATCGACGACCTGGATGCTGTCGCCGGCCTGAAGGCGTACGGGGCACCGCGCTCCTGGGTGCTGCGCCTGCTGCGGCGCCACGACTTCCTGCTGCTGCACGTCGCCGGGCGCGACTGAGAACGCACGAGGGCCGCATCCACCGAAGCGGATGCGGCCCTCGTGACGTGTCGGCTCAGACCCCGAAGTACAGCTCGTACTCGAAGGGGTGCGGACGCTGCGCGAAGGGGAGCAACTCCTTCTCGCGCTTGTAGTCGATCCAGGTCTGGATGAGGTCGTCGGTGAAGACCCCGCCCTCGAGCAGGAAGTCGTGGTCGTCTTCGAGCGCCTTGAGGGCTTCGTCGAGCGAACCCGGCAGCTGCGGGATCGACTTGGCCTCCTCGGGCGGCAGCTCGTAGAGGTCCTTGTCGACCGGCTCGTGCGGCTCGATCTTGTTCTTGATGCCGTCCAGGCCGGCCATCAGCTGCACCGCGAACGCCAGGTACGGGTTGCCCGACGCGTCAGGCGCGCGGAACTCGATGCGCTTGGCCTTCGGGTTGGTGCCGGTGATCGGGATGCGGATCGACGCCGAGCGGTTGCCGGCCGAGTACACCAGGTTGACCGGGGCCTCGAAGCCCGGGATCAGGCGGTGGTACGAGTTGACCGTCGGGTTGGTGAACGCCGAGATCGCCGCCGCGTGCTTGAGGATGCCGCCGATGTACCAGCGCGCGATGTCCGACAGCCCGCCATAGCCCTTCTCGTCGTAGAACAGCGGCTTGCCGTCGTTCCAGAGCGACTGGTGGGTGTGCATGCCCGAGCCGTTGTCGCCCATGAGCGGCTTCGGCATGAAGGTGGCGACCTTGCCCCACTCGAGCGCGGTGTTCTTGACGACGTACTTGAACTTCAGGATGTCGTCGGCCGCGTGCACCATCGTGTCGAAGCGGTAGTTGATCTCGTTCTGACCGGCGGTGCCCACCTCGTGGTGGCTGCGCTCGACCAGCAGGCCGACGTCGGTCAGCTTGAGCACGATGTCGTCGCGCAGGTCGGACATCTGGTCGACCGGGCTGACCGGGAAGTATCCGCCCTTGTACGGGGTCTTGTTGGCGAGGTTGCCGCCCTCTTCGACGCGTCCGGTGTTCCAGGCGGCCTCGCTGGAATCCACCTCGTAGAAGCTCTTGTTCTGACGCACTTCGTAGCGCACGTCGTCGAAGATGTAGAACTCGGCCTCCGGCGCGAAGAACGCGGTGTCGGCGATGCCGGTCGAAGCGAGGTACTTCTCGGCCTTCTTGGCCACCTGGCGCGGGTCGCGGCCGTAGACCTCGCCGTTGCGCGGGTTGTAGATGTCGAAGACCACGACCAGGGTGCGCTCGGTGCGGAACGGGTCGACATACGCCGTCGAGATGTCCGGGATGAGCTGCAGGTCGCTCTCGTGGATGGACTGGAATCCGCGGATCGACGAGCCGTCGAACAGCTGCCCGACCGAGAAGAACTCCTCGTCCACCGTGGACGCGGGGATGTTGAAGTGCTGCTGGATGCCGGGAAGGTCGGTGAAGCGGATGTCGAGGAACTTGACATCCGTGTCCTTGATGAACTTCAGGACCTCGGAAGAGTCCTTGAACAGTGGGGTGGACATACGGAGTGACTCCAAGGGCCGTGGAACTGAGGGCGGCTGCAGACCGCAGCCTTCCCCGAGGGTAGGGCTCGGGGATTTCCCGACCGTGACGCAATTGTTTCGGGGATGTTACGGCTGCCTGGCCGCCTAGGCTTGGCGGGTGACCGAGCAGCCCCCGCACACCTGGCCGGGGCAGCGTTTCGGGCTTCCGGACGACGGCCCGCGATCGGTCGCCAGGTTCGGCCGCCGCCTGGGCGGCATCGCCATCGACTGGGCGATCGCCTACGGGCTGTCCTGGCTGTTCTTCCGCGAACGGGACGGCACGGCGAATCCGTGGGCCACCCTCGCCGTGTTCGCCGTGCTCACCTTGCTGTTCGAGCTGTTCTTCAACGCGAGCATCGGCCATCTGGCGCTGCGGATGCGCGTGGTCCCGATCCGCGGCGGCGCACTGGCCCCCTGGCGGCCGCTGGTGCGCACGCTGCTGCTCTGCCTGGCCATTCCGGCCCTGATCTGGGACCGTGATCAGCGCGGCCTGCACGACCGGCTGGCAGGCACGGTGCTGGTGCTTGTCTAGCTCAGCGCGGCCGCTGCGCGCGGACCCGCTGCGGGTCGATTCCCTTCGGGATCGGCAATCCGTTCTTGCCGAGCGACGAGAGCCGGTTCGAGACCGCAAGCACCTCGGCCTTGGTGAGCACGTTCTTGTAGCGGCCAAGCGCGCGCGGGATGCGGTCGAGCGCCGTGGCGTCGGCATCCGGCCCCACGTAGAGGAAGTTGATCGGCACGTTCGGCAGGATGCGGTGCACCGTCGCGCGCTCCTTGTCGAGCATCGGCTGCGTGCGCGACCGCGGACCCTCGCCGATGAGGACGACACCGCCTCGGCCGACGGCGCGGTAGACGGCATCCTGGGTGCGCGGGCTCACGTTCACGGGCATCTCGCTGCCGGTCCAGTTGCGGCGCAGACCGCTCTTGAGCACGGCGCCGACAGCCCCGGGCTGGCCCGCGATCTGGCCGTATGCCGCCTTCTCGGCACGGCGGCCGAGCACGATCAGCCCGATCAGTACGCCCGCCAGCACGCCGGCGATGATGTACAGCACCAGGCCGAGCACGTTGCCGCCGAGCACCACGCCGAGCACGATGGCCGCGCCGATCGGCACCACCAGGCACAGGATCAGTAACCAGACGATCGACGAGTCGTAGCGCCTCGTCATCTGGAAGACCTGCCACATCTGCTTCAGACGGCCGGGCTCTTTTTCGGGCTTCGTGGTGGGGCGTGCCATGGTTTCAGGATACGGGCGCTGAGCCCCCTCAGGACACCGCCCTTCGATACGCGCTGCGCGCTACTCAGGACACGGCCTGCGCGAAGCCGAGCTCGGCGTCCGCCAGATGCTGAAGACCGACCGGGATGTCGCGCCCCTTCGCCATCATCGACCGGGCCCACAGGCGGCCGGCCCGATAGCTCGAGCGGACCAGCGGACCGGCGAGCACCCCGAGGAACCCGATCTGCTCGGCCTCGTCCTTGATCTCGGAGAACTCCTCCGGCCGCACCCAGCGCGCGACCGGCAGATGCCGCGGGGTCGGCCGCAGGTACTGGGTGACCGTGATGATGTCCGTTCCGGCGTCGTGCAGGTCGTGCAGCGCCTGCGTCACCTCTGCGCGCTCCTCACCCATGCCGAGGATCAGGTTCGACTTGGTGATCAGGCCCGCGGCCCGCGCCTGGGTCAGCACATCGAGCGAGCGCTCGTAGCGGAACGCGGGACGGATGCGCTTGAAGATCCGCGGAACGGTCTCGACGTTGTGCGCGAACACCTCGGGGCGGCTCGAGAACACCTCGGCGAGCAGCTCGGGATTGCCCGAGAAGTCGGTGGCGAGGATCTCGACCCCAGTACCCGGGTTGGCGGCATGGATGGCGCGGACCGTTTCGGCGTGCAGCCAGGCGCCCTCGTCGGGCAGATCGTCGCGCGCCACGCCGGTGACGGTCGCGTAGCGCAGGCCCATCGCGGTCACCGATTCGGCGACGCGGCGCGGTTCGTCGCGGTCGTAGTCCGCCGGCTTGCCGGTGTCGATCTGGCAGAAGTCGCAGCGCCGGGTGCACTGGCTGCCGCCGATCAGGAAGGTGGCCTCCCGGTCTTCCCAGCACTCGTAGATGTTGGGGCAGCCGGCCTCCTGGCAGACCGTATGCAGGTTCTCGTCCTTCACCAGGTGCTGCAGGGCTGTGTACTCCGGCCCCATTCTGGCCTTGGTCTTGATCCACTCCGGCTTGCGCTCGATCGGCGTCTCGGCGTTGCGCACCTCGAGGCGCAGCAGCTTGCGACCGGCGGGTTCGCCCGCGGTCTCGAGTTTGCCGTTCGTGATCGTCATGCCGGAACTCCGGCGGGGGAGTTCGCGAGGCTCGCGGCCAGGTGCTCCGCGAAGAGCCGCTCCACGATCGGGGCGACGTCGGACGGAGTGACCGTTCTGCCGAGTTCGCGGGTGATGCTGGTCACCCCGGCATCCGCGATTCCGCAGGCGACGATCGGCTCGTAGGCCTCGAAACCATTGCTGCAGTTGAGCGCGAAGCCGTGCATGGTGACCCCCTCGGCGACCCGGATGCCGATGGCCGCGATCTTGTCGCCGGTCGGCCGGGTCTCGTCGACCAGCCAGACGCCGCTGCGGCCCTCGACCCGCACCCCGTCGATGCCGAACTGGGCCAGCACGGCGATCAACATCCCCTCGAGGCGGCGCACGTAGGCGACGACGTCGATCGGATCGGCCAGGCGCACGATCGGATAGCCAACCAGCTGGCCGGGACCGTGCCAGGTGATCTTGCCGCCACGATCCACGTCGATGACCGGCGTGCCGTCGGTCGGGCGCTCATGCGGCTCGGTCCTCTTGCCGGCGGTGTACACCGACGGGTGCTCGAGGAGGATGACGGTATCTGACGCCCGGCCACTCGCAACGGCGGCGTGCACGGCACGCTGCTGTTCGAGAGCCGTCAAGTACGGCACGGAGTTGGCGCTTAGCCCCGTGTCGACGTAGTCGACCATTCCGCCAGTCTAAGCACGAGCCGCCGATCCTTCCCGCCAGCGGCGTCGGGGCGGTATCCACGGATGGGCTGCGCGCACCGGCCCTCAGGACGCCTGTCGTCAGTCTGGGGCGATGACCGATCCCGGCGCGGCCTCGTTGCGCGAACTCGGCGCGCGCGAACTGGCGGGCTATCGCGTCCTGCGATCGCTCGCCCGCGATGAAGATGCCGACGTGCTGCTGGGCCACCGGATCGACCAGGGCGCCACGCAGACCGTCGCCGTCAAGACATCGCCCGCGACGGACGACGCCTGGCGGCTGGCGCTGCGCGCGTGCTCGGCACTTGATCGGGCGCGGGGCGACCATGTCGTCGACCTGATCGACGTGGATGCCGACGCGGAGTCGATCCGGCTGATCTTCGAGCGTCTGTCGCGAGGCGACCTTGCCGAGCTGCTGCGCACCCGGCGCACACTCGATGCCGGAGAGGCGGTGACCATCCTGGCGCCGATCGCTGTCGCCCTCCTTCGCATGCATCGCGCCGGGGTGGCGCACGGCAGGGTCAGCGGCGCAACCGTGCTCTTCCGCGATGACGGATCACCCACGCTCATCGGTTTCTCGCAGGCGGAGCTGTTCGAGCCGGACGCCCCGGAGGTCGTGCTCGAGCAGATCGCCGCGGTGGGGCGGGACCGGGCTGCAGCCCGTTCCCTGGCACTGGAGGTTCTGGCGCGGGCGGAGGGCGCTCGTGCGCACGCGGCTCGCGAGCTGATGGCCGAGCTCCAGGGATGCGGTGACGAGCTCGTGCTGCCGCTGCTGACCTCGCGGCTGTTCGAGGTGGCTGCTGCGCGGCCGGTGCGCTTCATCGTGGACGAGCCGCCGACCGAGATCGCCCCGTCGAACTGGCGCCCGATCCCGATCGGCTCGCTTGACGACGAGAGAGCTTCGGATGCTGCCGATGAGTCTCCGTCGCGCTGGGCGGTCGCGCTGGGACGCATCGTTCCGGAACCCCTGCTGGAGCGCGTTCTCGACGTCGCCGGTCGAAGTCCCGCAGCGCCGGTGGTGACCGCCGCCGTCGACGCGGCGACGTCGCGCTGGCGGGCCTGGACGCCCGGCCGACGGCGGGCCGTGCTGGCCGTCGCGGCGGCCGCCGCCACGGTCGGGATCGTGACCGCCGTCGTGCCCGCTGGCGCGGTCGCCACGGGCCGCGCGCCTTCGGCCGGTTCCTCGGCGGAATCGCCGGCACCCCGGTCGAATCCCGGCACTGCGATGAGCGACGATCCGGCGCGTGATCCGGCGCCCCCTGATCCAGCACCCAGTGAACCCGCACCCGACGATCCGGTCCAGGCAGCCGAGTCGCTCGTGACCGCGCGGACCCGATGCCTGAGCACCCTCTCGCTGCGGTGCCTGGATCAGGTCGACGAGAGCGGGTCCAGCGCGCTGAACGACGATCAGGCCGCGATCCGCGGGGCGCAGCGGGGCGGCGAGCTGCCCGATCCGGCGCTCGGCACGACCGGCTCGGTCCCGCCCGAACTCATCGAGCGGCTGGGCGACTCGGCGCTCGTGCGGCTCGGCGGAGCGGCATCCAGCGCCTCGCTCCTCCTGGTGAAGGTCGACGGGGCGTGGCGCATCCGAGACGTGATCGACGCGGGCGCCACGCCGACGGCGCGACCGGACTCGTCGGGAGGCTAGATGCCGAGCTTGTCGGCGAAGTCGCCGCTCTCGAGACGGTTCTTGATGGCGGTGAGGAATCGCGCGGCGTCGGCTCCGTCGACGATGCGGTGGTCGTACGACAGCGCGAAGTACACGGTCGAGCGGATCGCGATCGCATCGGTGCCCGCGTCGCTCACGACGACGGCCTTCTTGGCCACGATCCCGGTGCCGAGGATGGCGACCTGGGGCAGGAAGACGACCGGGGTGTCGAACAGCGCACCGCGCGATCCCGTGTTGGTCACGGTGAACGTGCCGCCGGCCAGCTCGTCGGGCTTGAGCTTGTTGTCGCGGGTTCGCTCCGCCAGATCGGCGATCTGCTGCGCGATCTGCGCGAGGTTCAGGTCGCCAGCGTTCCGGATCACCGGGGTGAGCAGGCCGCGCTCGGTGTCGACGGCGATGCTGATGTTCTCGTGATCCGGATAGATGATGCTGTCGCCGTCGATCGTCGCGTTGATGATCGGGTAGGCCCGAAGGGCCTCCGCCGCGGCCAGCGTGAAGAACGGCAGGAAGTTCAGCTTGACGCCGGCCTTGGCCTGGAACGCGTTCTTGACCTGATCGCGGTAGGCCGCGACCTTGGTGACGTCGATCTCGACCACGGTGGTCAGCTGAGCCATGGTCTGCATGGACACCACGGCGCGCTCGGCGACCACCTTGCGGAGCCGCGACATCGGCACGGTCGTGCCGCGCAGCGCCGAGGTCTCGAGCACCGGGGCGGGAGTCGCCACGGGTGAGGCGGCCGGCGCCGAGGGAGTGCTCGGCGCAGCGACGGCATCGAGCACATCCTGCTTGCGGATCCGCCCGCCGACGCCGGTGCCCGGAAGGCCCGCGAGGTCGACGCCCTGCTCATGCGCGAGCTTGCGGACGATCGGAGTCACATAGCCGGCGTTGGCGCCTGCCGGGGAGGCCGTCGCGGCGGGGGCCGGCGGGGTGACCGGAGCGGCGGAAGTCGGCGCAGCCGGTGCCGCGGCGGGTTCGGCGGGCGCGGGCGCGACGTCCGCAGTGGGCACCTCGGCACCGGGAGCCTGCGGTGCATCCGGAACCGGTGCCTCCTGAACCGGGGCCTCCTGAACGGGCGCCGCAGCCTCGACCGGCGCCTCGGCGCTGGGGGCCTCGGGAGCGGGAGCCAGGTCGGCCGGAACGGCCTCGGGGGTCGGAGCAGGCTCTGGCGCGGCGGGCGCGGCCACGGGTGCCTCAGGCGCGGCCGGGGCGGCCTCCTGAGCCGCCGGCGCGGCGTTGGGAGCTGCTGGAGCCGAAGAGCCCGATCCATCGCCGATCGTGACCAGGGCGGTGCCGACCTCGACGGTCTCGTCCTCCTGCACCAGGATGGCTTCGATCACGCCCGCCACCGGCGACGGGATCTCGGTGTCGACCTTGTCGGTCGAGACCTCGAGCAGCGGCTCGTCGACCTCCACGCGGTCGCCGACCTTCTTGAGCCAGCGGGTCACCGTGCCCTCGGTCACACTCTCTCCGAGTGCGGGAAGGCTGACGGATTCGCTCATCAGTGATGCTCCTTAGTGCAAAAGCGGTGTGTTCAGTTTAGGTGCGGCGCTGCCGAAGATCGGGGCCGACTCAGATCGCGTGCAGCGGCTTTCCCGCGAGGGCGAGGAACGCTTCGCCCAGCGCCTCGTTCTGCGTCGGGTGGGCGTGGATGAACGGCGCGATGTCTTCGGGGTATGCCTCCCAGTTGACCGCCAGCTGGGCCTCGCCGATCAGCTCGCCGACACGCGCTCCGATCATGTGGACGCCGAGCACTGGCCCGTCGTTCAGTCGGACCACCTTCACCGAGCCGGACGTCTCGAGGATGTGGCTCTTGCCGTTGCCCGCGAGGTTGTAGTCGTAGCTGGTGACTTTGTCTGCGCCGTACTTCTCAACCGCCTTGGCCTCGCTCAGACCGACCGAGGCGACCTCGGGGTCGGAGTAGGTGACCTTGGGGATGTTGACGTCCTCGACGACCACCGGGTTGAGCCCGGCGATCTCTTCGGCCACGAAGATGCCCTGCATGAAGCCGCGATGCGCGAGCTGGAGCCCCGGGACGATGTCTCCGACCGCGTACAGACCGGGGATGTTGGTCTGCAGACGCTCGTTCGTGATCACGAATCCGCGATCCATGGTGACGCCGACCTCTTCGAAGCCGACGTTCGCGGTGGAGGGGCCGCGGCCGACCGCGACCAGCAGCAGTTCGCCGTCGAAGGTCTGCCCGTCTTCCAGCGTCACGACGACGCCGTTCTCGTTCTGGGTCACGCTCTGGAAGCGCACACCGACGCTGAAGTTGATGCCGCGCTTGCGGAAGGCGCGCTCGAACTGCTTGCTGACCGACTCGTCCTCATTGGGGACCAGGTGCGGAAGCGCCTCGATGATCTGCACCTCGGCGCCCCAGCTCTTCCAGACGCTCGAGAACTCGACGCCGATGACACCGCCGCCGAGCACGACGACCTTCTTCGGCACGAAGTCGAGCTGAAGCGCCTGCTCGGAGGTGATGACCCGGCCGCCGATCTCGAGGCCGGGGAGGCTGCGCGAATACGAGCCGGTGGCCAGGATCACGTTCTTGCCCGTGATGGTGTCGTCGCCGACTTGCACGGTGGTGGGGGAGGTCAGGCGGCCCGCACCCTCGATCGTCGTGATGCCGCGGGCCTTCAACAGACCCTGCAGACCCTTGTACTTGCTCGCCACGATGCCCTCGCGGTACTTCGTGACGCCGGCGATGTCCACGCCCTGGAACTCGGCGTTGATGCCGAACTTGGCCGATTCGCGGGCGAAGTCGGCGACCTCGGCCGCGTGCAACAGGGTCTTGGTCGGGATGCAGCCGATGTGCAGGCAGGTGCCGCCGACCTTGTCCTTCTCGATCAGACCAACGGACAGACCCAGCTCGGCGGCGCGGATCGCCGCGGCGTATCCGCCGCTCCCGGCGCCCAGCACGACAAGGTCAAAATTCTGCTCGGACACCCGGCGACTCCCTTGTGCGATAGCACTCGATCAGTACCGCGCAGGGGTGGCGTGCGGTACATGCAAAGGCAAGGGATTCCTTGCCACAAAGACCCTACTATGGGCGCGAAAAATCTTCTGCCAGGGCGATGAGCGTGCGGACCGTGGCTCCGGTCGGGCCTTTGCCGACCTCGCCGTGGGGGCTCCCGGCGTTGTTGGCCGCGCCGGCGATGTCGAGATGCGCCCAGGGGATCTGGGCGGCGTCCTTCTCGTCGCCGACCGTGCCGACGAAGTACCGGAGGAAGTGCGCGGCGACCAGCATGCCGCCGTTCGGGTTGCCAGGGCGTGCGTTGGCGATGTCGGCGACGTCACTGTCGAGCACACTGCGCAGCTCCGGCGGCAGCGGCATCTGCCACGTCGGCTCGCCCGCCGCTCGTCCGGCTGCGATGACACGCGCGACCAGGGCGTCGTCTCCCATGACGGGCACGTAGCGCTCGCCCATCGAGACGCGCGCTCCGCCGGTGAGCGTGGCGACATCCACGATGGCATCGGGATGCTCCTCGCTCGCGGCGACGAGTCCGTCGGCGAGCACCAGCCGCCCCTCGGCATCGGTGTTGAGCACCTCGACCGTCTTGCCACCGCGGATGCGCAGCACGTCGTTGGGCCGCGCTGCCGTGCCGGAGGGCAGGTTCTCGGCGATGCACATCCACGCGGTGATCCGCACTGGCAGGTTCAGGCGGGCCGCCGCCAGCGTCACCGCGAGAACCGTTGCGGCGCCGGTCATGTCGTACTTCATCCCGACCATGGATGCCGCGGGCTTGAGCGAGAGCCCGCCCGAATCGAAGGTGATCCCCTTGCCCACGAGCGCGAGGTGCCGCTGGGCTCCCTCGGGCGCATAGCGGATGACCGCCAGCCGCGGGCCGCGGCTCGAGCCGAGCCCTACTCCCAGGATCCCGCCGAACCCGCCCGCTTCGAGCGCCGCCACATCGAGCACCTCGACCTCGACAGGCAGCCCTGCGGCGAGCGCCACCGCGGCGTCCGCGAGCGTCTCGGGGTACAGATCGGACGGCGGCATATTGACCAGGTCGCGCACCTGGTGGATGGCGGTGACGATCGCGGTCGCACGGGAGGCGGTCGCCTCGTCGGCCAGCTCGTCGCCGACGTGCGCCGTGATCGCCGAAGCCGGAGTCTTGGTGGCATCGAGTGTCGCCACTCGGTACTCGGTGTAGGAATACGCCCCGATGCCGGCCCCTTCGAGCACCGCCTGCGCCTCGGCCGCCGTGCCGGCCGGCAACGCGATCGCGAGACGCTCGACTCCGAGCAGTTGACGCGAGGCCGCCCCGGCCGCGGCGCGCAGGGTGTCGGCGGTGACCTCCGTGCCGACGCCGATGAGGGCGATCGGGACGCCTGACCCCGCAACTGCCGGCAGCCGGCGCAGCTCATCGGCGGCTCCGGTCGCTCCGAGCTGGGGGAGCGCCGCCGCGACGGCCTCGAAGGCCGGGTCGTCACTCAGCAGACGCGGGCCGGCATCCGTCTTCCGGACGCCGAGCACCAGGACGTCTGGCGCGAGAGCATCGGGCGGGCTGTCCAACGGGGGGAGCGGGCTGAGCGAGAGCGAGGGCGCGACCATCCGACAACGGTACTTCTCTGTTCGCTGTCAGCTTGACGGCGGGGCCGCCCCTTCCGGCGATGGATGAGGGCCGCGATTTAGAATCGAGGCATGCGCGATCCGGGTGAACTCTACGATCTCTCCCACGAGGTCGTGCAGGTCCCGCCTGGCTTGCACCTGGTTGCCGGCCTGACCGGATTCGCCGATGCGGGATCCGCGGTCTCGCAGTTCAGCCAGTACCTGCTCGACACGCTCGAGGTGAGCGAGATCGCCACCTTCGACACCGATGCGCTTCTCGACTACCGGGCGCGCCGTCCGACGATCTTCTTCGATCAGGACCACCTGACCGAGTACACGCCGCTCAAGCTGTCGCTCTACCTGGTGAAGGACGAGCTCGGTCAGCCCTTCCTGCTGCTCACCGGCTTCGAGCCCGACTTCCAGTGGCAGCGGTTCAGCGAGGCCGTGCTGCAGCTGGTCGACAAGTACAAGGTGAAGGACACCACCTGGGTGCATGCCATCCCGATGCCGGTGCCGCATACCCGCCCGATCGGCGTGACGGTCAGCGGCAACCGCCTGGACCTGATCGACACGCTGTCGGTGTGGAAGCCCCGCACGCAGGCGCCGGGCAATGCGCTGCACCTGCTCGAGTTCCGGCTGTCGGAGCTGGGGCACCCGACCGCGGGGTTCGTGCTGCTGATCCCGCACTACCTGGCCGACACCGAGTATCCGCTGGCCGCGGTCGCCGCACTCGAGAACATCAGCGCCGCCACCGGGCTGATCTTCCCGACCGAGAGTCTGCGCGAAGAGAACCGGGCGTTCCTGGTCAAGGTCGACGACCAGGTCGAGGGCAACCAGGAGCTGCAGCGGCTGGTCGGCACGCTCGAGGCGCGTCACGACAGCTACATGGAGGACAACCCCCTGCCCTCACCTCTCATGGACGAGAGCGGCGAGCTGCCGGGCGGCGACACCATCGCGGCCGAGCTCGAGAAGTTCCTCGCCAACCGCCGCGACGACGACTGAGTCGGCGGGCGGGTCACCCGTGGCGCGAGCCGTTCTAGCCTGAAGGCGTGAACTCCGCGCGGTCCTGGGTCGTCTTCGGCGGCGCGGTGTTCGCGTACCTGATCGGCGTGACGCAACGCACGTCGTTCGGCGTTCTGACCGTCGATGCGACGGAGCGCTTGCACGCGACCGCCGCGGCGGTGTCGACCGTCGCCGTTGTCCAGATCGTCGTCTACGCGGCGTTGCAGATCCCAGTTGGCATCCTCGTCGACCGGGTCGGGGCGCGCACGCTGATCGTGGCCGGCGCGCTGGTGATGGCGACCGGGCAGGCGGTGCTGGCGATCTCGCCGTCGATCGGTTTCGTGATCGTTGCCCGGGTGCTGGTGGGCATCGGGGATGCCGCCACCTTCGTCTCGGTGATCCGCATGCTGCCCAACTGGTTCGGCGGCCGGGTGCTTCCGCAACTGAGTCAATGGGTCGGGATCATGGGCCAGTTGGGGCAGATCGTGTCGGCCGTTCCGTTCGCGCTGCTGCTGCACGCGCTCGGTTGGCAGCCGGGTCTGCTGATCGCGAGCGGCGCCTCGCTCGTCGCCGCGGCGGTCGCGCTCGCCCTCGTGCGGCGGGGCGAACCGCCGCCGGCCACCAGCCCGATCCCGACCAGCACGGCGTTGCAGCAACTCGGAGCAAGCCTTCGGCGGCCCGGCACGCAGCTCGGCTTCTGGGCGCACCTGGTCGGGGGAACAGTGCCGACTCTGATGTCGATCATGTGGGGCTACCCCTTCCTCACGGCCGGACTCGGTTACGACGTGCCGACCGCAGCGACGATCTTCTCGCTGCTGGTGCTGGGCAGCGTGCTGGCGGGACCGGTGGTCGGGATGCTGGTGGCGCGCTTCCCGCTGCGCCGCAGCAACGTGGTCCTCTCGCTGGTCACGGTCATCTTCCTGCTGTTCGCGGCCGTGCTGGCGTGGCCCGGTGTCCCGCCGGTCGGCCTGGTCGCTGCCCTGTTCATCGCGATCGGGACGGGCGGCCCGGGATCGCTCATCGGCTTCGACCTGGCGCGCACCTTCAACCCGAGTCATGCCCTGGGTTCGGCATCCGGAATCGTCAATGTGGGCGGGTTCCTCGGCGGGTTCATCAGCATGTCGTTGATCGGCGTCGTGCTCGACCTGATCGATACGGCGCGGGTCTCGACGGGCGCCGCATCCGACCTCTACTCGTTCGACTCGTTCCGGATCGCCTTCGTCGTTCCCTTTGTGATCGTCGGAGCGGGCGTCGTCGGGTTGCTCCACGCGCGCCACCGGACCCGACGCCGGATGTACGAGGAACGGGGAATAGAAATCGCCCCGTTGTGGGTTGCACTCTTCAGGTCGCGCATCTTCGCCTCCAGGCGGCGCGACGGCGCACGTCGGCCCGCCAAAGGTGTGCGATAATCGATACTCAGGACCCGGTTTTGTCCCCGGATTCGGTTCTGCGCTCGGCGCGGGATCGTCAGGGACTTGACATGGGTCTTAGTACTGCCCAAAAGGCGTACGACCGAGAGGAAGAGGTCAGTATGGCCACCCGAACCGCGAAGACGACCGAGCCGGTCAAGGACGACCAGGCCGCCCTGAAGACGACCGCCCCCCAGAGCGTTGCCCCCAAGACCGCTGCCGCGAGGACCGCGACGGCGACCAAGGCGGCACCAGCGGTGAAGGCGCCTGCTGCCAAGACCGCACCGGCCAAGACCGCACCGGCCAAGGCTCCTGCGGCGAAGACCGCACCGGCCAAGGCGCCGGCTGTGAAGACCGCACCGGCCAAGGCTCCTGCTGCGAAGGCTCCTGCGACGAAGGCTCCTGCGACGAAGGCCGCGGCGACGAAGACGCCGGCCGCGAAGGCTCCCGCTGCCAAGGCCGGCACCAAGGCCACCCTGAGTGCGGGTGACGACGATCTGGACGACGACATCGAAGAGCTCGACGACGTCGAGGTCGTGGTCGGTGACGACGACGAGGAGGATGTCGAGGCGATCGTCGTCGACGAGGTCGATGTCGAGACGGACAAAGATGCTCCCGCCGACGCCGATGCCGTCGATGACAGCGACGACGATGACGACGAGACCACGTCGAGCGGCACCGATGAGCCGCTGCCGACGGGTGCCCTGCGTCTGTCGATGACGGATGACGAAGACGAGGTCCCGGTCTACTCCGCTGCCATCACCGGCGCGACAGCCGACCCGGTCAAGGACTACCTGAAGCAGATCGGCAAGGTCGCGCTCCTGAACGCGGCCGAAGAGGTCGAACTGGCGATGCGCATCGAGGCGGGTCTGTTCGCCGAAGAGAAGCTGTCGCACATGAGCGACGCCGAGAAGCGGTCGCAACTGGGCCGCGAGCTCAGCTGGGTGGCCCGAGACGGCCAGCGCGCCAAGAGCCACCTGCTCGGCGCGAACCTGCGCCTCGTGGTCTCCCTGGCTAAGCGCTACACCGGGCGCGGCATGCAGTTCCTGGACCTGATCCAGGAGGGCAACCTCGGCCTGATCCGCGCTGTTGAGAAGTTCGACTACACCAAGGGCTTCAAGTTCAGTACCTACGCCACCTGGTGGATCCGTCAGGCGATCACCCGCGCCATGGCCGACCAGGCGCGCACCATCCGCATCCCGGTGCATATGGTCGAGGTCATCAACAAGCTCGCCCGCGTGCAGCGTCAGATGCTGCAGGACCTGGGCCGCGAGCCCACGCCCGAGGAGCTCTCGCGCGAACTCGACATGACGCCCGAGAAGGTCATCGAGGTGCAGAAGTACGGCCGTGAGCCGATCTCGCTGCACACCCCGCTCGGCGAGGACGGCGACAGCGAGTTCGGCGACCTGATCGAAGACACCGAGGCCGTGGTCCCGGCGGATGCCGTGGGCTTCACGATGCTGCAGAAGCAGCTCGAGAGCCTGCTCGATTCGCTGAGCGAGCGCGAGGCCGGCGTGATCCGGATGCGCTTCGGGCTCGGCGACGGCATGCCGAAGACGCTCGACCAGATCGGTGACACTTTCGGCGTGACGCGCGAGCGCATCCGCCAGATCGAGTCGAAGACGATGGCCAAGCTGCGCCACCCGTCCCGCTCGCAGTCGCTGCGCGACTACCTCGAATGATCCCGACGAGGCTCGAATGATCCCCAACGAGGGCAAGTCGCTGACGATCGAGGTCGACGGCCGGTCGTTCCAGCGGATTCCCATCCGCACTCACGTGGTGATGCCGGACGACGACCTGGACGCCTTCGTCGAGCAGTATGCGCGGCCGTCCGTGAAGGCGGGCGACACCTTGTTCGTCACCGAGAAGATCGTCGGGATCACCCAGGGGCGCTCCTTCCCGGTCGACGAGATCAAGCCGCGCGCCCTGGCGACGTTCCTGGCCCGCTACGTCACGAAGACCTCGCACGGCATCGGTCTCGGAATCCCGCAGACGATGGAGATGGCGCTCCGCGAGTGCGGCACTCCGCGCATTCTGTTCGCGGCGGCTGTCGCGGCCGTCACCAAGCTCGTCGGACGGCGCGGTGACTTCTACCGCATCGCCGGGAACAAGGCGCGCGCCATCGACGGACCCACCCCCAACACGATTCCGCCCTACAACCGGGCCGTGGTGCTCGGGCCGTCGCAGCCGAGACGAGTCGCGGCGAGGTTGCGCGCGTTGCTCGGCGACGTGCACGTGGCGATCGTCGACATCAACGACCTGGGCGGCAACGTTCTCGGCTCCACGCTGAGCCGGCCCGAGGAGCGGCAGCTCGCGCGGATCCTGCGCGACAACCCGCTGGGGCAGGACGATCAGTCGACGCCACTGGGCATCGTCCGCCCGGTCGGCGGACCCCCGGCTTGATGCGTCAGCGACTGGCGTATCTGCTGCGCCGCGCTCGGTCGAGTGCGGGGAAGCGGGTCTGGTCGCTGGCCACCGCCATCGCGCCCGCCGCGCATCGGCCCGCCTGGTGGGTCTTCGTCGACATCCTGTGGTGCAGCGTCCGGTACGAGGTCGCCTTCCAGGACTACCAGGACTGGGATGTCTACACGCTCTCGCGACGCGAACGCGCGACGCTCATGACCCATCCCAAGTCTGACCACATCGCCGCGCGGTACGACGACCCCTCGCACCGGCACCTCTTCGCCGACAAGGTCGAATTCAATCGCCTGTTCGCCGACTACCTCGGGCGCGAGTGGCTCGACCTGCGCGCCGCGGATGCCGCGGCGGTTTCGGAGTTCCTCACACGGCATCCGACGGTGATCCTCAAACCGGTCGACAGCCTCGGCGGCCACGGCGTGGAGAAGGTCGAGTCGTCGACGATCACCGATGTCGGCGCCTTCGTCTCCCATGCTCTCGACGCGCGGCAGTTCCTTCTCGAGGAATGCCTCACCCAGCATCCCGAGCTGGCCCGCCTCAACCCGAGCAGCGTCAATACGCTGCGCCTCATCACCTTCCGGAAGGATGGCGAGGTGCACCCCCTCGCCTCGGCTCTCAAGATCGGCAACGGCGGCGCGATCGACAACTTCAGCGACGGCGGCATGTACACCATGGTCGACGACTCCGGGCGCGCGCTCGGCGCCGCCTTCGATGGTGCCGGCCGGAGCTACACGGTGCACCCTCGCAGCGGCGTCCCCATCGTCGGATTCGAGGTCCCCTACTTCCGCGAGGCGGTGGCACTGGTCTCGAAGGCGGCCCGGGTGGTACCCGAGGTCCCGTACGTCGGGTGGGACGTGGCCATCCGACCGGATGGTCCGGTGCTGATCGAGGGCAACTACAACACCGGCGTGTTCCAGGCGAAACCGAGCGGCGTGGGGGAGTATCGCGGTCTGCTGCCGCGCTACCGCGCCGTCATCGGCGAGTTCTAGGCGGTCGACCGTGCCGAGCATGGATGGGGACCGCCGGTGAGGAGCCACGCCGCGGCGAGTGCGCTGATCGGTGCCGGGACGATCGCATCGCGGGCGACCGGCGTGCTGCGCTCGGTGATGCTCGTGAGCGTCATCGGCTCATACGGCAGCCGGGCCGCCGATGCGTTCACGACCGCGAACATGCTGCCGACATCCATCTACGAGATCATCGCCGCGGGCGTCGTCACCGGCATCGTGGTGCCGCAGATCGTGCGCTCCGCGACGCATTCCGATGGCGGCGACCGCTTCATCTCGAAGCTGCTGACCCTCGGCACGGTCGTTCTGGTGGCGTCGACGCTGGTCGCGATCCTTGCCGCTCCGCTGCTCATCGCGCTGTATGCGCCGCTCTACACGGCCCAGCAGCAGGCTCTCGCGCTGTCATTCGCGTACTGGTGCCTGCCGCAGCTTCTGTTCTACGGGCTCTATGCCCTGATCGGCGAGGTGCTCAACGCCCGCCGTGTCTTCGGGCCGTACAGCTGGGTCCCGACCGCGAACAACATCGTGTCGATCATCGGTTTCGCGCTGTTCCTCGTGCTCTACGGCGGCCCGACGACGCATGTCGCCGCCTGGGATCCGGCGATGGTGGCACTTCTCGGGGGAACGGCGACGCTCGGGATCGTGATCCAGGCCGGACTGCTCGCGTTCTTCTGGCGACGCACCCACATCCGACTCCGACCCGACTTCGTCTGGCGCGGGATGGGGGTGCGCCAGCTGAGCCGGCTCGCGTTGTGGACCTTGCTGACGGTGGTGGCCAGCCAGTTGGCCGGCCTGGTGCAGTCGATCGTGCTCTCGGCTGCTTCCGGCGCCGCCGGGTACACGGTGCTCATCTACGCCTGGCTGGTGTTCATGCTGCCGCATTCGATCGTGACGCTCTCGGTCAGCACCGCGTACTACACCCGGCTCGCGGAGCTCGCAGCCGAGAAGCGACTCGATCTGGTCGCCGACAACATCCGTGAGTCGGTCCGCATCGTGAGCGTGTTCGCGTTCGGGTTCATGGTGGCGATCGCCGCGGCGTCCGGACCGGTCGCGCGCGTCTTCACTGCGGATCGCCTGGGCGCCGTCACGCTCGCGCTGGTGCTCTGCGCCTTTCTCGTCGGCCTGGTGCCATCCGGGATTCTGGTGATCGTCCGGCGAGCGTTCTTCGCGTTCACCGACACCCGCAGACCCTTCTACTTCGCGGTGCTCCAGGCGGTCGTCGTGGTCGTGGGCGCGGTGCTCGCGTTCGTGGCCTCATCGCTCGGATACGTCGCCGTCGCGCAGCTCGCCTTTCTCGTGGCGCTCAGCCAGTCATTGGCCACATTCGCCCAGCTGCCCTTCGCGCTTCGCCTTCTGCGGCGGCACCTGCCCGACCTCAGTCTGACTGCGACCTGGCGCGCGCTCGCCCGTTTCGGCCTGGCCTCTGTCGTGGGGCTGGCCGGGGGGATCGGCGCCTTCCTCCTGCTGGGCGGCGTCAGCGGGTGGACCATGAACGGGCGAGTCGAGGGAGCCGTCGGCGGAGGTGTCGTCGCCCTCGTCGCCCTCGGGTGCTACCTCGGAGCGCTGGCCCTGTTCCGCTCTCCCGAGATCGAACTGATGGTGGTCACAGTCCGTCGACTCCGCGGGCGGGTCGGCCGTCGCGGCTGACCGGTCCGCCGGCCGCACGCAAAGAATCGCCCCGATCCGAAGATCGGGGCGATTCTCGACGAAGCGGGAAGCCGAGTCAGTCGGTGATGTCGCGGCTCTCGTTGAGCCGGTCGGTCTCGTCGTGCCAAGCCAGCGCGGTCGGAGCCAGCTTCTCTTTGAACTTGGCACCGTGGTGCGCGCAGAACAGCAGGTCGCCCGAGGCGAGGGTCACGCGCACGTAGGCCTGCGCGCCGCAGCTGTCGCAGCGGTCGAGGGCGGTGAGGGACGGGAGCTCGAGTTCGTCGATGGTGTCGGTGATCTGGTTCATGGTGTGCTCCCTCGGGCTCGGTAACGCGATCCGTTGACCCAATCCAACCACCGACCCGGGTCAGACGTGTGTCATTGAGGTTGCATTTCGCTGACCGCGTACCGAGCGAACCCTGAGGGGGTGTCGTGCCGAATCGCGTCATCCGTCCCACCTACTGTTGATGACGTGACCAACGCCGACTACAACGCCCGCCACCTCAGCGTGCTCGAGGGGCTCGAGGCGGTGCGCAAGCGCCCGGGTATGTACATCGGCTCGACCGACTCCCGCGGGCTCATGCACTGCCTCTGGGAGATCATCGACAACTCGGTGGATGAGGCGCTGGCCGGTCACGGCTCCGACATCGAGGTGGTGCTGCATCCCGACAACAGCGTGGAGGTCCGCGACACGGCCCGCGGCATCCCCGTCGACATCGAGCCGAAGACCGGACTGAGCGGCGTCGAGGTGGTCTTCACCAAGCTGCACGCCGGCGGCAAGTTCGGCTCCGGGTCGTACGCGGCATCCGGCGGTCTGCACGGCGTGGGCGCCTCGGTGGTGAACGCCCTCAGCGAGCGCCTCGACGTCGAAGTCGATCGGGACGGCAAGACCTGGGCGATGTCGTTCCACCGCGGCGAGCCGGGCGTGTTCGCCGACGCGGCCGATTCGATGGGAAAGGTCAGCCCCACCCCGGATGCGCCCTTCACCCCGTACGTCTCCAACAGCGAGCTGCGAGTCGTCGGCAAGGTCGCCAAGGGAGTCACCGGCACGCGCATCCGCTACTGGGCCGATCCGCAGATCTTCACCAAGGGGGCGGGCTTCCAGCTCGACGAGCTGGTCGATCGCGCCCGGCAGACGGCGTTCCTGGTTCCCGGTCTCGGCATCGACATCCTCGACAACCGCGGCGACGAACCGAACCGCGAGACCTTCCGGTTCGCGGGCGGCATCAGCGAGTTCGTCGAGTTCCTGGCTCCGGATGCCGCGCTCACCGGCACCTGGCGCATCCAGGGCACCGGGGCGTACACCGAGACCGTGCCCGTGCTGCAGGAGAACGGCCACATGGTCGCGACCGAGCTGAGCCGGGAGTGCGCGGTCGACATCGCCCTGCGCTGGGGCACCGGCTACGACACCGTCTTCCGCAGCTACGTCAACATCATCGCGACCCCGAAGGGCGGCACGCACCAGGCGGGTTTCGAGCAGGGGCTGATGAAGTTCTTGCGATCCGAGGTCGAGAAGAACGCCCGCCGCCTCAAGGTGGGCACCGACAAGCTCGAGAAGGAGGACATCCTGGCCGGCCTCACCGCCGTGCTCACCGTGCGCCTTCCCGAGCCGCAGTTCGAGGGCCAGACCAAAGAGGTGCTCGGCACCCCTGCAGTGCGTGCCATCGTGGCCAACGCCGTGGCCGCCGGGATGACCGAGCGGTTCACCAGCGTCAAGCGCGACGACAAGGCGCAGTCGTCCCTGGTGCTCGACAAGATCGTCGCCGAGATGAAGAGCCGCATCTCGGCGCGCGCCCACAAAGAGACCCAGCGCCGCAAGAACGCGCTCGAGAACTCCTCGTTGCCGGCCAAGCTGGTCGACTGCCGAACCTCGGATGTCGCGAACAGCGAGTTGTTCATCGTCGAGGGCGACTCGGCGCTCGGCACGGCCAAGCTGGGGCGCGACTCGGAGTATCAGGCGCTGCTGCCGATCCGCGGCAAGATCCTCAACGTTCAGAAGGCCTCGGTGAGCGACATGCTCAGCAACGCCGAGTGCGCATCCATCATTCAGGTGATCGGAGCCGGCTCGGGCCGCAGCTTCGATCTCGAGCAGGCGCGCTACGGCAAGGTCATCATCATGGCCGACGCCGATGTCGACGGTGCCCACATCCGGACCCTGCTGCTCACCCTGTTCTTCCGCTACATGCCTGAGATGATCGCCGACGGCCGGGTCTATTCCGCCGTGCCACCGCTGCACCGCGTCGTGATCATGAACCCCGGGTCGAAGCCGAACGAGACGATCTACACCTACTCCGAGGCCGAGTTGAACGGCGTGCTCGCGTCGCTGAAGAAGAGCGGGCGCCGCTACCAGGATCCGATCCAGCGCTACAAGGGGCTGGGCGAGATGGATGCCGACCAACTGGCCGAGACCACCATGAGCCGGGCGCACCGCACCCTGCGCCGTGTGCGCATCGCCGACGCGGAGCAGGCCGCCGCCGTCTTCGAGCTGCTCATGGGCAACGACGTCGCACCGCGCAAGGACTTCATCATCGCCGGGCAGGGGCTCGATCTCAGCCGGGTCGACGTGTGACCTGTCCCGCGCTCAGGGTTCGTTGAGCGAACGTCGAGTCGACGAACGTAGAGTTTTCAGCATGGCTGGCGACGCGCTGACAGTGGACGTGACTGGAGGTCGCATCCAGGGCGTCCTGCGGCGCGGGTTGCGGATGTGGCGCGGCATCCCCTATGCCGCCTCCACCGCCGGCGCGAACCGCTTCCGCGCACCCCAGCCCGTCGAGCCCTGGCAGGGGGTGCGCTCCGCCGCGCTGTTCGGTCCGGTGGCTCCGCAGGATCGGGGCGCCCTGGCTCCCGGGCCGAGCGGTCTGGGCAGCAGCTCGGAGGATTGCCTGAGCCTCAATGTGATCGCGCCGCGGTTCGAGACCCGCAACCCTCGGCCGGTGATGGTCTACGTGCATGGTGGCGCCTACGCCGTCGGCTCGTCGCGCGAGATGCCGCAGCAGGGGGAGGGGCTGGTGAACGAGGGCGGAGTCGTCTTCGTCAACCTCAACTACCGGTTGGGCGCCTTGGGATTTCTCGACTTCGCGCGCTATTCGACGCCGGAGCGCCCGATCGAGAACAACCTCGGGCTGCGTGACATCGTGGCCGCTCTGGAATGGGTGCGCGACAACATCGGTGCCTTCGGCGGCGACCCCGACAACGTCACGCTGTTCGGCGAGTCGGCCGGCGCGAACGCGGTCACCACCCTGCTGTGCGTGCCGGCCGCACGCGGACTGTTCGCACGGGCGATCGCCGAGAGCGCGCCCGCCGAGGCGGTGTACGACGCCGCCGTCACCCGGCAGTGGGGCGCCGACTTCGTCGCGGTGCTGGCCGAAGTCGCCGGAGTCGCGACGCCGACGACCGATGCACAGGCTGCGTCCCTGCTGCAGAGCGCAACCGTCGCCCAGCTGGTGACGGCCACCAACCGCACCTTGCGCGAGACGCCCGATCGGGTGCCCGGCACGATCGCGCTGTGCCCGACCATCGACGGCGACTTCCTGCCCGAGCGGCCGGTGCGGGCCTTCGCGGAGGGGCTGGCGCATCCCGTTCCGCTCATCATCGGGACCAATGAGCGCGAGGGGTCGATCTTCCGGGGCCGACTCGACATCCTGGCGACCACTCCGCGGCGCATTCAGGGCATCTTCGTCAAGACCGGGCGCACGGTGGCCCGCGCCCTCGCGGCTCAGTACCCGCACCTGCCGACGCGGCGGGGGCGGGCCGACTTCGGGGGCGACTACGCGTTCTGGTATCCGTCCATCCAGGTCGCCGAGGGTCACTCCCGGTACGCGCCGGTCTACTTCTACCGGTTCGACATCGCGCCGCGTCTGGCCAGGGTGCTGGGACTGGACGCCACCCACGGCATCGAGCTCTTCGCCGTGTTCGACCGCGCACGCACACCGTTCGGCCGCGTCATGGGGTCGCTCGGCGGCTTCCGCGACTTCGAGCGCACCGGTCGTCGGATGCGCGCCGACTGGCTGCGCTTCGCGCGGAACGGCACGGTGGATGCCGGCTGGCCGCCCTACACGGAGGAGCGCCGCGCGACGCTCATCATCGACTCCGAGGATCGCGTCGAAGACGACCCGCGCTCCGAGCGCCGGATCGCCTGGCGCGAGTTCGTCCCGCACATCTAGGGCTGTGGCATCCGCGCCTGCCCGCGACTCAAGCTCAGGCCGGCGCGATGTTCAGGTTGGCCGAGAACAGGTTCGCGGGGTCGTACTGCCTCTTCACCTCGCGCAGCCGCGCCATGGTGGATGGCGAATACATCGCGGCCACCACGGCATCCCCGGTCTCCGTGGTGAAGTTGCCGTACTGGCTGGCACGGAACCCGGCCGCCGACCAGGCCGCTCCCAACGGCCCGGATGACGCAGGCGCCCCCGGCGGGAGAAACTCGACGACGTTCATGATCACTTCGCTGTCACGCGCTGCGAAGGCCGTGGCATCCGGCTTCACACGCGAGAACTGGCCGCCCAGGTAGCGGACCGCGAACACCGACGGCCCCAGCTGCGCACGCACGGCGAGGGCGGCATCGATCGTCGCGTCGTCGAAGTCGGCGATCAACGAGTTGCGGCCGGCGATGGTGGGCATGGGCGCGCCGGGCGGTGGTGCTGGGAGTTCGATCAGGATGTCGCGATAGCCGGTCGCGGTCACGTCGCTCGACAACACCCCCGGCAGGGTCAGCAGTGGCGCGAGTGCGGCACGGCCCTCGGTGGAGTCCGCGCCGGCCCACGCCACGTGCAGTTCGTGCGCCACCGGCCCGGTGGGGCCGAGCGGTGCGACGGTGAACGTCGCGTTCAGCTCGTCCGGTGCGCCGCGCATCACGTCACGCCAGGCGCGGAGGAACGTACCGAGTTGCTCAGGGTCGATGGTCAGCACCGCGCGCAGCACCCCGTCGAGCGGATGCGCCTGCACCGTGAACGAGGTCACGACCCCGAAGTTGCCGCCGCCGCCGCGCAGCGCCCAGAACAGGTCAGGATTCTCATCGGCGGACGCGGTGACCAGCTCTCCCGCCGCGGTGACGACCCGTGCCGAGATCAGGTTGTCGATGGTCAGCCCGTCGCGCCGGACCAGCCAACCGATGCCGCCGCCGAGGGCGAGGCCTCCCACGCCGACGTCGGCCGTGTCGCCCGAGGTGACCGCATAGCCGCTCGATTGGAGCGCGTTCGCGACGTCTGCCCAGATCGCGCCCGGGCCGATGGTGGCGACGCCGGACTTGTCGATCGAGACCGAATTCAGGGCCGCCAGGTCGATCAGCAGGCGGTCGGAACCTGGCGAGTACATCGGGCCGCCGTGCCCTCCGCTGCGGACCGCGACGCCGAGCCCGGAGGACGCCGCGAACCGGACCGCCGCGACGACGTCGGCCTCGGATGACGCCCGCGCGACCACGGCGGGCGGGTTTCCGGCATAGGCGCCGACGGCGGCGACGAAACCATCGCTGTCGGGGAGCAGGATCGATCCGGCGAATTGAGAGGACAGCGCGTCGAGATTCACCCGATCACGCTACAAGCCGCGTCCGACACTTCCCACGACGCCGTCGAGCGGCGTGCCCGAGGCGTCGCGCTTGGCTCCGCCCTCCGGGAGCACGCGCGCGGCACCGTCGCCGCCGACCGCCAGCGCGGGCGCCGGACCGACCCAGGCCAGCGCCAGGGCTGCTTCTCCCTTGAGGAAGGAGTGCGCCCGCACCCCGGCCGTCGCCCGCCCCTTGCCGGGGAATTCGCGCAGCGACGACACCTTGCCGCGGCCCGGATCGGCGCCGGGGAGGGTATCCGCCGGGGTCGAGATCGTCACCACCGAGATGTCGCCGCCCGGATCGACAGCGCCGAAGAAGATCGCACGGGCCCGGGCGCCGAGGTTGATGCCGGCCATCCCTCCTGCCGCCACGCCCTGTGGACGCACCTGCGCCGCACCGAAGTGCAGTAGCTGGGCGTCGGAGGTCACGAAGATCAGTTCCTCGCCGTCGCCGCCCTGGCCGACCCCGACCACCTCGTCGCCCGGCTTCAGCGCGATGACCTCGAAGTCGGGTCTGCTCGGGTATCCGCCGGCCGCGACGCGCTTGACGACGCCCCGCGCGGTGCCGAGCGCGATCGGCAGCTCGGAGGTCAGCGAGACGAGGCCGACCACGCGCTCCTTCTTGTCGGTGAGGCCGAGGTAGTCGGCGATCCGCGCCCCGGCGGCCAGCTGGACCGAGTTGGCCGGCACCGCGGGCAGGTCGACCGGGGTGAAACGCACGAGTCGTCCGCGCGAGGTGATCGCGCCGACCTCGCCGCGCGAGGTCGTGACCACGGTCGACAGGATGGCGTCGTGCTTGCTGCGCCGGGTCGCGGCCGCCGGCGGCTCGGTTCCCTCGGGCAGATCCACGCGCACCGCGCGACCGGTGGTCGAGAGCACCACGATGGTGGGCAGGTCGGCGATCTCGAGGGCGGGGCCTCCGGATGCCGCGGCCCGCCGTTGCGCCGGAGTGCTCGCGGCGCTGGCCCGAGCCTCGGTCAGCAGAGTGCGGCGTGGCGTCCCGAACTTCTCGGCCACCTCGTCGAGCTCGCGGGCGACCAGGGCGCGGAGCGCCTGCGGCGACGCGAGCAGGGTCTCGAGCTCGGCGATCTCGACGCGCAGCTTCTCGCGCTCGGTCTCGAGCTCGATCCTGCTGAACCGGGTGAGGCGGCGCAGCTGCAGTTCGAGGATGTAGTCGGCCTGCACCACGCTCAGGTCGAAGACCTCCATCAATCGCGTGCGGGCCTGCGCGGTGTCGTCGCTGGTGCGCACCACCTGGATCACCTCGTCGATGTCGAGGATCGCGATCAGCAGGCCGTCGACCAGGTGCAGCCTCTCCTGGCGCCGCGCCAGGCGGTAGCGGGAACGGCGCGTCACGACCGAGATGCGGTGGTCGAGGTAGACGCGCAGCAGCTCGCGCAGGCCGAGCGTCTGCGGCGTGCCGTCGACCAGAGCGACGTTGTTGATCGAGAAGCCGTCCTCGAGCGGGGTCAGGCGGTAGAGCTGCTCGAGCACGCCCTCCGGGCTGAACCCGGTCTTGATGCCGATGACCAGGCGCATGCCGTTCGTGCGGTCGGTCAGGTCGGTGACATCCGAAATGCCGGTGATCTTCTTGGCGTTGACGCCGTCCTTGATCTTCTCGATGACCTTCTCGGGGCCGACCAGGTAGGGCAGCTCGGTCACCACCAGGCCGGTGCGCCGGGCCGAGAGCTGCTCGACCGTCACCTTGGCGCGCGTCTTGAAGCTGCCGCGCCCGGTCGTGTAGGCATCCTTGATGCCCTCGAGGCCGACGATCGTGCCGCCGGTGGGCAGGTCGGGCCCGGGCACGTAGGCCATCAGCTCGTCGAGGGTCGCGTCCGGATTCTCGAGCAGGTATTGCGCAGCCCCCACCACCTCGATCAGATTGTGCGGCGCCATGTTCGTCGCCATGCCGACGGCGATGCCGCTGGAGCCGTTGACCAGCAGGTTGGGGAACGCCGACGGCAGCACGGCCGGTTGCTGCAGCGAGTCGTCGTAGTTCGGCACGAAGTCGACGACATCCTCGTCGAGGTCGTCGGTCATCGCGACCGCCGCGGCCTGCATGCGGGCCTCGGTGTACCGCATCGCGGCCGGACCGTCGTCGAGCGAGCCGAAGTTGCCGTGCCCGTCGATCAGTGGCAGGCGCATGGTGAAGTCCTGCGCGAGGCGCACCAGTGCGTCGTAGATCGCCGTGTCGCCGTGCGGGTGGAAGCGGCCCATCACGTCGCCGACGACGCGTCCGCTCTTGATGTGACCGCGATCCGGGCGCAGACCCATCTCGCTCATCTGATACAGGATGCGGCGCTGAACGGGCTTGAGCCCGTCGCGTGCGTCGGGCAGGGCCCGCGAGTAGATGACGGAGTACGCGTACTCGAGGAACGAGCCCTGCATCTCGGCGGAGACGTCGATGTCCTCGATGCGTTCGCCGGTGGTCGAGGTCGTCACGGGTGGGGTGGGTTCGGGCGGAGTCATAAGATCGGGCCCATGTTACCGGCGGCCCAATTGCCATCGGCACGGGCGCGCCGCTACAGCCTGGCCGACGTCCTGCCGAACTGCCTGGAGGCGCTGAGCGGGCGCCGCGGGCCATTCGGGCTGCAGCCGGTGAGCCACGCCGTGGTCCTGCTCGCCGACGGGCTCGGCCTCGCCGCCCTCGAGGCACGGGCCGGCCACGCGCGCACGCTGGCATCCCGGCTCGGCACCGACGGTCCGATCTCGTCGATCTTCCCGACGACGACGGCTGCCGCCCTGGCCACCCTGGCCACGGGCGAGCTGCCCGGTCAGCACGGGCTGGTCGGCTACAGCGTGCTCGACGCGGCGAACGATCGCGTGGTCAACCAGCTCACCGGCTGGGACGACGACGCCATGACCGCGAACTGGCAGCGTCTGCCGACGCTGTTCCAGGCGGCGGATGCCAGGGGCCTGAGCGCGATCGCGATCGGCCCGGCGCGCTACGCCGAGTCCGGCTTCACGCGGGCTGTCCTGCGCGGAGCCGAGTACCGCGCAGGCGCGTCCATCGCCGACCGCCTGGCGCGGGCTCACGAGGCCCTGGCCGGTCCGTCCGCACTGATCTACGTGTACGTGCCCGAGCTGGATACCGCGTCCCACGCTCATGGGCTCGAATCGCCGAACTGGCTGGCCGCACTCGAAGAGCTGGATGCCGCGGTCGGCCGATTCGCTCCCCGTCTTGGCCCCGCGCACGGACTGCTGGTCACCGCCGATCACGGCGTCATCGACGTTCCGCACGAGGCGCAGATCGTGGTCGCCCCCGAGCTGCTGCGCGGCGTGCGGCACGTCGCCGGGGAGCCGCGCTGCCTGCAGGTGCACCTGGAGGCCGGGGAGACCGCCGACGATCACGCCGATCGGTGGCGCCTCGCGGAGGGATCCCGCGCCTGGATCGCGACCCGCACCGAAGCGGTCGCGGCCGGTTGGTTCGGCGAGGTCGCGCCCGAGGTCCTGCCGCGCATCGGAGACGTGCTCGTTGCCGCGCGCAAGCGCGTCGCCTACTACGCGGACCCCGATGATCGCGGCCGCAGGATGATCGGGCAGCACGGATCGCTGTCACCCGACGAGCTGAACATCCCGCTGCTGCGCTTCGGCGCGTTCGCCCGCTGACCTCGGCTGGCGGCCGCAGGCCGCCGTTCGACGAAGGGGAACGTCGGCTACAGGTCGTCGTCGGGCCGTGCGCCGAAGACGATCTCGTCCCAGCTGGGCATCGCCGCGCGGCCCTTGCGCTTGCCGAGCGGACCCGTCTCGCGGCTGGCTCCGGCGGACGGCGTGCCCTTCGAGACCACGGGGACCTCGGTCGCCGTGTCGAGCGGGATGTCGATGAGCCGGACCGTCCCGGTCGAGGGGCGCGACGCCATCGACTCCTCCTGCTCGAGGTCCATCGGGTCGCGTTCCCCGCGACGGCGGCGGAGCGCCTCGAGAAGGTCGGCGGTCTGGTGGTGGCCGGCGGGAGCGGCATCCATCTCGGAGTTCGAGGCGGCGCTGTGCGCACCGCTGTCGAACTCGACGATCGACACCATCGAGACGGCTTCGATCACCGTGGCTTCGCCGGTATCGCCGGGAGCCGATCGGAACGCGCCGCTGTCGAACCGGCCCGCGTCTGCCGCCTCGTCGAGCGGCACCGCGCGTAGCCGGGGGAGCAGATTCGCGGGTAGCTCGCCCTGCTGCGAGAGCGACACGGCCTCGCCGTTGAGCGGAGCCAGGGCGCTCTTCTTCGGGTCGAACGACCAGCGCGCATCGCGCTCGATCTGCTCGGAGACGAAGGTGAGCTTGACGATCCAGCCGCCGCCCTGCTCCTTCCAGCTCGCCCAGCGTTCGCCGATGGCGCCCATCTCGGCCAGACGGCTGCGGATCACAGCGCCGAATGTCGCACCGCCGGCCAGCGGATCGGTCTCGACCGCGGTGTGCACGGCCACGTTGAGGGCGGATTCGATCACGTATTCGCGCTCCGCGAGCACCGGTCCTTCGAAGCGCTGGATGTATTCGAGCGGAGCACCGGTGACGGCAGCGACATCCTCCGCCGACATACCGGAGCGGATGTGGGCTTGGATGTCACGGGGCGCCAGCTTGCGCTCGGCTCCCGGCATCGGCGACGACTGCCGCAATCGCGACTGCAGCACCTCGTCGATGGCGAGGCGGAAGCGCGCCCCCTCGTCGGAGGCGACGAGGAGAGCCCCGTCTTCCACTCCGATGACCTTCAGCTCTTCCATGCTGAACGACCTCCAGCCGTCACGATTCCTGCACAGGATGTCACGGCCGCAACCGAAATCCGGGGAATAACACGGGCGCGCCGTCAGTTGATGGCAGCGCGGCACCAAGTACTGCTCAACGGTTTGCTTATCCAGGTTCGATAATGCAGACTGTCGCCGCCGATTGAGTCACACACGGCACTTCACGAGATGGATGGGCATGGCAACCGACTACGACGCACCGAGGAAGACGGACGAGGACACCGACTCGATCCAGGCTCTTCAGGAGCGTGTCCCCGACAAGATGTCGGGAGTCGTCGATGTGGATGACGCTGACAACCCCGGCTTCGAACTCGCCGGGCAGGATCTCTCGGACCTCGACCTCGATGTCGTGGTGCTCCCGCCTCAGGCGGACGAGTTCACCTGCGTCAACTGCTTCCTGGTGAAACTGCAGTCGCAGTTCGACCACGACACCAAGCTCGGGCCGATCTGCCAGGAGTGCGCGGCCTAAGGCCGCTTCGCGACCCGCTCCTGCGGCGTCAGCGCTTTCGCCAACTCGGCCGGATGCCGGGTCGACACCAGCCAGTACGGCGTGGGATCGCTCGGGTCGTCGAGTTGCACCTTGACCAGCCCCGGGATCCAGCCGCGCAGCAGCAGCCAGGCGCGGGCATCGAGTTGCGTGCCGCGCTGGGCTGTGGCTCCGGCGCTGGTGAAGGGAGCGACGGACGCGATGACCGTGCGCGGCAGGCGGGCCCGCCCGGCTGTGAACACGGCATCGTCGACCTCGACGGTCGGCGTCGTGACGAGGAGCGTGACCACCACGGCTCCGTACAGCACGACCGCGCAGACGATCCCGGCCGTCGTCGAGATCGGCAGGAACACCAGAAGGCTGGCGGGGATCACCAGCGCCGTGGCGAGGAAGACCCACGTCGCGGGCCACAGGCGCTCGCGATAGCTCGACACCTCTGAGTTCGGCGCCTCGGAGTTCGACATAGCCCTATTCGACCATGGGCTAGCCTCGTTGCGTGACCGAGACCGTCGAGGTGCTGCTGCACGGAGCAGGGGCGCCGGCCTACGCCCACCCCGGCGATGCCGGTGCTGATCTGGTGTCGGTCGAAGACCTCACCTTGGAGCCCGGACAGCGCGCCACGGTGGGCACGGGCGTCTCGATCGCCCTTCCCGCCGGGTACGTCGCCCTCGTCGTCCCGCGCAGCGGGTTAGCGGCGAAACACGGGATCACGGTGGTCAACACGCCCGGTACGGTCGATGCCGGCTATCGCGGTGAGATCAAGGTGATCCTGCTCAATACGGATTCCCGCGAGTCGTACCGCATCGCCGCGGGCGACCGGATCGCTCAATTGCTGGTGCTTCCGGTGACGCGTGCCCGATTCATCCCGGTCGACCGGTTGCCAGGCTCGCAGCGCGGCGAGGGCGGGTTCGGTTCGACCGGCTACCGCGGCGGCGCATCGGGAGCTCAGGCGTCGCCCGACCAGTCAGGAGTATCCGAGTGACCGACTTCCCCGCCGGGGCAGCGCCGGACGAGCAGCCGAAGTCGGCTCCGGCCGACCGTGCCGTCAACGGCCCGCTCGACGAGTCAGAAGCCAATCACGTGCGCCCCTACGTCGACCTCGGCGGGGTGAAGGTACTGCCCCGGCCCGAGCTGGGGCTGCGGCTCGAGGTCGAGGAGGGCAGCAAGCGGGTCGTCGCCGTCGCCCTGGACTACGCCGGCTCGACCCTGCAGGTGCAGCCTTTCGCGGCTCCGCGCAACAGCGGCCTGTGGCATGAGATCCGTGAGCAGATCGTGGACCAGATCGCACGTCAGGGCGGAACCACCTCGACCGTCGCCGGGCCTCTCGGCCCCGAGATCCGAGCAGAGATCCCCGCACCTCCCGGCTCGGACCCGGCCGGCAGCAGGATCGCGCGCTTCATCGGCGTCGACGGGCCGCGCTGGTTCCTTCGCGGCGTGATCAGCGGGCAGGCGCTCGTGGATCCGGAGGCGGCGGCCCGTGTCGAGGAGCTGTTCCGCAGCATCGTCGTGGTGCGCGGCAATATCCCGATGCCCCCGCGCGATCTGATCCCGCTGCAGGTGCCGGCATCGCTGGGCGGCGGGGCGCCGCAGAGCGTCTGATGGCTCAGGCAGAACCCGAGCACGCGCCCGACGACCAGCCGGATTTCCGCGAGCAGATGTCCCAGGCGCTCCGGCGCTCGGGGCTGGGCCGCGTCGCACCGGATCAACCGCCGTCGGCCGCCACGCTGCTGGCCGCCATGGGCGGGGTGCGCGGCATCATCGAATCGATCCTGCCGGGCTTGCTGTTCCTGGTGACCTACACGATCACTCGCAACCTCTGGTGGTCGGTGGCGGCTCCGGTGGCCATCGCGATCGTCTTCGTCGTGATCCGCCTCGTGCGCCGCCAGGCACTTACCACGTCGATCGCCGGTCTGGTCGGCATCGTCATCTCCGCCGCGATCGCCCTGCTGCTGAACAAGCCCGAGGCGAACTTCATCCCTGGCTTCTTCATCAACGCCGGCATCCTGTTGATCACCCTCATCACGCTCGCCGTGCGGAGACCGCTCATCGGCGTTGTCGCCTCGCTGCTGTTGAGCGATCCGGAATGGCGCGCGGATCGCGCCCAGCGGCGGGTCGCGTACATCGCCACTTGGCTCTGGGTCGGTCTCGCCGTGATCCGTCTCGGCGTCGAGTTGCCGCTCTACTTCGCCGGGGACACCTCCGCCTTGGCGGCCGCGCGGCTGATCACCGGGGTCCCGCTCTACGCTGTCATCCTCTGGTTGACCTGGCTCGTGATGCGCACCGCCTGGACCGCGCCCGAACGGGTGGAAGACGACTCCGCGGAGTAGCCGCCGACCGCCTCGATCGGGTGTAAAGTATCTTGATGTCGAGATAAATCGGCACGTACTATGGTCGTAGACGAGCAAGGGAGACGCCATGTCGGCTGTTGACAGTTTCGGTTCGAAGAGCACCCTGACGGTCGGCGGCACCGACTACGAGGTGTTCCGCGTCGACACCGTTCCCGGCTACGAGAAGCTTCCGTTCAGCCTCAAGGTGCTGCTCGAGAACCTGCTGCGCACCGAAGACGGCGCCAACGTCACCAAGGCGCAGATCCAGGCACTCGGATCCTGGGTCCCGACCGCCGATCCCGACACCGAGATCCAGTTCACCCCGGCCCGCGTCATCATGCAGGACTTCACGGGCGTGCCATGCATCGTCGACCTCGCCACGATGCGCGAGGCGGTCGGAGCACTCGGCGGCGACGCGAACAAGATCAACCCGCTCGCACCTGCCGAGCTGGTCATCGACCACTCGGTGATCGCCGACCTGTTCGGAACGACCGACTCGCTCGAGCGCAACGTCGACATCGAGTACGAGCGCAACGGCGAGCGCTACCAGTTCCTTCGCTGGGGCCAGACCGCCTTCGACGACTTCAAGGTCGTTCCGCCGGGAACCGGAATCGTGCACCAGGTCAACATCGAGTACCTGGCGCGTGTCACCTTCACGCGCAAGGTGAACGGCGCGCTGCGAGCGTATCCCGACACCCTGGTCGGCACCGACTCGCACACCACGATGGTCAACGGCCTGGGGGTGCTGGGCTGGGGCGTCGGCGGCATCGAGGCCGAGGCGGCCATGCTCGGCCAGCCGGTGTCGATGCTCATTCCGAAGGTGGTCGGCTTCAAGCTGAGCGGCGCGATCCCGACCGGCGTCACCGCGACGGATGTCGTGCTCACCATCACGCAGATGCTGCGCAAGCACGGCGTCGTCGGCAAGTTCGTGGAGTTCTACGGAGCCGGGGTCGCCGAGGTCCCGCTCGCGAACCGCGCCACGATCGGCAACATGAGCCCGGAGTTCGGCTCGACCGCCGCGATGTTCCCGATCGACCAGGTGACGCTCGATTACCTGCGTCAGACCGGACGCGACGAGGAGCAGATCGAGCTCGTCGAGGCCTACTCGAAGCTGCAGAAGCTGTGGCACGACCCCGAGCTCGAGCCCATCTACAGCGAGTACCTCGAGCTCGACCTGTCGACCGTTGTCCCGTCGATCGCCGGGCCGAAGCGCCCGCAGGACCGCGTCATCCTGACCGAGGCCAAGGCGCAGTTCGAGAAGGACCTGGTCGACTACGCCGACTCCGACCTCTCGGATGTCGATGTCGCCATCGAAGGCAGCTTCCCGGCCTCCGACCCGATCGGCTTCACGCCCCAGGACGAGGACTCGGCGCACGCCATCCACCACCACCACGTCTCGGCGGCGCCGCAGAGCGTGTCGAAGCCGGTTGACATCCGGCTCACCGATGGCACCGAGTACACGCTCGACCACGGGGCCGTCGCGGTCGCCGCCATCACCTCGTGCACCAACACCTCCAATCCGAGTGTGATGATGGCCGCGGGCATCCTGGCGCGAAATGCGAACCGCAAGGGGCTGACGTCGAAGCCGTGGGTGAAGACCACGCTGGCGCCCGGATCCAAGGTCGTCACCGACTACTACGACAAGTCCGGCCTGACCACCGAGCTCGAGAAGCTCGGCTTCTACACGGTCGGCTACGGCTGCACGGTCTGCATCGGCAACACCGGTCCGCTGATCGACGAGGTCTCCGCCGCGATCAACGACAACGACCTGGCGGTGACGGCGGTGCTCTCGGGCAACCGCAACTTCGAGGGGCGGATCAGCCCCGACGTGAAGATGAACTATCTCGCGAGCCCGCCGCTGGTGATCGCGTACGCGCTGGCAGGGTCGATGAACTTCGACTTCGAGAAGGATGCGCTCGGCCAGGACACCGACGGCAACGACGTGTTCCTGAAAGACATCTGGCCGGATGCGGCCGAGGTGCAGCAGACCATCGACGAGTCGATCAACACGGGGATGTTCACCAAGGAGTACGGCGCCGTCTTCGACGGCGACGAGCGCTGGCGCAACCTGCCGACTCCCGACAGCGAGGTCTTCGAGTGGGATGCCAACTCGACGTACGTGCGCAAGCCCCCGTACTTCGAGGGGATGACGCTCGAGACCAGCCCGGTGGTCGACATCACCAGCGCCCGCGTGCTCGCCAAGCTGGGGGATTCGGTCACCACCGACCACATCAGCCCAGCCGGCAGCATCAAGGCCGACAGCCCCGCTGGCAAGTACCTGCAGGAGCACGGCGTCGACCGCAAGGACTTCAACTCCTACGGATCGCGCCGCGGCAACCACGAGGTGATGATCCGCGGGACCTTCGCGAACATCCGCCTGAAGAACCAGCTGCTCGCGCAGTTCAACAACGGCAGCGGCGTCGAGGGCGGCTTCACTCGCGACTTCACCCAGACTGACGGCCCGCAGGCCTTCATCTACGACGCGAGCGTCAACTACCAGGCGGCAGGCACGCCCTTAGTGATCTTCGCGGGCAAGGAGTACGGATCCGGCTCGAGCCGCGACTGGGCAGCCAAGGGCACCAACCTGCTCGGCGTGAAGGCGGTCATCGCCGAGAGCTTCGAGCGCATCCACCGGTCGAACCTGATCGGCATGGGCGTCATCCCGCTGCAGTTCCCGGCCGGCGAGACGGCGGACAGTCTGGGGCTCGACGGCACCGAGGTGGTGAGCATCTCGGGGATCACGGCGCTCAACGACGGCACGACGCCGAAGACCGTTCACGTGACCGCCACGGCGAGCGATCACTCGGCGAGCGGCAAGGCGCCGATCGAGTTCGACGCGGTCGTGCGCATCGACACACCCGGCGAAGCCGACTATTACCGCAATGGCGGCATTCTCCAATATGTACTAAGGAGCCTCGTCTAAGGTCGAAGTATGTCGTTGCTCGAGTCGATCCAGACTCCGCGCGATCTCGATGCGCTGAGTCGCGAGCAGTTGACGCGGCTTGCCGACGAGATCCGCACCTTCCTGATCGCTGAGGTGTCGAAGACCGGCGGCCACCTCGGGCCGAACCTGGGCGTCGTCGAGTTGACCATGGCGATCCACCGCGTCTTCGACTCGCCCCACGACGCGATCGTGTTCGACACCGGCCACCAGAGCTACGTGCACAAGCTGCTCACCGGCCGCCACGACTTCTCGCGGTTGCGCATGAAGGGCGGACTCGCGGGCTATCCGCAGCGCTCGGAGTCGGTGCACGACATCGTCGAGAGCTCGCACGCCTCCAGTTCACTCAGCTGGGCGGACGGCATCTCGCGCGCCTTTGCAATGACCGGCCAGAACGAGCGCTACGTAGTGGCGGTCGTGGGCGATGGCGCCCTGACCGGAGGCATGACCTGGGAAGCGCTGAACAACATCAGCGACGACAACAGCCGCCGCCTGGTGATCGTGGTCAATGACAATGGCCGCTCCTATGCGCCCACCATCGGCGGGATGGCGCGCTTTCTCAACACGGTGCGCACCCGCCGCGCCTACCGCGACCTGTACCGCAAGTCCGAGCGGCTCTTCGGCAAGTTCGGCGCGCCCGGCCGAGCGATCTACCGGGGCGCCCGTGGCGCCATGCACGGCTTCCTGGCCCGGTTCAGCAACAATGAGGCGCTCTACTCCAACCTCGATATCAAGTACATCGGCCCGGTGCACGGCCACGACCTGCCGGCGCTCGAGGAGGCTCTCCGTCAGGCGAAGAACTACGAGGCGCCCGTCATCGTCCACGTGATCACCGAGAAGGGCCACGGCTTCGAACCCGCCGTCGCGGATGTCGCGGATCAATTCCACGCGGTCGGTCAGATCGACCCCGAGACCGGCGAGCCGGTCGAGCACGCCAGCCGTCCGTCGTGGACCTCGGTGTTCGCCGACGAGATGGTGGCCATCGCCGATCGGAATCCGAAGATCGTCGGCATCACGGGGGCGATGCTCCGGCCGACCGGTCTGTACAAGATGGCCGAGAAATACCCGGAGCGGGTGTTCGACGTCGGCATCGCCGAGCAGCACGCCGTGACCAGTGCCGCGGGTCTCGCGTTCGGCGGGTTGCACCCGGTCGTCGCGATCTACGCCACTTTCATCAACCGCGCCTTCGACCAGGTGCTGATGGATGTCGCCCTCCACAAGGCCGGCGTCACGTTCGTACTCGACCGGGCCGGCGTCACTGGTCCGGACGGGCCGAGTCATCACGGTATGTGGGATCTCGCCATCCTGCAGGCCGTTCCGCACATCCGGATCGCCGCGCCACGCGATGCGACGCGTCTGCGCGAGGAGCTCAATGAGGCGGTTGCCGTCGATGACGGGCCGACGGTCGTCCGGTTCTCGCGCGGCAACGTCGGCAACGAGGTCGACGCGCAGCGCCGCACCGACGACGGTGTCGACGTGCTGCGCGAGGCGCCGCACCGCGACGTGCTGCTGGTGGCGGTCGGTCCGATGGCCGACCTCGCGCTCCGGGTGGCCGACCGACTCGCGGCTCAGGGGATCGGCGCGACCGTCGTCGACCCGCGCTGGGTCGTTCCGGTGGCATCCAGCATCATCGAGCTGGCCAGCCAGCACCGGCTGGTGGTGAGCATCGAGGACGGGATCCGGGTCGGAGGAGTCGGCACCCGCATCCGGCAGGACCTGCGCGCGGCGGGCGTCGACACCGCGGTCGATGAGCTCGGCCTGCCCGACGAGTTCCTGCCGCAGGGCACGCGCGACGAGGTGCTGGCCGACGTCGGACTGACCGACCAGCAGATCGCGCGGGACATCGTCTCGCAGGTGCTCGGAACGCGCATCCCGGTGGCCCGCCCGCTGCCCGAGGAGCTGGCCGAGCGCGAGGCGCAGCAGAAGTTGTAGCAGTCGCGTCTCTTCCATGCCGGGGATTTGACTTCAAGCGCACTCGAAGTTCTACCGTGAAGACATGACCATCACGGATGCCGGAATGTCGATCTCCGACATGGCCGCAGAGACCGGGCTCACCACGTCCACACTCCGCTACTACGAGCAGGAGGGACTCCTGCTCGAGCAGCCCGGTCGGGCGTCGAGCAGCCACCGGCGGTATCCGCCGGCAGCGGCGACCTGGCTGACCTTCATCACCCGGCTGCGGTCGACCGGGATGCCGATCCGCGACATCCGTCGGTACGCCGAGTTGGCCCGCCAGGGTGATCGCACTACGCCGGAGCGACTCGCCCTGCTGGTGGAGCACCGCAGTCACGTGCTCGAGCAACTCGCCGAGGTGCAGCGCAGCCTCGATGCCATCGACTTCAAGATCGCCAGCTACGAAAGGTTCGAAACGAAATGAAGCACACCACCCTCGGCACCCTCGACGTGTCCCGCCTCGGACTCGGAACCATGGGGATGTCCGCCTTCTACACCGGAGCGGGCACCGACGACGCCGAGTCGACCCGCACCATCCGCCGCGCGCTCGAGCTCGGGGTCACCTTCTTCGACACCGCCGAGATGTACGGCCCGTTCGTCAACGAGGAGCTGCTCGGGGCGGCGCTCGGAGCTGACCGGGATTCGGTGGTCGTCGCGACCAAGGGCGGCACTCTGAAGCACCTGGACGACGGAGCTTACGGCTACGACGGACGACCCGAGAACCTGCGGCGCGCGCTCGAGGGCTCGCTGAAGCGGCTCGGCACCGATCACATCGACCTGTACTACCAGCACCGGATGGATCCCCAGACCCCGATCGAGGACACGGTCGGCGCGATGGCCGAGTTCGTGGCAGAGGGCAAGATCCGCGGCTACGGGCTGTCGGAGGCGGCGCCGGAGCGGATCCGGGCCGCCCACGCGATCCATCCGATCACGGCGATCCAGACCGAGTACTCGCTCTGGACCCGCGACCCTGAAGCCGAGTTGCTGCCGCTGCTGCGCGAGCTGGGCATCGGATTCGTCCCGTACTCGCCGCTGGGCCGTGGCTTCCTGACGGGCGCGATCCGGTCGACGGACACGTTGGCGGCGAACGACTTCCGTCGCAACAATCCGCGCTTCGAGAGCGACAACCTGGCCGAGAACCTCAAGATCGTGGATGCCGTCGAGGCGGTCGCCGCCGAGGCCGGCGCGACTTCCGCCCAGGTCGCCCTGGCCTGGATCCTGGCGCAGGGTGAGGGCATCGCTCCGATCCCGGGCACCAAGCGCGTCGCCCGCCTGGAGGAAAACCTCGCAGCCGATGCGATGATTCTCACCCCCAAGCAGTTGGCGACGCTCTCGGCGCTGCCGGCCCCGGCTGGCGACCGGTACGCCGACATGTCGGCGGTGAATCGCTGACCCGGGAATACCCGCTCCGGTCACCCGCTTTTCACTCTCAGCAGACACCCTGAGGGTTCCGATGTCGGCGGTCGGGCCTAGTATGTGGACAGTGTGAACAACGGCGCCGCCGCGAGCAGGATCGCGGCGCCGCGTTCCACTTCTTGATCCGATGTCGTGCGCATCGCGTGACACCCCACCGGAGGACCGAATGACGCAATCCCTTTCATCCGACGCGACCGCGTACGCCGAGGGCCGGCTCGACTCGCGCTCGCGCGTGGCGATCATCCTTCTGCTCGCTGCGGTCTTCGTCGTCTTCCTGAACGAGACGTTCCTGAGCGTGGCGTTGACCGACATCGACACCGACCTGAAGATCTCGCCGACGCTCGGTCAATGGCTGTCGACGGGCTTTGCCCTCACGATGGCCGTCGTCATCCCGATTACGGGATGGCTGTTGCAGCGCCTCAACACCCGCCCGGTGTTCATCACGGCGATGAGTCTGTTCACGGCGGGCACCTTGATCGCCGCGACCGCGTCGGGGTTCGGCGTCCTGCTCCTCGGCCGCATCGTGCAGGCCTCGGGCACCGCGATCATGATGCCGCTCATGATGACGACGATCATGTCTCTCGTCCCACCTCAGTCCCTGGGGCGGATGATGGGGCGCATCTCGATCGTCATGTCAGTGGCCCCCGCCGTCGGGCCTACCATCTCGGGATTCCTGCTTCCGCTCGTGCACTGGCGCGGCCTGTTCTGGGTGATGGCACCGATCGCGGCAGCCATGCTGATCCTGGGCATCCTGCGCGTGCCGAACGTGTCGGAGCCGCGCAAGGCTCCGCTCGACGTGCTCTCGGTCATCGTGTCGGCGCTCGCGTTCAGCGGCCTCGTCTACGGCCTGAGCAGCCTGGGCCAGGCCGCGGAAGGCGACGCCGTGCTCCCGTCGTGGATCCCGGTGACGGTCGGCGCGGTCTTCCTGATCCTGTTCATCCTGCGCCAACTGCAGCTGCAGCGTCGGGATGGGGCCCTGCTCGACCTGCGGACCTTCACCTCGCGCACCTTCACGATGTCGCTGTCCATGCTCGCCGTCAGCATGGTGGCGCTGTTCGGGGCGGTCATCTCGGTGCCTCTGTACATGCAGAACGTGCTGCACCAGCCCACCGAGATCATCGGTCTCACGCTGTTGCCCGGCGGATTGCTGATGGGTCTGCTGGGGCCGGCAGTCGGCCGGCTGTACGACCGCTTCGGGCCGACCCCCCTCGTGGTTCCCGGAGCGGCGATCGTCAGTGCCGTGTTCTTCTCGTTCGGTTTCCTCAGCACCACCACGCCGGTCTGGTTCATCATCGTGGCCTATCTCGTGCTCTGCCTGGGGCTGGCGTTCATGTTCACACCGCTGTTCACCTCCGCCCTCGGCGCGCTGCCCCCTCACCTGTACTCCCACGGCAGCGCGACGCTGGCGACGATCCAGCAGGTGGCGGGCGCGGCCGGCACGGCTCTGTTCATCGCCCTGCTGGCGATCGGCAGGGCCAACGGTCTGGCCGGCGGGCTCGGCACCGCGGCCTCGATCGCCAGCGGCGTGCGGCTGGCGTTCCTGGTTGGAGCGCTCGTCTCTCTGATCGCCCTGGCTCTGGCGTTCTTCGTGCGCAAGCCGCCGGCCGCCGAGATTCCCGACCCGGAACCGGCCGAGGGCACCGAGGTGGCCGCGCCGGCTCACTAGGTCCGTCGAGAAAGGCCCGGAACGTCTGCCGTTCCGGGCCTTTCCCGTGGAGCGGGCTGCTTACGCCACGCCGACGATCTTCGGGTGGTGGAAGGTGTCGCCGAAGACGCGTTCGCTGGCGCCGACGCGGTCGAGATACGGCGTCACGCCGCCCATCTGGAACGGCCATCCGGCGCCGAGGATGAGGCAGAGGTCGATGTCTTCGGCGGCCGCCACGACGTGGTCCTGCAGCATCCGGTGGATCTCATCGGCCAGGCCGTCCTCGACCCGGGTTCGCAACTGCTCGGCCGTCAAGGGCTTCGGGTCGGCCACCTGGTGCTTCTTCACGATGGCCAGCGCCTTGGGGTCGTAGCCCTTGACCTTGCCCTTGGCGTCCTTCTCCAGCAGGTGCCCGTACTCGGCCAGGTCGTCGAGCGCTGCGCTCTGGAAGAAGCGCTCGGGGAACGCGTCGTGATGCGTGTGCAGCACATGCGCCCCGATCGGCAGGCCGACCAGTTCGAGCAGGGCGAACGGGTCCATCGGCAAGCCGAACGGGCGCACCGCCCCGACCACGACATCCGGAGCCGTGCCGTTCTCGACCGCGTTCATCGCCTCGCCGAGCAGCTTGGCCAGGATGCGGTTGACCACGAATCCGGGGGTGTCGGTCGAGATCACGGCGTTCTTGCGCAGCGCGGCGGCCGTCACCATCGCGGTGCTGAGCGCCTCGTCGGTGGTCTTGGGCGTCTTCACGACCTCGATGAGCGGCATGACCGCAACCGGGTTGAAGAAGTGGAAGCCGACCACCCGCTCCGGGTGCTTCAGCTTGGCGCCGATCTGCTCGACCGACAGCGAGGAGGTGTTGGTGGCGAGGATCGCGTCGTCGGCCACGTACTGCTCGACGTCGGCGAAGACCTGCTGCTTGACGCCCAACTCTTCGAAGACGGCCTCGATCACCCAGTCGGCGTCGGCGAAGTCCTTCTTGTCTGTGGTGCCGCTGATCAGGGCTTTGAGTCGGTTGGTCTCATCGGCGCCGATGCGGCCCTTCGCCGCGAGCTTGTCGATCTCGCCCGTGATGTACTCGAGCCCCTTGTCGACGCGCGCCTGGTCGAGGTCGGTGATCACCACGGGCACCTTGAGGCGGCGCACGAACAGCAGCGCGAACTGGCTGGCCATCAGGCCCGCTCCGATGACGCCGACCTTGGTGATCTTCTTGGCCAGCGCCTTGTCAGGCGCGCCGGCCGGACGCTTGGCGCGCTTCTGCACCAGATCGAAGGCATAGATGCTGGCGCGGAACTGGTCGCCCGAGATCAGGTCGGCCAGCGCCTGGTCTTCTGCGGCGAATCCGGTCTTCTTGTCGGTGTTCTTTGCTGCCTTCAGCAGGTCGAGCGCACGATAGGGGCTCTGCGCGATGCGGCCGAGCCGGCTGGCGATGGTCTTGTCGGCGATGCCGATCGCGACATCCCACTTGACGGCGCGCTCCAACTTGCCGGGCTCGTTCGCGCGCTTCACCTTGATCGCGCCGGTGAGCACGCCATCGGTCCACTTCAGCGAGTCCTCGAGGAAGTTGACCGACGGGAAGATCGCGTCGGCGATGCCGAGGTCGAAGGCCTTCTGCCCGTTGAGCATCGTGTTGGTCTTCAACGGGTT
>Ga0068858_100000119_pt1 | contig 82628 bp, 76 predicted proteins | sample KBSSwiS12_FD_66589 | JGI IMG/M metagenome (GOLD analysis project Ga0068858, IMG submission 66589) | Switchgrass rhizosphere microbial communities from Kellogg Biological Station, Michigan, USA - KBS Switchgrass S1-2 | ecosystem: Host-associated > Plants > Roots > Rhizosphere > Soil ...
CTCTCCGTCGCCGAGCCCAAGCCCGACGCCCACGCCCACTCCAACCCCGTCGGGCCTTTATCCGAGCTACAATGTCAGCCCGAAATCAGCGGATTCCACGGGCATGACGAGCACGGCGGTGGATATCGCCGGGCGCATCAAACTTGGCTGGAATGCCGGCAACACGCTTGAAGCGATCGGCGGCGAAACGGCCTGGGGCAATCCGCTCATAACCCAGGCGCAGATCGACAAGATCAAGGCGCTTGGCTTCGACGCGGTACGCCTGCCTTGCTCCTGGGATCAATATTCGGACAAGACGACGGCCAAGATTACCGATACCTGGCTCAACCGTGTGAAAGACATCGTGCAATATTGCATGAACGCCAACCTCTATGTTCTGCTCAACATCCATTGGGATGGGGGTTGGCTGGAAAATCACGTCGATGCGGCGAGCCAGGACGCGGTTGTCGCGAAGCAGAAGGCGTTCTGGGAACAGATCGCCACAAAACTGCGCGACTTTGACGAGCGCCTCATGTTCGCCAGCGCGAATGAGCCCGACGCCAACTCCGCCGCCAAGGCGGACGTCCTGCTTGTCTATCACCAGACCTTTGTCGACGCGGTGCGCTCGACCGGCGGCAAGAACGCCTATCGCACGCTTGTCGTCCAGGCGCCGAACACGAATATCGACGAGTCGAATTCAATCTGGAAGAAAATGCCGACCGATACGGCATCGAACCGTATGATGCTCGAAGTACATTATTATTCGCCGCCCAATTTCGCCATTCTCTCGGAGGACGCGTCCTGGGGGAAGATGTTCTATTATTGGGGCAAGGACAATCACTCCACGATTGAGCCCGATCGCAATGCCGACTGGGGTGAAGAGGATTTTGTCGACCAGCAGATGCTGTCAATGAAGACGGGTTATACCAGCAAGGGCATTCCCGTGCTTTTGGGCGAATATGGCGCCCCTCGCCGCACCACCCCGAAGGACCTGCCCAAGCACAACGCGTCGGTGAGTTTCTGGCACAAATATATCACCCAAAAGGCGCTGGCCAACGGCCTTCTGCCCTTTGTGTGGGATATCGGCCAGATCATCGACCGGAAAACCCTTACGGTGGTGGACCAAGGCACTATGGACGGCCTGCTTGAAGGCGCCGGCAAGAAATAACCGCTGAACCGCAGCGGTCCAACAGCTGTTGCCAGGGGTCTGCCGCGCGGCGGCCCCTGGCAACCTTCTTTGAGTCGCGGTCGGGGGCACCTTCCCAGGCTATGGTGACACTTTACTTCTGGGTCGGCACGCATAACCGCCCGCTCTCGCCAGTGGCGGACCTTCCCCAACCGCGGTAAAGAGTCGTGATGAGCGTTCAAGGAAGCTGTCATTGCGGTAACGTGCGGATCGAGCTGCCACGCGAGCCCGAATGGGTCGCGGACTGTAATTGCTCGCTCTGTCGGCGACTGGCATGGCGTGTCGCCTATTTCCCCCCGGAGCAGGTGAGCATTTCAGGCGAAACGACCGCCTATATCTGGGGCGATCGCATGATCGGCATTCACCACTGTCCGATCTGCGGCTGCGGGACTCACTGGGAGACCCTTGGGGAAGATTTCGGCAAAATGGGCATCAACGCCCGCTTGCTGGACACATTCGACGAAAAGACCGTCGAGGTGAGGAAATTCGACAACGCGGATTGAGTCTTAATCTCGTTGATGATGACCTCTCTCTTCAAGCCCTTCCCCTAGCTACCTCCTAGCGAATATCCGGGATCGCCGGTTCCGGCGGGCCCGGTTTCTCTGCGCAGAGCCCGTCGAGGTAGAAATCGAGGTGCCGGTGAGCAAGTGAGCGCTCCTCGTCCGGTGGCAATCCTACCGCCAACGGCCGCGCGAAGCGCGTCAAGCCGAACACAATATCACGCTCGGACAGATCATTGCGGAGAGAACCCGGTCGCACGGCGCGGCCAACCATCGATTTCATGAGCGTAGCCGCACGGGCGCGGAGGTCGGGCCAGTCCGGCTCTTCCAGAAGTGGATGGAGAATGTTCACCGCCCCGATCCCATTATCCAGGGCCATGTGCATATATTGCCGGAGCGCGTCCACACCGTCAGGAACGGCTTCGATCAGGGCCTCTCCGGCAGTGATGCTCTTTTCCAGCACGTGACGGGTGGCGGCGTGAAGTAGCGACTGCCGGTCGGGGAAGTGCCTGTAGAGAGTGCCGATACCAACACCGGCGCGTTCGGCAATGGCGTCCCGCGCCGGCTCGCCGCCGACTTCCAGAACCAGCTCGACAGCGACTTCGATCAGCCGTTGCCGGTTCTTTCGCGCATCAGCGCGCACCGTGCACCCGCGGCCGGTTGCTCGCCGATCTCCTTGACCTTCCCATAATCGGAGGATATTCCTCCGTTTGCTTGGCTGTCAACGCGACCATGGAGCAAGGACCCTTAAGGAGTGGGCGGATGGAAACGGCGTACTCACAGGATGTAGACGGGCTGACAGGCCTGGCAAAAATCTATTTCGAAGCTGCTTACACGATGGACGCGGAAAAATTCGCGACGATCTTCGACCCCTCTGCTTTCGTCACGCGGCTCGACGATCACGGCGGCGTGGTTGTCACTCCCTTAGCAACCTGGCTCGACATAGTTCGCGGCATCCCCTCACCGCGTGATACCGGCGGCATGCGCAAGGACGAGATTCTTTCCATCGCCATCACCCGTGACCTGGCGTTGCTCAAGCTTCGCCTGCGGATCCCCCCTCGCGAGGTGACGGATCTGCTGTCCTGCTTCTACCTCAACGGCCGCTGGCAGATCGTCCAGAAAGTGTTTGCGGCCGAGGTCCCGTCGTGAATGCCCGGCCCGCGACGGTAGCGCTAAATCTGCGTGCCGGGGAAACGGCGCGTTCAGGCCGCACGGCTCAACGGCTCGATCGAACGACTTAAATCCCCCTATCGGATCAGCGGCGAAAGGATAGCGCGATGGATCGCAGACAGTTTGTTCAATCGTCTTTTGTCGCCGCGGGAATCGTTGCGTTCCCCGCAGGCGCATCGGGCCGCGACAAGAAGGGCGTGCCAACCCGATTGGATGCAGCAGCATATCACGCTTCGCGATACTATGTTTCGACACCGTTCGGGCGCATCGCCTCTGTCGAACGCGGCCGCGGCCCCGTCGCCCTCTTCATACATGGCTTCCCGCTCAGCGGCTTTCAGTGGCGCGGTGCTTTGGAACGCCTGGCCGGCCAGCGGAGATGTATCGCGCCGGACCTGATGGGGCTGGGCTATTCGGAGGTGGCTGAGGAGCAGGATCTCTCCCCCCGTACCCAGGCCGACATGCTCGTGGCACTTCTCGACCGGCTCGCCATCCCGGCCGTCGACCTGATCGCCAACGATAGCGGGGGCACCATTGCACAGCTCCTCATGGCGCAGCATCCCCGCAGAATTCAGACCGTCATCCTGACCGATTGCGACGTTCACGAGAACAGTCCACCGCCGCAAATGCGCAATTCGATCCAGCAGGCGCGTGATGGAGTGTACGACAAGAAGATAGAGCGACACCTGGCTGACCGATCTTATGCAAGGTCTGCGCAAGGCATCGGAGGTGGTGCCTATGTCGACCCCGCGAACTTCAGCGACGAGGCGATCGAATACAGCCTTCGCCCTCTCATCGCCTCGTCCCTGAGAAGAACTCTGCTCAACCGCTACCTTGCCGCGTTCGAACCCAATCCGCTTGTGGCGATCAAGCCTTTGCTCGAACGGTGTGAAGCGCCGACGAGGATGGTCTGGGGAACGGCCGACCCGCTGTTTCCGCTGGCTTGGGCGGAATGGCTCGATCGCACCCTGCCCAGGTCCCGCGGCATGCGCCTGGTCGATGGCGGTCGATTGTTCTGGCCCGAGGAGCACCCGGATCTCCTCACCGAGGAAGCACGAACCTTGTGGTCGATCTAGGGTGCAGACCCATTGTCCTTTTGGAGACAGCGATGAGCGAACTCGTCCTTACTACTTATGACTGGGTGCCCGAACTGCCGCGCGGTCTTGTGCGCGACCTGAGAGTGCGTTGGGCTCTGGAAGAGGCTGAATTGCCCTATCGGGTGGCAAGCACCCCGTTTCACGATCGGAGCCCCGAACATTTCGCAGCGCAGCCGTTCGGCCAGGTGCCATGGGTGACCGATGGAGACCTGACCATCTTCGAGAGCGGCGCGATCCTGCTCCACTTGGCCGAGAAGAGTTCAGCCCTCATGCCCACGGATCCGCGCGACCGGGCCGAGGTCATGTCGTGGGCCATCGCTGCACTCAATTCGGTCGATCTGCCGTGCCAACCCTGGGCCTTGTTCCGTTTCATGGGCTTCCCGGGAGAATCGCCGGAAGCGAAGTTCGTTGAGGAATTCCTGAAGGCCCGACTCGATCGCATCGAGGCGGTACTGACCGGCCGGGAGTGGCTCGTGTGCGACCGCTTCTCGGTGGCGGATCTGCTGATGGCGGATGTCCTGCGGCAGGTAGGTCGGTTCGACGGGCTGGCAAACCACGCCAATTGCCGCGCGTTCGTCGCGCGCGCCACGGCCCGGCCCGCATTCGTAAAAGCCTATGACGACCAGATGGCGCACTTTGCTGCGGCCGACCCAGCCTGAGGAGGCATTAATGTACGCCAGGGACGTTCCCCCGGGGACCATCTTCTATCACGGCACCAAGGCCGAACTGGGCATAGGAAGCCTCATCAGTCCGGGCTTCGGAAGCAATTTCGTCGAGCGCGGGCTGAAACATGTCTATTTCACCGCGACGCTCGACGCGGCCACCTGGGGAGCGGAACTTGCCAGGGGTGAAGGCCGGGGTCGCATCTTCATGGTGGAGCCGACCGGTCCATTCGAGGACGATCCGAATCTCACCGACAAGAAATTCCCCGGCAATATGACCGCATCCTACCGCTCGGTCGATCCGCTTAAGATCACCGGCGAGGTCGAGGATTGGATCGGCCATTCCCCTGACCAAGTCCGAGAGATGAAGGAAAGTCTCGCCCGTATGAAAGAGGAGGGCAGGGACACTATCATCGAGGACTAATAGCGGGCGCCATTCACGCATCTCTGCGGAGCGCTCTTCTCCCTCTCCAATCGGGAAAGGGGAACAGCGCTCGCGCAATGTGTGATTCCGATAGCCTTCAGGGGAGAGGCTTGAAAAGACCGGTCAACACCAACGAGATTCGGTATTGCGCACCTTGCCGCCCGGGTTATCCGGCGACGACGGGAGACGCAGATAATGTCCAGACTTCAGCCGGATCGCCGCTCCCTTTTGCTGATGGGTGCAACGGGGCTGTTGGCCACGCCCCTCCTTGCGGCCGACCTCCCCGCTGACGGCTGGGTCAATGTGCGTCACTTCGGCGCGAAAGGCGATGGTTCCGCGATCGATACGCCCGCGATCAACAAGGCGATCGCGTTCGCTGCGGCGCGAGGTGGTGGGACCGTCTATTTTCCCCCCGGCACCTATGCCTGCTACTCGATACGGCTGAAGAGCCGCGTCGGGCTCCATCTGCATAGCGGAGCGATCATCCTGGCCGCGAAGGCTCCTGAAGGCGGCGCGGGCGGCTATGACCTCGCCGAACCCCAGGATCCGTCCTTCGAACAATATCAGGATTATGGTCATAATCACTGGCGCAACAGCCTGATCTGGGGCGAGGGACTGGCGGATATCGCGATCACGGGTAACGGTCTGATCTGGGGAAAAGGGCTAGGCCGGGGCTCGGATGGCTACCGGAAGGATCCGGCGGGGCCCGGCACCGGCAACAAGACGATCGCGCTCAAGAACTGCCACAATGTGCTGCTCAGGGACTTCAAGATTCTCGAGGGCGGCTGGTTCGGCTTGCTGCTGACCGGCGTCGACAATCTCACGATCGACAATTTGCTCATCGACACCAACCGTGATGGGATGGACATCGATTGCTGCCGCAACGTCCGTGTTTCAAACTGCACGGTCAACAGCCCTTTTGACGACGGCATCTGCCCTAAATCGAGCTTCGCGCTTGGCTATCCCCGCTCCACCGAAAACCTGACGATCGAGAATTGCATGGTGACCGGCAGTTACGAGATCGGATCGGTATTGGCCGGAACCTGGAAGAAGCGCGGCCCGGAAGCCGTGGGCAGCATCTATGGCCGCATCAAGCTCGGAACCGAAAGCAACGGTGGCTTCAAGAACATCACGATCACCAACTGCACCTTCGACGGAAGCCAGGGCCTGGCACTGGAGACGGTCGACGGTGCGAGCCTGGAAGACGTGACCATCAGCAACATCACGATGCGCGGCAGTGTCTCGTCGCCGATCTTCATGCGGCTGGGTAGGCGGATGCGTGGCCCGAAGGAGCGGCTGATCGGCACGCTCAAGCGGGTGATGATCAGCAATATCAGCAGCTCCGGCGCCGCCTTGCTGCCCTCGATCATCGCAGGGCTGCCCGATCATCCGGTCGAAGATATCAAAATCAGCGACGTCTACCTGCAGCAGGTGGGCGGTGCGCCGGAGGCAATGGCGCACCTGAACCCGCCCGCCAACGAAGACCATTATCCCGAACCCTATATGTTCGGCGATCTGCCGGCCTGTGGCTTCTTCATTCGCCACGCGCGCAATGTCGAATTCAGCAATGTCGAGGTGGCGGTGCAGCAGGCGGACCCGAGGCCCGCCTTTCGGATCGAGCATGTGGATGGCGCAGATTTCTTCCACGTTCGTGCGCCCGGCGGCTCATTATTCAGCCTGGAGGACGTACGTAACTTTGCGGTCAGCGGCAGCGGGCAGGTGCCCGATCAGAGGCTCGCCGCCGCACGGTCCATGGTGATCTGATCGAATCGGCCTGCGTGACCGACTGACATTGGGACCTTGCTGCCCTCCACCCCTCCAGCGACGAACGGCAGCGTCTGGCCGTTGCTCAGCGCATCACGCGCCGCCGAACCAGATCGGCGGTGTGCCTCGCCGGGACAGCTAGCCAACGCGCCGCGCTGCGGCGATCAAAGCAATGATCGAACGTCGCGTACGGTTTGGCGGAGCTTCACCGCAACGGCAGGATCGAGCCCTGAAGGAACATAGGTCACCGCGCCAACGTCGCGGTCAGAGAGGTCGCCGTAAAGCGCCAAAGCGAACAGGTAGCTGCCGGCCACGCTGGGGTGGTTGCCGTCTTCGGTGAGCGGGATCTCCGGATGGTCGCGCTCGACATAGCCCCAGAGCGTGCCGACGTTGACCAGATGTGCGCCGGTACGCGCGCCAAGCGCAGCGGTGCCCGACTGGATCTCTGCGGAAAGAGCCGCGCGGCCGCTGCCGTCCGGGTCGCCACCGTCCCAAAGCTTCGATTCGTAGGTCCAGTTGACAACGAGGCGCGGTTGCCCTGCCGCAGGGTGAACGGCTTTGATGAGTTTCGCGCCGTAAGTCTGAAAGCTGTGCTTGAGGTCGTCGCTGGACTGAGCGCGGCTTTCACCCTGGAGGACGACATCGTCCCAACGCTGTCGCAGCAGGTCCTGAGTGCGCGCATCGTTCCAGAGGGTCTCAAAGCTGGCGCCGGACGGTGCATCGAGGGTAATTTCGAGTTTCTGCGGATCGTGATCCGAGTCCGCGATCCGGCGGACCATATCCGGCATGTCGTGAAACCAGGTGCGGCTATTGCCCAGGATCAGCACGGTGCGGGCAGGGCGGCGATCGAACGCGTCCCCGACACTTTGGATCAACGCTTCCGCCGTCAACGGCTGACCGAATTCGAACCAGGCTATGCCGCCAAGCGCCATAAAGAGAATGAGGGGTAGGAAGAAGCGCATGCTTCCCGCGTTACGTCGATAATCTCAAGGCTTGGTTGACGGGAGGGGCCATATCGCGAGCTTTTTATTTCGGTGGTATTTCGGTGACATGGCGTAATTGAGGTAGCCATCCTCCTGCTAGGATGCGGAGTCGCCGAGGCGCTCCAGAGGCAGGAGGATGACCGATGACGATTTAGTTCAGAAAGGCGGAGGAGCGCCACAAGGTGATCATGCCGAAAAGGAAGCCAAAGAGGCTCCCCTTCGCCGAGCGCGTCGAAAAGCGGGTCGGCGAGGAACTCGCCCGACGCGGGCTTCAGGCATAAAATGCGCCGCCAATGGCGGGAAGGCTCACCCCGCGTCCAAGGGCGACACCTCGAGCATGGCGTCCGGTCGGGCCAGTACGATCAGCCGCAATCCGCAGGCGCGGGCGCGGTCGATCGCAAGGTCCGTCGCGGCTGACAGCGTCACCAGCATCGGGCAGCCTGCCAAGGCCGCCTTTTCCACCAGCTCGTAGGAGCAGCGCGACGACAACAGGGCGAAGCCGCCATCCCAGTCGTCGCCCGCGCGGCGCATCGCCCCGATCAGCTTGTCGAACGCATTGTGACGGCCGACATCCTCGCGCACCGCGATGATCGACCCGTCAGCCCGGCAGCACGCTGCGGCATGGACGGCACCTGTCGCACGGTTGAGCGGCTGATGCGCACGCAGTGCGGCAATTGCCCTGAAGACCACCGCCTCGTCGATTCCATCGCCGCCATCGACAGCCGGCAACGGCCGCAGCGCCTGTTCGAGATTTTCGATCCCGCACAGCCCGCACGACGATTCCGACACTCGGTGCCGCGCGCGCGCGAACACCTGCTCGGCACAGCGCGGCGACAGCGTGACGCGCAGAATGTCGCCGCCGGCCGCCGTGTGATGATCGATGTCGATCACGTCCGCAGCGTCCGCGATCAACCGCTCGCTGAGCGCGAAGCCAATCGCGAAATCCTCGAGGTCCGCGGGCGTCGCCATCATCACCGCATAGCCGATCCCGTTGAACTCGATCGCGATCGGCCGCTCCACGGCGACGGGGCGCGAGACAGCGGCGCGCGCGCCGTCAGACTCTATGCTGTCGAACGCTGAATCCCTGGCGCCGCCGGTCGGGCCGGTCATGGTTGGCACGCGCTTCTCCTTCGGCGGAAACGCAGGTCGGGCTTCAGGAATAGGGCGGCCGGTCGAGCCCGGCTGGGCTGGTCGTGAAGATCTCGCAGCCAGTCTCGGTAATGCCGATCGAATGCTCGAACTGCGCCGAGAGCGAACGGTCGCGGGTCACCGCCGTCCAGCCATCATCGAGCAGCTTCACATCGGGGCGGCCGATATTGATCATCGGCTCGATCGTGAAGATCATGCCGGGGCGGAGCTCCGGCCCGGTGCCGGGCTTGCCGACATGGACGACCTCGGGCGCGTCATGGAAGAGTTGGCCGAGGCCGTGCCCGCAGAAATCGCGGACCACGCCGAAGCGGTGCTTTTCGGCATGATGCTGGATTGCGTGCGCCACATCGCCCATGCGGTTGCCGGGCTTTGCCTGCTCGATGCCGAGCATCAGGCATTCATAGGTCACGTCGACCAGCCGCTTCGCCTTGATGGGCACATCGCCGATCAGATACATCCGGCTCGAATCGCCGTGCCAGCCGCCAACGATCGGCGTCACGTCGACATTGACGATATCGCCCGATTTCAGCGTCTTCTCGCCCGGAATTCCGTGACAGACGACATGGTTGATCGAGATGCAGCTCGAATGGGTATAGCCGCGATAGCCGAGCGTCGCCGGAACACCGCCGCGCTCTGCGATGAAGCGGTAGATCATGGCATCGATGTCGGCGGTGGCGACGCCCGGCACCATGTGCGGCACGATCATGTCGAGCGTCTCGGCGGCGAGCCGGCCGGCCTTGTGCATGCCGTCGAACGCCTCGCGGCCATGGAGCTTGATGGCGCCGGTGCGGCCGGCGGGCGCGTCCGGGGTTACGGTTACATAATCGGTCATGGGTCGGATATAGCGAGCCGCGCCGGGCTTTGCGAGGCCCGTGCGACGGGCTATGCGAAACCATGAACGAGCGCATCTGGACGGCCGCCCTCGCGGTGATCGGCGACGAGATCCTGTCGGGCCGTACTCAGGACAGGAATATCGCGCAGGTCGCGGCGTGGCTCAACGTCCAGGGCATCCGCCTCGCCGAGGTGCGTGTCGTGCCGGACAAGACCGCCGCGATCGTCGAGGCGGTGAACGCACTCAGCACCCGCTACGATTATCTCTTCACCACCGGCGGTATCGGGCCGACGCATGACGATATCACCGTCGATGCCATCGCCGAGGCGCTGGGTGTGTCCGTGGTATACCATCCCAAAGCGGTCGCGATGCTGGATCGTTATTACGCCACGCGCGGCGGGCTGACCGACATTCGCAAGCGGATGGCCCGCGTGCCCGAGGGTGCCGATCTGATCGAGAACCGCATGTCGGGCGCGCCGGGCATCAGGATCGGCAATATCTTCGTGATGGCGGGCGTGCCGCATATCACCGCCGGGATGCTGGATTCGCTCACCGGCACGCTCGAAGGCGGGTTGCCGGTATTGTCACGCACCATCGGCTGCTGGGTGCTGGAGAGCGAGGTCGCGCTGCTGCTCGGCGAGGTCGAACACGCCTATGATGACGTCGCGATCGGCAGCTACCCGTTTTTTCGCGATGGCCGGACCGGAGCCAATTTCGTGGTGCGCGCGACTGACCAGGCAGTGGTCGATGCCTGTATAGCCGATCTCACCGCACGGCTCGAGGCTGAGGGGAGGGTGGTGGTCCCGGATGGAATCTGACGTGGATCCGACGCCTTTTCCATGCGTCTGTGCGGTGGAGGGATGAACAGTGCGCGCGCCGATTGGCCATCCTCGTCGCCGCGCAACGGGATATCAGTTGCGCGCGGTGCTTATTGACATGAGAGTCAAGATAGAGCGGCATTATTCATTCAGCAATGTGTGTGAGATATTGATGAAGGTGATGGCGCACCCCCAAAAGAAGGTATAACCATTTTGAGGGCGATTGTTTAACGCTAATCAACGGGAGAGGCCGGTGGTTGCCACCATCCTTATAGCTGACGATCATCCCGTCTTTTCGGTCGCATTGGGGATGGCTGCCCGTCAGGCAATGCCGGAAGCGATGACCGAACACGCCACGACGATCGCGGACGTCTATGCGCGTGCCAAGGCCGGCCCGCTGCGGTTGATCCTGCTCGATCTGATGATGCCCGATGTCCAGGGTTTTGCCGGGCTCGTGATGTTGCGCCAGCTGCAGCCCAATGCCGCTATCGCGATCGTCAGCAGCAACGATCAGCCATCGCTGATGCGGCGCGCGGCGCAGCACGGTGCCAATGGCTATATTCCCAAAAGCACCCCGATGAGCGGGATGATCGAGGCGATCAGCATCCTGCTCGCGGGCGGGCAGAGCTTCCCGGTCGAGACCTTTGCCGATGGCGACCAGGATCCCGAAACCCCGGCTGTCGCGCAGCGCATCGCCGAGCTGTCGACCGCGCAGCTACGGGTTCTGCAAATGGCGGCGAGCGGCCGGCAGAACAAGCAGATCGCCTATGAGCTCGGCGTTGCGGAAACGACGGTGAAAACGCATCTCGCCCAGACCTATCGCAAGCTCGCCGTGACCAACCGGACCCAGGCGATCCTCGCTCTTCAGACCCTCGACATAACGCGCTGAGTGCGCGCGACGGCGATGGCGGCGATCGTCTCGCCGCTGCAACGCTCCAGCCGTGCCGACAGGCCGGGCAGGCTCTGCGCGGAGCCGAATTCCACCGCCCCGCAGGACCGCGCCAACCGGCGTGCGCCAATCCCCTCCGCCGCCCCGCGCAGGCTATGCGCCTCGGCGCGCGCCGTGCGGCCTTCATTATGGGCGATCGCCGCGAGAATGGCCTTCACCCGATAGGCGATGTCGCCGGCCATCAGGCCGAGGATCATGTCGCTTTCATCGTCTCCAAGCGCTGCCCGCAGATCCGCGAGCTGGGCTGAGTCGATCAGGGGCGCCTGTTCGATAGGGGCATACATCGTCATCGCAGGAAAACGCCTGCGGAACGTTGCGTGATAGGTTGCGCCACGCGCTCCGGCTCGGCGCCAAGCCAATCGTGAAGCAATTTATCGAGTGCTGAGAGCGTGACCGGTTTTGTCAGATGGCCCTGCATTCCGGCGTCCATGCAATTCTGGATGTCGGCCGGATAGGCGTTGGCCGTCAGCGCCACGATCGGCAGATCGGCGGCGCTGACGCCTGAGGCGCGTATCAGGCGAGTCGCCTCGAGCCCGTCGACGCTGGGCATCTGCATGTCCATAAAAACCAGCTGATAAGGCGCACCGGCGACGGCCGCCTGTTCGATCATGCGGATCGCCACGGCGCCATCGCCAGCGATATCGGGTTCGAAGCCCAGTCGGCCGAGCATCGACTTGATCAGCAACTGCTGGATCTGGTTGTCCTCGGCGATCAGGATTCGCGCATCGGGTTGAACCTGGCGCCCGTCCACGCACGTTAACGCCTTGAGCGGTTGCCGGTTTTCCAGTGCCGTTGCCGTGGTCGGCCGCAGCGGCACGCGCAACGTCACTACCGTGCCTTCCTCGGGCTTGCTGACCAGGTTCAGCGATCCCGCCATCATCAGGGCGAGCTCGGTAGAGATGGTCAGCCCCAGGCCGGTACCGCCATGCCTGCGCACGGTCGAGCCGTCCGCCTGCACGAATTGCCCGAAAACCGCCATCTGCCGGTCCTCGGCGATGCCGATGCCGGTATCCTCGACCTCGATGACGAGTTCGTCGCCTTCTTCGCCCGGATCGACGAACGCGCTGACATTCACTGAGCCCGTATCAGTGAACTTCACGCCATTGCCGACCAGGTTGAGGAGGATCTGCTGCAGCCGCAAGCTGTCGCCGACCACGAATGCGGGCAGCTTCGAATCATAGCGCGCCGCGAGGTCGATACCCTTTCGTCCGGCCAGCGGCATCAGCAGCTGGACACAGCCATCGACCAGCTGACGAATATCGACGGCTTCCTCCGCGAGCGAAACCTGGCCCGCCTCGATTTTCGAAAGATCGAGAATATCGTTGAGCAGGCGCATCATCGCCGCGCCGGAGTCCGCGATCATCTGAAGCTTGTGACGCTGTGCCGGCGTCGGATTGTCGGCCAGCAGCAACTCGGTGAAACCCAATACCCCACCCATCGGCGTGCGGATTTCGTGGCTCATATTGGCGAGGAAGGTCGATTTGGCGAGGACGGCGACCTCGGCGTTCTGGCGCGCCGCGTCGAGCTCGAGCTCGAGCCTCTTGCGTTCGGAAATGTCACGCACCGAGCAGATGATTTCCTGCGGTTCCCGGGTCTCGGCATGCCGCACCAGGCCGCAGTTCGCCTCGAGCCAGATCCAGTGATCGGGCTCGATCCTAGACGCGGCGCGATAGGCGACGACCAGGCGCTCGACCTCGCCCGATGCAAGCGAGCGATGCGCGGCGTTGACCGCTTCACTATCTTCCGGGTGGAAGCCTTGAAGCATCGACTGACCAATCAGGTGCCTGGGCTTGACGCCAAGCAGGTCGCCCACTGAAGGCGACGCATAATGGCAGGTCCCATCCAGCCCCAGCCGGAAGACGGCGTCGGTGGCATTCTCGGCGAGCAACCGCAGCTGCTCCTCCTGCTCGGCCAGCGCGAACTCGGCAAGCTTGCGATCGGTGATGTCGATATTGACCCCGATATGGCCGATCCGCTCGCCGCTTTCGGAAAGCGCCGGCGCAGTGATGGCTTGCGCCCAACGCACATCGCCGTTGCGATGGAGGAAGCGGAATTCGGTGCACAGGTTGCTATTTCCGGCGACGACGTCCGCAACGTCCCGGGACAGGCGGGGGAGGTCGTCAGGATGCACCGTGGCGCTCCATCCCCCGCTCATCGCCTCCTCATGATCAAGGCCTGCGAGCGCCATCCATGCCGGATTGACGTAGGTCACCCGCCCGTTGATGTCGGTGCGGAAGATCCCCGCCGGCGACAGGGCGGCGAGTGCTTCGAACAGGCGCTTGCTCTCGGCCAGCTCGATCGAGGCGCGGCGCTGTTCGGTGATATCGATCACCGCGCCGATGAATCCGAGCAGTTCGCCTTCCTCGCCGAATTCCGGGCTGTTGACGATCCGTACCCACATGTCGCTGCCGTCAGCCGCGCGGAAGATAGCCTCACGCATCTGGATTTCGCCGGGCTCGGACAGCGCTGATGCGTCCTCGTCGCAGGACTGGCAGCCCGCCAGCGCGCGCTTCCAGCCATCGCCGAGGGTCTCCTCGACCGTCAGCCCGATCTTGTCGGCCCATGTCTTGTTGAGATAGGTAACGCTGCCATCGGCGGCGGCGCGATAGATGCCGACAGGGGCAGCTTCGGCGAGCCTGCGGAAACGCGCCTCGCTTTCCTCGAGCGCGCGCTGCGCGGCGACGCTCGCCGAGATGTCGCGGATGCTGCCGGTCGTGCCGCCAAATGCGCCGTTCTCGTCGCTCACCCGCCGCAGCACGACTTCGATATGGCGACACTCACCGCTGGCATGAAAAAAGCGCTGGTGGAGAATCGTCTCGCTGATCTCGCCGGAAACGATTTTGGGATATAGCTGCCGCGCGATCGCGAGATCGTCCGGGTGAAGCAGCTTGACGGTGAGCCAGCCCATGCTCTCCTCAACTGAGTAGCCGGTCAGTTCGGGCCAGGCCGAATTGAGGAAAATCCACCGACCGTTCGCGTCGGCGCGGAAGACGACTTCGCGCATCGACTCGAGCAGGGTAGCGGCAAATTTGTGGCTCGCGGCGAGTTCGTCACGGATCCGGTCGCGACCGGCCAATGCCGAGGCGATCGGCAACCAGATGCCGAAGTTGGTGGCGAGGAACAATTGCACGATGTGCGCCCGCTCGCCCGGCGACACAGGCAGCAGGTAGATCGGGCCTGCACCGCGCCCCGTCGCGACCACAGCGATGAGCGCGATCATCCCGAACGACGCCGCCGTCCCCGACACACCGAGCCGAAACGCCGCGACGATCATGATCGGTGTGATCAGGAACAGAAGCGGGAAGCGCGACTGGCCGAAAACCAGCGCGGCCGTCGCAGCGCTGAGAGCGAGGATCAGCACCGCCTCCGGTATCTTGTTGCGGTCGAAGGTATCCCGAGCCCGCCACGCGTCGATGGTTGCGAACACGAGGGGACCGGCGATCAACATTCCCAGGCCGTTAGCGACCGACCGTGCCGTCCAGACCGACACATACATTAGGCTGGAGGGGCCGGCGAGCCAGAGGGCGACAAAGGCGCTGGAGATCAGCGGCGCGATGCCGCAGCAGACGATCCCGAAGCGGACGAGATCACCGAAATGGGCGATGTCCGGTGTATGGCGCTGCCATCGCACCAACAGCCAGGTCCCGAACAGCGCCTCGACACAATTGGCGAGCGCAAGCATGACCGCGTTGGGAGTCAGGTCGCCGAGCGCGAAATTGGTAAAGAGATAGCCAGTAAAGGCTGCAACCAGCCATTTGGCAGGATGGGATTTGCCACGCCGCAGCAGGGTTGCCGCGAGCAACGCATTCGGCAGCCACAAGGCGCCGACCCGTCCGCCCTCGCGGGTCAGCATCAGGCCGCCCCAGTCGAGCAGAAAAATCAGCAGACCGAACGCGGCGAGGCGGAGTGCGCTCCACATTACGGCGCTCGCGTCTTGGGCCTCCAAGCGCAACGGCATTCGTCCTATCCCCCCGGTAAAGCGATATAGGCTTTTCCTGGTTAACGGATCGTTATAAGTGCCGCCGGCGCTAGCTGGCGATCCGGAGGCCGAGTTCACTGGCTTGCTCATCCACAGCAGCGCCTCGGTTGCGGAGTGCCGCGGCAACAAGTTCAGGCAGCATCCGGTTGGCGTCGAAGACGTCGTGATTCTGCCATTTGAGGAACCGGCGGACGCGATGCTCGGCATGTTCCAGCGCCGCGCCGCTGTCAGCGACCGCGGAAACCTCCGCGAGCACGGCGAACTGGATATGGGTTGGCGTGATCGTCGCGCGTGGCGACGGCAGCCAGGCCGCCTCGGGCTGGATATCGAACAACAGCGGGTCGCCATCATAGCGGATGGACTTCGCGACGCGGATCTTGACGTCGCCGTCTTCGCCGCGCCGGGTGGCGACGTTCCATTCGACAGCGGCATGCTGCAGATTGACCGGGCGGATCGCGCAGCGCGCCACCACGGCATCAATGATATTGTGCCGCTTCGACGCCGAGGCCGTACGATAGGACTGCACTTTGAGTACGGTCAGGATGCGCTGGCGCAGCACATCGACCCACTGCTGTGCGGCGCGCTGCTGCCAGAATAATTCCCGGCCTTCGAACGTCAGTTGCATGGTTTTTTCCCCTTTTGTAGCAGGTTGTGCGCCGTAGAGCGCTTCGAAGGCCGACGGATCGGTCATTGGATGTGCGCCGTGAAGGCGCGGGCGAGGGCTGAATTGGCCGGCATGATTCCGCTCCGGGTGATGTGTTGAACTGCCCCGGCCAATCCGAACCGGGTGATGATCGCGCCGAGGACGGCACGAAGGCTGGCGAGGTTTCTCATCGTCCGAACAATCCGAGCGAGGCGAAGTTGGTCTGATCGAACTTGAAGCGGATCGAGACATAAGGGCCGTTGTGCGTGTCGCGCGCGGCGGCGAAATCGCGATCGGCGAACCCGGCGAAGTTCCAGCCGGCGGTCACCAGCATGCCTTTTGACGGCCGAAAGCCGATCGTCGGCCCGGCGGCATAGGCGAAATTGCCGTGGCCGATATCGCCGCGAACCGTGGCGCGGCCGCCGATCTCGAAGAACTCGCCAAGGCCAAGCCGTGCATCCGCGCCGACCAGCGTTGTCAGTCCGGCGAGATCGAAGGAATCGATCCGGTCGAACACATAGCGACCGCCGACGAACAGGCTGATCTCGCTGCGCTGGAACAGCCCGCCCTCGTCATGGCCATAAGGCGACCAGTCCATCGAGACGCTGCCGACCACGCGGCGCGACCGGGCATTGCCATCGACGGTCAGCAGACCACCGCCAACCGGCCCCTCAGTCCCGGCGACCGCGCCGGTGACGCTGTCTTCGCGCCAGTCGAGCTTGCCGAGCACCGCGATGCGGCTGTCGATCGGCCGAGAGGCGCCGGAAATCGCGGCATCGAATGTCGTGGTCGCCGTGCCGGTGGGGGTGGTTGCGTGAGTCCAGCTCAGCAGGGCACCGAATGCCTGGCCGTCGCCGAGCCGCCGGATCAATCCAGCGGTGAAGCCCATACGATCGCCGAGCGAACCGAGGCGGTATTCCGCACGCGCCGTGCCGCTCCAGTTCTTGCCGCGATAGGTCGCGCCGAGCGTGATGGCGGTGAAATCTTCGGTGACGGTGTTGCCCGAGCCGATGAACCCACCCGCCGCGGCTGGCTGCGCCGGATTGACCAGCTTGTTCGGATCGATCCCGCTCAGTGTACGGTTGCCGTCGAGCGTGGCGTCGACCGACCAGTGTTTGCCGAGCTGCAGCGATTGGGCCAGGCCGTAGGCGGCATAGGCGCGGCGGCCATATTCGCCGGTCGATTGCCCGGCGACGGCGGTGGTCAGCCGCGCGCCGGCCCAAGGCTTCAGGTCGAAGCCGATCCGTGCGGTCCGGGCATCGACTGCTTCGCCGTGCGCGATCTCGTAGGAGCCGACCAGTGCAACGGCCGGATCGATCTGGAAGCGCGCGCCGATGCGGTGCAGGGCAGGGAAGTCAACGCTTTCGGAATGGCCGATCGCGAAGCTGGTCGAGGCGTCGAGCTCGAGCCGGTTATCGAACAGCCGCTGCGTCGCGCCGGCTTCAAGCAGCGTCGATTGCGCATCGGGAACCGTGCCGCCGCTATCCTGGGCGTGGGTCACGCCGACCCGCAGGTCGGTCTTGCCGGTACGATATTCGACCTGCGCGCGCATCGCGATGCGGTTCCCGCTGCCATCGAGCGCATGGTCGCTCCAAGCGCTACCCGAGGCCGACAGGGACTTGGTCAGCCGCACGCTGGCATCGACGCCGAACTTGCGCCGTCCGCGCTCGGAAAGATTTTGTTCGCTGACGCCGTAGTCGGCCGCCTGCTGGCGCGCATAAGCGAGGACGTCGAACTTGCTGTCATGATGCTCGGCCTCGACCTGCCATGCGGTATCGACGCCATGGATGCCATCGGCATGGCTTGCCGCGACTTCGGCGCGCACTTCGTTGCCCTTGCCGATCCGCACGCGTGCGTCGGCGGCGGCGATCGTCGTGCGCCCGGTGTCGCCGGAATCGCGGATTCCCGTCACACCAATCCGCACCTTGTCGTCAGTGGTGCGCCAGGTTGCGCGCGCGCCGGCATTGATCTCGCCGCCGTTCAAACCGTCGACTTCGAAGTTGATCACGATGAACTGCGGGTCGAGGTTGCTGGTGCGGCTCAGCACAGGCGAGGAAAAGCGCAGCGTGCCCGCAGCATAATCAATGTCATAATCGATGAAGCGGGTCAGGGTGTGCTGTTCGAGGATTTTCTCCGAGCGGAGCCGGTCGCGCACTTCAATCACGACCTGCTCGCTATTGGCGACGACATCGCGCGCGCCGAGCGAATAGGGCCCGGTCAGGCCATTGCCCTGGATCTCCACGCGGTGATGGTTGGTCGCGATGCGTGCCGCAAATGCCGAGGCATCGATGTGCTTGCCGCGATACTGGGCCTTGAGGCCGGTAGCGGAACGGGAATATCGGCCGAGGTCGGTATCGGTGAAGCCGGTCTCGAAATCGCCGAAAAGGGCGTAGAATTGCCTCGTCTCGAGCTTGAGATACAGTTTGTGCGTTGAAGCCGCACCGAACCGACGCTCGGCCCCGTCGGCATAGACGGTGTAATAGGTGCTGGGATCGATCGCCCCGGACAGCGTCTGGTCCTCGCGGCGCTTGGCGCTGTCATAGGCCAGCGTCATCAGCCACTGCCCGCGCACGCGGCCCTTGGCGTAAAGCGCCACACGGCCGTCCAGGTTAAGGCCGGCGCCGGGCGCGTCGAGCGCTTCGAGATGTTTGCCCAGCGTACCGAGGCCCGCGCGCCCTTCAGTGAGGCCCACGATCGTCCAGGGCTGATCGCCTGGGGCGAGCCAGCCATCGATGCGCTGGCGACGAACCTGGTCGCGGTCGCGGAAGCTGAAGTCAATCGTCACCGCGCCGCTCGTTGTGGTCGGCGCGAGCGCGATATAAGCGATGCCATCGTCCCCGGCGACACGCCAGGTCGGCGCTGCGCGCTCGAGCCCGGACAGGACCCGGGTCTGCTCGGCATCGATCGCGACGGCGGGCTGATAGGGCTGCGAGAGCTGGAACTCGCCGACGGTACCAGCATGAACCGGGCGACCGGCGCGATCGACCATGCGAACCGCCAGCACAGGCCGGTGAACGCCGTCAGCGAGAAGGCGGGATTTTTCGAGGAGGAATTCGGCGCGCGCCGCCGTTGCGACGAAATGCACGTCGCGATCCATCTTCGTGACCAGTGCGCCTGAGGCGTCGTGCACTTCGGCCGTCAGATGCGTGGTTTCGCCGGTCAGCGGAACACCGCGCCACAGGCTGACGGCGAAGGTGCCGCCGGCGTCGGTGCGATGGCCGTCGAAGGTGACCAGGTCGACGGGCTTGCCGTCAGCGAACAGCGTCACGGTCTGGTTGGGCAGATGGCGGATTGCGACACGCACGGCCGGGGCGCGAGGGTTGGTATCGGCCTCCGGGAACAGCCAGGCGACACTCGGTCCGCCACCAGCAAACCAGTCCCGCTCGGCGCCAGCGGACTCACGGTCGCTCATCGGCACCGGAATCGCAGGATCTGACGCATCGGCCTTGGCGCTGTGCGCGGGGACGACGACATGGAAATCGGCGACGACGAGCGAGCCGCCCTGGCCTTCGACGAAGCGCGAGATCGCGCTGCCGGCGCTGCGTGTGCTGCGCGCGCAATCGACCGCTTTGGCGCCTTCCGGCAGCGAGCCGGTATCGATCTGCACGACATGGGTTTCGGGGATCAGGCCCTCGAAATGGTAGCGGCCGTCGGGATCGGTGACCGTGTAGCTGCCGTCCTCGAGCAAAACGCGGACCCCGCCGACGCCGTGCGCGAAGGGTGGGCGGGCATCACAGCCGGCATCGACAACACGGCCGATCAGGGTCATCCGGTCAGCGATGGTTTCGTGCGTGATGCGCACCACGGCACTGGCGATCGCTCCCGCACCGCGCGAATCGATCGTGTGAGCACGGTTGATTGCCTGCCCGGCGGCTGCGTCAGGGCGGACCTGCAGCGCATAGCTGACGCTGTGCACCGCGGCGGGCGCCAGGGTGCCGAGCGCGATGGTGATCTGGCGGCCATCGGCGGTGATCGAGACCATGTTGGAGGCGGCATGGCCGTCGACGCGGACGCTATCGGGGCGCAACCGCATTTGTGGCGGTAGCGCGTCGATAATCGAGACGTCGCGCTTGGCATGCTGCGCATCGGGGTTCGTCACGACGAGCTTGTAAAGCACGAGATCGCCTGGTGCGGCGGTGCCGCGCGAGGCGGTCTTGGTCAGATTGACGCCCTTCGCGGGCCGATCGACCGGAATGTCGATACGAACCGCGCCAGGATTGGTGAGCTGGAAGACTTTGCCATAGGAAGACGGGTCGATGGCGAGCGGACCACCATCGGGCCGGCTCAGGCCGACCAATTGGGCCGGGTTCACCACTGAGGGGGCGGTGTAAGGCGCCGGGGGAACGATCTTCAGCTGGTAATGGCCGGGCACGACGAACGGAAAATGATATTCGCCCGCGGGCATTGGGTAGGTCGCGCCTGCGGCGTCCTGCACCGTCTGGCCGGTTATGACCGTGGCTGGCCATGCCGTGACTCCGTCGGGCGCCAGCACTTTTGCCGGCGCACCGGTGTCGGTATCGATCAGGGTCACGCTGGCGCCTGAGACCGGGCTTCCGTCCTCGCTGTCGAACACCAGGCCATAGGGGTCGATCAGGACGTCGAGCGTCGCGGTAGCGATCGGCGTCTGGGTGCCGTTGCTGGTGCACTCGACCAGGACTGTCTCATTGGGGTCGAGGGTCAGGACGCAATCGCCGATCACGCGCGCCGGTGGCGATACACGGGTTCCGATCGTGCCGACAAACTCGCCTGTATTGGGACCGGTTTCGAAAACGGTCAGTGTCTCGCGGTCCCCGCCGCTGGTCACGATGACCGTGGTCAGCGAATCGATCGCATTGGGGTCGCGGTTGAGCGCAGGCGCTATGAGCTTGAAAATCAGGGGTTCGCCGACATGGACCGTGGTCGTCGGGGTCAGGCCGATCGAGGTCACGGTCTGCGCGTTCGGGGTGTACGCGGCGGCGGTCAGCGCGTCGCTGCGCTGGCATAGCGGCGCGCGAATCACGGTGGTCGGGTCGCCTGAGGGGTTGGGGCGATAGGTGGTGAGCGCGACCGGGCTCGTCACGATGTCGACATCGACCCGGTTCGAGTTGAGCGAATAGGTTGTTCCACCCGAAGTCCAGTCGACTCGGGCGATATTGGTTATCTGCGGTGCAGCGGCGGCGTGAGCCTCGGTGCCGAACGCACCGAGGATCGCCAGCGCGACCGCGAGAAGCCAGGAAAGATAGGGAAAGCGGCACATTATGTGATGCTTGGTTTCACCGGCGATCCCCGAAGGGATCGCCGGTGAAATCGGCTCAGTTGACCGTTACGCGGAAGATAAGCGCTTCCTTTGCGCCTGCAGCCAGGTCAGCCAATGTGCCACTGACCGTCTTGGTGCCGCTGTTGAAGTCGCCGCCGTCGGAGTCAGCACTCGAGTCGGTTGCCACGGTGCCGCCGGAGCAGACGCCGGCGCCGTTGACGGTGCCGTTCACCTTGATGCTGCCCGCCACAAAGGTCGTCGTGGCAGGCAGAACGTCACTCAGGGACAGGTTGGTTGCAGTGGCGCTGCCGGCGGCATTGGTGAGAGCGATACAATATTCAACCACCGCGCCCGGGATCATCTTGGGGTTGGTAACGTTGTTGAACGGATCACTGATCACCGTGCTGGTTTTGACAGCAGTCAGCGCCGCGGCGAGGACGGTGTAGTCGTCCTTTGCGGAGAAGGCCGCATCTTTCGCGCCGTCGGTTGCGCCGGCACCGTCTGCGAAGACGGTATCGATACCCGCCGTATTGGCCGTCGAAGCGTTGTCCACCAGGGCTATGCCCATGCTACCAGCGGCCCCGCCTTCGCGGCCCGTCGCTGTCAGCGTAACCGCGGCAACGTCATTGGTGGCCCGGTTGACCGGAATATCGGCAACCACGAGGACATTCTTCGAGGTGTCCGCCGCCAGTTCGTCGATATAGGTCACTATGGTATCACCGGCAGTAATGGTGCCGCTGTTGTCGTTATCAAGATAGATCTTCACGTTTGTCGCGTCGAAATTGTCCGTGTTCGAATGCGCGCCGGCACCGCCAGTTTGCTGCGCGACGGTCAGCGCGAAATCGAGCGTGGCGTTCGACGTGTTGGTGACCGTAAAGGCCGTCACCGCAGCCAGCTGGCCGGGCGAGACCGACGTGGTCGAGCTGCCAATTTCGGCGACGGTCAGGTTGACCTTGCGGTCGACCGTGAACGTGTTGGACGCGGAAACGGCAGTCTGGGCAACGCCGCCGACCTGGAAGTTGACGGAGACAGTGTTGGTGATGGTGGTGCCGGAGGCAGTGCCCGCGGCATAGGCTGGTGTTGCGGCGAGAGCGGCGAGCACAAGCAGGCTCGCCGTGCCCAGCCGGTAGCTGGCACGTGTCATGATTTACATTCCTTCAGTTGTTAAACGAGACGCGCCTGAACCCCCGCCGGCGCGCCGTGGCGGAAAGCGGCTACTTGACTATGCCGCGATATTTCAGTGTGCCCGAGGTGCCGGGCGCGATGGTTGCGAGCGTCCAGCGCAGATTCGTCACATCTTCGGGACGTGCGGGCCGGCTCTGACCGTTGGCGGTCGTCACGCTGAGCGCGGTGAGCTGCCCATAATGCTTGCCGCCATCGACCGACATTTCGGCGCCGGCGGTGCTTTCGCCGACATAGGCGACGCCCGACGGGACCGGGTTGGTCACGACGAAATGATCGGCGGCCTTGGCGCCGCTATTCCGGTAGTTGGTCTGGAACAGCAGGTGGTCGCCGGGGAAGACGGGTTTCGGTGCTTTCAAAACGGTTTGCTGATGGCCATCAACCATGGCGATCTTTTCGACCATCACGTTGCTGGTGAGCTCGACAGGGCTGGTCGGCGCGGCCGCGATCAGCGCGACCGGTGCGCAGGCCAGCAGGCTAAAACGAAGTGATTTCATCATGATGCTCCTCAATTGATCTTGACGGTAAAGGTGACAGTACGGGAGGTGCCTGGCGCCTGGGTGCCGAGCCCCACATTGATTCCGGAGGCCGAAGCGGCGCCGGCGTCGCTGTCGGCGGCATCGGTCAGTGCGGTGCCGTCAAGCGTCAGGCTGCCGGCCTGGTAAGTGGTGCCGTCGGGAATGGTGTCGGCGATATGCACGCCGGCGACGCTCACACTCCCAGAGACTGCCGCGACGAGATGATAGGTGATCGCAGCGCCCGGCAGACCGCGCGTGCCACCAAAGGGATCGACCACTGTCGCGCTTTTAGTAAGTACGACTGTCGCCTTGGCGACAATGAAGCCGCCCTTGGCATCCGCGTTCGCGCGCGTCGCACCGACAACGGCGTCACCCCCGTTGACACCCTTGCCGGCGAACACGGTACCCGGATCGCCGCTGCCGGTCACGGCAAGGGCGGACAGTCGTACCTCTCCGCGACTGGCATCGGCTGCCGTCGCGGGAATATCGGAGAGAACCAGAACAGTGTAGGAAGCATCGGGCTCGAGCACTGGCCCGGCATTGCCGTTGGCGACCAGGATGTCAGTGCCCGCTTCGTAGATGCCGTCGCCATTGGTATCGATCGCGACGGTCGTTACGGACGGATTGAAGGCATTGCCATTCACCGCGAGGGCGGAGAGGTTGAAGGCTTCCGGACCATTGCCGGCATTGGTAACGGTAAAGGTGCGGACCTGGTTCTTGGCGTCGGCGGCGACACCGGCGTCATTGGCATCGCGCGATGCGACCGTGACATCGAGCACCTCGTCGACCCGCATCGACACGGTGTTCGAATTGATCGTCGTGGTGGTGGTGCCGATGTCGTAGGTCGCGGTCGCCGTATTGGCGACGATCGACCCGGCGCGTACGCCCTTCGCATACGCCGGTGTCACGACGATGACGGCCATTGCCGACGTTAACAGGAGCCCGGCAGCCTTGCCGAGCGATGGTTGCCGACCAGCGGCATGTGTGCGTTGCGTGTCCATGCGCCCTAAGAGTCGCAAGCAGGTTAACGCTATCTTTCATGTTACGCCCTCTCATCCAAAGGTACGAGGAAGCGTTCCACTAGGTATCATCCCTTAAGAGTAAAAGCGGGCGTATCGGGCGTTTTTCGCGTTGCGCGTACAGCCTCTGCTGGTGGGCCGTTCGGCCGAGTCGCGGCGCCGCCCGCTCGAATCGGAAAGCGCCGGGAATGTCCGCTTCCGGGCTCACCGCCAAAACGTGTCATGGCCGCGACATGACACGGATGTAACTTGATTTCTGGCGCGAAGAACCCAGCTAGGGCCAGTCGCTGCGCTGCGGATGGGGCCATGCATGATCAACACCAGTCTCGCGGCGCATGATCGCGCCACCTCGGTGCCGGGCACACTGGAGCCGAGCCCCGAACCTAGGATCGTCTCGCCCAATAGCGGCGCCTCGCGAGAGTTGAGACCACCGCTCGCCTTGTGGATTTATGTAGCGCGCGGGCTGGGCAGGATCATCCTGTCGGTGCTGGCACTGCCGTTCGTCTGAGCGACTGAACTATCCCGGCATCGTCTCGAATAGCTGAAGCCCTTGGGGCAGGATGACCCAGTCCGGACGGTCTCGCGTGAAGATCGCCATGGTCGGCTTGAAAATGCCTGGATCGTCGAGCGACCCGGCATAGATGGTATGCGAAGTGTCCACACCCACTATGCCACCAAAGACTAGGCTGCCGCAGGCAGCGCACCGGTTGCGCACCGCCTCGCTGCCCCGGAAGGATGTTGAGCGGGCCTGCAGCGTTTCACCGCTGAAGCGAAGCTGTTCGCTCGGAAACCCCAGAAACGGAATAAACCCCGAGCCGGATGCCTTGCGGCAATCGGTACAGCAGCAATAGCCTGCCGCGAGAGGCTCGCCCTCAGCCTCATATCGCACCGCGCCGCACAGGCAGCCGCCACTATGTCGGGAGATCGCTTCAGTCATGCAAACATCCTGATTTGGCCGGGGAAGGGGGGGCGCAAGGGGAGACGCGCTCACTTCGCCGCCGAGAATGCCTCAACCCCGTTGATCTGCTGGATCAGAGCGCGGTGTGCGGGCAGATCATGAGTCGCACGTTCGCCGAAGTGCTTGATCCTGGCGAACATCTTCTCCGCGGCATTGGTGTTGGGGAAATCGGCCCGTCCCGGCGACAGGTCGGTTTTGAACTCCATGCCGTAGAGGATGTATTGATAGTTGAAGAAGGCGAAGGATTCGAGGTCGAGCGTAAAGTCGAAGCGTCCGGGCGGCCGATGGCGCCATTGTTTGAGCAGATCGCGGAGCCGCTTGGGAATCGAGACGGGGTCGGCATTTTCGCGCCAGAAGGGTTCGCTTCGCTGGCTCAGGCAATAATGCAGCTTCAGGAAATTGACGATATTCTTGTAGCGCGCCGCCATCAGCTCATTGAAGCGCCGTGCGGGTGCATCGACCGGCCCGTTATGCGGAAACATCTCGGCGATCATGCCGATCGCTGCCTCGATCACCACCACACCCGTCGATTCCAGCGGCTCCAGAAAGCCGCCAGATAGCCCGACCGCGACGCAGTTCTTCACCCATTGCCGCTCACGATAGCCCGCCTCGAACGGGATGCGGCGCGTTTCTATCTCACGGTGGTGCGGCCCGATATAGGAGCTGAGGATTTCGGCGGCGCGGTCATCGTCGATATGATCGCTCGAATAAACGCATCCGATGCCCCGTGCGCCGTTGAGCCCGATATCCCAAGTCCAGCCCGCTTCATGCGCGGTGGCGATCGTGTAGCTTTCGATCGGCGCATCGGGGCACTCATAAGGAATCTTGCACGTGAGCGCGCGATTGGTGAACAGAATCGGGCGGACTGACTTGAACGGCGCCTGCAGCGCCTTGCCGATCAGCTCGGCGCGAAAACCGGTGCAATCGATATAAAGGTCGGCTTCGAGACGGCCTTGTTCCGCGGTGACAATATGGTCGATCGCCCCGGTTTCGCCGAGCTCGACATGGCTGAGCAGGCCCTGGAGGTGGACAACACCGAGCTCTCTCGCGCGTTCGGCGAGCACTTTGGCGAGGCGTGTCGCGTCGAAGTGATAGGCATAGTTGAGCGGCCCCGAGAAATCGCCTTCGTCGGGGCGCTTGGGCCCGCGCTTGGCTTCGGCGACGCGGTTCTGGATCGTCATCGCCTCGGCAAAGGGTCGGCGGGTCGTCTCGTCCTGGAGCAGCCAATAGGGGACGAGGTTGCCGCCCTCGGCATGAAAGGGCGCCTCGAACGGATGGAAGAAATGTTCGTGGCAGCCGGCTTCCGGCGTGCGGACCCAGTCGACGAAACGGATGCCCTGTTTGAAGGTCGCTGATGTCGCACGGATGAAGTGACTCTCATCAATGCCGAGGAATTTCAGCGTGGTACGGATCGTCGGGAAGGTGCCTTCGCCGACGCCGATAATCCCGACGTCAGGCGATTCGAGCAGGGTTATCTCGAGCCGGCGATTGTCGGATATCTCGAGGAAGCGCGCGAGATAGGCCGCGGTAAGCCATCCCGCGGTCCCGCCGCCGACAATCAATATGCTGCGTTTGCCGTCCATCATGCCGTCCTAGCCTGTCCTTAGGCGCGAACGAACAGATTCTTGAGCCAGAGCGGGCCGGCCTTTGCCGCGAGCCGCCAATCGCCATCATCATCCGGGGTGTCGGGCGTGTAGGTCCAGGGATTCAGGACCTTGATTCGGCCCGCCTTGAACGCGGCGGTGTTGCGGGTGGCGATCGTCAGGCCGTGCTCGACGGCGGTGGCCGCGAGCAGTCCGTCCCGCGCATCGGCATAGGGAAGCTGGGCGCGCCGCCGCACCACCGCCGTATCGACCGGCAGGATCCGCCCGTCGAACGCGGCCATCACCTGATTGTCGATCCATTCGCGTAGCGCTTGCCCGGCTGCCTTGTCACCGCGCGCCACCCGTGCGGCGCCATTGTCGAGCTCGAGCAGGGTAAGCGCCGAGATGAACAGATTCTGCCGCGCCAGGCCGGAGGCCCAGCTCGCGAAAGCGGGGTCGGTCCGCCCCGCGCGCGCCTTGCGCAGCTCGAAGACGACGCCGGTGTCGAGCAGATACATCAGCCGATCGCCTCATGCCGGTTCCAGACATTGTCGGGCCGCGAATCCGCCAGGTCGATCTCGGCGAGACCGGGCATCGCGAGAAGATCGACAATCGTCTCGGTCTGGCCGGTGAGCTGGCGAAAGGCATCGATGCTCATCAGCACATGAGTAGGCTTTCCGCGATCCGTGATGAACACCGGTTCGAGTCGCGCGGCGCGCTTCGCCTGGCTCACATCCTGATTGAATTCGCGGCTGGCAATGACCTTCATCGCGCCTCTCTTTTGAACCTATGTATCTACATTAAACGCTATATCTTGTAGGCACATTACTACTCTGTGACGAGTCTGCAACAAGTAGAATGCGCTTTCCAGAAAAATGACAACGTGCGCCACCCAAAGGGGGGTTTTTAGTTGCGTGGCGCGGCTGAATTCGCGTCCTTGATGCGGGGCCGCGGTGTTTCACAATCGCGGAAATCGACCGAAAACGGGGAGGATCTATGGCGGACGGAGTTGGGGTTATCGATAGCATGTGGTCGACGATAGGTGGAATCCTGTCGGCGCACGGCCCAGCGGTTCAGGCGAGTGCGAAAAGCTATACGCCGGGCGATTTCAGCGTGCATTTCTTCCTTCAGCTCGCGGTGATCCTGCTCGCGTGCCGGGTGGTAGGCTGGCTCGGCAAAAAGGTACTCGGTCAGCCACAGGTGGTCGGCGAGATGATCGCCGGCGTGATCCTCGGGCCATCGCTGCTCGGCCTGCTCTTCCCGGACATGCAGGGTGCGCTTTTCCCCAAGGAGACGCGCAACGTCCTCTATGCCGGCGCACAGCTCGGCGTCGGGCTCTACATGTTCCTGGTCGGTACCACGCTGCAGATCGACAAGTTCAAATCCAAGGCGAAAAGCGCGATGGGCGTCTCCTTCGCCGGCATCGCCGCACCCTTCCTGATCGCTTTCCTGATAACACCGTTCCTGCTCACCGTGCCTGGGCTGTTCGCGAAGGATATCTCGACCGCCAATGCCACGCTGTTCATGGGCGCGTGCATAGCGCTGACGGCCTTCCCGATGCTGGCGCGCATCATCAACGAGCGCGGGCTCGCCGATAGCGCGCTCGGCACGCTGTCGCTGACCGCGGGTGCGTTCGACGATGCCTGCTCATGGTGCGTGTTGGCGCTGGTTCTCGCCACCTTCGGTGCTGGCCCCGGCGTTGCTGTGCTCGCGATCGGCGGAGGCATCGCTTACGGCGCCTTCATCCTGATCTTCGGCCAGAAACTGCTCGCGCCGCTTGGGCGGGCGGTCGAGCGCGCCGGCGAGATGAGCGTGACGGTCCTCGCCATCACCCTGATGCTGTTCTGCATGTCGGCTTTCCTGATGGACGCGATCGGCATCCACGCGATCTTCGGCGGCTTCATCCTCGGCGTCGTGATGCCGCGCGGCCTGTTCGTGCAGGAGCTCAAGAAGAAGGTCGAACCGATCGCGGTGGTGCTGCTGCTGCCGATGTTCTTCACCTATTCGGGGCTCAACACCCGGATGGACATGGTCAATTCGCCAACCCTGCTCCTCATCGCGCTCGGGGTTCTCGCCGCCTCGATCCTCGCAAAGGGCGGCGCCTGCTATCTCGCCGCGCGGATTGCGGGCGAAGACAACCGGACAGCGCTCGGCATCGGCGCGCTGATGAACTCGCGCGGGCTGATGGAACTGATCATCATCAATATCGGCCTGCAAAAGGGCATCATCGGCCCGACGCTCTTCTCGATGCTGGTGCTGATGGCGATCGTGACGACGATGATGGCCGGCCCCCTGTTCGAGCTCGTCTACGGACGCCAGGCGCGTGCCTCGGGCGAGCTTGGCTCGATCGATGGCGGCCTGGTTCCCGAACCGGCCTGAGGCTCCTCCCTGGGGCAGGCGGTTCCATGGTGGACCGCCTGCCCACTTTTCTTTCGGCAAACTGCCTGAAATCGAAGGGATTCTTTCGTGAACATGATAATTCGCGCCGCCGCGCTTGCGGCGCTTGGCGCCAGCGTGCAGCCTGCCCAGGCGCAGGAAATCAAGCTGAAGCCGCTGGTTGATGCGCGCCTCCGCTACGAACATGTCGACCAGGACGGCATCTCCGACCAGTCCGACGCGGCGACCTTGCGCATCCGCAGCGGGCTGCAGGCAAGCAGCGGCCCGTGGTCGACGCTGGTCGAAAGCGAAGCGACCATCGGGATCGACAATCATTACAATGACGGCCTCAACGGCCGGCCGCTGCCGCTGGTCGGCGATCCGCAGAATATCGAGCTCAACCGCGCGCAGCTTCGCTATGCCGATCATCATCTCACCGTCACTGCCGGCCGGCAGCTGCTCGAGCTGGCCGACCAGCGCTTTGTCGGCCCCTCGTCCTGGCGGCAGAACCAGCAGACTTTCGATGCCGTGCGCGTGACCTGGGCGGGCGTGCCCCGGCTGACCATCGATACGGTCTATGCCTGGAGCGACCGCACCGTGAACGGTATCGACGGCAAGGGCGCGCGCCCGCAATCGGTGCCGGGGAACAACTGGTTCGGGCTGGCGAGCTATGCCGCGCCGGTCGGTACGCTGACCGGCTTTGCCTATCTTGTCGATCAGGATCTTGCGGCGGTGCAGGGCTTTCGCCTGTCGAGCCAGAGCTATGGTGTGCGCTTCGCCGGCAGCCGGCCGATCGCGAAGGCCTGGAAGCTCGGCTATGCCGCGAGCTATGCGCGGCAGAGCGATTACCGCAAAAATCCCAACAGTTACGCGGCCAGCTACTATCTCGCCGAAGCGAATGTGAGCGGCAAGGTGATGACCGCGACGGGCGGCTACGAGGTGCTGGGGGCCGATCATGGCACCGCGCTGACCAGTTTCCAGACCCCGCTCGCCTCCTTCTTCCGCTTCCAGGGCTGGGCGGGTAAATTCACCACCACGCCGCCCAACGGCCTGCGCGATCTCTATGGAACGCTGGGCGCGAGCTGGAAGGCCAGAGGGCTGGTCAGCGGCTACAGCCTCGCCGCGACATATCATCATTTCGACAGCGACCGGCTCTCGCTGCATTATGGCGACGAGATCGATCTGCTCGCTCAGGCGAAGATCGGCCGCACAACGGTGGCGGCCCGGCTCGCGCGTTACTCGGCGGATGCGTTTGCGACCGATACGACCAAGGTTTTCCTGACGCTGGAATGGGCTTTTTCCTGAGGGCGCGCGGCAGGCAAAGCCGGTTGGGAAAACCATTGTACGGCAAGGGCTGCCTAGTTGAGGCCGGCCGGTTAGTCACTGAATCTCGATCACAAGAATAGTTGATGCTATCCTTGAGTTGAGGGCCAACCGTACGAGATCGTATCGGTTTCGTAATCATTAACTTTTCACAACCTTTATCGCAACGAAACTAATACCGGACTTGATCGTTCGAAGCGCACTCAAAAAAATCTGGAAAGGATTTGCTCATGAGTCGCTTGAGTCTATTAGCCCGCGGTGCCGCTGTGTCGGCGCTCCTCGCCCTCTCTACCTCGCCCGCACTCGCTGGGCCGGGCAAAGCCGAGCGCGCGCGCATTGCGATCGCCGAGGCACGCGCGAAGGTCGAGGCCGGCGCGAGGATCGGTGCCGGTGGCGAAGCGCCCGGGCTCCATGATCGCGCGAAGGTCGCGCTTGCCAATGCCGAGGCCGATCTGGCCAATGGCAAGAAGGACGAGGCAATCATCGAGGCCCGGCATGCGTCCGAACTTGCCGGCATGGCGGTCGTCGCCGCCGACCATAACAAGGTGGCTGCGGTGCGTGCAGATCGTGACAGCGCCGAGGCCGCGGCGGTGCAATCGCAGCAAGCAGCCGCCGCCGCGAATGATCGCGCCGACGCAGCGCAGCAGGCTGCGGCGAACGCTACTGCCGAGGCCACCGCGCTCCGCAACGCCCCACCGCCCGCACCGGTCTATGTGCCGGTGCCGACGCCTGCTCCAGCGCCGACCACGACCACGGTCGCGACGACCGAGCGCACCGTCGTCCGCACGCCAGTTGTGGCACACCGGCGCGTCGTGAAGCGTGTCGTCCGCAAGCCCGCTCATCGGGCCGTCGCGGAAAAGACCACGACGACCACGGTGACGACGCAATAATCGGAGAACTTCCCGGTCCAGGGCGACGCCTGTCGTCCTGGACGGTGGTTCACGGCTGGCTGTTATCGGAAATATTTTTCCTGGCTGTTATGTTGGATATGGCGGCTGAATTTCCCGATACATAACAGTCATTTGTGGAAAAGCTGGCTGTTATCGAAAACAGCCAGCTATCAGCCAGCAAAACAGCCAGCACTTTGCCGGAAACAGCCAGCCGAACGGCCAGCGCCCACGCAAAACAGCCAGCGCGGCGAAATTACATCTTCGACAATGGGAAAGAGCGGGGCGCTGGCAACCAGCGCCCACCCGGCCTCTGCGACACTCTTCCGACGGATTGAATCAACCATGGGCAGAGGCGGGCTTGCCCTGGCCTCCTCACAAATCCCGCCGTTCAAGCCGTTCCAGCAACGCCGCCATCTGGTCCGCCGCCGCCTGCACCGCCGCCGGATCGGATACGCCCGGGGCGGCGGTCGGCGGCGTGGTCGTCACTTCGACCAGGTTGACCGCCTCATTCGGGTCAGCCTTGAGATCGTACATCTCCCATTCCTGCGGCTCCTTGCCCGACGGATCGAAATAACGGGCGAGCTTGAAATCATGGGTGCGGACGCAGCGGACATGGTTGGGCTGCTTGACCGATCCCGGGCTGAGATTGGCGACCGGACCCTTGCCGCCCTTGCCGGTGATCACCGAGGCGACCACCTCCTGATAGACCGCGAACTCCTCGTAGCTGTGCTTCTCCTGCGCGGTGCGGGACGGGGGCAGGGGTGCGGTGATCTCGTCGTCCGTGATGAACAGCACGCCCTCGCGCACGCAGCCATCGGGCTCGATGATCGGGATTTCGAGCGGCGCGTCGCTTATCGCGTTGAGGAGGATATCCGACAGATCGACGCCGGGTAGAGGCGGCACAGGACGGCTCAGCGCGAGCTTGGCGCTATAGTCCCGGCGGGTGGCGGCATCGACGCCGGCGAGGCCGAGCACGGTCGGCAATATGTCGATATGGCTGGTGAGCGCGTCGAGCTGCGCCGGCTCGGGCGCGATCACGCCGGCAGGGGTCGGGTGGGTCTCGTCGTCGTCTGCGGGAACCGGGAACTGCACCACCACCGGCACGTGCAGTGCCTCCTGATAGGCGGTGTGCCATTTCTCGATCATCATGCCGTGCGCCGAGGCATATTCGCCGTGATCGGCGAGGAAGATGACGATGGTGTTTTCTGCCTGGCCCGATTCCTCGAGCGCGTCGAGGACGGCGGTGATGTGGGTGTCGACCACGGCATGGAGCCAGCCGTAAAGCTGGAGGAACTGCAGGCAGTTGGCGTCGGGATCGTCCGAGAGCTGGAGCGGCAGGCAGCTCTTGAGCGACTGGGTCACCGCGGCCTGCATTTCCTGTTCGCGGAACGGATGGCCCGGGACATCGATATTGGCGCCCCCTTCCGGCAGTGCAGCGGCGATCGCGCCGGCGATGCCGCCGACGACTGTGTTGACCAGGTTGAACCCGCCCTTGGCCGCTAGCGCCAGCCCGACCTTATAGGCCATTTCATGTTGGCAGCTCGGCTTGGTCGAGAGGTCCTCATTCTGGGTCGGCGCGGGGCCCGAGCAATCCTGCGGAAAGCCGAGCGGGTTGAGCGGGATCTGGATCGACCCGGCGACCGGCGGCGGTGTGATGTCGCCCGCCAGCGGCACGGTGAGCGGGCCGAAGATCGACTGGGTGGTCGGCGTGATCGTCTTCGGGCCGATGGTGATCGGCTGGGCATTGTCGGCGGGCAAGGCCTGGGCGATCACGCCCGGATAGGTCGCGATGTCATGCGGATTGGTGAAGGACGTGACCGCGAACCAGGGCGGAATGCTGCTCGTATCGGGGCCGGTCGTCGCCGGGTCCTCGACCGCCATCTGGGCATAGACCCGGTTATAGTTGGAGGCGAGACCCTGGCGGCGGATGAAGGCACAGGCGCTGTCGGTGAAGCCGGCATCGCGGTAGACGCCGAGATTGTTCGCCTGGGCGCCGTGCGGCTCGGGATAGCTCTCTTCCCAATTGTCGAAGCCATAGCGCTTCAGCGAATGCTCGGGCGGGTTGGAGACGTGCCATTTGCCGAAATAATGCGTCGAATAGCCGGCTTCGCGCATCCAGGTGCCAAGCGTCGGAATGCCGTCCGCATCGAGCCAGGGGAAGTTTGCGCTGTCGCCATTCTTGAACAGCCCGTCAGTCTGGGTGACGCCGGTCTTGGTGCCATATTGGCCGGTATAGATGGTCGCACGGCTCGGCGTGCAGGCGCTGGCGGCAATGCTGTGGTTGCGCAGCACCACGGAGTTCCGGCGCAGGCGGAGCAGGCCGGGGAAATATTTGGCATAGGCGTTGTCGGCATGGACCTCGCCCTGGAAGCCGAGGATCTGCTTGAGCTCCTCAGCGAAGCCGCCCTCGGTGCCATAGGAGAAACGCGGGAAGCGATATTGGTCGCAGGTGATCAGCAGGATGTTGGGCGGTGGCGGCGGGGGAGGTGGTGGTGGCGTCGGTTTTGTGTAGCCAGTGCCGTTCGTGCCGTCCGTCATATCCCCGCCCCCGTTGCTCAAAGCTCAGGGCAAAATGCGCGGGGTGAGCGGTGTCGGGCAAGCCAGCCGGAGGAGGGATAGCGCCAGTTTCGTGGCTTCTCCCGCTGTCGCGACCCTAAGTGTCTGCGAACTTTACACTGCTTAACATTGGGCCGGAACGGGCGAAACATGGGCGGGGCAAAAGCCCTTCTGCGGTCACCGGGCGTCGTTGCATCGGATTGGCCGTAGAGGAGATCATCGAGATGAACGACATACCGGAAAGCGGCGCGGCTGCGCCCGATCGTGGCAATGGACGGGGCTGGTTGCGCCGGACAGCATTGGCGGCGGCTCTTGTCGCGAGCGGAGCGGCATTGCCGGTCCTGGTCGCGTCGGCGCAGGGCACAAGCATGGGCATGCACCATATGATGCATGGGTCGATGGGCGCCGGCGATATGCACGCCATGGCGATGGGCCATGTGACGAAGATGCTCGACGCGGTGGGCGCGAGTGAAGACCAGAAGACGAAGATCGGATCGATCCTCCATGCCGGATTCGAGCCGATGGCCAAGGTGCATGAGGACATGGACAATACCCACAAGGCGCTGCACCAGATCCTCGCGGCGCCGACGGTCGATCGGGCGGCGCTCGAGCAGCTTCGGGCGGCCGAAGTCGCGAAGATCGACAGCGCGAGCCGCGCCGCGACCGGGGCGATGGCCGATGCCGTCGAGGTGCTGCGGCCCGATCAGCGCGCCAAGCTGGCGGCACTGGCGGCGGCGCATGGCCAGGGGATGTGAGGTTCGAGGCTCAAATCCTTCTCCCCCTGTGGGAGAAGGATACGAAGACTGACGAGTGCAGCGAGTTAGTCGAAGTTGGATGAGGGGGCTGACGCTCGAGACACACTCCCCCTCACCCTCCCGTCGCTTCGCTCCTCCTTCCCTCTCCCGCAAGGGGAGAGGGAAAGGGGTGAATCCGCCCACTCTTGCCCTTGGCGGCAGGGCGGTTCACGAAACAGGGACGGAGCCACCCTTTTCTCCCATTCGAGGCAGCATCACGCGCTGATGTCCGACACGATATTAATCATCGATGACGATGTGCGGCTCGCCGACATGCTGAGCGATTATCTGACCGAGGGCGGCTTCCTGGTCGAGGCGCGCCACAACGGCGTGGCCGGCGTCGAGGCCGTAACCCGGGATGGCGCCTATAGCGCCGTTATCCTCGACATCATGCTGCCCGATATCGACGGCCTCGAAGTCTGCCGTCGCCTTCGTGCGCAAAGCGATGTGCCGATCCTGATGCTGACCGCGCGCGGCGAGGATACCGACCGGATCGTCGGCCTCGAACTCGGCGCCGATGATTATCTGCCCAAGCCGTTCAACCCGCGCGAGCTGCTGGCGCGGCTCAAGGCGATCCTGCGGCGGCGGGGCGACCCCGGCCGGGACGAGGCCAGGCTACGCTTCGGCCGGCTGGAGATCGATGCCGGATCACGCTCGGTGCGGATCGATGGTGAGGAGAAAGCCCTGACCTCCTATCAGTTCGATCTGCTGCTGGTCCTCGCCAGGCATGCCGGCCGGATCCTCTCGCGCGAACGGCTGATGGACCTGGCCCGGGGCGAGGAGCTCGAAGCGTTCGATCGCTCGATCGACGTGCATATCTCCCGCCTGCGCGCGCTGCTGGAAGATGTCCCCGCGCGGCCGCGCCGGATCATCACCGTGCGCGGTGCCGGCTATGTCTTCGCCAAGATCCAGGACCAGGGTTGATGCTGCCATTCCTTCGCCGCCGCCTGTTCTGGCAGATTTACCCGACCGTCCTGATCAGCGTCGCAATGGTCGCGATCCTGGGCGCGACCGTGTGGCACCTCGCCGGGGTGGCACCGATGGGATCGGCGCTGCGCATGCATGGCCCGTTCCTGCACCGCTTCCAGATCCACAGCCTTGCCATGCTGATCATGGTCGCGATGGTGGTCGGTATCGGCGCCTACCCGGTGATTTCGCGGATCACGCGGCGGCTCGAGGCGTTGCGCGGCAGCGTCGAGGCATGGGGCGGCGGCGATCTGACGCGGCGCGCGGCGGTGGATGGCGGTGATGAGATCGCGGCGGTCGCGGCCAGCTTCAACGCCGCGGCTGACCGGACCGACGCCCTGCTCTCGGCCCACAAGACCCTGCTGGCGCATGCCAGCCATGAGCTGCGGTCGCCTCTCGCGCGGCTCGCGCTGGCGGTGGAGATGCTGGCCGATACATCGGGCGGCACGCTTGCGCCGGTGATCCGGGGCGAGATTGCCGAACTCGATGCGCTGGTCGAGGAGATCCTGCTGGCGAGCCGGCTCGATCACGGCGCGGATATCGGCCGAAGCGAGACGGTGGATTGCCTCGCGCTGGCGGCCGAGGAAGCGGCGCGCGGGGCAGTGCTGATGCGCGATGTCCCGCCGAATTCTCCCGCTTTCGAGGTTGCCGGATCGCCCATCCTGTTGCGCCGCCTGATCCGCAATTTGATCGACAATGCGAACAAGCATGGCGCGCCGCCGGTCGAGCTCGCGCTTCGGCACGATGTGTCGGACGGCGCGGCCGCGATCGTCATCGAGGTTCGCGATCATGGACCGGGCATTCCGCCCGAACTGCGCGACCGTGTGTTCGAGCCTTTTTTCCGTCCAGCCGGATCAAGCGAAATGGCAGGAAGCTGGGGACTGGGCCTGTCGCTGGTGCGGCAGATCGCCGATCGTCATGGCGGGCGCGTCTCCTGTACTTCGCCGGACGACGGGGGCACGGTCTTTACCGTCAGGCTGCCGGTCAGCGGCCCATAGATGCTTGTCCGGACAGGTCTTTGCTACGCACCGTGCCCGGTCGAGAGGAGGGCGTCACGCCGGCGACAAGGGCAAGCCTTATGGCGGCTGAAAGCGTATGGACGTTGAGCTTCGCCATCATGTTCGAGCGGTGAATCTCGACGGTGCGGGCGCTGATGTCGAGCGCTTCGGCGATGTCCTTGTTGGCATTGCCCTGGAGCAGCCCGATCAGCACGTCGTGCTCGCGCCCGGAAAGGCTGGCAATCCTCGCTCTGGCCTGCGCCGCCGAGGCGGCGGCCGCACCGTCCCAGGCCAGGGCAATATGGGCGGCGTCGACCGAAGCGAGCAGCGATTTCGCATCGCACGGCTTCTCGATAAAGTCGAACACGCCGGCGCGTATCGCATCGAGCGCATCCGACACGGTGCCCATGCCGGTCATGATCAGGATGGTGAATTTGCCGCGATGCCGTGACTGAAGTGTCTCCAGCACCTCGAGCCCGCTCAGCCCCGGCATATTGAGATCAAGCAACAATACACCAGGTTCCAGGCTCCCCGCCTCGGCCAGGAATGTCTCGCCGCTGGAGAAGTCGCGAACGATCTGATCGGGCTGAAGCTCAAGCAAGCTTCGGAAAGCCTTGCGAACGCCGCCGTCGTCATCGACGACATATGTGGTGCGTGCCATTGCCGCATCTCTCCAAGTGAGCGCCGATACATATCGGTCACCTGTTTCTTGGGGCTGTACCCTTTGTGAAAAGCCCCTTCGGCGAACAGCTTGGTTGAGACCTTCGCTCTTATCGGCAATACGCAAATCTATCCGCGATTATTAAAACGAAGGAAGGAGAGATTGGTTCCGGTGACCGATGGTGTCTCTTAAATAGGTCGCACCGCGAAGTAATTTAGAGTTCTTTATTTGTATTACCATAAAGCTTATCTTTTATTTATCGCGAGCTTAGGTGGCCGTGGACCAATCCGTGGTCGGCCGCGGAAGCGTATGCGCGGTGGCCAGGGCGCCTACCCCGAGTTCCCGATTGCGTTGGCCATGGGCGACTCGTTCGGTTCGCCGATCTGGCCGGGGTTAACGACATGGATCATGCCGCCGGGCTCGAGGATGAGGATCCAGTCCAGACCCTCGACGCAATGCGCGACCCAGGTCGGGCGGTCCCTTACCTTCGCATGGACGGCCGAGCCGGTGACATGCTGACAGGGAATGTTGGAATCCTGAATGGCGCGCATGAACACCATGTCGCGCTGCCCGCCCGGCAATGCATCGATCTGCGCGAGATAATTGCCCTCGGCCACCGGAGCCGCGGCGGTGTCATTCTGCGGCGCCGCGCGGTCGCAGGCACCAAGCGGAAGGCAGAGCAGGGCAGGGAGCAGGGCGCTTGTGATCTTCATCGGACTCTCCTGATGCAGCCTTTGCGCTGCCGGATTTCAGCGCGCATTTCGAATAGCATATTCTCGCCTTTGGGTCCTCCCATCAAGATGATATATTGCCGCCCCATGGGCCTGCCGCCCCGGAGCCGAGGACATGTCCGCACGGCGATCAAGCGCGGGAATATTGCTGTACCGTCAGCGTGACGGTGCGCTGGAGGTTTTCCTGGTGCACCCGGGCGGCCCCTATTGGGTGTCGCGAGACCTTGGTGCCTGGCAGATCCCGAAAGGCATGATCGAGCCGGGAGAGGACCCGCTCGCCGCGGCCTTGCGCGAATTCCACGAGGAAACCGGCGGCCGGCCCGAGGGCGAGCCGCGATCGCTCGGGGGCGTTCGCCAAGCAGGAGGCAAATGGGTCGAGGCTTTCGCGCTGGCCGGCGATCTTGATCCCGACGCGATCGAAAGCATTCACTTCGAGCTCGAATGGCCGCCACGGAGCGGCTTGCTGCAGTCCTGGCCCGAAGTCGATCGCGCCGCCTGGTTCACCCTTGCCCAGGCCCGGCCCAAGATGCTGGCCAGCCAATTGCCCCTGCTCGATCGCCTGGAAGCGCTGATCGCGGCCTGACGCCTGACAGCGCTATAAATTAGTCTTGACTAATGAATTAGCCAAGCCTAATTGGTTTGCATGATCCAGACCGCCAGCATCGATAGCGTCATGCGCGCCCTCGCCGATCCGACCCGGCGAGCCGTGTTCGAGCGGATTGCCGGATCAGGGGAGATCAACGTGCTCGAGCTGACCCGCGCGAGCGGGGTGACTCAGGGGGCCATCTCGCAGCACCTCAAATCGCTGAAACAGGCGGGCCTGGTCGCCGATCGCCCCGAAGGGCGGAAGATTTTCTACCGGGCAAAGCCTGAGGGCCTCGCCCCGCTGTTCGACTGGATGAGCCATTATGACGCCTTCTGGCGCGAGCGGTTCTCCAATTTGCGCACCCTTTTGAAGGAGATCGACCCATGAACGACGCCGCATTGCAGGCCCGCCCCCAGGAAAGTCATTCCCGCGAGATCAGGGTCGAAGAGTTTTTTCCCCATGCGCCCGAGGTGATCTGGAAAACGCTGACCTCGGGCGAGCTTATGGGGCGCTGGGTCGGCATGGCGCCGACCGGGTTCGAGCCGGTGGTTGGCAACCGCTTCACCTATCAGACGACGCCGGGCGGCGAATGGGACGGCACGATCCATTGCGAGGTTCTGGAGGTGATCCCGAACCAGCGCTTCGTCTATTCCTGGAAGGGCGGGCACGAGAGCAATAGCGGCTATGGCGCGCCGCTCGACACACTGGTCACCTTCACGCTGGAGAAGGCCGAAGGCGGAACCCGGCTTGGCCTCCTTCATACGGGCTTTGTCCTGCCGCGGAACGAGACGGCGTATCGCGGCATGAGCAACGGCTGGCCGCAGGTCGTGTCGCGCGTCGGCGCGATCTCCGGCGAGCAAGACCCGGAAGCGCAGCCGTAAGCGGGCTGGTTCAAAAACGGAGCAATGCCATGCAAGATGAAATCCTGAAGAACCGGCCGCCGATCGTCTCATCAGAGGCGTGGGAGACTGCACGAGAGCAGCTCCTCGTGAAGGAAAAGGCCCTGACGCGCGCCCGTGACGCGCTGGCCGCCGAGCGCCGACGCATGCCGTGGATGGCGGTGGAGAAGGACTATATGTTCGAAGGCCCTGACGGCAAGGCGAGCCTGCTCGACCTGTTCGAGGGCCGCCGTCAGCTGATCCTTTACCGTGCCTTTTTCGAGCCTGGCGTGTTCGGCTGGCCCGACCATGCCTGTCGCGGCTGCTCGCTCGGGGCCGATCAGGTCAGCCATCTCGCGCATCTGAACGCGCGCGACACGACGCTTGCCTATGCCTCGCGCGCACCACAGGCGGATATCGCGCGGCTGAAGGCGCGGATGGGGTGGGAGATGCCCTGGTACACCATCACCGACAGCTTCGATGCTGATTTCGGCGTGGATGAGTGGCACGGCCATAATGTGTTCATCCGCGACGGCGGCCAGCTGTTCCGCACCTATCTCATCAACAGCCGCGGCGACGAGGCGATGGGAACCGTCTGGAACTATCTCGATGCGACGCCGCTCGGCCGCCAGGAGGCGTGGGAGGATTCGCCTGAGGGCTATCCTCAGAGCCCGCCGTACAAATGGTGGAACTGGCACGACAATTATGACGCCGAGGCCGCACCGGATCCGAAATGGGTCGAGGTGTCGGACGCCGGCGAGGCGGCATTCCGCGACCTCGACGCAGATGTGAAGGCGTGAGCGAGGCGCGGCCGGCGGGTGCTGCCGACTGGCTAAGCTTCTCGGCGACGCCCGTCTTCGCGCTTATGGCTGTGCAGGCGGCTGCGCACGGGGGCGCGGCGGATCTTCTCTGTTCGGCCGCCCATGGAGCGCCTTGGCTTGGCGGAATGGCTTCGATGTACGCGCTGATGAGCGTCTTCCACGCCGCGCCCTGGATAAAGGCCGTCACCCGCGCCACGAGGTCGTGGCGCGGGTGACGGGGAACTGGCCGCAAGCTACGCACGGCAAACCTTGTGTCAGCGCAGGGCGGCGAGCTGATCGATCAATTTGGCATTGGCGAGCGAGGCTGCCTTGATCGCTCCCTGCTCGTAAATGCCTGGCCGGGCGGTGAAGGTGAAGGTCTTGGCCTTGCCGAACTTCATTCCGCCCATGCCCCGCATCGCAGCGAAGCCGCCCAGGATGTTCATCGCCTTCTGAACGCCGGCGCCCTTGGTCGTGTCCTGCATCTGGGCGAAATCGCCCTCGACTGCGACTGGCTGCTTGAGTGTGATTGTCGCTGTCTTGCCCTCCGGCGTGACGAGGTTGAGCTTCGAAAAATCATCTACAACCGACATGCCGGAGGTCACCTTGATGCCACCGCCGAGGCTGAAGGCGCCCGGCCGTTTGGCGTCCGAAAAATCGATGAGATAAACGACGTCGATCACCGCCTGGCCGGTCGCCTTGGCGTGCTGGCTCATGCCATATTGGGTGTTGCCGGCCGACATCGCCATGCCCATCCCGCTGAAGCCGCTCGGCGTCACGTCGCCGGGGAGCATGACCAGGCCGGGGATCGCGCTTGGCTTATAATAACTCGACTTGCCGGTGCTCTTCTTGTCGAGCTGCACATTCGCATCATAGGGCGAGGCGACCGGCTTGACCCGCGCGAACGCCGCGCTGGAGAACATCGGCGCGCTGTCGCCGACCGTGAATCCTTTTGCCTCGAGCTGCGCCTTGAAGTCGGCATAGGCAGCGTCGGTGATGGCCTGCATCATGGCTGGGGTTACGCCTTCAAGGATGCTCTTCGCCTTGGTCGTGCCGCCGAACGCGCCGATCATCCCGCCGGTCGCCTTGGTATTGTCGACCGACTGGAAGATGAAGCCGATGTTGAACGCACCGATCACCACCGATTGCGTACCGTGCACTGCCTGGGGCGACGAGATCTTGACCGGCTGATTGTCCTCGGCCGCCGCGAAGGAAAGCGGTTGCATGATGGCGAGGCCGGCGATGAGCGTGGTCGCAAAGGGGTGATAGGCTTTCATGGTGAGTCTCCTGTGAGATGATGGTGAGAGGCGGCGGCGCTATTGCTTGCCGAAGGCCGCGACCCCGAAGATCGACGGGCCCGCCCCGGGCGAGATGTTGTAGGTGATGCCAGCCTGCTGGGCGCCGCTGCCGAACAGCGACCCGTTGATGTTCGCCGGGCACCCGTTCGTGCAGATGCCGATCTTCCCGACGGTCACGGTGCCGTTGATCTGCCCCGCGGCCGAATAGGTGATCGAACTCTGCGATGGGCTCGCGGTGCCTCCGGTCGATTGCAGCGCGTAGGAAATGCCGCCGATCGCCACGAGCAGATCGACGCCGACGCGGGAGGTGGCGAAGTCCAGGCTCAAGGTGCCGCTGAAGGTGCCGGGCCCAAGCGAGCCGTCGCTGATCACCGGTTTGGTCGCGCCGAGCAGCGTATATTGGGCGCTGCCAGTGGTTGGGCGGTTAGTGAAGGGCGTGCCGACCAGCGTCACCACGCCCTGGTTCGCCGAGAGCGCAGTGGCCGGCACGCCATTGGGCGTGCCTGTGGGGGTGCCGTTGGCCCAGCGGGTCCAGGCGATCACCGAGGTGGAGGTCGTCGCCGCGCCGAAGTCGAGCGCCTGCGCGGTACCGCGCCCGCCGACTATGGGCCCGGCGGTGTAGCTCTCGATCGAGCCGTCGGCATTCGCGACGACCGAGACGTTATCGGCCTGGAAGACGTCATTGCCTTTCGGGCCATTGCCCAGCAGCGTCACCTTGGCGGGCAGCGGGGTGGCGCCCGGCGGCGGCGTGGTAGTGGTGGAGGCCTTGCCGAGGATCGCCGCGCCGTTCAGGATCGAGGTGCTGTCGCTGATCTGAACCAGCCCCCAGCCCACGCCGAATGTCGCCGCGCCGGCTCCGCCCGAGATGAAGTTCGCGCTCATCTTGCAGGCGGCGGTGGAGGCGCACAGATTTGCCGTTACGGCAGTGAGCGGTGCGCTGCCGTAGAGCGAGAGGTCGCCCTTGGTGGTTGAGGTGTTGGTCAGCGACGGGTTGGCGCTCCCGCCGGAGGTCGAGAAGGAGAAGCTTGCCGGACCGGTCCCGTTGATCTGCCCCGAGATGATCCCGTCAAAGCCGAACTTCGGAGCGGAGCCGAAGCTGACGCCCAGATTCATGACCGTCACCGGATCGTCGAAGGTGCGGGCGCCGCCGGGGAAGGTGGGTTCGGTTGCCGCGAGTACCGTATATTGCATGGTGCCCGAGACCGGCATCGCGGTGGTCGGCGCCTGCGAGACGAAGTGCGCGCCGTCGTTCGGGCCGTAGGTCAGGGTTCCGCTGCTGCCGCTGGTGAGGAAGGTGCCGTTGCCGTAGCGGCCCAGGACCCAGCCTTCCCCCGACGCGAACTGCGTGAGGACCGCGGTACCGGGTGAGCCATAGTAACCGAGCGATGTCGGATGGCCGCTCGCATCTGTCGTGACGTTGGGCGTTCCGGGGTCCGCGGGACCGCCCTTGTACAGCCCGGACACTGCGGTCGGAGCGCCGACCGTTACGCTGTTGCCGATGCCGGTCGTTGGCGGTGTGGGTGTCGGCGTCGGCGTCGGCGTCGGGGTCGGAGTTGGCGTGGGCGTGGGCGTGGGCGTTGGGGTAGGGGTAGGGGTGGGCGTTGGGGTCGGGGTCGGAGTTGGCGTGGGCGTCGGAGTCGGAGTTGGCGTTGGGGTTGGGGTAGGCGTTGGCGCCGGTTTCGGAGTCAGCGCCAGAATGGTGGCCAGGATCTTGTTCGGATTGCCGCTGTTCGCCAGCCCCAGCAGATAATTATAGAGCGCGTTGATCCCGCCGCCCGGAAGGCCGGGGATCTGTGGGTTCCGAGTCAGGCCGGGCGGCAGCGATATGGGTGTGGTATGCGCAGGCGGCACGGCCTGAGGGCCGGTGTGGAACAGCGCGGTCGGGGTTCCGCCGGGGCCCGTGCCGAAGGTCTGTCCGATGCCGAAGGTCCGGGTTCCTCCGGCCAATGCCAGCGTTACGGGGCCGGCCATGGCAAAGCCGGTGACGCCGGTCGGGCCGACATTGATGGCGCCTCCGCCGGCCAGCGTCGCGGAACCGCCCGGAACCGTGACCGTGATTGGCCCTTTGGCGGGTATGATCGTCACTGAGCCGGCGAGCACGGTCAGCCGCCCATCAGCTCCGATCGAGAAGCTCGCAGGCCCGACGAACGAGGCATAGCTGCCGTCATCCAGCTGGACCTGGACGATGCCACCGGTGAGGGCGATCTCCTGACCGGTGGGAAGATTGCCGGCCGCAATCGGATGGCCGTTCTTGTCGACCGCCGCCGCGAACAGGATGTTGGCGGCGAGAGCCGGCGGCGCGCTCAGCACCGTGGTGGCAATCAGTGCGGCGGTGATACTATTGCGGACAAAGCGTTTCATGAACGGCTTCCCTCTGCGATTGGCTTAGAATTCGGCCCGGACGGCGACGCTCGCGGAGACGCGGCGATAGTCGTAGAGCCCGATGTTGCTGAAGTTGCGGGTGTAGGAGACGCCCGGCCGCAGCGTGAGATTGCGCGCGATCAGCAGCTTCATGCCGAGCGACAGGTCGAGCTCAGCGTCGCGCCGCTTCTTCAGGAACAGCGGGTCGTCCGCATCGTGGATGCGGCCTTCCACGCCGGCCGATGCGACCAGCGCCAGCTGCTTCGAAACCGGCTTCTCGAACGCGCCGCGCAGCGAGACGAAGGCGTTGGACAGATTGTCGGACGCGGCATTGCGCGTCTGCTCCTTCCCGCCTGCCAGGGTGATCGCCGTCGTACGATCGGCAAAGGTCGCGCTGGCGGCGAAGCGATCGGCGTCGCGCAGCGGATCGGTCGGGTAATCGAGCCGGTACCATTGCGCCGCCAGCGACAGCGCCCGACCTTCCTTCAGCCGGAAGGTATATTGACCGATCACGCCGGCAGCGGAGCGGTAGGACGATCCGCCCAGCCAGAAGTGCTGATATTGGCCGCTGAGCGACACCACGTCGCGATTGCCGAGGGTGTGGGCGATGCCGGCGGTGCCGGTCGCTGTGATCTGGTCATAGTCGGAGGTGCGGGTGTTGAAGCGCCCGTCGCCGAGTGCGCTCACATAGAGCGCGGTCTGCGCCGACAGCGGCGCCCGTAGGCTCAGCCCGCCGCTCGCGCCGAAAAAGCCGCTGTCCTGCGATCGCGCGTTGCCGGACAGGGTGGCGGGGCCGAGAAAGGCGAGGAGCGGCAGCGTGATCGAATTGAGGCTCGTCGCCACGTTGATGTTGCTGTCATAGCCGCCGGAGGCCTCGACGAACCCGGAGACATTAGGCTCGCCGCCGCGCCTGATCTTGTCGAGATCGCGTACGATCCGGCTGAAGCGCTGGCGCACCGGATCGGGAATGCTTGGATCGGCCAGCACCGTGTCGAACTGCGCGCGCGCGGATTCCACATCGCCCATCCGGGCATAGGTGCGGGCTATCTCGGCGCGTGCCTCGGCATTGTCCGGCTGCACCGCGAGCACGCGCTGGAAGGCGAGGATCGCCTCCAGGCCGTGCCCGGCGTCGGTCGCCGCGACACCGAAGGCATAGTCGAAATCGGGATCGCCCGCGCGGATTGAGAGCTGCGGCGCGAGCAGTGCGAAAGCGTCGGCCATTTGCCCGCTTTTCTCGAGCGCCAGTGCGTGCTTCACCAGGTCGTCGACTTCGGCCCAGGCTGGAGCCGCCATGGCCATCGCCAGCGCGCCAAAGCCTGTCGCCTTGATTGCTCGTCTCGAAAATGCACTCACTGGCCGCCCCCAACTGAATAGGCGGACCGGTTAGCTCGGCAATGTCGTTACAGTCGTCTGACGAAAACTGACATCGTCACGGATGTGCCGCGTCCCAGGCGAGGGACACGCGGCGGCCCATGATCGGGCGCTGTTCCGGCGGCACCGGTCCGGGGTCGCGCGCCTGATCGAGTTCGAAGCGCTCGGCGAGCGCCTCGCTGGCGGCGCGGGAGGAGGCTAGCGCCTCCCGCTTTTTCCCGTTCGCGGCGAGCGTCGCTGCGCGGACGTCGAGGACCACGGCGCGGTGGGCGTTGCGCGCAGGGACTGAGGCAAGCAGCTTTACCGCCTCCGCGGAAACCGCATCGGCCTCGGCCAGTTTGCCGTTACGACGCAGCTCGCCCGCCAGCGCCGCCAGGTCTATTGGCACTTCGAGATTGTCGTCGCCGCCTAGCACCTGGCGATCGACCGCGAGGGCGCGGCGTTGATCGGCCTCGGCACCGGCGAGATCGCCTCGCGCCTCACGGATTCTTGCACGGTTGGTGTAGGCAGGCGCGACATCGATATTGGGCTTGGGGAGCTTGTCGGCGATGGCGATCGCGTTGGTGATCGCTGCTTCAGCTTCGTCCAGCCGGCCGAGCCCGACGAGCGCCGAGGCGAGGGCGCTGTGATCGGGCAGGCGGCCGGGTTCCATCCGTTTCTCCGGCGTGGTCAGCTCCAGCGCGCGGCGGTACATGCGCACGGCCTCCTCGCTGCGGCCTTCATCGCTTACCAGGACGGCGTAATTGTGGAGCGCACGGGCATATTGGCGACCGGCGGTGAGGCTGGCGCGTTCCAGCACGTCGAGCGCCTTGCGGTAATTCTCTTCGGCGAGATCGAAACGGCCGATCCTCTTCTGCACCCCTGCGAGCGACGCATAGACAGTCGCGAGCCCCTCAGGGCGGACGGGTGTCGCGCTGAGTCTCAGCTTGAGCGCGCTTTGGAGCGCGGCTTCGGAATCCCGGTAGCGGCCATTGGCATCGAGCACGACCGCGTAATTGGCGGTGGCATTGGCAACCGCGTTCGGATCGAATGGGGTGATAGCGCGTGCGCGGGCGACGCTCTCCTGCATGTCGCGAGCGGCGGCGGCATAGTCCGTCAACAAATAGAGCGCGGAGCCGGTGCGAACCAGCGCATCGAACTCGTAAGACGGGCCGAGCTTCATCGCTCTGTCCCAGGCGAGCGCCCCGCGGCCAAGCGCCAGTCCCTCGGCGCCATTTCCGATGTTGAGATAGTATGCCGATGCGGCGAGGATCAGGTCGCTGACCTCCCCGTCGGTCAAAGGGCCGAGTGCGCCGGCAGCGGCGGCGCGGGTCTGGGCCGCTGTCTTCATCGGGTCGGTCGGATCGATTGCCGCCTTGATCGCGCCGGCATGCTCGGTACCCCAATCCTCGACTGTCTTGCCCCGCGACGGTGCGGCGGCCTGATCGACAGCCGCGAAGGCAGTGCGGGGTATCGCGCAGGCGCCTATCAGCAATGCCAGCAATAGCGTCCGCATTTCCCCACCCCCTTGGCGCCCGGCGAAATGCGTATATGGCTTGGGCGATGCCGCAAGCCCTTTTCCGCACGCTGCTGTTGTTCCTGGCCGCGATGGGCGTGGCAGTTCCGGCGCACGCGCGGCTGATCGGCGTTGCGATCGGCGTTTCGCGCTATGCCGATCCTCGCCTGGCCCGGGCGGCACTGCCCGGCGCGGCGGTCGATGCCGAAGCCATGGACGCGGTGCTGAAGGCGCATGGCGCCGCGACAGGCGACACCATCATACTGACTGGCGCTGACGCTACCGCCGCGGCCATCCGCTCGGCGATCGGCCATCTGGTCGCGACTGCCGGCGCGGGCGACCGGGTCGTGATCTATTTGTCAGGCCATGGTGCCCAGATCCCGGCCCGGCCCGGTGACCAGAACGAGCCTGACGGGCTCGACGAGATGTTCCTGGCCGCCGATGCGGCCCCCTGGGATGCAGCGACACACAGCCTGCCGGGTGCGGTGAAGGACGATGAGTTCGGCGGCTGGATCGATCAGCTGCGGGCAAAGGGTGCCAGCGTCTGGTTCGTGGTCGATGCGTGCAATGGCGGCGGGCTCTCGCGCGGCGGTGCGCAGGATGCCAGCGCACGCGTGCTCGATCCGGCGTTGCTCGGCCTGCCGGCGGCGCTCAGGGGCGGCCGATCGGATGCCAGCGGCCTTGCCGATGCGAGCCCGATGGCGGGGGCGGGCAAGCTCGTCACTTTCTATGCGGCGCCAGCCGGCGGGGTCGCCTGGGAGCGGCCGCTCGCACAGGATAGCGGCCCGCCGATCCGTCGCGGCGTCTTCACCTGGAGCCTGTTGCGCGCACTGGGCGGAATTCGGGCCGAGGCGAATTTCCTCACGCTTGCGGCGGCGACCGATGAGCAGCGGCGCACGCTCGGGCCACCCGGCGGCCCGGCGTGGATCGGCGGCGACCTCGACCAGCCGATGCTCTTCGCGGGCGCCGGCATGGACCTGCTGAGCCATGCCCGCGCGGCCAGTGCGGCGCCGGTCCGGCTGCGCATGGCGGTCGGTCCGGCCGGCAGTGCCTGCCCCGGCACAGACCCGGATCCGGCAATGCTCGCCAGCCCGCCTGCGACGGCGCTGCATATCATTGGCTGTCGGCGCGTGATGGTCGATTTGCAGTCGAGCGCTGCCGTGCCCGTCACCTTGCGCCCATGGTACCGGGATGCGTCCGGAAGCTATGTCGCGCTGGCGGGGACCGGGGGCGTGACGCTGGCGCCCGGTGGCGCCGGCCGCTTCGGTTTCACCGTGACCGACCATGACCCCGACACTGGCCAGGCATTGCCGAGCGGAACCGAGTATCTATTGCTGATCGCCGACGATGGATCGCAGGGGGCGATGGTCGTGCCGCTGATGACGGGGAACTGAATGCGCTTTACTTCCCTGCTGTGGCCCGCCCTGTTGCTTGTCTCGGGCCTCGCCGCATCTCCCGCCAATGCGGCCCCCGCCTGTCCTTCGGGTATGACGGCTTCGGGCTATCGCCAGGAGGGTTATTGCACGGCCCAGATCGCGCTGAGATCGACCATCTCGCGCTCGCTTGGCTTGCTCGAAACCCGGATGGCAGCGGGTGACGGTGCCTTTGCCGCGCAATTGCGAACAGCGCAGGATCTGCGCGACCGGCGCGACCGGCTGGCGACGACCGAGCGCGAGGCCCTTGCCGACAACAGCCCGGATGGGCGCGTGCGCTACGCCCGGATCAGCGCCGAGGCAGCGCAGGTGGATGGGTCGCTCGCCACGATCGAGGCGGCGATCCGACGCGACCATCCGCGCTGGCTCGACCTGGCGCGCCCGACACCGCTGACCGAGGCCGAGACGATCAGGCTGCTTCGTCCGGGTGAGGCTATGGTCTTCTGGTACCCGACCGAAGACGCGACCTTTGTGTGGGCGATCGACGCGCAGGGCGCCCGCTGGGCCCGTATCCCGATCGGTGTGACGGCGCTTGCAGCGCGCGTCGCCGCGTTTCGCGCCGGGCTCGGTGTCGATGGGGCGGCGCGGTCGGCCCGCGCGGACCGCCCGACCGCCCGGCCGTTGTTCGATCGTGCCGACGCCTCCGCGCTCTACGCCTTGCTGTTTCCAGGCGAAGTCGATCAGATCGCGCGCCGCGCGCGGGCGGTGATCCTCGTGCCATCGGGCAGTCTGACCTCCTTGCCGTTCGCGGCGCTGCCAATGGGCGTGGCCGCCACGTCACCCTGGCTGGGCCTGACCAAGCCGCTGTCGCTGCTGCCCTCGCCGGCCGGGCTGCGGACCTTGCGCGGCCATCCCGCCGCCCGCAGCGCCGCGATCGCCTTTGCCGGCTTTGGCGCACCCGCGCTCGGCGCCGCGACCAACGCTACGCGGGGACTGGACGGCGTCTGGCGCGGCGGCATGGTCGATGGCACCGCGCTGGCGAGTTTGCCCAGCCTGCCCCAGGCGGCGGACGAACTCTATGATCTCGCCCGCGAGCTGGGAGCGCCTGCGAAGAGCGTCACGATCGGCACGCGGGCGACTGAAACTGCGGTCAAGCGCGCTGATCTGAGCCATGTCCGCGTGCTGGCCTTTGCGACCCATGGCCTGGTGGCGGGCGACATTGGCGGGCTTGCCGAACCGGCGCTCGTCTTCACGCCGCCCGCCAAGCCGGACGACAGCGATGACGGCCTGTTGACCGCCAGCGAGGCCGCGCGGCTGCGCCTGTCCGCGGATTGGGTAATCCTGTCGGCGTGCAGCACCGCGACCGGGAATCGCGTTGGCGCCGAGGCGCTTTCCGGGTTGGCGTCCGCCTTCACCTATGCGGGCGCACGCGCACTGCTCGTATCGCAATGGCAGGTCGGCGACGATGCCGCCCGGCGCCTTACGACGCTCGCGGTTCGCGAGCGCACACTCGGCCGCGCCGAGGCGCTGCGGCGGGCGATGGTGGCCGTTGCGCGTGATCCGGCCCATCCCGAATGGGCTGATCCATCGGCATGGGCGGTTTTCGAGCTGGTTGGTGAGGGTGGGCGCTGACTCCGTTTGGCTGATTCGCCTCGGATTTTTCGGGAAGGCTTTTGATCAGCGACGTGAGACTGATTCCGAAGGATTATCAGCGGGCGCGGATGGGCGGCGTTAACTATTAATTATCCATTTTAACGGCATCGCCAAGGCTGAGATCGCCCGAGGGGAGACGAGCGTGGGTACCCAGCCGCAGGATAATGTCGACGTTGCCATCATTGGGGCGGGCCCGGCTGGCCTTACCGCTGCTTATCTTCTGACCAAGGCGGGGAAGCGTGTAACGGTGATCGAGAAGGATCCCGTCTATGTCGGCGGCATCAGCCGCACCGTGGAGTATAACGGCTTCCGCTTCGATATCGGTGGCCACCGCTTTTTCTCGAAATCGCGCGAGGTGGTCGACCTCTGGAACGAGCTCCTGCCCGACGACTTCATCGAACGCCCGCGGATGAGCCGCATTTATTATGAGGGCAAGTTCTACAGCTACCCGCTGCGCGCGTTCGAGGCGCTGTTCAATCTGGGCATCCTGCGTTCCACCGCCTGCATGGCAAGCTATCTGCGCTGGAAGCTGTTCCCCATGAAGGAGGTGAAGAGCTTCCAAGATTGGACGATAAACCAGTTCGGCGCCAAGCTGTTCGGCATCTTCTTCAAGACCTATACCGAGAAGGTTTGGGGAATGCCCTGCGACGAGATTTCGGCCGATTGGGCAGCGCAGCGCATCAAGGGCCTGTCCCTCGGCAAGGCGGTAATCGACGGTTTCAAGCGGTCGTTCGGGCTCAATCGTAAGCCCAATGACGGCATGGAGACCAAAACGCTGCTGGAGAGCTTTCGCTACCCCCGCAAAGGCCCCGGCATGATGTGGGACGCCGCGCGCGATCGCGTGGTCGAGGGTGGTAACACTGTGTTGATGGCGCACGGCCTGAAGCAGCTGAGCCACGATACCGCCGGATGGCGCATGGTCGCGACCGGCCCGGGCGGGGATCGCGTCATCACGGCAGCGCATGTCGTCTCGTCAGCGCCGATGCGCGAACTCGCCGGCCGAATCCATCCGCTGCCGCGCTCGCTGCCCGAGGCGCTCGACCTCAAATATCGGGATTTCCTGACGGTCGCGCTGATGATCCGCTCGGAGGACCTGTTCCCCGACAACTGGATCTACATTCACGATTCGAAGGTGAAGGTTGGCCGCATCCAGAATTTCCGCAGCTGGTCGCCCGAAATGGTGCCCGATCCGGAACTCGCCTGTGTTGGCCTCGAATATTTCTGTTTCGAAGGTGACGGCCTCTGGGCCTCGCCCGATGACGAGCTGATCGAGCTTGCAAAGAAAGAGATGGGCGTCCTCGGCCTGTGCGACCCCGCGACTGTCGAAGGCGGCGTGGTGGTACGGCAGGAGAAGGCCTATCCGGTCTATGACGAGGCCTATGCCGCGCACGTCGCGACGATGCGGGAAGAGCTGGAGGCGGCATATCCGACGCTCCACCTCGTCGGCCGCAACGGCATGCACCGCTACAACAACCAGGATCATGCGATGATGACGGCGATGCTGACCGTGCGCAACATCCTGGCCGGCAGCCGCCAGTATGACGTGTGGGCGGTAAACGAGGATGCCGAATATCACGAGAGCGGCAACGAGGGAGCCGAGGCGCAGATCGCGCCCCCGCTCGACGACGAGCAGAAAAGCGCACTGGCATCGGTTCGCGCCGTGCCGCGCCGCGTGAAGGCCGCATGACGAAATGACGACAATGGCCGTCATCGACCGATCAGCGATGATGGCGCCCGCACCCCGCCCCACCTTTGCCTTCGGGCTGGGGCTGGCCGTCATCCTGCTGGCGGGCGCCGCGTTGCTCTATTACATACGCGCGAGCGATATCGCGCAATGGCGGTTCCTCGACGCCGACGACATCATGCGTCTGCAGGAAGTGAAAGACTGGCTCGGCGGACAAAGCTGGTTCGACGTCACCCAATATCGCATCGATCCACCAGCCGGGCTCAAGATGCACTGGTCGCGTCTGCTCGATGTGCCGCTTGGTGCTGTCATCCTGCTGCTTCGCCCCATGCTCGGCGAAATGGAGGCCGAGCGGGCGGCCTGCGTGATCGTGCCACTCCTCACCTTCGCGACACTGGCGCTGATAACCACCGCCATCGCCTGGCGCGTTTTGCGTGGCAGTCAGTTCGCGTTACTTGCCCCCCTCTTTTGCGCCATGAACATCGGTGTCTTCGTCATCGCGGTACCGATGCGGATCGATCATCACGGCTGGCAGGCGGCATGCGCTCTCGGCATGGTCTGGGCGCTGCTCGGCCCGCGTACAATGCGCCGTGTTGTCATTGCGGGGCTCTGCGCCGCCTTCTGGATGCACATCTCCCTCGAGGGGATCGTTTTCACCGCTGGCTGCGGCGCCTGGCTAGGCCTCCGATGGATGCTCAAGCCCGAGCGCGAGGGAGCGACCCTCCCCGCCTATATGGCCGCGACGACAGTGGCCAGCCTCGGCTTCTTCCTCATCGGGCACGGCGGCGCGCTGTTCGACCGCACCTTTTGCGACGCGGTTTCGCCCGTCCATATGGTCGTGTTCGCGCTCGCCGCGATCGGATCGGCCGTGGTGGTGCGGGTACGGCCCGCCACGCTGCCGGTTCGCGCGGTCGCGCTGGGCGGCGTCGCACTGGTCTGCGCGGCGACGTACAAGCTCTGGGCGCCGCAATGCGGCGGTGGCCCCTTCGCGGCGCTGAGCCCGCTCACCTACCGGCTCTGGTATCAGCATGTCAGCGAAGGCCTGCCGGTTTGGCAGCAGTCGCTGGCGGCCGGCCTCGGCTGGATTGCCTTCCCGCTTATCGGGAACATCGGTGCAGCGCTCAACATCCGCAACACACCGGTCGACGAACGCGAGATGGCGGTCGATTATGCCGCTTTGCTCTTTCTCGCGACCGTTATCGGATTGTTCGTCTGCCGAGCCGGCGCCTTCTCCAATATCCTTGCGGTTCCGGGCGGGATCGTGCTGCTGAGATCTGTCCTGGCATGGGTCGGCACGATCAGGATCGGGGTGCTCCGTGTCTTTCTCAGCGCCCTGGCCTTCATGGCAATCTTCCCGCTCGGGCTAGTCTTTCTCACGCTGATCTTGTTCGCGCCGACGGGCGAAGCCCGTGCCGGTCCCAGTGGAGACCTTTGCACGGCGGCCAGTAATATCGCCCATATGAACGCGCTGCCGGCATCGACGGTGATGACAACGCTCGTGTTTTCCCCGGAGCTGATCTTCGCCTCGCACCATACCGGCGTCAGTGCGGGCTATCATCGTAATGTCGCCTCGATGGACGACACGCTGCGCTTCTTCACCAGTGACGAGGCGACCGCCCACGACATCATGCTGCGCCACCACGCGCGCTATGTGCTCGCCTGCCCTGGGGACGGCGATCTCGCGATACTCGCCCACGCTGCGCCCAACGGCCTGGCCGCGCGCCTGCCACGGGGTGAAGCGCCTTCCTGGCTAAGCCCTCTAACTGTTCCCGGCCTGCAATATGCCCGCGTCTATGCGGTGAACCGTTAGCGCGCGCATCGCTTTACGCAGCTTCAAGGCCCGTAGTTCGCTCCGAGACCTAGTTGCTCAGCACCATGACGTTGGACGGGACGATACCCTTATTCGTCACTTCGATCCGATAGGTGCCCGCGCGGCCGACGCTCCAGCGGCATACCGGGTAATAATCGCGCTTGCGGTCGGAGCAGACTGCTACGCCGGTGACGTTGCTGACCTTGAGATCGATATCGCTGTCACCGTCGCCAACGGCGGAGACGATCGCCATTTCTCCGCCCCGCGCCCTGGCGGACCAGGACAGCACCGCGTGGGCCCCCAGCCTGCGCTCGAGCGCCAGCGGCCCCGCGCCCGAGGGACCGTCGACAAAGCCGCGCGCGACTGAATCCCGGACGGCCGCGGCAGCCGCGGCGATCCGCGCATCGCCGGGCGCCATCCGCGTCGCCTCGTCGGCCAGCGCCGCAGCCGGCGTGGCGCTATCGTCATCAGAGGGGAGGAGGGCGTTGCCGCTGATCCGGGCGGCGCGCGCGCCGCTTGCCGCGACCACCCGTGCTGCCGCCAGCATCGCATCCGCGTCGCCGGCCTGGCGCGCCCATTCGGCGAGTTGATAGCCGAGGCGCAGTTGCTCGATGCGGTCGACCGGCGCAGCGCCGACAAGCAGGAGAAGCGCAGGGAGGAAAATGGATCGCCGCATGGCGATACTTAACCCCGACAGGGCGCGATCCCAAGCATGAACTATCCTGACATTCGCGCGGGCGCGGGCCAGCGCCTTTGACATTCGGGCGAGGCGCGGACCATGTAGCGTGGTGACCGAGACCGTGCTGGACGATCCGATGCAGGCATTTCGTGCGCTCCTGGTGGGGCGAGCGGCGCTGTTGCTCGAAGACGAGCCCGCGGTCAGCGCGCATATCGAGCATATTTTGCGCGACATCGGTTTCGGGCGGGTCGACTGTGTCGAGACCGGGGAGGCTGCGGTCGCGCTGGCGCTGTCGCGCAGCTATGACGTGCTTATCCTGGACCGGATGACCGCGTCACTCGACGGACTCACCGCGCTTAGCCGGATCCGCGAACAGGATAGCGGTGCCGGCGTGCCGGCGCTGTTCCTCACGGCGCTCGGCTCCGAACGGCACCGGCTCGAAGGACTGGCCAGCGGCGGCGACGATTATCTGGTCAAGCCGGTGTCGGACGAAGAGCTGCTCGCCCGCATCGCTGTGCTGCTGCGCCGGCGCAGCTGGAGCCGCGACGATGGCAGCGATACGGTCACCGTCGGAGAGATGGTTCTGTCGAAGGGCGCGCTGCGGGCCACGCTGCAGGGCCATCCGATCGACCTGACCGCGCGCGAATTCGCTATCCTGGCGCTGCTCGCCGACAATGCCGGGCTGCCGGTGACACGTTCGATGCTCTGGTCACGCTGCTGGTCGAGTTATAATTTCCAGCCGGCGAATTTCGGCAACACCATCGATGTGCATATCTCGCGCCTGCGCCGCAAGCTCGAGGCGGCCGGTGCGCTCGCCGGGATCGACGCAAGCGACCTGATTGTCGCAGTGCGGACCCAGGGCATCATGCTGCGAACCGCGCCCCGGCCATGACGCGTGCCGGCTCGGCGCCGACGCGCCTCGCTGCCCTGATGGTCCTTTTCTCGATTCTCGCGCTGGCGCTGTCGTTCGGCAGCGCCGTGCTGCTCGACCGCGATGCGCGGCGTCTCCGTGCGGGTGAGGCGGCGCGGTTCGACATGGAGTCGCTCCTCGACAAGCTGAAGGGCGCGGCCGACGACCCCTCGGCCGGGCCATTGCTGGCGGCGGCGACGGGCGAGATCGCGCGCTATTCCGGGCCTGCCTCGGGCCGGGTCGTGCTGTTCGTCCCTGCCGGCGCGCCGGCTGCCCGCGGGCCGGTATGGCCAGCGCGGCTGGTGCCGCTGAAGGACGATCTCCTCCTGATGCCGCAAGGGGCGGGCGAGGCCGTCGCGGTGGCGCGGAAGCTTCCGGCGGGCCGGCTGCTCGTCGGCCGGACAGTGCAGGCGACCGGCCCATTGCGATCCTCGCTCGTCCGCTACGCCCTCATCACCGCCATGCTTCTGCTTGGCCTGTCGGGGATCGCGGCATGGCTGGTGGGTCGGCTGTTCAGTGCCAGGATCGCCGAGCTCAACACGGTGTGCACCGCCGTCGAGGCCGGAGACGTCGCCGCGCGCATCCCCGCCGTTCGAGGCAATGATGAGCTGGCCCTGCTGAGCCGCCACCTCAATCGGATGCTTGCCGAGCTGGAGCGCCGGATCGGCGACCTGCGCGCCTCGTCCGACCGGATCGCGCATGATCTTCGCACGCCGCTTGCCCGGCTCGGATCGAGACTGTCGTTCATGGCCGATCTGCCGGCGGAGCAGCATGCGGTGCAGATCGCCGCGGCGCAGCGCGAGATCGGCGATTTGATCGAGGCCTTTAACGGCCTGCTCGACCTGCGCGAAATCGAGACCGAGAGTGGTCTCGCCCGTCTGGTGTTTCCGCTGGCTGATGCGGTAGAGGAGGCGATCGAATTATATGAGGCCGTTGCCGAAGATCAGAATGGTATCACGATCGAACGGCGATTGGGCGATGTTACTATCGAAGCCGTGCCAGCGCTGATCACGCGCGCGGTCGCCAATCTCGTCGACAATGCGTTACGGGCATCGCCGACAGGAGGCAGCGTCACCGTGGTCGTTTCGAGGGAGGGTGCGGAGGCGGTCGTCGAAGTCAGGGATCACGGGGCCGGGCCACCCGCGGCCGTGATCCGGGCACTCGATGACGATCTCGGCCAAATATCCAGCTGGGGTGGACATGGCATCGGCCTCTCGATCGTGAGCGCGGTGGTGCGCCGGCACGCGGGTCGTTTCGATCTCACCCGCGATGGTGACCAGACCGTGGCGAGGCTTCGCTTTCCGGCGGCGCCAGTAAATGCTGGCTGAGGCGCACGGCACTTCACAAGGCTGAGTTGGCAAGCCGCATCACCAAATCGGGCGACTCCCGGCCGATTGAGGCGCCCCGCGCTAATTCAGATTGGGGATTGGCTTTGGCGCGCTGCATAACGTTTCTCCGTTCAGCGCGGAGGTCAGTGGCAATCCGCCGCTATGGCTGTGGCGGCTGCCATGTGATCAGCGGCATCGACGATGCGCGCGGTACTATCGGGCCATCGCTGGATGGCATCGCAACGCGTGCCGAACTTTCGGGCGGACTTGCTAACAATCCCGACAATATGGTGCGCCGGCTGCGCGATCCTCAGGGTGTGAGGCCAGGCAGCGAATGCCGGACCTCGGTGTCAGCGAGCGCGATGGCCGCGATATGGCGGCGTATCTGTATACGCTCGAGCCGGTGATGCCGCCGTCCTGAAACGCACCGAACCCGTAGCGACCGCGCTAGCCGGCCTGGCGTCGCGCCCTGAGAAGATCCTTTATCTCACCGCTGTCAAAGCCAATGGGCGCGACATGACGATCAGGGAGGGCGATTTTCAGCCTCTTCACCTGGTCGAGATGTCGCTGGTCGATCTCGTCGACGACGGTGGCGAGCGGGCCGTGGACGACGATCTCCCAATCGCCCGCGTCGCGCACCGAGCGGCGAAGGCAGACAGCGGGCTCTCGCCACAGATGATTCATGTCGATTGTCATAGGCCTTAGGTAATGAGGCGGAACAGGCTGAGAAATAACCTGCATCAGTGCTCACCCGAGGGGCGGAGCGGGAATAAGGCCTCTCGATCAGTCGGTGCTGATCTCATAATCGATCGGCTTGAAGGAGCCGTTGTTCGACTGCGGGGCCGAGCAGGCGGTGAGGCCGATAACAAGATCCTCGGCGGCGCGCATAACGATGCGGTCACCTGCCTTGCTCAAGGGCGGCTCAACGCGAAGCTCTCCGGTCTCACCGTCGACAGGAACGTTCATGAAGCAGTTGAAGGCCACGGGAATATCGTCGGGCGTGATGCCATAGGGCGCCAGCGCAGCGGCGAGATTGCCCAAGCAGCCCTGATGCGGGTCGCTATCGCCATAGATGATACGGAACGTGTCCTTCGAGCAGGGCGTGAGCAGGAAATCGTGGCGGCCGACATCGTCCTCGACGATCTCGAGCAGGACATTGCTCCGGTTCGAATAGAGCTTGTCGCCGGTGGTGAGATAGATCCGGCTCGCATAGTCGAGCGTCCGGCCCGAGGAGATGACCTCGCGGACATCGCCTTTGCGAAACGCGAGCAGGTCGGCGACCTGTTCGCCGGTCGGGTCGGTCACGGTCAGCAATGCGCCCTTCGGCAGCTCGAACGCGACACCCGAGCGCGGCGCGATCCTATGCCGCATTCCGCGCCTTCCGGCCCGAGAAAGGACAGACCCAGTCATTACCAACGGCACGTCCGCTATATTGGCGTGCCTCCGAGATCGCCCCATGGCGTGCCAGCATCGGGTTGGGCGCCCCTGCGAGGGCGATGTCGCGATCGAGGATGGTGGACCGGAGCTTCTCGTACCGGCCGTTTGCCCGGAGTTGTTCGAACTGGTCGTGCAGATTGAAGACGAGCGCGGGGCGTTCGAAGCGGCGTGCCGGACGGCTCGCCCGGGGATGCAGGCCGACAACGAAAAATCCCTCGCCGCCAAAACTGAGCGAGAAGTGCGGATCATCGGGATCGTCGCTCACCCGCGGATCGGACGCCTGGCCAAGCCATTCATCCTTCTGGCTCAGCGACTGGAGCCGGTCCCAGAGGGTCGCTTCGAAACCCTCTTCATCGACTTCGGCATCCTCCTCGAACAGGACGACCAGCGATTGAAACAATTCGGGCTCGGCGCGGTAGGATCGGGCGAGGTCGAGGAGATTGGGATAGATGCGCAGATCGTCCCACGCCGACCGGATGTCCCGGCCTATGACGAACCGCATCTGGTCTTTGCCGAGCGCTGATTTGGCGCCGACGCATGGGAATTCCGGAGCGCGGATGAAGTCCTGAAAGGCACGTGCGAGCGGATGGCCGGCTTCGTTCGTCGGTCTGATCATGAGGGTTTCAACATTGCTTTCGGGCGATGGTTTCGGTGTTTGGGCAGCGGCGAAAGGCTTGCCCGATCCCGCCTCGCCGGAAGTGACACCGGCGAGGCGGGAGACGGGCACACGCGATGCCTCCGGCTGATTTGTCGTGGTTGGGTAATCTGCGCGCCGGTTCGATCAGACCTGTGCGTCGATGAACGTCCTGGTCTCGGGTTTCGGCAAGCCACTCGCCTTGTAGGTGGCGACCAGTTCTTCCTTGCGGGCGCGCAGCTGATCGCCGAGCGCCTCCATGTCGAGACCGGCCTTGCGTGCCTGGGAGAACACGCCCTCCATGCGCTTTTCCTCCTCCTCGACATGGTGCTCGATCTGTTCGGAGAGGACCTTCACCTTGGCATCATAATAGTCGTCGTCGGGCCCGCCGGCCTCGATCTCTGCGATCAGGACCTTCGCGCCGTCATGCTCGACATAGGCTTCCTTGAGCAAATCCTCCTCGACCTTGCCCTCGCAGGCCGGATAGAAGATTTCCTCCTCGATCTGGGCGTGAACGGTCAACTCGAGGCAGATCTGCTCGGCGATCTTCCGTTTGCGTCCGTGTCCGGACGCGCTTTCGAATTGCGCGAACAAATCCTCGACGGTGCGATGATCCGCCTTGAGCAGCGCTATCGCATCCTGTTTCGTATCGGCCATGGTCAATCTCCCAGATGTTTCAGCTCAACGAACCGGGGAGGGGCAGAATCGTTCCAATGAAAGAGTCGCGATGTGGTTGATCGAAATCAACAGGCCACCCTTTGCCGGGAGGTCGGCAAGTATCTGATCATAAAGCGTAACAAACGGGTCGGGTCTGCCCGGTGCGCGTTACTTCCTCGCGTTAGGCGCAGGACTATAAGCACAGGAGATAGGCGGTGGGCGATCAGAACCAGGGCGGCCGGATGGGCCAGGATCAGCTACGCCGCGCTACAAGGGCTTCAAGCTCGGCCGGTGCGATCTCGCGGATGAGTTGATCGGAAGAACATTGATCAGCCCGCTTGTCCGGACGCCAGCGCAACAGGCGCGTACCGTGCCTGAAGCGGCCATCGGTGATCTGATCGTATAAAACCTCGACGACCAGCTCGGCCCGCAGCGGCGTCCATGCGACCGAACGTTCAGTTGCCCAGCGGCTCGGGCCGCCCGGTGCCTTGCCGGTGAAGCCAGGGGAGCCGGCGTGGCGTTTGAGCGTCTTCAATAGTATCGGCCGCTCCGCAGCTGGCAGCGCCGAGGTAAAGCCGACATGGTCGAGGAGCCCTGCCTCATTGTAGAGCCCAAGCAGCAAAGAGGCGACGCCCTTGCCTTCCGCCGTCTCGCGGAAGCCGCCGACGACGCAATCCGCTGTCCGGTGCTGCTTGACCTTCGCCATCGCCCGTTCGCCATTCAGATAGGGCAGGTCGAGGCGTTTCGCGACGACGCCGTCGAGCGCGCCGCCCGCCGCCGCCAGCCATGTCCGCGCCTGCGCGACATCGAGGCTACGCGGCGAGAGGCGCAGGCGGTCGCCACCCTCCTTTTCGTGGAAGCGTTCCAGCAGCGCCCGGCGCTGCTCGAGCGGCGCGCTCGAGAGATCGCCGCCGTCCAGCTGTAACAGGTCGAAAAGCATGAACTGGGCAGGCGTCTCCCGCGCCAGGCGCGCGATCCGGCTTGGTGCCGGATGGAGCCGCGCCTGGAGTGCGCTGAACGACAGGACATCGCCGATCGGTACGAGGATTTCGCCGTCGAGGATGAACCTGCTCACCGAAACCGCACGCAATATGGCGACGACATCCGGAAAATAGCGGTCGAGCGGCTTGCCCGATTTCGACCAGATCCTGACATCGTCGCCAGCACGTACGGCGATGGCGCGAAACCCGTCCCATTTGGGCTCGAACTGCCAGCCCGGCTCTTCGGGCAGCGCCGATACCAGCCTTGCCTCCATGGGTGCGATGGGATCATTGAGCGGGTCGCCTTCAGACATCTCCCAACAACAGGATTTGGGCGCGGCTGTTCCCAGCGCGAGATGATCTTCAGCCCAGGCGGATTGTGAATTCGACTTCGTCGGTGAAGGGCATCGAGAGGTAGCCATTCCGGGGCTCGCCGACATATTCCAGATATTCCGGGCAATGATCGGCATTGTCCGCAATGATCACCGCACCTGTCCGCAACCGGCTTTCGACGAGCCCGAGCACGTCCATATAGAGCGATTTGGCGCCATCGAGCAGCAGCAGGTCGATCCGGTCGGGCAGGTCGGACGCCAGCGTCTCCAGCGCGTCGCCCTCGCGGATCTCAACCAGGTCGGAAAGCCCGCCGGCCACCAGATTGTCGCGAGCGCGCACAATTTTGGAGGGCTCGAACTCGCTGGTGATCAGGCGCCCGCCGCCATTGTCCCGCAGTGCCGCGGCGAGATGTAGCGTGGAAAGACCGAACGACGTGCCGAATTCGACGATCACGCCAGCACCCAAGGCCCGTGCCAGCATGTAGAGGAGCCTGCCGGTGTCGCGCGAAACCGGCAGCGCATAATCCTTCAGCTGCGCATAGAGATTGCGATAATCGGCCCTGCTGCGCATCAGCCGCAGGCGCTCCTCGCTGGGGATCGACGCGAAGGCCGGATTGGTCATGGGGTGTGCCGCATCGGCTTCTGTGAAGAGGCGGTCAAGCAAGGGTGCGACAGGTGCGTTGGTGAGCGTGATCACGAGCTTCTCCTGGGGGTTTGCCTGTGGCAACAAAATACGATTAGTTCGTCAGGTTTGACTATTCGCATTGGCAGGAGTGCATCTGAACATGCCGCGAAACCCGGATATCGCCTCGCGAAAGGCACCCCGGCAGGCGCGTTCCAACGATCTGGTCGCGGCGGTTCTGGACGCCGCTATTCAGGTTCTGGAGACGGAAGGCGCGCAGCGATTCACCACCGCGCGAGTCGCCGCGCGGGCTGGTGTCAGCGTCGGCTCGCTCTATCAATATTTCCCGAACAAGGCGGCGATCCTGTTCCGGCTACAAAGCGACGAATGGCGTCGGACGTCGACGCTGCTGCGCAATATTCTCGAAGACCGGACCATGCCGCCCAGTGAGAGGCTTCGTGCGCTCGTCCACGCCTTCATCCGCTCGGAATGCGAGGAGGCGACGATCCGGATCGCCCTGGACGATGCGGCGCCCTTCTACCGCGATGCGCCCGAAGTTGCCGATGCTCATGCCGAGAGCGCCCACATCGTGCGGACCTTCCTCCAGGAAAGCGCACCGCGCGCCAGTGACGCGCAGCGTTCGCTAGCCGGGGATCTCGTAAAAACGACGCTGAGCGAAGTTGGCAGCAGCTTCTCGGCCATCCCTCGCACGCCGGACGAGATCCACGCTTATGCTGACGCGCTGGCCGACATGTTGTGCGCCTATCTCGAGCGTTTGGCAGCTGCCGCCTGAATATGAGGGGCAGGCGGCCGTACCGACGGCGCGGTATGACGCGCTCACCGATCTTGTCTCAGTTCGGCGAGGCGGCCGACGCTACGCAACAGAAGCCAGATCAGGTATCGAACATGTGCGGTGCGCTTTCGATAACGCGGCGGGTGAGCTTGTCCAGCCCGTCGTTGAAGGCAGTCCGTTCAGCCTCGCTCAGATCGGTCAGCCATTGTTCGGAGAATTTGCCGCGTTCGCCGCGGATCGCGGTATGGACTGCCTTGCCCTCAGCGGTCAGCGAGACAAGGCTGCTCTTGCGGTTTCGCGGATTGGCCTCGCGCTGCACCAGCCCGCGTTCCTCGAGCGATCCGACGGCGCGGCTCACCTCGGCACGGTCCGAATAGGCGACGCTTGCCACTTCAGCCGCGCTGCACTTTCCGATCATTTCGACATGGGTGAGGACGCGCCATTCAGCGAGCGTAAGCTGTGCCGTATCGCGAACATGCTGCGCGGTAACCCGGTCGATCATCTTGCCGAGCAGCAGGATCCGATAGGGGATGTGCGAGGGGCCGAACTGGAATGAGGGCCTGTCCGCTATAGGCTCGGCGGGTGTTCTGATTTTGAGATTTGTATCAGGCATCGCGATTTTGTAGCCGAGCGGATCGGCTTTGTCTTCCCGTCGGGCGTGCGGCAGATCGTGCAGCATTGTTGACAAATCAACTCAACCAGCCTTACTCAGCCCCATGAGTGAGCCACGTCTCTCGTATCCTGGCGGCTTTTGCCGGGCACATGGCGAAAGACGGACATGAGCGAGGTACTCAATCTCCGCGGCTGGTTCGAATCCTATCTCGACGCCTTTAACCGCGCCGATTTCGCGGGGTTCGGCGCCTGCTATTCCGATGCGGTCATCTTCCAGGGACAGGCGGCGCAGTTGGTCGGGCGGGGTGCCGTGCTCGATTTCTATGGCAAGGTCCGTACCTATCTTGACGAGCGCGTCGAGCTGCTGAGCTTCGTCGGCGGACCCGATGATAGCCGGATCGCCGCCGAACTGCGCACCACGCTCGTTGCCTTGCGCGACTGGCCTGACATGCCGACGGGGCCGATGCGTGCGGGCGACAGGCGACAGAGTGTCAACTTCGCTTTTTACGAACTCGCCGACTGGAAGTTCACCCGCATTCGTACCGCGCGCTTCTCGCCGCCGGGCGCAAAGGCAGTTTAAGAAGCACGGCGACCCTCGCTCAACCCGTCGTCATTGCTGCTGAATCGATTTCTTCAGGCCATTCAAATGTCACCGGTGCGTGCAAACTTGCCAATGAAATCGGCGGCGCGAAAAGCCAGGGCTTCGATGGTCTGTGTCGGCTGGCCGCGGCCGGACGTCACCATGCTCGAACCGTCGCAGAGGAAGAGATTACGCACGTCATGCGTGCGGTGATATTTGTCGATTACCGACGTGGACGGATTGTTGCCCATGCGGCACGTGCCGAGCAGATGGACGCCGCCACTGGCCTCGGCGTCCTCCGCGGGGACGATCTGCTTGGCGCCGGCTGCATCCATGATCTCCACGGCGCGCTCGCTCAGCCATGCCGCATGCTTCTTGTCGTCCGGATGGTCCTTGTAGGTGACCCGCATCGCCGGCACGCCCCAGGCGTCCTTCAGCTCCGGATCGATGTCGATGCGATTGGTCTCCTGCGCCAGCGACGTGCCATGCCCCGAGCAGTTCATCCAGTAGGTGTAGGACTCCAGATATTCCTTGAAACCCGGGCCCCAGGTCGGCGTTCCCTTGGGCACGCTCTGACCCCAGGTCAGGGGGCCACCGGAGCGCGCATCGAAGCCGCCGCCGCCATAAAAGCCGCGCTTCGGATCGGAATCGTAGAAATCGTGCAGGACGCGCGTGACGTTGGCGCCCTTATACTCGTTGAGCGGGTGCTCGAACCGGGCCGCCGCGCCGCCGCCCTTGTTGAACATCAGGTAGCGGCCCACCGCCCCGCTGGAATTGGCGAGGCCCTCCGCGTTGGTACCCGAATTGAGCAACAGCTTGGGAGTCTCCGAGCCGTTGGCGCACACCACTACGGCGCGCGCCTTCTGGAACTGCTCGTTGCGCGCGCGGTCGAAGTAATGCACGCCGGTGGCGCGGCCGGCGCGGTTCATGCCGATGCGGAACACATAGCTTTCGGCGCGGATCTCGCAGCGGCCGGTGGCCTCGGCCTCGGGAATGACGGTCCATACGGATGACGATTTGGCCATCACCTCGCAGCCAAAACCGCCGCACAAACCGCACTGCGCGCAGGGCGGCCGGCCTTTGTAGAACACCGAATTGATCGCCATCGGCGCCGGATACGGGTGCAGGCCGAGCTTGCGCGCGCCGCGCTCGAACAGCACGCCGGACGATTTCACCGGCAGCGGCGGCATCGGGTAGGGTTTGCTGCGCGGCGGATCGAAGGGGCTCGCGCCGGCCAGCCCCGAGACGCCGACTTCCCATTCCACCTTGGTGTAATAGGGCTCCAACTCGGCGTAGGTGATGGGCCAGTCAACGAGGCTCGCGCCCGCGATGGGTCCGAGCCGGCTGCCCTCGATGAAGTCGATCTCGTGCAGGCGCCAGAAATTGGCGTTGAAGTGCGCGCTGCTCCCACCGACAATGCGCGCGTATGTCAGCGGGTTCCTGCCGTTCATGCGTTCCGCCTTCTGGCTCGGATCGCGGCGGAAGGTCTGCGGATTGGTGGTCGGATTGTTGGTGATTCCCGAAAGGTTGCGGTACTTCAACTCGTCATGTTCGAAGTCCTCAGGCGCCATGCGCGGGCCCTGCTCCATCACGACGACGCTGAAGCCGGCGCGGGATAGTTCCCGCGCCATGATGCCGCCCGAGGCGCCGGAGCCGACGACGACGAAATCGACTGTTTCACTGGTTTTATATGTCTTGCGCGGCATGGGGCGGCTCCGTCAGGCGGTGTAGGGCTTGGTACCGGGATAGGGCTCGAACCCCGCGTAATCCTTGTCATAATAGCCGAAGGGTGGCTCCCAGACGTGGCTGTCCTCCACGCCGAGCAGATTCCAGCCGAGATTGTCGTGGTTGCCGCCGTACTTCGGCAAGGCGATCAGGCCGAGGACGGTGAGCCGCCGCACCGCGGTGAAGAAGGGTGTCTTGTCGACCTCCTGCAGCCAGGCGATCTGCTCCGCCTCGGGTGCCGCGGAGAATGGCTTGTCGGCGCCGTGGCGCGTGGCATAGGCACTCTCGAAATCGGTCAGCCCTTGCCGGAAGGACGGCAGCTGCGCCGCGAAGAAACTACCGAGAGCATTGTCGATGAAATAGATAACGCGGGCGTCCCTCGCGCCTGGCGTGGTGCCGCCGGGCACGATCAGGTTCGCGATGGCGCCAACCTCGGCCGCTTCGGTGGCGCTCAGCGTGGTGAAAGTGGTGGGCGGCGGTGTCATGTCCTGCATATCATGCATGTCATGGGCGGCATGGCCCGCGTGCCCGGCGGCAGCCGCGATCTGCGGCCAGTTCAGGGCGATCCAGCCCGCGCTGGCCAGGTTGCCAACGGCCGCCAGGAAATGACGTCGGGAAGGGATTGGTTGGTCCATGGTTCGCTCCGAAATCCGGCTGGGAAGCCGCAGGTTTCAGAGCACGCGGTTTTCGGCGGGGGAATACGCCAAACTGCGCATAGACCGGCGGCAAGCTATGCAGATCGCGACCGACGAACTTATGCCGCTCCTCTGCCGGTCCTCACAAAATTCCGGCCGATTTCACCGACCGGATAAGTAACGAGATTAGCAAGGTTTATTACGGCAACGCGGTCGAGATCGATTTCGAAATCCACCGCTTCTGGAAGCGGCGGTATCGGATCTATGACGGTCTATTTTGTTTCGCGAATGACTGGGCCAGCCCATTCAGGCTGAGGGGAGGGGCGACGCTGTCCGCCCGTCATATGGCGGCGGCGATCGGCAAGCGGCATCACAAAGCCGGAGTGCTTGACTGCGAATAGCCGAATTCCGCCTGTTCGCTACAGGCCCCGGGGTTCAGCCGCCTCATTGAAAGGCGGTGACCACATGAATCGAAGCTGCCGGCCGTCGACCGGCAGCCTCTCTGTCAGCGCAGCGCCTTGATATCGGTCGCGCTGAGGGAATCCTTGTATTTATTGCCGAAATGGGTCCGCACATAGTTCACCACATCGGCAACCTGCTGGTCGTTCATCATGCCGCCGATCGGCGGCATGCCATTGAGCCCGTGCACGACCACATAGGCGGGATAGCCGCTGACCGCGAGTTTCTTGTTGCCCGCGAGCGCTGGGTAAGCGCCCGCGCCCACCGCTCCCTTTGCATCGGGCATATGGCAGCCCGCACATACGCGCCTGTAGATTTTTTCGCCGGTCGGCTCACCGAACTGACTCCGTCCGGCAAAGGCCCCGTCCGGATCGACGGCGGGTACCGGAGGCAATTGGGCGACGGCGGGCGCCGCGGGCGTCTGGCCGACGGCGGCGGTCACCGCACCGAGCACGACGGCGACCGTCGCCCCGAACGAGAAAATATGGTTCTTCATCGCTTTAGCTCGCCTGAACGCGTTGATGGAGCCGTGTGATCGCGTCGATCGCCGAGGTGATGCCGCCCTCCTGCCAGCCGCCGTAATAAGAGGCATGTTCGCCGGCGAGCATGATCCGCCCGTCCATCGTGCACAGGTTCGTGTAGTGCTGCGCCCGTGTTTCCTCGGTCCATGTGCCGAAACAACCGAGCACCCAGGGTACGCGGTGCCAGCCGACGGCGACGCCGTTCATGAACTCTTCCTTATATTGCGGGTGGATCTGCGAGCCCCATTCGAGCGCCCGCGCCACACGTTCTTCCGGCCGCAGCGCGGTCAATTCGAAGCCCGCTGCGCCACCGGTATAGGCGCCGAGAAGCACGCCCGGCCCCTTGTCGCCATACCGGCTGCTGGGATAGCTGATCGAACCGATCGGCAGGTCGGTGGCGGTGATGCCGCCATAGATCTGCTCGTCCTGTTCCCAGAAGCGCCGCTTGAACTCCAGCCCGACCTTGACGCTGGTCGAATAGGGCACCGCACGGATCGCGGCGGCCAGCTCAGGGCCGACATTCATGTCGATCTGTGCGAGCACCGGCAGCGGGATGGTGCAGATGCAATAGTCAGCGCCGGCCGTCAGTTTGGCACCGGTCTTTGTGTCGAGATAGTCGACCGTGACGCCTTTTTCGCCCTGCTTGATCGCGGTCACCTTGCTGTTGAACCGCACGAGATGGCCGATTGCCCGCTCAAAGCCCCTGCCGACCTGAATCATGCCACCGACCGGCTGGAAGATGGTGAATTCATGATCCCATTGAAGATTGCCGCCAATGGCGCGCCACATTCCCGACTGGAGCACCGTTTCCACCGACATCGGATCGGAGGGGATCGGTACTGCACTCAGGCCGCCGCCCGGCTCCTTGTCCCAGCCGCGCCGGTTGCTTGAATCGCGTCCCTTCACATAGCGGAAGTTCTTGTCAAGCGCGCCCCAGCTTCTGAGCGACTCAAGCAGGATCTCGCCGTCTTCCTTGGCAAGCGTGTCAGTCAGGGCGCCCTTGTTCACCGCCTTGGCGAGCAACTCGCCGACATGGCCGTAATAATCGGCCTGGATATGGCGATAGCGCTGGGGCTTGCCGCCGAACTTCTTGGTGTCATGGACATAGGCGTTGTAGTTCACCTGCATGAAGGGCTCGAGCCCCACGCCCAGTTCATGACAGTAATGGATGAGGCCGTGATGGTGCCACGGGATGCGCCACGGGCCGGGATTAATATAGTTGCCGGGCGCGAACTGGCAGTGCTGCGTCGCGCCACCGAGCTCGGTAAAAGTGTCTCCGCCCTGCAGCGTCCAGGAGCGGCCGCCGACATGGTCGTTATATTCTAGCACCTGCACCTTGTAGCCGGCGCGGCTGAGCTCCAGCGCAGCAGTCGCGCCGGCGACGCCCGCACCGAGAACCAGGACGGACTTGCCCTTGGGATCGCCGTCGAGCTTGATCGGCCCCTTGAAGGTTGAGGCCTGCGCCTGGTTGAAGCTGTTCATCGCCATGTACATGGCCGAGGCCCCGGCGGTCTTGCCGATCAGGGCGAGAAGCTCACGTTTGTTCATCGGCGGAACGATATTGCCCGTCATAACCCGTTTCTCATGCGCGGCGTCCCCATCTCGACCACTTTCCCGACCGGCGTGCGCTTCCCGCATTGCGATGGATCGCGCCCAGGCGAGGAAATCGCCTTCAATCTTTGCACCGCCATTGGTGGTCGATCCGGGCGGAGCGTCGATACGCCATTTGGCGTACCCGGCCCTTTCGGCGCCCTATCGGTACGCGTCTGGCCAGCGCCGACACCCGATACCGCGTCACGGAATGAGCTTAAATTGTGCGTAATTTTATTACGCTGCTGAATAAGGCGTCGTTGCTTGAAGTGCATCGAGTCGAGATGGAGTTTCAGAATCTTACGCGAGTAAATCCCAGAGAAAAGCAGCTGTCTTTTATGTCGAAAGCCCGATCCGACAGAGCGGGAGTACTGTCAGCATCTGGCGTAAACGACTGTGAAATAATATGACTTTCCGACGCGCGGATCGATCGGCTGAAGCGCTCCGATTATAATCGGAGAGGATTCCGGCCCGCCCGGAAGGCCCAAATTCACGCGTCTTGCGTTTCGCTTCGCTGCAGTGCACAATAAACCAGTAACGGATGACCATGAGTCGGCGTTGCCGGGGGTCGAAACAAGACGATGACGCATCGCGACGGTGATGGGTCCGGCGCTTCACGCGGCGGTCCTTTGTATTTTTGTGGCCTGTGCGCGCGCTCAGATAAATTGGGCGTGCGGTGAGCATATACACGCACCCGGTTCAACCCCTGCGGCAGGTACATTCCGGCGCGGGTTTTCGCAGGTTGAGACTGGCGACCAAAGGATGGAGGCGGTTCGCCCCATCGGCGATAATATGCGCTCTCTCTTTGGGTGCCACCGCACTGGTGATTGGTGCCGAAAACTCTTCGGACAGCGACACGCCGTTGCATCTCGCCGCCGCCGTCGCTCTGTTGGCCATCGCGGTGGTTTCGGTCGTGACGCATCGGGTTCGTGGGCGCGGCGAGCACAAAGAAGGGGCCGCCGGGCGAGCGCTCGACGACCGCGGCCCGTTCGTACAAATGCTGCGCGAGAAGGAGTCTGCCGAGGCCGCCAATGCCGCAAAAAGCCGCCATTTGGTAAGCGTCAGCCACGAGATATTGTCCCCGCTCAATGCGATATACGGGTACGCCCAGCTGGTGGAACGCGGGGATGGGGTAAGTCCCAAAGAAGCCGCCCGGGTCATCCGGAGAAGCGCCGAGCATCTGACCAGCCTGGTCGAAGGGCTGCTCGATATCTCGCTGGTCGAAAATGGCGTCTTGAGCGTCAAAAGCGAAACCGTCCGTCTGGTCTCGTTTCTCGATCAGATTGCCAGCATGTTTCGCCCAGGAGCGGCAGCCAAGGGGTTGAAATTCAACTATGAATTGCCAGATCGGTTGCCCGAGTTCGTCCGCATGGACCAGAAACGGCTGCGGCAGGTGCTCATCAACCTGCTGTCCAACGCCATCAAATTCACCACCACCGGCTCGGTAACGCTACGATTTTCCTATTCAGGGCAGATCGCCGTATTCGAAATCAGCGACACCGGGCCGGGAATCGCACTGGAAGATCGTGACTCCGTCTTCGGCGCCTTTGAGCGCGGCAGCGACGCCAGGGCGCGTACTCAGCCGGGCTTTGGCCTGGGTCTGTCGATCACCAGAGCGCTTGTCCAGATCCTCGGCGGCAATCTGGAAATGGAGAGCGAGATCGGTCGCGGAAGCAGCTTTCGCGTAACCATGATGTTGAGCCATGTTGCCGGTCAAATGCTGGAAGCGGCACCGCGCCGTCGCGTGACGGGCTATGAAGGCAAGCGGCGCTCGATCCTTGTGGTTGATGACGATATCCAGCAACTCGCCCTCATGCGCCACCTGATCGAATCCCTCGGGTTCGAAATCGCGGTCGCCACAAGCGGTGAAACCGCGATCGACCTGTGCACGAAAACGCCAGTCGATCTTGCGATCCTGGACATTTCGATGCCGGGTCTTTCGGGTTGGGAAACCGCGAGACACCTGAGATCGCAATGGGGGCCTTCGCTCCGCATCGTCATGCTATCAGCCAACGCGCAGGAAAGTCGCCAGAAGGATTTCGAAACACAGGCGCACGACCTGTTCATCGCGAAACCGTTCGAGATCGACACGGTGATCGACGCGATCGGTGACCAGCTGGGTCTGCACTGGATCTGGGATGAACCGGGCGAAAGTGCGACGCAAGGCGACACCGCGCGGAGCAACCCTGTCATTCTGCCGGATGCGGCGCTGGTTCATATCGAGCGCCTGCGGGAACTTCTCCGTATCGGTCACATTCGGGGTATCGAGGCCGAAATCGAAGAATTCGCCAAGGTCATGCCGGATGCCGAGGCAGTCATCGCCCGCCTCTATGACTGCCTCGACCATTTCGATCTCCTGGCGCTTGCCAAGATACTGGAAAACATCGGTGATGGACGGCTCGTCTAGCCTCAGGGACACCGTATTGATCGTCGATGACGAGTGCGATTCACTGCGCCTGATGAGTAACGCGCTGGAGCAGGCCGGCATTACGGTTCTCGTAGCCACCTCGGGGGCCGCGGCGTTGAAACTGCTGGCCCATATCAGGCCCGATCTCATCCTCATGGATGCAGTCATGCCGGGGATGGACGGTTTCGAGACGACGGTCTCGATCAAGAAGAATCCGGACCTTGCGCATATTCCAATCATCTTCATGACCGGGCTGACCGAGAGCGAACATGTCGTCGAGGCATTTGAGGTTGGCGGTGTGGACTATGTCCGCAAACCGGCCAATATCCAGGAGCTGCTCGCACGCGTCCGGGTGCATATGGCACATGGGCGCGCCCAACATGCCAGCGTCACCAGCCTGGACGCGACGGGTCGCCTGATGCTGGCGACCGACACGCGCGGCCGGTTCCTGTGGTGTACGCCACTCGCCGAGCGCGCGATCGCGCGAATAGCGCCCGGCTGGAGCCGGGAGGACCCGGTTCTGCCACTTCAGGTCAGAACAGCTGTCCAGCGACTATTGGCAAGGTGCGCCACGGAAGGCTCGGTGCGGATCGAACAACCCCTCGGAACCATCGAGCTTGTCCTCGTCGCCCAGTACCGCGAGAACGAGTTGCTGATCCGCCTCAACGAGCTCAATCCCGGTGAACATGCGGCTCGGTTGAAGCTGCGGCTGCAGATTACGGAGCGGGAGGCCGAGGTGCTGCTTTGGCTGAGCTACGGAAAATCCAGCATCGATATCAGCGACGTTCTCAGCATCAGCCCGCGTACCGTGCAAAAGCATCTCGAGCGCATCTTCGAAAAGCTCGGGGTTGAAACGCGGGCCGCAGCCGCGGCCATCGCGATCCGCGCGATTGACCGGTGACAATGACGCTGCCCGCTCTCATTCCGCGATTTTCCGAGCGCTATTCCCCGGGCTTTTTGTCCTTCCCGGGCTTTTTGGCCGCGATCCCCTCGATCTCGATCAGAAAATAGGGTCCGACAAGAGCACCGACCTGAAAGGCCGAGCGCGAGACCGTCTCGGGGTTCTCGGGCGTCTTGAAGTAGGTCTTGAAGCCTTCGTTGACGCCCGCGAAATCCAGCTTGCCCAGTCGCGGGTCAGGGGCGATGAACAGAGTGAGTTTGACAAGGTCCGACATGGCATAGCCCTGTCTCGCAAGAATGGCCTTGATCTTCCCGAGGACGCTGATCGTCTGGGTTTTCGTGTCACCCATTTCATCGAGGCTCTTGACCTCGCTCATGGGTTTGGCGGGATCGAGCGGGGCGGCAAGCTGCCCGGATACGAAAAGGAGGTCGGTTCCAGCGCTCACTTTCGCCGCTTCAAGGATGAGGGCGGACGGATTGCTCGTGATCCGCGTGACCTGCGCATTGGCTGTAGCGGGTATCAGGGCTGTCAGCAGGGCTATCATCAGGGCGGGGGCGGGCAGAATCTTCGTGAGCATTGAGCGGGTCCTTCCAGTGTTTAGCGGGTGCGCTAGCCAGCGTTGACGGCCTTTGGCGCGAACATCAGTGCGGCCGCGTCGATCGCCTCATGCGCCGCCGCATAATCAGGCGATTCATTGGGATCGTTGAAGCCATAGGATTCGTCCGAGCCCCCTGGCTGCACCACGATGCCGTCGCGCCGCGCGAGGACCGAGAGATGATTATATTGAACGCCGTAGTTCACGCCTGGCTGTGGCAGCAGCCACGCGATCTGGCCGCGCACCGGAATGACGCTCTCATCCTTGAGCAGGTCGCGTGCGCCAAAGCCGGTGCAGTTGATGATCGTCTTTTCCCTGATTTTGGAAAAATCCTCTGGACCGTGCAGATCGAGCGGCACGAAACGGCCGCCGGCTAGCTGAAAATCGCTTTCGAGCTGATGGAAATAGTCCGCGACATTGTACATCAACGTCGTCGTCTGGCGGACAAACGGCGCGCGAAATGGATGCATGCCCGCAGGCACCGCCTGTTGGAGCGGCGTGAGGTTCTTCACCAGCTCCTCATAGTCGACGAAATAGTCAGTGCCGCCATTCGGCATGGCTATGGGGGTATGGGGCCGCTTCTCGAAGGGCGTGTCCGACAGCGAATAGCGGTCGACCCATTCCACCGGATTGCCCGGTAACCCCAGGAAGCTCTGGTAAATGGCGAAGGAACGCCGTGCCATCCGTTCCCATTTTTCGCGAAATGCCGCGTTGGTGGCTCCCTCCATCGCGACCCGGCTATGCGGCGACCAGCTCCCTGTCGCGCGTGCCGAACGGATATCGGGGTAGCGCGCCTTGGTGTAGACGGTGACCTTCGCGCCCATGCGCTGCGCCGTGATTGCCGTCGTCATGCCGATCGCGCCGGCGCCGATGACGGCGATTTCCCTGGCGCCGGTCGCCAGCGCAAGCGGCACGGCCTCTGCCGCCGATCCCCATGACAGTGAGATTCCGCTGCCGCCATGGCCGTAATGGTGAACCACGTGCTTGGCGCCGAACTGTTCCATTTCGATGCGCGGGCCGGCGGCGCGAAACGGCCGGAGGCAGACGGTTACCCGAAAAACCCGATCAGGCCGGGCGATGATCGGCGTCAGCGCTGCGGGCGGCGCGAAGGCACTGCCCTGCGCCAGCAGCCTGCCCGGCCTCAACGCCGCAAGGCCGGCCGCGCCCGCAAGCCCGTCACGCAGGATCTTTCGACGATCGATCATTTCGTCCTCCCGCCAGTGTTCCACCGGCGGCGCATCCTAGGCACGTCGTCCCGGAATCCCGTACGCAAATCGGCGTATATACAGAGGGCGAGTTATGCGGTGGACTGGCCCTCAGCATTAAGGTGGAGTCAATGGATAGATTATCCGACAACCGTTACAGTATACAAAAGAATATATAAAATAATAATAGGGTCAAGTCCAAAGACTTTTTTCAATCAGACTATGGCCTCACAGTAAGGAGGGCGAGCCGAAATCAATCTGGGGGAAGCTAATGTTACGTATCGCCAAGATTACCTGTGCCGCTTTGCTCGCTTCCACCGCGCTATCCACGGCGTACGCGCAGGATCAAACGACGGTGCCGCCAGCCGATCCGGCCCCCGAGGCATCGCAAAGTGGCGACATCATCGTCACTGGCACGCGCGCCGTCGGCACCAAGGCGGCGGATAGTGCGGCGCCAATCCAGGTTCTCGACGACACGGCGCTGGTCCATGTCGGCCAGCCTAACCTCAACCAGGCGCTGACCCAGCTGGTGCCCTCCTTCACCGCGCAGACCCAGGGTACCGACATGGCGAGCTTCTCGCTCAGCGCCCGTCTGCGCGGCGTCAGCCCCAATCACACGCTGGTGCTGGTCAACGGTAAGCGCCGGCATGGCAATTCCATTCTCCAGGTCATCAATGGCGCCTTTGGTGGTTCGGCGGCGCCGAGCATCGATCTCGTCCCGCCCGACGCGGTCGGCCATATCGAGATCCTGCAGGACGGAGCCGCGGCGCAATATGGCTCGGACGCGATTGCCGGGGTCATCAACATCATCCTCAAGAGCAACACGTCGGGCGTGTCGGCCAAGGGCACGATTGGTGAATATGCCGATGGCGAGGGGCGCACCTACAGCGTGAGCAGCAATTTCGGCCTGCCGGTCGGCGAGAGCGGCTTCCTCAGCGTGACGTTGTTCCAGCGCAGCAATACCTACACCACTATAGGTGAGGGCCAGTTCACCGCGGTCAATTTGAACGGCTCGACCAACACCTCGGTGTCGGCCGCCTTCAAGCCGGTCTACGACGCGCTCAACGCGCGTAATGGCACCGCGAACATCAATGGCGGCCAGCCCAAGTCGAAGCTCTATGTTGGCTCATACAATTTCGGTTATGATTTCGGCGGGTTCGAGTTTTACTCCTTCGGCGACGTTTCCTACCGTCACGGCGACGCTCTGCAGGGTTATCGCCCGCCGAACCGCATCTGCGCCTCTTTCAAAGACCCGATAACCAACACTTCAGTGCCGTCTGCGCCTGATTATTGCCTGGCGTCCACTGTCGCGAACGGCATGGTGCCGCATATCGAGGTCAAGCAGGACGAATTCTCGTTCACCAATGGTGTGAAAGGTGAATCCGGCGGTTGGAATTGGGATTTGTCGGCGACCTATGCCGAAGACAAGTCGAAGGTCTATACGACGCACTCGGCAAACGCCTCGCTTTTTTCGGATACCTTCAAGGCCGCCTACAGCGCGGCTCGCCTGGCGGGCGCCACCGTGCCCGCAGCGGTTATAGCGGGCCAAGCCGGGGCTTTCACACCGACCGATTTCTATGATGGCTCGTTCAAGTTCACCCAGTTCGTCGGCACGCTTGATGTCCGCAAGGAAGTTGGTGTCGGTTTCTCGCAGCCGCTGACCGTTGCGTTCGGCAGTGAATATCGCAAGGAAACCTATGCGATTACAGCGGGGGATGCAGGCTCTCGCTATTTCGAAGGCGGCCAGTCCTTCCCCGGCTACACGCCAGGTGACGCCGGCACCCTGAAGCGCGAGGCCGAGTCCGGTTACGTCGATATCATCGCCAAGCCAGTGGACGCATGGCAGGTCGACCTTGCCGGCCGGTTCGAACACTATAGCGACTTCGGCAATACGGTTATCGGCAAGATCACGACGCGTTATGATTTCAGTCCGGCCTTCGCGCTTCGTACGACCGCAAGCACCGGCTTCCGCGCCCCGGCCCTGGCGGAATCGGGCTATTCGGCGACCAATGTCGGCCCGACCAGCGCAACACTCCAACTCGCGCCGAGTTCGCCCGGCGCGGCGGCCGCCGGCTTCGGCGCGCTCAAGCCCGAGAAATCAACCAACTTCTCGGCCGGTATTGTGTTGCGTCCGGCGCGCAGGCTGGTCGTGACACTCGACGGCTACTACATCAAGATCAAGGACCGCATCGTTTCCTCGGGCACCATCACCGGGCAGGATGCGGTTCCGCCTCCAGGGGACGCGATCCAGCGGACCAACATCATCAACGGCATCACCGCCTATCAGCTCGTCCAGAACGCGATCGCCGCGAGCGGAAAGAATCTCGATCCCACGGTGGTGAAATCGGGCACGCTCGCCCTTCAGACGTTCACCAACGGCATCGATACGCGCACGGTGGGCGTCGAACTGTCGGCGCGCTATCCGGTCGACCTGAGCTTCGGTAAGCTCGATCTGACGCTCGGCGCCAATTACAACGACACCAAGGTGACCAAGAGCCGTCTCGGCGCGCTGTTCAATCTGCAGTCCAAGGCGATCATCGAACAGGCGAGTCCCAAGTTCAAAAGCGTATTTGGCGCGCTGTTCACCAGCGGCGGCTTCACCGCAAACGCGCGTGCCACCTATTACAGCAAGACTGTTGCTCTGGTTACGCCCAACGCCTTTTCGACCACCGTTCGGCCGATCAAGGGCGATGGCACGCCCGGCTATTATGAGGGCGTCGTGAAGCCTGCTGTGATCGTCGATTTCGAGGTGAGCTATGATCTTACAAAGTTCATGAATGTCGCGATCGGTGCGAACAATCTGTTCAACAAGATTCCGGAAGTCCCGCCCCTGGTCGCCGACTATAATGCGGCCTCGCCCGCGGCGGGATGGCTGGCCGGTCGCTCGCCCTATATCAACGGCGGCTCGATCAACGCGCCGTACGGTCACGGGCCATATGGCACCAATGGCGGCTTCTACTACGCCCGCGTCAGCCTCAACTTCTAGGCTGTGGGGCGGCGAACATGGTTCGCCGCCCTTTCACAAAATCAATTCGCCCTTGAAGGAGACGGATCAATGAAACTCAAGCTCATGCTTGGCGCCGCCATGGCGCTGGTCGCGGCCGGTGCCCAGGCGAAGGACAAGGCGCCCAAGCCGCAGATCGAACGCAGCGTCGCCGGTCCCACTGCCGTTATTTCCAGCGTCGTCTCGATCCCGCCTGGCAGCCGCATCATCTATTTGTCGGGCTCGACGGGCTCGCCGCTCGATCCGACCAAGCCCGAAGAGGTGGGTGACACCAAGGCGCAGACGCTGAGCATCCTCACCAAGATGAAGGCGACGCTCGAAAAAATGGGTCTGGGCATGGGCGACATCGTCAAGATGAACGTCTTCCTTGTGTCCCCGACACCGGGCGGGCACATGGACTCGCCGGCCATGAACGAGGTGTTCAAGACCTTCTTCGGCACGCCCGAACAGCCCAATCGCCCGACTCGCACCACCGTTCAGGTCGCTGCGCTTGGCCGGCCGACCACTCTGGTCGAGATCGAGGCGGTTGTCGCCAAGGCGCCCTGAGCGGCGCGACCGGCACGCGCGCGAGGATAATGGTGCCGCTGCGTGCCGGTCTTGCCGGCTTGACGACAATGCAAACGACGAATGGCAGGAGCCCGATGAAACTATTGCGGTGTATGAGTGTGCTGGTCGCTATTTCTCTTGCGACGGCTAGTCCGGCCGTGGCGAAGGGCGATGCGGCAAAGGGCAAACTGATCTTCGCCCAGTGCGCGGTCTGTCACAAGATCGACAAGGCGGGCGGCAACGGCATCGGCCCCAATCTCTACGGGGTCGTGGGGCGCCCATCGGGCAGCGTGCCCGGCTTCAGCTATTCACCAGCGCTGACCAAGCTCAAAATAACCTGGACCGTGGAAAAGATCGACGGTTTCCTGACCCATCCGGCTGGCGCGGTGCCGGGCACTCGCATGCCCTTCGCGGGCATCAAGGATCCCGCCAGTCGCCAGGATGTGATCGCCTATCTCATCGCGGCGTCGCGCTAGAAAAACAGGATCTGATTTTCAATGGCGGCGTCCATCATTCTGCTGACCCGGGGTGCCGGTCGTCGCCATGCCTCTCGTCCACCGCCTTCGCGCGACGATGCAAGCATCTGGCGGGCCGCTTTTCGGGGCGATCATGCGCTGCGGCCATCCCCGAAGGCGCCTGACCCGGAGACGACTACGCCGGGGCGCGGTCTGCACCCCGGCGTTGGCATCGCTTCGATCACCACCGCGCCGTGCGCGATGGCAAGCGCGGGTCAGTTGCTGGCAAGACTCGTGGACGAGCCCTGCCGCGCCAGCCTGTACAAGATTGCCGTTGTATTGGCACCCATTTCGCGGCGGCACTGCCAGTCCGGCGACAGATCGGCATTGAGCCGATTGCCGGGATTGCAAGCGGTCTCGATCGCTTTGGTAACGCGCGCGCGCAGCCGCTCAATGTTCTGAGGATTGCTGAGGTCGAGACCGGCGGTGGACACGCGAAGCTCGATACGTTCGCGGGCATGCTGTGCCGGCGCCAGCACGCTGATTTCAACATTGCCTGTATTCTGGGCCGTTGCGGCCATCGCGGCTGAGGGCGCGACAAGCAAGCACGCCACCGCAAGTGCGGCGTTCAGGGTTTTCATGACATTCTCTCCTGTATTTCTACGGACATTATTTTTTCATTTTGCTGCTGTCAGGCCGAGCCGGGATTGTCCTCCGGTCACGCTCCTGCAAAGCGCCGTTCTCAACGCTCGGTCGGCGTTTTAATTCAGTACAAGGCGGGCAACAAGTGTGACTCTACCGTGTGCGGATACGGCGACGTCGCCTGCGGATTGTGCCGAACATCATCGATGAGCCAGAAAAGAGCCATCTGAGGAGGGCTCTCCACCAGAAGGTCGGCTAACTTACTGAAAATAAGTGGAGCGGGTGAAGGGAATCGAACCCTCGTCGTAAGCTTGGGAAGCTTCTGCTCTGCCATTGAGCTACACCCGCGTGCAGCTCGGCGAGTGGCATATACTGCCCTGCCCGGTCAACGATTCAATGCGTCTCGTTTCGGATGTCTCTTTATATGATATATAAGCTTTCTATTGGTTGCGCGCCGCGCTAGCCTGTGCGGCGATCAGGGATTGGTGTCGCTACTGCGGCGCGAGAGAAGAGAGCGGATGAAGCATTTCCCGTACGGAGTTTCAGGCCGGTACGGTCGTGCGGCTGATCAGCCCCATCACGCCCTCGATGATGTGAAGCATCGCTTCGTGCGCTGCGGCCGCGTCGCGCCGCTCGATCGCGACCTTGACCGCTTCATGCGCGCCCAGATCAGCGGTGCGTCCCCCGATCCGGTTGGTGAAGCGGATCGAGGTGCGCAGCGCCGTCGCGACAACATCGCTGAACTGCATGAAGAACGGGTTGGCCGAGGCGTGCAGGATCGCCAGATGAAAGGCGATATCCGCTTCGAGCGTGTCATCGTCCCCTGCATCGGCAGCGACCATGCGCGCAAAGCCGGCGGCGATGGCGTCGAGGCCCGCCTGGTCAGCGGCACGCGCCGCCAGCTCAGCCGCGGCCGGCTCGATCGCCGTCCGCAATTCGCTGAACTGGCGCAGCAGATCGAGCGAAAATTTCCGTTCGAGCAGCCAACGCAGGATATCGGCGTCGAACAGGTTCCACGAACTGCGAGGCTGGACGATCGTACCCTGGCGCGGCCGCGCGCTCAGCAGGCCTTTCGCGGTCAGCATCTTCACCGCCTCTCGCGTCACCGAGCGGCTGACGCCGTGCTGGATCGAGAGTTCGGCCTCGGTCGGGAAGGGGCGATCGTCATAGCCGCCAGTCACGATCACCTTGCCAAGATGGTCGAGCATGCCATGAGTGAGGTTCCGACCGAGCGAGGTTCGTACATCGGAAGGTGGGGCTGGGATCATGCTCGGTTCCGCTCGCGATGGCTGACAAATAATATCAATGTCATAAATGGGGGCTGCTGCCCAACGCAAGGGCGGATGGTCGCAAGGAAGAGAATCGGTGCAGCTGTCAACCATCCAGGTCATCGCCGTCACGGCCTGTTCGTCGTGATTTGGGGGTTGGCGCAATATGTTTCGCGCAGGGCAGGAGCACGACTACCCTCGGCCGACTATTTTCTCGCCTCGCCTGATCTGGTGGTGAGGCATGGGTGAAGCGGCGTTTCTCGCGGTCGATTGGGGAACTACCAACCGGCGCGTTTATGCGATCGATGCCGACGGCACGGTCGTTGCGACCGAGCGCGACGATCGCGGGGTGCTGGCCATCGCGCCGGGCGAGTTCGCCGTCGAGCTTGCCGGCATTCGTGCGCGCTTCGGCGACAAGCCGGTGCTGTGCGCCGGAATGGTCGGCTCGGTGCGCGGCTGGGTGGCGGTGCCTTATCTCCGGTGCCCGGCCGATCTGGGCGCGCTTGCCCGCGCGCTGCATTGGGTCGAGCCGGGAGTCGCGATCGTGCCTGGCCTGTCTATCGTGGAGGGCGGGGCCGCCGACGTGAATAGGGGCGACGTGAATAGGGGCGCCGTGCAGAGAGGCGATGTGATGCGCGGCGAGGAAGTGCAGTTGCTCGGCAGCGTGCCGGCCGGACTGGCACCGCCCGACGCGTTGCTCTGTCAGCCTGGCACGCACTGCAAATGGGCCTGGATCGCGAATGGTCGAGTCGCCCGCTTCCGCACCACGATGACTGGCGAGATGTTCGCGCTGCTCCGCGGCCACAGCCTGCTCGCCGATTTCCTGAAGGGCGAAGTCGCTGATGGTGTCGCGTTCCGTGAGGGCATCGCTGCCGCTGGCGACGCGGCGCTGCTAACGAGGCTGTTCGGGGTCCGCGCTGACGCCCTCCTCGGGCTGCGTGGCCATGATGAGGCCGCGGCCTATGTCAGTGGGCTTCTGATCGGCACCGATGTCCGCGAACAGGCGCTTGCGCCGGGGCAGGCAGTGCATGTCCTCGCCGATCCCGCGCTCGGCGGCCTTTACGCTGCCGCGATCGAACTCGCGGGTGGGCGGGCCGTACCGGTCGACAGCCAGGCGGCCTTTGTCGCTGGAATCACCGCTATCTGGAGAGTCGCCGATGCACCCAAACCCTGAAGTCCCACATCCCGACTTCGGCGCAGCGATGGCACGGTGCCCGCTAGTCGCGATTCTGCGCGGTGTGCGGCCCGATGAGATCGAAGGGGTGGCCGACGCGCTGGTCGAGGCAGGCTTCTCGATGATCGAGATTCCGCTCAATTCACCAGCTCCGCTGGCGAGCATCGCGCGGATTGCGCATCGCTATGGCGACGAGGTGCTGATTGGCGCCGGAACCGTGTTGTCGGTGGATCAGGTCGAAGCGGTCCGTGGTGCCGGGGGGCGGCTGATTGTCTCGCCCAATACGAACCTCGACGTGATCGCCGCCAGCGCCGCCGCCGGGTTGGTGTCGCTGCCCGGCTATTTCACGCCGAGCGAGGCGTTCGCCGCGATTGCGGCGGGGGCGAGCGGGCTGAAGCTCTTCCCTGCCGAGGCGGCGAGCCCCGCCGTCCTGCGGGCGCAGCGTGCCGTGCTGCCCCCTGATATGGCGGTGCTGATCGTTGGCGGGATTACGCCGGAGACCATGGCGCCGTGGCTCGGCAGTGGCGCCCGGGGTTTCGGGCTCGGCTCTGCGCTCTACAAACCGGGCGACGCACCCGGCGTGGTTGGGGAACGGGCGCGTCATTTCATCGACGCGCTGAAGAGGCTGGCGTGAACAAGCGAACCTCTACCCCTCGGCAGGGGGCGCCGAGGATCGTCGACGTGGCGAGTCTGGCTGGGGTCTCGGCGATGACGGTTTCGCGCGTGCTGAATGGCCAGGGGAAAGTTCATGAGAGCACCTGCCAGCGTGTCGAAGCGGCAATTGCCGCACTCAACTACATCCCGAGTTCGGCAGCGCGGGGGCTTGCCGGCATCAACTCCATTCGCATCGCGCTGCTGTGTAATAACCCGAGCGGTTACCTCAGCGAGCTCTTGCTAGGCAGCCTTGACCAGGCTGGCCGGATCGACGCCCAACTGGTCGTGGAGAGATGCCGGATCGGCGATCATGAGGCAGACATCGCCCGGCATCTGGTCGAAAGCGGTGTGGACGGTGTGATCCTGCCACCGCCGCTCTGCGATTCGCAGGCCGTGCTCGACGTGCTGCTGGCGGCCGGCATGCCGGTCGTGGTCGTCGCGTCCGCCGCGCCCGCCGACAATGTCCTCGCGGTGATGATCGACGATTTCCGGGCGTCGTTCGACATGACGTGCCACCTCCTCGCGCTCGGTCATGAGCGCATCGGTTTTATCGGCGGCGATCCGAATCAGACGGTGAGCGAGCGCCGCCTCGCCGGCTATTGCGCCGCGCTCGAGAGCGAGCGCATTGCGTTCGATGATCGGCTGATCGCGAAAGGGTTGTTCACCTATCGCTCCGGCCTTGATGCGACTGAAATCCTGCTTGATATGTCGGGTTCGCCATCAGCGATCTTCGCCTGCAATGATGACATGGCCGCCGCGGCGGTCGCGGTCGCGCATCGCCGCGGGCTTGATGTGCCGGCCGATCTCACTGTCTGCGGTTTTGACGACACGCCGATCGCGACCACGATCTGGCCCGCGCTGACGACGATCGCTCAGCCGACCGCGGCGATGGCGCGCGCGGCTGTGGAACTGCTCGGCGCGACTATCCGCAAGATGCCGGTGGGAGAGGGCGGCCGCCACCGCATGATGGACTTCGCCCTGGTGCGGCGGCAGTCCGACTCCGCGCCGCGCCGGCGCCCGATCATGCGGTCGGCAACGGGATGATGCGAAGACTCTGATGGCCCGGGACGATGCGCCGCATCAAAGGGTGTTCAGTTGATCCAGCCACCGTCGATGACATGGATTGCGCCGGTGGTGAAGCTCGCCTCGTCGCTCGCGAGATAGAGGGCGAGCGCGGCGATCTCCTCGGCCTGACCCAGTCGGCCCATTGGCTGGCGGTCGATGAAGGTCTTGCGTGCGGCCTCGTAATCACCCGTGTCGTGCAGGCGCTGCTGGAGCGACGGGGTGTCGATGGTCCCGGGGCAGATCGCGTTGCAACGGATACCCCGCCCGACAAAATCCGCGGCGACCGCCTTGGTCAATCCGATCACGCCCGCCTTGGTCGCGCCATAGGCGAAGCGATTGGGGATGCCCTTTACGGAGCTGGCGATCGAGGACATGTTGACGATCGACCCGCCGCCTTTATCGAGCATGCCCGGCAGGAAGGCGCGGATCGTGCGATACATCGCGGTCATGTTGAGGTCGCAGGAAAAGGCCCAGTCGCGCTCGTCGCAGTCCAGGATCGTGCCGTTATGGACAACGCCCGCGACGTTGAAGAGGATGTCGATCGGGTCGATCGCGTTACGCAAGGCGAGGACCGCCGCGATATCCGTCACATCGAGCACACGGCGATCGCACGCGTCGAGCCCGGCGAGCGTCGCCGGATCACGATCGGTGGCGATGACATGGGCACCTTCGGCGGCGAACATCATGGCGGCGGCGCGGCCGATACCCTGGCCGGCGGCAGTCAGCAAAGCGGTCTTGCCGGCGAGCCTTCCCGTCATCGTGAAGCGCTCCGCTGCGTGTCAGGCCAGCTGGGGTCAGGATGCAATGATGGTCTCCTCTTCATCGAGTGCGGCCCAAAGGGCGTCGGGAATAGGCGTCGCGAGCCGGGCGATCGATGCGGCGATCTGCTCGGTGCCCGCCATGCCGGGGATTACGGTCGCGACCTGTTTCTGGCGCAGCGGGAACTGCAGCGCGGCGGCCGGCAGCGATACGCCGAACCCGGCGCA
>Ga0068858_100000122_pt1 | contig 80502 bp, 73 predicted proteins | sample KBSSwiS12_FD_66589 | JGI IMG/M metagenome (GOLD analysis project Ga0068858, IMG submission 66589) | Switchgrass rhizosphere microbial communities from Kellogg Biological Station, Michigan, USA - KBS Switchgrass S1-2 | ecosystem: Host-associated > Plants > Roots > Rhizosphere > Soil ...
CTCAGCACCGGCGGTCCATAACAGGCCGGTCGCGCGCGGATTGATGCCGCCGGTGGCGATCCCGATTCCCGAGACGATCGCGGCACCGCCCTCCGCTGACTGGATCACCGCCTTGGGCGCGCCCACGCCCTGATAGCCGGGGCTATGATCGGGCAGGACGATCTGGGTGAGGCTCGGGTGCAGGCCGATCAATACCGTATCGGGCTTGAGGCGGAGCGTATCGCTGACGACATAGCGGCCCGACGGGAAATAGACGACGCGGTGCTGGTCGATCGCCGCCTGGATAGCGGCGGTATCGTCGCTCACATTGTCGCCCCTGGCGCCAAGCGTTCTGACATTGGCCCATATATCGGTCGCCGGCATCGCCGGGAGCGCGGGCGGGACAAGCGGCGCTGGTGCTGCGAGGGACGCGGCGTTCATCACGGTCGCGGTCTTGCCCGTCGCGCCCGGCGCGGCCAGGGCCAGACCGTGATTGAACGCGGCGACGCGGTAATTGCGGCCGGGCCCCGCAACGGTCTTGCCGCTCTCGCGGAAGCGCGCGAACACCGGGGTGTCGCTGGCGACGGCATTCTCGAAGCCGATCTGGGTATAGGCGCTGGCTTCGTTGGAAATCAGGATGCCCGCGCGGGCGACATGTTCGAAGCGGACATTCTTGCCCCATAGCCAGTCGCCATAGCCCGGATCGATATCGATCCCGACCGGCACATTGCGCATCGCGACATTGACCAGTGTGAGGCCGGCCTGATGCTCGCGGATCGCCGCATCGCGCTGCCCGTCAAAGCTCGAATCGAGCAGGGTGAACTGCCACATCGGCGAGGTATTCTCGGTCAGGATGCCATAGCGTCCGGCATGGAAGTGCAGATCGCTGGCGATATTCGCGACCTGGTAAATGCCCGCCAGGCCCGACCCGAGATTGAAGTCGATATGGCTGAGATAGGCGTGCTGGGCGGCGTGAAAGCGGATCGCGGTCGCCGCCGGATTGCCCTTGCCGATGGCGAAGTCGATATTGCTCAGCGCTGAGTAGAAAGTGCCCGGATTGGCATCGGCGATCGCCGGATCGAACGGGACGCTGCCGGGCGGCGGGAACGGCACGCGCTTCAGCTCGCCGCGTTTCGCGCCGGCGAAGATCACCATATTGGCGATGCCGCGCTGGAAGCCGGGGGTCGCATCGCCGAGCGTGATGACCGGCCGCGTCGCGCCGACGCCGAATACCCGGACGCCCGGCCAGACATAGATGGTGCGGCTGACGCGGTAACGGCCCGATGGCACGAACACGATTCCGCCGCCGCCCTTTGCCGCCGCGGCGTCGATCGCGCCTTGCAGGGCGGCGCTGTCGTCAGCGCGCCCGTCACCATGTCCGGCGACCGTGACCGCGCGGGGATCGCCGGGTGCGATCTGATAAGCGGAGCGGGACGGAGTTGCCGAGGCCGGGGCGGCGAGCGTCGCGAACGCGGCGAGGACAAGCAAATGCCTGTTCATTGGTGACTGCTCCTGCGGGCGGCCCAGTGCGCTTGGGCACAAAGACAAAAAGCGTCCCGGCAAGCAAGGCCGGGACGCGAGGGGGTGGTAATTAACCGACTTGGCGTCAGAAATTGTAGCGAACGCCGACCCGGTAGAAGCGGCCAAGCAGATCGTAGAGCGCCGCATTGACGTCGACGCCGGTGTTGCCCTGCGGCGACGGCTCAGGCGCCTTGTCGAACACATTGTCGATCTTGAAATAGGCGCTGAACTTGGGCGTCAATTTATACGACCCGCCGATGTCGAGGTAGAAGGCGCCCTTCATCCGGTTGGTGTCGATCGTTGGATAATTGTTATTGTCGGCCGAGCTGCGCCCGGTCGGACAGGTGCCCGCGCCGCAGACGATATAGGTGTTCGCATAGACGCCGTTGCTGAACCAGCGCTGCTGCAGGTTGAAGCTGAACTTGTCGGTTTCGAAGCTCTCAACCCCAAGCAACTTCCAGTGCGGCGTATTGCCCGAGTTCGCGCCCGCCGAATCGACCGCGATCGTGCCGGGAATACCGGGATCGGTGATGAAATGGCTGACATGGGTGGCAAGTGCGCGAAGCGACAGCGTTCCGCCGAGCACGCGCTGCCGATAGCCGGCTTCAATATCGAAGCCGCTGGTCTTGATCGAGGCGAGGTTGAAGGACTGCACGTTGACATAAGGGGTCGTGCCGGCGGGTGGGTAGAAGTTGATTGCGCTGCACAGCTGAGTGATCTGGTTCAAATAACAGAGATTGACCTCCTGCTGGGCGCCCAGGGCGGAGATCACCCCCTTCACCTGGATGTTGTAATAATCCACGGAGGCGGAGAAACCCGGCAGCCATGACGCGCCAGACAGCACGATACCCAGCTCGGTATTGCGTGCGACCTCCGGCTTAAGTGCCGGATTGCCGACCGTGTTCTGGAAAACGGTCAGCGTGGCCGGCGCGCCAGGATGATCGAGCTCCCGCCTGGGATCGGGATTGGTGAAGTTGGGCTGGGTCGTCGTCGTCGGGGCTGCGAACAGTTCGGAGAGGTTGGGCGCACGCACATCTCGCGACGTAACGGCCCGCAGGCGGATGCCGTCGAGAGGCGTATCCCAGGTGCCGCCGATTTTCCAGGTGTAGACGGTGCCCGACGTCGAATAATGAGTCGCGCGACCAGCGAGGTTCAGGTTCGCGTGCCCGGCCTCAGCCGACTTGAACAGCGGCACGTTGAGCTCGAGGAAACCTTCATACACGCTGTAGCGGCCACGCCCGGCATGGTAGTTGCCCGCATACCAGTTCGCACCATTGGTCGAGAGCAGGGGATCAGCGGGATAGGTGGCGCTGTTCGGCGTCTCCGCGGTTACGCCGTTGCCATAGGGATCAGCGGTGACGTGGTAGAATTCCTTGCGATATTCCCCGCCGAACGCCACCGCGAGCGGGCCGGCCGGAAGCGTGACAGGCGAACCGCTGAAGCTGGCGCTCACCACGTCCTGCGTTTGCCGCGTGTGCTGGAACGGGCCATTAGCGGGCGAGATATAGGCAAGCGTCGCCGCGCTCGGCGTCGCGCCGCCGAAGACGTTGAGCGGAACACAGCCATTGGCCCGGGCAACCGGATCGGCGCAGACGATCTGCCCGCCGAGCGTAATCGCCTGGACCGCGGCACTGTAGCGATTGTTGAGCGTGATATTCCTGACATGGATGTCGGTGATGTTCTCGCCGTGCTCGCCATAGATGTCGTAGGTCCAGGTTCCACCCGCAACGTCCAGCTTGCCGGCCGCGCCCAGGACGAAGCGATATTGCTTGCGGCTCGGATAGACGGTGATGTCCTTTGGCAGTTCACCGTTCGAGGTTCCGAACTTGAAGTTGGTGATGCCGGCATTCGTGCAGGCTTGCTGGATCGAGGCAGGCAAATAGGGATTGGCGAGCGGATTCGTCGTGCCGCACTGGATGGTGACACCAGTCTTGTTCGCGCCCGGGTTCGGCGTGTTGCTCGTGTCGACACGGGCGATGTTGACGGTCGCGTAGATCTCGTTGCGGTCGTCCAGATCATAGCCGATCCGGGTATAGGCATCCCAGCGCTTCAGCGCCGATTGCGGGGTGGTGCCGTTGCCGACATTGCCCGACAGATCGCCGCCGACGCAGAAGCCGCCTGACGGATAGCAGCCGTTCACGGTGCCGGCTGCGTCCTTGGCAGGTGTGCCGCCGCCATAGTTGAAGGTGAACGGGTTGCCATTCACGTCAAAGGCGGTGCCCTGGAGCGGACCGGCGGTGATCAGCCCGTATTTGGTATATTGATAGGCCTGAGCGTGATCACGCACGAGAAATTGCGGCGAACCGTCATTAAGAACGGCAGCGCTACTGCCACGGTTGATGAAGGTGGTGGTGCGATACCAGTCGCGGCCGTTTGCCCCGGCCTCGCCGAAGCGCGGCGAGGGAATGCCGTCCTCATGATCATATTCGCCGCTGACCTCGACGTGCAGCGCGCCGAAATTGTGGCCCGCCGCCGCCTGGATGAGATACTGCTTGTCGTCGCCATAGGTGGTGATGCCGCCGGCGACATTGGCCTTGAAGCCCTCGAACCTTTTGTCGGTGATGAAGTTGACCACGCCGCCCACGGCATCCGAGCCGTAGGAGGCCGAGGCGCCGCCGGTCACCACGTCGACTCGCTTGATCAGGAGCTGCGGGAACAGGCTGATATCGGGCACGCCGGTCACGTTCGCACCGACCACGCGCTGACTGTCGAGCAGCGTCAGGGTGCGGATAGGGCCGAGGCCTCGGAGCGAGAAGGAAGACAGGCCCTGCAGGCCGCTCGAGGTGCTGTTGACGTTGACCGAGGTGCCGGTCGATCCCTGCAGCGACGGAAGCTGGGCGATGGTGGTGAAGACGTTTGGCTCGGCATTCCGGGCGAGGTCGGCGGAGCCGATCACCTGTGTCGGGGTCGGCGCGGTGAAGCCGCTCACGGTGATACGCGAGCCAGTGATGACGATGTCGGAATCGGCCTTTGGTGCGTCGGCTTGATCGGCCTGCGCGGCGGGATCAGCGACTTGCAAGGTGGCGGGCGGGCTGGCGGCATTCGCCGCGAGCTGCTGAGCCTCTGCCGGCAATGCGATGCCGATGGCGAGCGCCGCTCCGACCGAGGCCAATAGCCGCGCCCGGCGCGAGGAAACCTGAATTGCGATCATCTCATCCTCTCCTGTATTCTGGTCTTATCATTGGAAATTCCGCCCAAACGCCTCGGTACAGGCACTGGACGGTAATCCCGTTAACGTTAACATTGCCGCGCCGGCCAATCCAGTGTTTTCATGCCCCACCCGTCACAAGCGCCTGCTTCGCCAACCGTGATTTAAGGTAGAAAGGTAGCGTCAGCATCCGCGACCAAGGTCGTAGTTTTCCCTCGCGGGGCAAGCCGATAAGTTCCGCCGACATCATGGGGTTCGCGACGCGTCGATCGCGCAGAAAACCGCTACCAATTATCGGGGAAAGCTACGTGCAAGCGGCAGTCAATCGCAACGAGCCCATCATTGTCGCTCCGTTGGCCATCGTTGTCATGGGCGTTAGTGGCAGCGGCAAGTCGACAGTCGGTCCGCTGCTTGCCGCGCGGCTTGGCGGCAGCTTCATCGAGGGTGACGATCTGCACGACGCTGCCGCTGTCGCAATGATGCGCTCGGGACGGGCGCTTACCGACACCGAACGCTGGCCCTGGCTCGACCGGATCGGCGCGGCGATGGCTCGCGACATAGCGGTTCGCGGCATCGCCGTCGCAGCGTGTTCGGCGCTCAAGCGATCATATCGCGACCGCATCGCCGGCGCGCTGACGACCCGCCCGCATTTTGTGCTGCTCGACAATGATCCCGATGAGTTGCTTCGCCGCCTGATCGATCGCCCCGGCCATTACATGCCGCCGGCCTTGCTGGAGAGCCAGCTGGCAACGCTCGAACGGCCAACCGACGACGAGAACGCGCTGAGGCTGGATACCCACGCCATGCCGAAAGCGCTGGTCGACAGCACGATCGCCTGGCTCGCGCGAGCGGACGCGAGGCACGCGCTGCAGGGCAGCCTGGAATGAGCACTGCATGGGTCCGCGGGGCTCTGGCCGTGCTCGCGCTTGTCGTGACGACCAGCGCCGCGCCGCAAGGCCAGGTGACCACCACTATCCCTTTATGGCCGCAGGGTGCGCCTGGATCCGAAGCGCGACACACCGAGCCGGAGATCGTCGAAAACACCTATATTCACAACGTCCACCAGCCATCGTTGACCGTGTTCCGCGCCGACCCGGCGCATGCCAACGGCGTCGGCATCATCGTGATTCCAGGCGGCGGCCATCGCATGCTCGTCTGGGTGAACGAGGGGGTGATGCCGGCGCGGGCACTCAACCGCTTCGGCGTTACCGCCTTTGTGCTCAAATACCGCCTCGCGCGCGAACCTGGCTCGCCTTACGACATCGAACGGGATGCGGCGGCTGACGCACGCCGCGCGGTGCGCTGGGTGCGCCTGCATGCAGCCGACTATGGGGTCGACCCCAACCGCATCGGACTGATGGGGTTTTCGGCAGGCGGCGAACTCGTGTCGATGGTGGCGGACAATCCGGCGCCACCGGTGCCTCCCAAGCCCGATGCCGTGGACCACGCCAGCGGACGCCCGGATTTCCAGATGCTGATCTACCCGGGTCCACTCGGCATCCCCGCCAAAGCCGCGATGAGAGCGCCCCCTGCCTTCCTCGTCGCCGGGACGCTCGACCAATGTTGCGCCACGCCGACGATCACCTTGTACCAGCAGCTGCGCGCAGCCGGCGTCTCCGCCGAACTGCACCTGTTTGCGGACACCGATCATGGCTTCAATGTCGGCATGCATTCCGAGCGCCTCGGTGTCGCGCACTGGCCGGACCGACTGAATGACTGGCTGACGGATGGCGGGTGGCTTCACGCCGGTGGCGGTTCAAAACCGACTCCCGGCAACTATTGAACGAGCCCAGGGCGCCAAGCTAGGGCATCAGGCGCTTGCGCCCCTCGGACAGATGCCAGCGCATGGCGAGCGCGGCGGCGTCGCAGTCCTGTGCGCGGATCGCTTCCACGATCATCTCATGTTCGCGCATCATCGCACCGATAACCTCGGGCGGACGCGAGCGCGAGATATCGACGCCAGCGCGCATGATCCGCTCCATTTCCCCGAACAGCGCCTCGAACGCCAGTTCGAAGGCCGGGTTGGCGGTCGCCGCCATGATACGGCGGTGCAGTTCCATATCCTCCGCATCGGCGGGCGCGCTGGACAGAAGGGCGACGCGAAGCTGATCGAGCGCGGTCTGGATATTTGCCATGTCCTCGTCCGAGCGCCGCGCCGCGGCGAGGCGCGCCGCCTCCGCCTCGAGCACGAAACGAACCTCATAGCTGCCGAGTGTTGCTGACAATTCGGCCATCGGCATGAAGGTCATCAGCCGATCGGAAGGGCGGCTTTTGACGAACGACCCGGCGCCGCGCCGCGCCTCGATGAAACCGTCGGATGCCAGCCGGGCGAGCGCTTCGCGGACGATGGTGCGGGAAATCCCGAAGATTTCCGCCAGGCGCGCTTCCGCCGGCAGTCGGTCACCAATCTCGAGGCCATCGGCCTTGATGATCTCGACGATGCCGGAATAGGCTTTGTCGGCTAACCGCGGTTCCGCCATTTTCTCCTCCCGTCTTCCGGTCCGGATTCTGCCCCGACGCCTGTCATCATCGTACAACGCCTCAGAGGAACTGGCTGGCGATCAGGATGAAGGCAAGGCCGACCACCGACACGACAGTCTCCATGACGGACCAGGTCCGGAACGTGCCCTGCATGTCAGTGCCGAGATAGCTTTTCACCAGCCAGAAGCCGGGATCGTTGACATGCGAGAAGAACACCGAGCCGGCGCCGATCGCCAGCACCGTCCATTCGGGCGACGCACCCGAGCTGATGACCAAGGCCGGCATGATGCCGGCGGTGGTGATCGTGGCGACCGTCGCTGAGCCGATCGAAAGCCGGATACCAGCCGCGACAAGCCAGGCCACCAGCAGCGGCGAGAGCGCCCCGCCGCTGGCCATACGCGCGAGCAGATCAGAAATGCCGGCTTGCACCAGCACCTGTTTGAGCGCGCCGCCCGCACCGATCGCCAGCAGGATCGTGCCCGCGGGCGTGACTGCCTCGGCCCATATCCCGTCCTGCACCGTCTGATCGAACAGTCGCCGCCCGAACAGAAGCGGCAGCGCGGCGAGCACGGCGATCAACAGCGCCAGGACCGGGTTGCTGGCAATGCCGAGCCAGGCGAAGTTCGGTGCGACCGATGCGGGGAGCAAAGCCTGGACCTGGCCGGCGGCGATCAGCACCACCGGCATGAGAATGACGAGGAGCGATCGCCCGACGCCCGGGGCCGGAACGTCGAGCTGTACCGCGGCCAGCACCGGCGGTGCGATACGCACGCCGCGTGCGGTAAAGCGGGACAGGAGCGGGCCGGCGATGATCGCGGTCGGAACACCGACGAGCAGGCCGTAGCCGATCGTCCGCGCCAGATTGGCATGCAGCGCATCGACCGCTAGCAACGGCCCGGGGTGCGGCGGCACGAGCGCATGAACCACCGCCAGGCCGGCGATGGCACAGAGCATCAGCGACAATTTGGCCTCGTCGCCCTTGCCCCGTTGCGGCATGGCGGCCGCCGCGGTCGCTACCACCGGCAACAGCAGCACCAGGCCGGTTTCGAAGAACAGCGGCAGCCCGATGACGAGGCCGGCGACCAATGCCGCCGTCGAGGCGCCCGCGACGCCGGACATTTTCAGCGCTGCGCGCGCAAGCCCGCCCGCCCCATCCGACAATTGCAGCATCGCACCGAGCGCGAGACCGAGCGAGACGACCAGGCCGGTACCGCCGAGAATGTCGCCAACGCCTTTCTGCACCGCTTTTGCGGTATCGGCGATCGGCATGCCCGACAGCAGGCCAACGGCGAAGGCGCCGCAGAGCAACGCAACGAACGGATGAAGCCTGCCGCGCACCACAAGCAGGATCGACAGCGCGATCCCGGCAATAGCGGCGGCGATCAGGCGCGCATCGGCCCCGATCATCGACTGGCCTTCGCAACAGCACGGCTGACAGATGGGCTATGTGCGCCCCGTTTGCCGTCACGGCACGGCTCTTGCCCTTTGACGTACATCGTCACCTCCCCTGTGCCACCGGCCGCTTATTCCACGACTCTGGCGCGCATCGTTCCTGCAATTGGTATGACAGCATTTTGCCGATTGCTACAAAAACCGTCCATAAACGGCGGAATTCGTCTCGATTGAGACTGAGTCATGCCGGTTTCGGCTTGAGTCTGTCCAACAAATTGCGTTAGGCTCGTCACACGGGCGATTCGATAGAGCGTCGCAAGACCGGGAACACCCGGCAGACTCGCCCCTGGGTATCGAGATCGTGTCTCGAAGGAGGGTGGCGTGTTAGTTGACCTGAATGGCGAAATGGCGGCCCGCAAAACGAGCCGCGACACCGGCACGCCGGCTGACCGCGTGCACCTCACGCCCACCCAGCGCAAAGTGTTGGACGGCGTCCATTCGGGCCGCCTCAACAAGCAGATCGCGTTCGATCTCGGAATCGCCGAAGCGACCGTGAAGGCGCACATGACCATCCTGATGCGCAAGCTCAATGTCCGCAATCGCACCCAGGTGGCGATCATTGCCGAAATGATGAATGGGCAGCGGGAAGCCGCCAGGGGCTGATCGTCCCGGTGAGGCTGGAAAAATGGTGGGCGATGACGGGCTCGAACCGCCGACATTCTCGGTGTAAACGAGACGCTCTACCAACTGAGCTAATCGCCCTCCCGAAAAGCGCGCATCGCCCGGACATTGCCCGGCGATTCGATATTTCGCTTCGTGAGGCCGCCCCGTTGCCAGCATCGGGCGCGAACAGCAAGCCTCGTGCGCGATCCTGGCCTGATTCGAGAGTGGCGGCGTAATCGATATCAGTCGGACGGCGCATTTCGCGGGTTCGCCGCGATCCACCGACCCGCCTGAGACATGGAAACGATAGTCGCGGGATCAGTCCAGCGACTTCACGATCTCCTCGACCATCTTCTTCGCGTCGGCGAGCAGCATCATGGTATTGTCCATATAGAACACGTCGTTATCGACACCGGCATAGCCGACACCGCCCATCGAGCGCTTCACGAACAACACCGTCTTGGCTTTTTCGACGTCGAGCACCGGCATGCCGTAGATCGGCGAACTCTTGTCGGTCTTCGCCGCCGGGTTGGTGACGTCGTTGGCGCCGATCACGAAGGCGACATCTGTCTGGGCGAATTCGCTGTTGATGTCCTCGAGCTCGAACACCTCGTCATAGGGGACATTCGCCTCGGCAAGCAGCACGTTCATGTGCCCGGGCATGCGCCCCGCTACCGGATGGATCGCATATTTCACACGGACGCCGTGCTCCTTCAGCTTGTCGCCCATCTCGCGCAGCACATGCTGCGCCTGGGCGACCGCCATGCCGTAACCGGGGACGATGATGACCTGTTCGGCCTGCTGCATCAGGAAGGCCGCGTCCTCGGCCGAGCCGCGCTTCCACGGCCGGTCGGTCGCGGCCGCCGCCGCGCCGCCGGCGGTGTCGCCGCCAAAGCCGCCGGCGATGACGCTGATGAAGCTGCGGTTCATCGCACGGCACATGATGTAGGAGAGGATCGCGCCCGACGAGCCGACGAGCGCGCCGGTGATGATCATCGCGGTGTTGTGGAGCGTGAAGCCCATCGCCGCCGCCGCCCAGCCCGAATAGGAGTTGAGCATCGACACGACGACCGGCATGTCCGCGCCGCCGATCGGGATGATCAGCAGGAAGCCGATCGCGAAGCTTAAGCCCGTGACGGTCCAGAAGATCCAGGGGCTCTGATCCTGGGTGAACCAGGCGATCAGGCCGAGAATGCCGGCCAGCACCCCGAGATTGATGACATGGCGGCCCGGCAGCATGATCGGCTTGCCGCCCATATTGCCGTTCAGCTTGAGGAAGGCGATGACCGAGCCGGAAAAGGTGATCGCGCCGATCGCGACGCCGAGGCCCATCTCGATCCGGCTCTGCGCGAAGATCACGCCGTCCGCGGCGATGCCGAAGGCGCCGGGGTTGAGAAAGGCGGCACCGGCAACCAGCACTGCGGCCATCCCGACCAGCGAGTGGAAAGCGGCGACGAGCTGCGGCATATCCGTCATCGCGATCTTGCGCGCCGTGGTCAGGCCGATCGCAGCACCGATCGCGATCGCAACGAGGATCTCGATGACTGTCACGGCATCGACATTGAAGCCGCCGGCGAAGTCGAGCCCGGGGACCGCCTGCATCGGTGGCACGTGCGTGACCAGAGTCGTAACCACCGCGATGGCCATGCCGACAATGCCCAAGCGATTGCCGCGCTGGCTCGAGGCCGGGCTCGACAACCCGCGCAGCGCGAGAATGAAACAAGCGCCAGCGATGAGATAGGCGAATGCCGCCCACGAATTGACCGGAAGACCCTCGTGCATTCTCAGCGCTCCCCAACGCGTCGCATCAGCGCGCCTTTTTCTTGTACATGGCGAGCATACGCGCGGTTACCGCGAAGCCGCCGAAGATATTGACGCTGGCCAGTACCACCGCGAGCAGGCCAAGCCATTTGGAGGTCGCCCCGCCGCTGCCGAGGCCAACCGCGGCCGCCGCGATCAGCGCGCCGACGATAATCACCGACGAGATCGCATTGGTCACCGCCATCAGCGGCGTGTGCAGCGCGGGCGTGACCGACCAGACGACATAATAGCCGACGAAACAGGCCATGACGAAAATCGACAGGATCGAGATGAAATCCATGGTCTACTCCTGATCCTCCCCGCGAGGGGACGGCCTTGCGGATGGTGTCACGAGAGCAAGCGCGGGTTCACGACCTTGCCGTCCCGGGTCAGGCGGATCGCGTCGCCGATCTCGGCATCGAGCACCGGCTTACCCGTCTCCTTGTCCCAGAAGGCGCTGAGGAAGTTGAACAGGTTGCGCGAGAACAAAGCCGACGTGTCGGCCGCGAGGCGGCTCGGCACGTTGCGGTGGCCGACAATCTTCACGCCGGACACAGTGACGATTTCACCAGCGACAGCGCCCTCGACATTGCCGCCCTGCTCGACCGCGAGATCGACGATCACGCTGCCGGGCCTCATGCTCGCGACCTGCGCCGCCGAGATCAGCCGCGGGGCCGGGCGCCCGGGAATCAGCGCGGTTGTGATAACGATGTCCTGCTTGGCGATATGCCCCGAAACCAGTTCCGCCTGGGCCGCCTGATATTCAGGCGACATCTCGCCCGCATAGCCGCCCGAACCCTCGCCCTCGATGCCCGCGACATTCTCGACGAAGATCGGCTTGGCGCCGAGCGACTGGATCTGCTCCTTGGTAGCGGAGCGCACGTCGGTCGCGGAGACCTGAGCGCCGAGGCGGCGTGCGGTGGCGATTGCCTGCAAGCCCGCTACGCCGACGCCCATCACGAACACGCGCGCGGCGGAAACCGTGCCCGCCGCCGTCATCATCATCGGAAAGGCGCGGCCATATTCGGCCGCCGCATCCAGCACCGCCTTGTAGCCGGCAAGATTCGACTGCGAGGAGAGGATATCCATCGACTGGGCGCGGGTGATGCGCGGCATGAATTCCATCGCCAGCGCCTCGATGCCGGCCGCTGCATAGGCATCGACGCGGGCGCGCTCCCCGAACGGATTGAGGCTGGCAGCTAGCCAGGCGCCCTTGGTGGCGCCGGCGAGACTTTTCGGATCGGGGCCCTGCACCGCGAGGATGATGTCGGCACCCTTCAGCGCCGCGGCGCGCGTGCCGACCTTGGCACCGGCGGCGGCATAATCCGCATCGGCACAGGATGCCGATTCGCCGGCACCAGCTTCGATCGCCATCTCGGCGCCGAGGGCGATGAACTTCTTGACCGTTTCGGGGGTGGCGGCAACGCGGCGCTCGCCTTCGGCCTGCTCCCGGAGGACGGCGATCTTCACTTGGTGGGGTGGATCAGCCAGATCACCAGCATGGCGATCAGGAAGCAACCGACAGCGCCCCATTTCAGCATCCCGATCACCTTGTGATAAGTCGCCTCGTGAACCTTGATCTCGCCGTCACCGGCCATGATGTGAACCCCTGCCTGATCATCCGTTGCGCGCTGCTTAGCTGGCCCGGGCCTGTCCCTCAAGTCCGCGCTTAAGGGCGCCTTTACCCCCTAGCTTTATGGTTAGCATCGAACCGGCCTCATTGGGGCGGGAAATCGGGAACACTGAATGACGCGCAACGGGCAAAGGCTGCTGATGCTGATCGACGACGAACCGGCCCAGCGCCGTCTCGTCGCGGCGCTCGCGGCCAGGCGCGGCTGGCGCGCCGTGTTCGCCAATGACGGCGAGATGGCGATTGCCATGCTCGGCACCCAGGACGGCATGCAGCTCGATGCGATCCTGCTCGACCATTGGGCGCCCGAGGCTGACGCAACCGCGCTGATCACTGAAATCCGCGAGCGCCGCCCGGCGCTCCCGCTGCTGATGCTGACTGCAAACGGATCCGTGGCGCATGCCGTCGCGGCTATGCGCGCCGGCGCGACGGACTTCCTGGTGAAGCCGCTCGCGCCGGAACGCCTGCTCTGCGCGCTCGATGCCGCGGTCGCCGGCAAGGCGGCGGGCGAGCTCCGCCCGCTCACCGAGAAGATTCCCGCCCTGCTGGCGTTCGACGAAATCGTTGGTTCCGCCCCGGATTTCCGCGCCGCGCTGGCGATTGCGGCAAAGGCCGCGCGGGCACGGGTGCCGGTATTGCTCGAGGGCGAGAGCGGGGTCGGCAAGGAAGTCGTCGCCGAGGCGATCCATGCCGCATCGCCGCGCGGCAAGAAGCCGATGATCGCGGTCAATTGCGGCGCCATCCCGGCCAATCTCGTCGAATCCGAGCTGTTCGGGCATGAAAAGGGCGCCTTTACCGGCGCGTTCGAGCGCAAGATCGGGCGGTTCCAGGAGGCCGATGGCGGCACCTTGTTCCTCGACGAGATCGGCGAGATGCCGCTTGACGCTCAGGTCAAATTGCTCCGCGTGCTGCAATCGGGCGAGATCCAGCCGATCGGCGCGCGGCACACCCGCGAAGTCGATGTCCGGGTGATCGCCGCGACCAACAAGCGCCTGATCGAGGAGGTCGAGGCCGACCGATTCCGCGAGGACCTCTACTACCGGCTCAATGTCGTCCAGGTGACGATCCCGCCTCTGAGAGAACGCACTGGCGATATTCCGGCGCTCGCCCGCCATCTGCTCGCACGCATCGCCGAACAGCCGGGTTTGCGCGAACTCGGCATTACTGATGACGCGCTCGCGCTACTTGGCCAATATGACTGGCCCGGCAATGTCCGCCAGCTCCAGAACGCTCTGTTCCGCGCCGCCGTGCTGTGCGACGGCGATGCGCTGACGCGATTGGATTTCCCGCAGATCGCGGCGCTCGGCGCGCAGCGGCACAGCGTGCCCGGGCCTTTGCCCATGGCGACCAGCGGCGGCGTCACATTATTCCATGCCGATGGCAATCTGCGTGCGCTGGAGGAGATCGAGGCTGATGTGATCCGCCTTGCGATCGGCCATTATCGCGGCCGCATGACCGAGGTTGCGCGGCGGTTGGGGATCGGGCGGTCGACGCTCTATCGCAAGCTGGGCGAGCTCGGGATCGACAACGCGGCCTGAGGGCCCGACGTTAGCGGTATCATCTCGTCAGCGGCATTTCCGATATGCTATAGGATTCCGACGGCCAGCGACACGGATCGCGTGAAGCCGGAGGAGACTTGCATGCCGAACAGCATTTCGCGCCGCACCCTGATCGAACTCGGCCTGGCCGGCGCCTCCGCCGCCATCGCCGGAACTGCCCTGGCGGAGCCGGGTCTCCTGCCCGAACCCCAGGATTCGCCGCCACTTCCCGACAGCGAGAAGATCGGCTTTGCGGTCGTCGGGCTCGGCAAGCTTTCGCAAGGGCAGATCATCCCCGGGCTCAAGACCGCGAAGGGCGCGAAGCTGGTCGCGCTCGTCAGCGGCCATCCTGACAAGGCCCGGCGCATCGCAGCCGAACAGGGGCTGCCGGCCGACGCGATCTACAGCTATGATGATTATGACCGGATCGCGAAGGACCCGCGGATTCAGGTGGTCTATATCGTCCTGCCCAACTCAATGCATGCCGAGTTCACGATCCGCGCCCTCAAGGCGGGCAAGCATGTGCTGTGCGAAAAGCCGATGGCGACCAGCATCGCCGATTGCGAAGCGATGATCGCTGCCGCCAAGGCGGCCGACCGCAAGCTGATGATCGCCTATCGCTGCCATTATGAGCCGCTCAACCTGGAGGTGATGCGCCGGATGCGATCGGGCGTGCTCGGCAAGCCGCGCATGGTCGTCACCAATATGGGCCGGCAGTCCGACCCGAGCGACCCGTCCGACGCGTGGCGGCTCGATATGAAGATGTCGGGCGGCGGGGCGCTGGCCGATATGGGCGTCTATGGCGTCAACGCCTCGCGCTATATCCTCGCTGAGGAGCCGGTCGAAGTGCGTGCCTGGGCGCAGACCGACCGCAGCGATCCGCGTTTCAAAACCACCGAGGACGTCATCGCCTGGCAGTTCCGCTTCCCCTCGGGGGCGATTTCCAACGGGTCGACCTCCTTCTCCTATCAGGGGACGATGGCATATCAGGTGCTATGCGAGAAGGGCAAGATGACCGCCGAGCCGGGGGCTTTCTATGGCGGCAATCATCTGACGATCGACGGCATCAAAGGCGAGCGCGAGCCGAAAATCCGCGAGATCGACCAGTTCGCCCGCGAGATGGACTGGATGGCTGATGTGGTGCGCGGCAAGGCGCCTTTGGTTTCGCCGGGCGAGGAGGGATTGCAGGACATGCGGCTGATGCATGCGATCCTGGAATCGGCCGCCAAGGGCGGTGCGACGGTCAGGACCAACTGGGGATATAAACGTGCCTATGACCCCGCAGCCGTGGTAGACGTGCCCAGGCCGATCTGAGGGGGCGGCGCCTGTGACCGGATTGCTTGCTCTTGTTACCGCCGCTTTGTTCGCGGGCGCCGCTTTTTATATCAATTTCGCCGAGCAGCCGGCGCGGCTGAAACTCGACGATCGCGCGCTGCTTGCCGAGTGGGGTCCGGCCTATCTGCGCGGCACGCTGATGCAGGCGCCGCTCGCGGTGGCAAGCGCGGCGCTGGGTGGCTGGACCTGGTGGGAGAAGGGCGGCTGGTTCTTCCTGCTCGGCGCGATGCTCATGCTCACCAACCTGCCCTGGACCTTCGTCGTGATCATGCCGGTCAATCGCAAGCTCGGTGCGATTGGGCCGGATGGCGATGCGACGATGATCCGGCCGCTGGTCAAGCGCTGGGGCTATCTCCATGCAGTCCGCAGCCTGCTGGGGATACTCGCGATCCTGGCCTATTACGAGGCGCTCGCGCCGCTCTGAGGAGACGCGTCAGCGAGCCGCGCGCTCGAAACTCGACGTCAGCGCCGCATCCTTGAGGCCGCGCCAGACGCGGATCGCCTGTACCGTCTCCGCGACGTCATGGACGCGGAGCATCTGCACGCCCGCCTCGATGCCCTTCATGGCGAGCGCGATCGAGCCGCCCAGGCGCGCGTCGACCGGCGCTTCGTTCGAGAGCGCACCGATCATCCGCTTGCGGCTCGCGCCGAGCATGATCGGACAGCCAAGCCCGTGGAACAGCGCCAGGCCGTTGAGCAAAGCGAGATTGTCCTGGAGCGACTTGCCGAAGCCGATTCCCGGATCGATGATGATCTTCTCACGAGCCACCCCGGCGGCGACGACCGCTGCGACCCGCGCTTCGAGCCAGTCGAACACCTCGATCAGCACGTCACCATAGCCGTCTCCACCGTGCGGGCCTTTTTTCGGGTCGGGCGAATGCATCAGCACGACCGGGCAGCCGGCGCGGACGACGATCTCGGTCGAGCGATCGTCCCAATATAGCGCCGACACATCATTGACGATCGCGGCGCCCACGGCGAGCGCAGCCTCCATCACCGCCGCCTTGCGGGTATCGGTCGAGACGAGGGTGCCGCCTTTCACAAGCCGCTCGATCACCGGCACGACCCGCTTGATCTCGTCGCCCTCCCAGACCAGCGGCGCCTTTGGCCGGGTGGATTCGCCGCCGACGTCGATCAGGGCGGCGCCGTTGACTGACATGTCGACCCCGGCTGCAGCAGCGGCGGCGGGATCTTCCTGGAGCTTTCCGCCGTCCGAGAAGCTGTCAGGCGTCACGTTGAGGATGCCGGCGACGACCGGCTGATCGAAACGGAGCGTGCGATCGCCGAGCGTGAGCGGGTGGCGTACCGACGTGATTGCGGCGTGGAGCCTGGCGGCGTGCTCGTTTTGCGTGCCGAGACCGGCTTCGAATTCAGCGATCGGGATCGTGCGGCGCTTGCCGTCCTCGATCACTTCATAGGCAGTGAACCAGGCCATGCCGCCGGCGAGGCGCGCGACTTCGCCATCGCGTCCTACCGGCGTGTCGACAAACTGGATCGGACGGAGATGGACTGCGTGTTTCATGTCGCTTCCTTCGTCATGCCGGACTTGTTCCGGCATCCATCGTTCCGCAGGCGCTGAGCCGTCGGCTCTTGCGGCACGATGGACCCCGGAACAAGTCCGGGGTGACGGCTTCGTTCAGGGCTGTGTCGCGAGCAGATAATCCTGGCGGAGGACATCGATCGGCTTGAGCCCGTCGGGCGTCTCATAATGCCAGAAGGTCCAGCCGTTGCAGGCCGGCGCACCCTGCAATGTCGCACCGAGCTTGTGGATCGATCCTGTCACATCGCCGCTCATCACCGAGCCGTCGGCGCGCACCGTCACGCGGTAGCGGCGCTTCGCGTCGGTCAGCACCGCGCCCGCGGTCAGCATGCCGTTCTCGACGATCGTACCAAAGGCGACGCGGGGCGCTGCCTTGGGCGATTGCATGGTGACCAAAGCCGATTCGTCGAGCGGCAGCGCAGCCTCGATCCGCTCGAGCGCCGCCGAGCAATAGCCGGCCTCGCGCTCGATGCCGATCCAGCGCCGGCCGAGCCGTTTGGCAACGGCGCCGGTGGTGCCGGTGCCGAAGAAGGGATCGAGCACCACATCGCCCGGCTTGGTGCAGGCGAGCAGGATGCGGTAGATCAGTGCCTCGGGCTTCTGGGTCGGGTGGACCTTCACCCCGTCGCGCTTCAGCCGCTCCTGGCCGCCGCAGATCGGGAATTCCCAGTCGCTGCGCATCTGCAGTTCGTCGTTCAACGTCTTCATGCTGCGATAGTTGAAGGTGTAGCGCGCCTTTTCGCCCATCGACGCCCAGATCAACGTCTCATGCGCGTTGGTGAAGCGGGTGCCCTTGAAATTGGGCATCGGGTTGGCCTTGCGCCAGACGATGTCGTTGAGGATCCAATAGCCGAGATCCTGGATCGCCGAGCCGACCTTGAAGATATTGTGATAGCTGCCGATCACCCAGATCGCGCCATTGTCCTTCAGGATCCGTTTCGCCTCGGTCAGCCAGGCGCGGGTGAACTTGTCGTAGATGGCGAGCGAATCGAACTTGTCCCAATCGTCCGTCACCGCGTCGACATGGCTGCCGTCCGGCCGGCTGAGATCGCCGCCCAGCTGCAAGTTATAGGGCGGGTCAGCGAAGATCAGGTCGACCGATTTGGCCGGCAGGGCGCGCATCGCCGTGATGCAATCCTGCATGATGATGCTGTCGAGCGGCAATGCAGCGTTCGGCGCCGTTTCCGCAACCGGCGCCGCGACCCGCGCCTTAACCTTATCTATCACGCCCATTCTAAGTGCCCCTGCTCAAGAGCGGCGCATCCCTGCGGATGTGCGGACTCGGGTCAAGCAAAGTTTAGTTAACGATTTGGGTTGCCAAATCGTTAACAATCCGGAACATTTTAGGAAGCCACCCAGATATTGAGTCGAGTTATCCACAGGGACTCAATCCATGGTGTGTGGCCCAAAAGACTCACAAATCGAGATAAGCCTATAAATCGAGCCAGGCCTGGGCGACCGGCGCGAAACTGCGCCGATGCAGCGGCGACGGGCCGTGTTCGCGGAGCGCATCGAGATGCGCGCGGCAGGCATAGCCCTTGTTCGAATGCCACCCGTAGAGCGGATGCGTCTCGGCATGCGCGATCATGATCGTATCGCGGGTGTGCTTGGCGATGATCGAGGCGGCGGCGATCGACAGGGAGATCGCATCGCCAGAGACGATCGCCGTTGCTGCGTGAGTCCAGCGCGGCAGGCGGTTGCCGTCGACCAGCACATGCGCCGGCAACAGGCCGAGCGCATCGACCGCGAGCGTCATCGCCTTCATCGTCGCCCAATAGATGTTGAGCCGGTCGATCTCGTCAGCCTCGACGATGCCGACTCCGACCACGGCACAGTCGCGGAGCCGGTCGTGCAGACGGGCGCGCTCGGCGGCGCTCAGCTTCTTCGAATCATCGATGCCGCGCGGTACACCTTTGGCAGGCAGGATCACCGCCGCCGCGACAACCGGCCCCGCGAGCGGCCCGCGCCCGGCCTCGTCGACCCCGGCGACCGGGGCGAGGCAGAGCTTTTCATGTTTCAGGGAAGGCCGGGTCACGTCAGCCGCCATGGCGGAAAGCGGCGATTCTCGCCAGCCTGATAGAGGCAGATCGCATTGCCGGCGGGATCCGTGAGGCGGGCTTCGCGCCAGCCCCAGTCCTGCAGCACCAGGTCGGACACGGCGACGCCGGCAAGGGCCAAGCGCGCGACCATGGCATCGAGATCACCGCATTCGAAAAAGATCACCGGCTTGCCGGCGACTTCGTCAGCCGCTTCGATCGAGAGGGTCGCGCCGCTCGCGCTTTCGAAGCGGGCGTAGCGCGGCGCCGATTCCACGATCTGGCGCAGGCCGAGCAGGCGGTAAAAGCCGGCGCTCGCCTCATAATCGGCCAGCGGCAGGGTGATCTGGTTGAGCATCGCGCCACCGAGATCGCAATCGAGCCTGACCGCCTGATGCCCCATCGGGCCATGGCCGCTGCCAAAGCCTGGCGCCTCGCAGAGCGCAAGGCGGACGAAGACGCGGGCACGAGCGACCGAATCCGCCAGCGTCAAGCCACAGCCGAGGCCGGTTGCGATGGCGCTGGCCAGAGTACAGCCGGTGCCGTGGCTGTGCGGCGTGTCGATGCGCGTATCGGCCCAGCGCACCTCGCTGCCATCAGCGAGAGTCAGGCGGTCGACGATCTCGTCGCCTTCGCCGTGGCCGCCTTTGACGAGGAGCGCGGCGCTGCCGGCCCGTACCGAAGCCTCGCCGCCGAGCGCCGCCAGTTCGGGCAAATTTGGGGTGGTCACCGTCGCGATGCGCATCAGCCGTGCGAACGCAGCGATTGTCGCGTCATCGGCAAGCAGCGCACCGCTTGTCGCCACCATGACCGGATCGAAGACGATCGGGATGCCCGGCATCGCTTCCAGCCGATCGGCCACCGCATGCGCCGTCTCAGCCGATCCGATCATCCCGATCTTCACCGCGTCGACGCCGATGTCGCTCGCAACCGAATCGATCTGTGCGATCACCATCTCGGCCGGCACCGGCATCACTGACTGCACGCCCAGCGTATTCTGCGCGGTGATCGCGGTGATCGCCGTCATCGCGTGGCCGCCGAGCATGGTGACGGTCTTGATATCGGCCTGGATGCCGGCACCGCCGCCCGAATCCGAGCCGGCGATAATGAGGATGCGAGGAGTCACATCAGCCCTTGAATATGCGCACTGTCGACGCCGGGTTGCGCTCAAGCGCCTTCCCTACCCGCGCCGGGCGATCCATCAGCTCGCCGCCGCAATTGGGGCAGCGATCGTCGAGCGCATCCGCGCAGGCCGCACAGAAGGTGCATTCGAACGAGCAGATGAACGCGCCGGGTTCGTCGGCGGGTAAGTCCGTGCCGCAGCGTTCGCAATCAGGGCGCATTTCAAGCATGGAATTCCTTCTTTTCCTTCTTCCCCTCTCCCGCAAGCGGGAGGGGAGCAAGTTCAGCCCGCCGCGACCCGTACCGCGTCACAGATCCGGTCGACCACCTGCTCGACCTGGCCGGGATCATCGCCCTCGGCCATCACCCGGATCACCGGCTCGGTGCCTGAGGGGCGGATCACCAGGCGGCCATTGCCTTCCAGTTCGGCCTCCGCCTGGGCGATCACGGCTTTCACCGCCTCCGCCTCGAGCGGCTTGCCGCCCTTGAAGCGCACATTCTTCAAAAGCTGCGGCAGCGGCTCGAAGCGGTGGAGGAGCTCGCTCGCGGGCAAGCCACTCTCGACCAGTTCGGCGAGCACCTGCAGCGCCGCGACCAGCCCGTCGCCGGTCGTCGCATAATCAGACAGGATGATATGTCCTGATTGCTCGCCACCAACATTATAGTTCTGCGCGCGCATCGCCTCGAGCACATAGCGATCCCCGACCTTGGTGCGGATGAGCTTGATCCCTTGAGTCGAGAGATGCCGTTCGAGCCCGAGATTCGACATAACCGTCGCGACCAGCCCGCCATTGGCCAGCCGCCCGGCACGCGCCCAGCTGCTTGCGATCGTCGCCATCAGCTGATCGCCATCGACGACATGGCCGAGTTCGTCGACCAGGATCAGCCGGTCGGCATCGCCATCGAGCGCGATGCCGAGCGCGGCACCCGAGGCGACCACCGTCTCGCACAGGGTCTGCGGCGCGGTCGATCCGACCCCGTCATTGATGTTCTTGCCATTGGGGGACGTGCCGATCGCGATGACATCGGCGCCCAGCTCCCACAGCGCCGATGGCGCCACCTGATAGGCCGCGCCGTTGGCGCAATCGACGACGATCCTGATGCCGTCGAGCCGGAGATGTTCCGGGAAGGTCGACTTCGCGAAATGGATATAGCGACCCTTGGCATCGTCGACCCGCCGCGCGCGGCCGATATCGGCGGATGCCGCCAACGGCACCTCGCCATCGATCAGCGCCTCGATCGCCAGCTCGTCGGCATCGGACAATTTATACCCGTCCGGGCCGAACAGCTTGATGCCGTTATCGGCGTAAGGGTTGTGACTCGCCGAGATCATCACGCCGAGATCGGCACGCATCGACTGAGTGAGCATCGCAACCGCCGGAGTCGGCATCGGCCCGAGCAGCACCACGTCCATGCCCACGCTGGTGAACCCAGCCACCATCGCGTTTTCGAGCATATAGCCCGAAAGCCTGGTGTCCTTGCCGATCACGACACGGTGCTTGTGATTGCCGCGGACGAAGTGCGCGCCGGCCGCCATGCCGACCTTCATCGCCATCGCCGCCGTCATCGGAGAAAGATTGGTGGCTCCGCGAATGCCATCGGTACCGAAATATTTTCTTGCCATAGCCGCGCATCCAATCCGTTATGCGATCTGTCTTGGTGGCGGTCTGATAGCGCCGGAAACATCGAAGGGCGAGCATGTCGCAAGCAACGCGTGTCCTGTCTGCCCTTGTCATCGGCCTTGCCCTGGGAATCGGTCTGGCCAGCCTGAGTGCCGGCACGGCTACCAGCGGCATCACGATCGCCCACCCGATCGGCACCGCCTGGCTGAATGCGCTTCAGATGACCGTCGTGCCGCTGGTGGTGGCGTTGCTGATAACCGGAGTCGCCGCGACCGCCGAGGCGGCGCGGGCCGGGCGAACCGCGGGACGGGCGCTTGGCCTTTTCATCGCCCTGTTGTGGTTCTTCTCGGCCTTCGCGGCCATCGTCACCCCGCTCCTGCTCCGCTGGTTTCCCCTGCCGGCCGCATCTTCCGCGGCACTCAAGACGGCGCTGAGCGCGACCAAGCCGGTCGGCGACATTCCGCCCTTCTCCGAATTCATCGCCTCGATCGTGCCGAGCAACCCGATTGCCGCCGCAGCCAATGATGCGTTTCTGCCGCTGATCGTCTTCACCATGGCGTTCGCCTTCGCGCTCACCCGTTTGCCGGCTGAGCCGCGGGTGCTGCTGACGAAATTCTTCCAGGCGATCGCCGATGTGATGCTGGTGATCATCGGCTGGATACTGTGGCTGGCACCGGTGGGCGTATTCGCGCTTGCCTATGTGGTCGGCGCACGGGCCGGCACGGCGGCCTTCGGCGCGCTGGTTCATTATATCGTGATCGTCTCGGGCATCGGCGTTCTCGTCTGGCTTGCTTCCTTCCCGATCGGCGCAATCGGGGGACGTACGGGCTTGCCGCGCTTCATCCGCGCGACGGTGCCGGCGCAGGCGGTTGCGATCAGCACGCAATCCTCACTCGCCTCGCTGCCCGCCATGCTGCGTGGCGCTGAGGCGCTCGACGTCCCGGTTGCTACCTCCGGCGTCATTCTGCCGCTTGCCGTCGCCATCTTCCGTGTGACCGGCCCGCCGATGAACCTCGCGGTGGCGATCTATGTCGCTTACTGGTTCGGCATACCGCTCGGGCCAAGCCAGCTCGCTGCCGGCGTCGCGGTCGCCGCGATCACGACGATGGGTGCTGTGAGCCTGCCGGGGCAGATCAGCTATGTCAGCTCGATCGCGCCGATCTGCATCGCGATGGGCGTACCGATCGCCCCGCTCGGCCTGCTCGTCGCGGTCGAGACCATCCCCGACATCTTCCGAACGCTCGGCAATGTGACCATGGACCTGGCGGCGACCCGAATCATTTCGGTGCGGAACAGCCCCGTTGCCGAAAGCGAGGGGGACGCCCTGCTCAAGTCCTGAGATGAGCGGACCGCTTGAAGCCGCGACATGCCGCATCCGTGCGCGTTGCTGTAGCGACGCAAATTCCCTGTTCCACCGCCGATAACAGGGAATTTTTTATTTTTTCTTGCCACCGTCCATCATGATTTCTCAATTTTACAATAACTTACTGTATTCTCCATCGATCTGCCCAGCCCGGAACAGGGAATAACAGGGAATTTAACAGGGAAATGCGCCGCCCAAGCGCTCTTCGCCGCACCGCGAAAAGCATTCCAAAAACCCGACGATAAGAAAGAGCAACTCGGGCTTCTGAGACGTCCCGTGCCCATTCTATGACTGATCGGGCGATGCGGTTGAATCGCGGCAACCGCCCGCCACAAAAGACATCAATCAGTGCCAGTGCTCTGACGGCGAGATCAGCTCCGGCTCAGCCGGGCAACCCAGACATAGTCGAGCCGTAGCGGCAGGAAATCAGCTTCCAGTCCCTGCGCCGCCGCGATCCCTTCCACCACGTCACGCAGGGTCGCGCGAGGGGTTACGTCGAATTTGGCGAGCCACCCGAACAGAAACTTGCGCCACAATCGGGGCAGTCCGTTCTGCTGGCCGAAATCGACGATATCGAGGCGACCGCCGGGGGCGAGCTTTGCCGCGGCCTCGCGGATGGCCCCCTGCCAGTCGGGAATCATCGACAGGGTGTAGCTTTGAAAGACGCGGTCGAAGGCGGGCCGGCCGAACAGTGCCCTGGCGTCGAAAGCCGTGGCATCGCCCTGGGCGAGCGTGATCCGGTCGCTCAGGCCAGCCTTTGCAACCTTGGCACGCGCGGTCTCGAGCATCGCTTCGGAAATATCGATTCCGAAGAAATGCGCATCGGGCCAGGCCCGGGCCGCGACGATCAGATTGCGCCCGGTGCCGCACCCGATTTCAAGCACGCTGCCCCCGGGAGGCGGCGATAAATGCCGGATCAGCCGGTCGCGACCGAGCAGATAATATTTGCGGGTCAGATCATAGAAATGGCGCTGCGTCCGGTAGATCGCATCCATCTGCCCCGCATGCCCGCGGGCGCCATGCCCGCTTCCGCTTTGGTCGTCGCTGCTCAGGCCCCATCCCCCAGCACATAGAGATGAACGCCGCCATAGATGGAGGAGCGATCCCTCCTGGTATAGTCGAGCGACTCCTCGGCGCGGTAGTCCCAGCGCGACAGGATTTCATCGGGCACGCGGCCGGGCAGGATCGTCGCCGTGCCGGCGGTGCGGAACAGCACCCGCGCATTGGCCTTTGCGGTACGGGTGATCTCGCTCCACAGATCGGTCAGCTGCTCGTCCGTCATCCAGTCCTGCGCGTCCAGCAGGATATAACGATCGAGCGACCTGTCGGCGCGGGTGCGCAGATAATCGGCGAAATTGATGTGGCGCACTTCGATCCGGTCGACCCGATCGACGATCTCGTCATAATGTTCGCGCTGGAGATAGGGCGGCAAGGGTGCCGACGGCCCTTCGCCATAGCCGCGGTTGAAGGCCTGCCAGGCGAAATAATTGTCCTTGAGATCGAAATCGCAGGCGAGCTTTTCCAGCCGCTCGCGCAGCACTGACGCCATCTTCTCGTCGCCGGCCAGCGCTTCATATTGGGCGGGCGGGATGCCGAGTCCGAACAGCGACGCAGGCTGGTCAGTGAGCCATTTGATGAAGCGCTTGTCGAACATCGGCGCGAATTCGCGATCGAAGATCTCGCGCTGTTCCTCGATCGAATTGGCCTTGAGCAGGACCTTGGGATTCACGCCATTCAGCCGCGCGAGCAGGTGCGCCACGCTGATGAAATTTCCGAGCAGGCCGCGCCGGTACACGCCGTGCGCGAAGCCGCCGATGCGCCGGCGGCCGATCATGTCGCGCCCTTCCCAGTAGCGCCGGGTGGTGTCGTCGAGATGCGGGCGCACATAGGTGCGATAGGCGAGGATGTTTGCCCGGCTGTTGGCGTTGCCGAAGAAGCGGTGGAACGCATCATATCCGGGCAGATGCCGCGCCGCGACCAGCTTCAGCTTGTTGAGCGCGATATGCGCCGTGTTGAGATCGACCGCGGTGATCGCGCGCGGGTCAGCGGTCAGATAGGAGAGCACGTTACAGCCGCCCGAGGCGATCGTCACGACATGGCTGTCGGGCGTGATTGCCAGCGCTTCCATGTCGACCGCGGGATCTTCCCAGATCTGCGCATAGACCAGACCGCGAAAAGCGAAGGTGAAGGCGCGTTCGAGCAGCCCCTGTTTCGAGAGCTGGTCGTGCCGATGGACGGCGGCCTTCACAGCGCGGTTCTTCTGCGATCGGATGGCCGTGGCCATATGGTCTCCTCCCGGTTGTCGCAAGGATGGCGGCAGCGCCGCGCTAGGACAAACTCGTGACGCTTCCATGACTGTGTTGGGTCAAAATGAAAAGGACCTGCCAACCGGGGAGGGTCGGCAGGTCCCATACGCCTGGCGCCGCGAAGGGGGGTCGGCACCTGGTCACTCGTCTTTCGCTCGGGAAGAAAGACACTGGCTATACGCGCGGCGAGTCCAGTCGGATGCAGCGCGCGTACGATTTTTTGCTCAGGGCATCATCACGGTGTCGATGACATGAATCACACCGTTCGACTGAATCACATTGGCGGTTGTGACCTTGCCGGTGTTGCCCTTTCCATCCTTGATGATCCAGCCGCCCATGCCGGATTTCATAAAGGTCAGGGTCTCGCCCTGGACGGTGGTGTAGCTGGCCACGCCCATATGCGCCTTCGCGTTGGCGGCAATGTCGGCGGCGGTGATCCGGCCGGGAACGACATGATAGGTCAGCACGCTTGCAAGCATCGCCTTGTTCTCCGGCTTGAGCAGCGTATCGACGGTGCCGGCAGGCAGTTTCGCAAAGGCGGCGTTGGTTGGCGCGAAAACGGTGAACGGGCCGGGGCCCATCAAAGTATCGACCAGGTCGGCTGCCTTGACGGCCGCGACGAGCGTCGTGTGGTCCTGCGAGTTGACCGCATTTTCGACGATGTTCTTCGTCGGATACATCGCGGCGCCACCCACCATCGGGTTGGACTTCGCAAAGGCGACCGAGGTGCCGCTGAGCATGATGGCGACGGCGGCGACGGTGGCACGGAAGGGACGGTTCATCAGGTTACTCTCCTGTACTGGCCCGGAACGGGGCACGGCACAGCTACGGCGACGCCTGCGGTAAAGATGCGACACCAACCATATTCGCTGCGGATCAGACCTGGGAAAGCACGCCCTTGGCGACGACCGGTCCGGTTGGAAGGCCAGTGGGGGATCCGCCGATCGGCTCGATCGACACAGCAAGTGTAGCCCCGGCGGCGAGCCGCGCGCGATTGTCGCGGTTGACCTTGAAGGACGAGGCGCCCGATGTCTTCAACAAGCCAAGCGAGTGCGGCACGCCGTCTCCGGCGATCACCCAGAGTTCAGCGCTGCGATCACTATCGGCGAGCACCGCCGGGGTGAGCCGCAGGTCGGACGAGTTCGGATCATAGACCGCCGTCACCGGCGCGCCGGCTTTCCCCCTGTCGATCGAGGCGACCAGCATCGATGCGCGCGCCGCGGCGATGGGCGGCACCGGCTGCGACGCCGGGCCGGGCACCGCGATCGGGCGCATGACGATCACCACCAGCATTGCCGCTGCGGCGACGCTCGACAGCCCGGCTGCCGCCGGCCAGAACAGGCTGCGTTTCGCCGGCACCGTTGCCGTCGGCGCGACATCGGATCCATCGATCGACCGTTCGATGCGGCCGAGCACGCCCGGAGGCGCATCCATTGCCGGCCAGAGATCGAACAGCTGAGCGAGATGCGCGCGCCAGCGCTCCACCTCCTGCGCGAAGCCGTGCTCGGCGAGCATGCGGCGCAGCGCGCTAGCGCGCTCCTCGCCGTCAAGCAGGCCGAGTGCAAGCTCGGCCGCGGCCATATCGGGGGCGTCGTCCAGGGCGGTGTCTTCGCTCATCCTTCGAGACAGGCCTTGAGCCTGGCCAGACCGCGCCGGACCCAGCTCTTCATCGTGCCGAGCGGCACATTCTGCCGTTCGGCGAGCTCGGCATAGGTGACGCCGTCGAAAAAGGCGGTGCGGATCGCGGCGCGCTGGTTTTCCTCGAGCCCGTCGAGGCAGCCATGCAGCAGGTGCGACGCCTCGTCCGCCAGCATCGTCTCGCTGGCAAGCGGCGCCTCGTCGAGAATCGGCGGAGCGTCCTCGATCGGGCTCGAACGGCGCACGGCCTGGGCACGGCGCCAGTCGATCGCGCGGTTGCGCGCGATCGTCGCGAGCCAGGTGATCGGGCTCGCACGGTGCGGTTCATAGGCGCCAGCGCGCTTCCAGATCGTCAGATACACGTCGTGCAACACATCTTCAGCAGCCTGCCTTTCACCGCAGATACGGTAGCAGATGCCGAAAAGCTTCGCTGAGGTGAGCGCATAGAGATCGCGGAAGGCCGAACGGTCCTCGTCCCCGGTACCGACCAGCGCCGCGACGAGGCGCGCGCGCGGATCGGACGCAAAGGCTCCGGAGGCGGCTGAGGGAGAATCCGTCACGGCGCCGAAACTAGCGCGCTCCGGGGGTGCACGGCAATCCCGCGCACCCGATACCATCAGCGCTTATTTCTGCGTCATCCCGCCGGCGCCCGGCCAGGCGCTATCGCCGACGCGCGTCAGAGTCATCTCGAAGAAGCGCTGCGGCGGCTGGCCCGGCACGATTCGATCGCCGACCTCACGCCAGTGCGTTCCGGCGATCGTCGCCGTGTAGCGGATCGTCATCGGCCCGGCCGGTATCTCCCAGATATAGCCGTCCGCTGTCGGCGTCAGCTTGAAGTCGCCGGCATAGCCTTGCGCATAGCTATGCAGCGCATAGCTCTTGGTCGCCGGATCATAGGACAGGATGCCAAAGGCGTTGAAGCCGGTCGTACCGTCCGGATTGAAGCCCTTGCCTTCCATCACCCGGATGGTGCCGCCGAGCATCGTGCCGATCCGCTCGGTCTGGGTTACCTTGTGCTCACCGGTGGGCGTCATTGTGGTCGCAGGGCCGCGCCATGTGCCGTCCATCCAGCCGAGCTTCGCGATCGCCTCGCGCTGGGCGCCGAGCGTGGCGGGATCGGCCACCTGGGCCGCCGCGCCCGATAGCGATGTTATCGTGAAGATCAGCGCTATGACCGGGGTCCAATAATGTCTCGTCACCTGCTTGCTCCTTTGCGTCATTGCGTGGGGGCCGTCGTGGTGGCAGCTTCATGCCATGCCCGCCCTGCTCCCCGCTTCCCTCCTGCCGCGCGCTCCCGGCAACACGGGTTTCGCGAAGCGCGTCCGGAATTTCGCGAATCGCGTCACCGCACTGCCGGGCTTCCCTGTCCTGCCCGTCGCCGGCTTTGCCGCAGCGATGCTGATGATCATCGTCGGCGCTTTCGGCACAGGTGAGATGCCGCTGGCGATGCGCGCGGGGTTCTGGGGCGTGTTGCTCGGCTGGAACATCCTGAAGTGGCAGATCTGGTTCGCGTTGCTGGTGCGCCGACCGACCGACTGGCCGCGCGCAAGCGCGATCGGGACGTTGGTTCTCAACCTGCCGCTGCCCTTCGAGATAGCGCTCAGCCTCAGCCTGTTCGGCATTGTCGATGCGCCCGCCCCGGGGCAGACATGGGCCAAGGCGCTGGCGATCAGCATGGTGGTGTTCCTTGTGCTGTTCATCGCCGGCGTCCGCCGACGCTCCCAGCCCATCCCCGCCGCTACCACCCCGCCCGCCATCGCACCGGACGGACTGCTCGCGCGCGCCGGGATCACCGATCCGGCCACGCTTCAGGCGATCGAGGCGGAAGATCATTATTGCCGGCTACATCTTGCGGGAGGACGCAGCCTGCTGGTCCTTCATCGCTTTGGCGACGCGCTCAGGGAAGTCGCGAATCTTGACGGTGCGCAGGTCCATCGCGGCGCCTGGGTCTCCGCCGGGGGCGTTGCGGTTGCCGAGCGCGACGGGCGGCGCTGGCTGCTGATATTGGCGGACGGCGCGCGCATTCCGGTCAGCGCCAGCTTCACGAAAATTGTTCGGGCGAGGGGATGGCATCGGCTTCGTCGCGCCGCGTAACCTTCTTTCCATGACTCTTTTTCGACAAGAGCGCACCAGCGCGGTGGCGTTCGGCGCGCGCTTTGCGTAAAGGCCGCCGCATCCGCTTTCGCCGACAAGGAGCGCAGCCCGATGCGCATCGCCATCGCTTCCGATCATGCCGCCTTCGCGCTGAAGGACTTGCTGTCCGCATGGCTGCGCGACGAGGGCCATGATGTGCACGATCTCGGGCCGCATTCGGACGCCAGGGTCGACTATCCCGATTACGGCTATGCGCTTGCCGAGACGATCGCCGCTGGCGGGGCCGAGCGCGGCATCGCCCTGTGCGGCTCGGGCATCGGCATATCGATCGCCGTCAACCGCCATCCCGCGGCGCGTTGCGCCCTGGTCGGCGAGCCGCTGTCCGCCGCACTCGCCCGCGAGCATAACGACGCCAATATCCTCGCCATGGGCGCCCGCCTGACCGGCGAGGACATGGCCAAGGCCTGTATCACCGCTTTTCTGGCCACGGCATTCGCCGGCGGCCGCCACGCCCCCCGCGTCGACAAGCTCGGCGCGCCCAGCTTCGCGAAGGAACCCGCATGAGCACCAACCCCCGCACCCTGAACGACGTCCAGCCCGACGGCTTCTTCACCCGCGGCCTTGCCGAGGCCGATCCGGCGGTATTCGGCGGCGTCACCCATGAGCTCAAGCGCGAGCAGACCCAGATCGAGCTGATCGCCAGCGAGAATATCGTCTCAAAGGCTGTGCTGCAGGCGCAGGGCTCGGTCTTCACCAACAAATATGCCGAAGGCTATCCGGGCAAGCGCTATTATCAGGGCTGCGAGCCATCGGACGAAGTCGAGGCGCTGGCGATCGAGCGGGCGAAGAAGCTGTTCGATTGCGGTTTCGCCAATGTCCAGCCGCATTCGGGCGCGCAGGCGAACGGCGCGGTGATGCTCGCTCTGGTCAAGCCGGGCGAGACGATCATGGGCCTCAGCCTCGACGCGGGCGGCCATCTCACCCATGGCGCCAAGGCTGCGATGTCGGGCAAATGGTTCAACGCGGTCCAGTACGGCGTCGATCCGGTGACGCATCTGATCGACTTCGACGAGGTCGCGAGGCTGGCGCGCGAGCACAAGCCCAAGCTGATCATCACCGGCGGCTCGGCCTATCCGCGCCAGATCGACTTCGCGAAGTTCCGTGCGATCGCTGACGAGGTCGGCGCCTATTTCATGGTCGATATGGCGCATTTCGCCGGGATCGTCGCGGGCGGCCTGCACCCCTCGCCCCTGCCCTACGCCCATGTCGTGACGACGACGACGCACAAGACCTTGCGTGGCCCGCGCGGCGGCATGGTGCTGACCAATGACGAAGCCATCGCCAAGAAAATCAACTCGGCGGTGTTCCCGGGGCTTCAGGGCGGACCGCTGATGCACGTCATCGCGGCCAAGGCGGTCGCGTTCGGCGAGGCGCTTCAACCCGAATATAAAAGCTATATCGCAGCGGTGGTCGAGAATGCGAAGATCCTTGCGGCGACACTCAAGGAGCGCGGTGCCGAGATCGTCTCGGGCGGCACCGACACGCACCTCGCGCTGATCGACCTCTCGCCTCTCGGCGTGACCGGCAAGGATGCCGACGAAGCGCTGGAGCGCGCCGGCATCACCTGCAACAAGAACGGCATCCCCAATGATCCGCTGCCGCCGACCAAGACCAGCGGCATCCGGGTCGGCTCGCCAGCCGGCACGACGCGCGGCTTCGGACCCGCGGAGTTCCGCGAGATCGGCAATATGGTCGCCGACGTCCTCGACGGCCTGCGCAAGAATGGCGAGGCCGGCGACGGTCAGGTCGAGGCGGCGGTGCGCGAGCGCGTGCTGGCCTTGTGCGCCCGCTTCCCGATCTACCCTGAAGGAGTGTGATGCGATGAAGTGTCCGGTCTGCGATGCCAGCGCGCCAAAGGGCGCCCGTTTCTGCCCCCAATGCGGCGCATCGATGACCGTGACGGCTTCGGAGCCTCCGATTCCCGACGCCGCGTCCGACGACCTCCACGCAGCGCGCGTGTTTGCGGAGGATGCAGCGCAGAGCGCCGTCGCGGCGGTGAAAAGCGATCTCGGCACCAGCATGGCCAAGGGCGCAGCAATCGGCGCCCTGATCTCGATCCCGGTGCCGTTCGTCGGGCTGATCGGCGGCGCGGTGGTGGGGGCGGGCGTTGCCGCCTACAAGAAGCTGACGGAGGACTGATCGCTTGCGCTGCCCATTTTGCGGACATGAAGACAGCCAGGTGAAGGACAGCCGCCCGACCGATGACGGAGCGGCAATTCGGCGACGGCGGCAATGCGAAGGGTGTGCCGCGCGCTTCACGACGTTCGAGCGCATTCAGTTGCGCGAGCTTTACGTGCTCAAGAGCGAGGACAAGCGCGAGCCGTTCGACCGCGAGAAGCTGATCCGTTCGGTATCGATCGCGGCGCGCAAACGGCCGATCGATCCGGTTCGGCTGGAAAAACTCGTGTCGGGGATCCAGCGTCAGCTCGAGACCCAGGGCGAGAATGAAGTGCCCGCGAAGCGGATCGGCGAGATGGTGATGGAGGGCCTGAAGGGCCTCGATTCAGTCGCCTATATCCGCTTCGCAAGCGTCTATAAGGATTTCCGCGAGGCCCGCGATTTCGAGGAATTCGCCGGCAATGTGAATGAGGTCGGCAAGGGGTGAGCGAGCCGGTGCTTCCCTTTGCGTCACCCCCCGTCATCGTCCTGGTCCGCCCGCAGCTCGGCGAGAATATCGGCAAGGCGGCGCGGGCGATGCTCAATTTCGGGCTCACCGAGATGCGGCTGGTCACGCCGCGCGACGGCTGGCCCAACCCGTCCGCCGGCCCGGCCGCGAGCGGCGCCGATGTGGTACTCGAACAGGCGCGGGTATTCGGCAGCGTTGCCGAGGCGGTCGCCGATTGCGCGCACGTCTATGCGACCACGGTGCGCAAGCGCGGCATCACCAAGCCCGTCTTCACGCCCGAGCAGGCCGGCCGCGCGATCCACGATGCGCCGGGGCGCTCGGCGATCCTGTTCGGGCCCGAACGCTCGGGTCTGGAAACCGATGATGTCGCGCTCGCCCGCACCATCATCACCGTGCCGATCAATCCGGAATTCGGCTCGCTGAACCTCGCCCAGGCGGTGATTCTCATTGCCTATGAATGGTCGAAGGGAATGGGTCTTGCCTCGCCGCCCGAGACGGCGCTCGATCCGCCAGCACCGCAGGACCATCTCGAAGGCATGATCGCGCAGTTGAGCGGCATGCTGGAGCAAACCGGCTATTTCCATCTGCCCGACCGTGAGCCGGTCGTCCGGCGAACACTGCGCACATTGCTCACCAAGCCTGGCTGGTCGGAGCAGGAGGTTCGCACTTTCCGGGGCGTGCTGAGCGCGCTTTCGGGAAAGCGTCCGCGACGCTGAAGCGACGACCGTGAAAGAAAAGGCCGTTCCGGAACCATCCAATCACTATTTAATCGCCACTTTCTAGGGCCTTGCGAGCACGCGGCGCGCAAGGTAGTTCGCCATATGGCAGGTAACGAATCATTTCCTCAACGGGGGCTTTCTTAATGCGTACTTTTGCTATTCTGGCGCTGTCGCTTGGCGCACTCACGATCACGCCGGCTCTTGCCAAGGAGAAGCGGCCGGTGGATCCGAACAAGAAGTCCTGCCGTCGCTACGACACCACCGGCTCCATCATGGGCGGTCGGTTGGTGTGCCACACCGCCGCCGAATGGTCTAAGATCGACCAGATCAACAGCGATAACGCCCGCCAGATGACCGATATGCGCAATGGCGGCCAGGGTGGCGTTCACCCGTAATCGCGGCTTGACCTGACGCGCGTCCTCTGCCAGAGGCGCGCCCTTCGCAAAAGGCCCCGCACTCCGGTGAAGCGGTGGCCCTGCCCGATCCCTTTCGGATTCCGGCGGAGCGATGACCGGATATGGATCGGCGCCATAGCGGCGCCGCTCTTGTTGTTGGCACTTGCAAAGGAATATCACATGTCGAAGCGCTCCAGCGCCAAGTACAAGCTCGATCGCCGTATGGGCGAGAACATCTGGGGTCGCCCCAAGTCCCCGGTGAACAAGCGCGAATATGGCCCCGGCCAGCACGGCCAGCGCCGCAAGGGCAAGGTCTCCGATTTCGGCATCCAGCTGCGCGCCAAGCAGAAGCTCAAGGGCTATTATGGCGACGTGACCGAAAAGCAGTTCAAGCACTGCTATGAGGAAGCCGCGCGGATGAAGGGCGATACCAGCCAGAACCTGATCGGCCTGCTCGAGCAGCGACTCGACATGATCGTCTATCGCGCGAAGTTCGCGCCGACCGTGTTCGCCGCGCGCCAGCTCGTCAGCCATGGCCATATCCGGGTCAATGGCGTGAAGTGCAACATTGCCTCGCGCCGGGTTTTCCCGGGCATGGAGATCACGCTCGGCGCCAAGGCGCAGGAGATGGCGCTGGTGATGGAAGCACAGGGTCTCGCCGAGCGCGACATCCCCGATTATGTCGCGCCCGACGGCAACGCCAAGGTGACCTTCACGCGCGTGCCGACGCTCGACGAAGTGCCCTATCCGGTGAAGATGGAACCGAACCTGGTCGTCGAGTTCTACTCGCGCTGATCCTGGTACAGGTCTGAAGATAGGAAGGGCGGCTCCGAAAGGGCCGCCCTTTTCGTTTGATCAGAGGCCGAGATTGGCGCGCAGGAAGCTGTCGATCCTGTCGAGCATATCGGCGCGGACCGTATCATCGACGAGTTGGTGATCGAGTCCCTTATACTCAACCAGCTCGACCTTGCCCCCCGCCGCTTCAAGCCGCGATTTCATGACGCGAGACTGTTCGATCGCCACATTCTGATCAAGGTCGCCATGGAACATCAGCACCGGCACCTTGATACGCCCGGCATTGCGCGCGGGTGATCCCTCAGTGACATTGGGCCCGCTGCCGATCTGGGCCTGGAGAAGCTTATAGTCGGTGTAATTCTGATGCCGGTCGATCATCAGCTGCCAGTCGGTTACCGGCGCCACCGCGGCGACCGCCTTGAACAGGCCAGGGTCAAGCACCGCCGATTGCAGCGCGGCGTAACCGCCATAGGACCAGCCCACGATCGCGATCTTCCCAGGCGCCGCGATTCCCGATTTCAACAGCCAGCGACCGCCATCATCGACATCGCCGATCGCGGTCCGCCACGACTGGATGCCGTTCTTCTGGAACCAGCTGGTGCCATAGCCGGTCGATCCCCGATAATTGGGTTGAAGGACTGCATAGCCCCGGTTCGCGAAATATTGCGGGAGCCACGCGAAGCTCCACTCGTCGCGCGCGTCGGGCCCGCCGTGCGGCATCACGATCGCGGGCAGGTTCTTGCCATCGCTACCTGGGGGCAGCGTCAAATAGCCGGGAATCATTGTGCCGTCCGCGGCTGGGAAACTGACTGGCTTGACCGCCGAAAGCGGCGTCTTTGCCAGTTGCGGTCGAACCGGCATGATTTCAGTCAGGCCCTTCGTCGTCTTGTCGAACAGATAGAAACGTCCGGGGTCAATGTCGCTGCCTGCCCAGAGCAGCAACTTGCTCTCATCGGCGCTTGCATCAACGAAGCTGACAAGGGGCTGGTTCGGCAATGCCTTGGAAAGCGATTTCGAAAAGGCACTCAGCGTCGGGTCGAAGAAGGTGGTCGTTCGCTTCTCGCCCGCAAAACCGACTCCGACCACGCGGTGCTGGCGGCCGACTTCAACGAGGTCGTCCACATCGACATCGGGGCGGGCGAAGACGAGCTCTTTCTTCATGCTGCCGTCGAGCGAAATCTTGTACAGGGCGGCACGACCGTCCTTGTCGTCGAAACCGTAAGCAACATTCAGATCGGGATCGACGGCATAGGGTTCGAAGCCGGTCGAGGTCACGCCTGTATAGATCACGGTGCTGAGCGGGAGCCATTCGCGGCTATCTGCCTTGCGATAGCTGTAGAGTGTCCGCTTGCCGTCATAACCGGTATTCGTGGTGGGCTGGATCGCCATGATCCGCACCTTGCCATGGCCGTCCGAGATATATTCGGTAGCACTGGCCTTTGGGGGCTCGATGGTCTTGCGCGCCAGGGTCTTGATGTCCACCCGGTCGACGCCCAAACCTTCGCGCGAATCAGCCATGAGATGCCCGACACTCTCCTGGGGCACATAGGTACGGGTCATCAACACCGCCCCGCCATCATCGCCAAGCCAATCGATCACATTGCCGCCACCGCGAGCGACCCCGAGCGCATCCGAACTGGTGCGGGCGCTCAGGATTTTCATGTCCGAGCCATCGGAATTCAGCGTGATGAGGCGCGTATATCCCGTCGGTTGCCCGGCATCCATCTGGAGAACGTAAATTCCGCAGACGAGGCGGGTATCGGTGGCCCATCCGCAAGAATAGAGATGGTCAGGGGTGCCGCTCGCGGCAAGAATCGGCTTCAACTCTGGCGTACCAGTCAGGTTGGCGATCAACAGAACAGAACCGCGACTCCCGGTCGGCTGGATAATCGCGAGCGACTTGCCATCGGGCGACAGACTGGCGCTCTCGACCGCCTCGCGAGCGCCGAATTTCACCGCAGCATCATTTGCCGCGAGGGCCGATTGAGCGCTCGCGCCCATGGCGACAAAAGCCGCAGCCAGAATCCAGGATTTCACACAGCCCCCAATTTCAAAACGTTAAGCCCGGATAGTAGAGGTTTGCGCGATCCGGGCAATCATGATCTCGCCCGTTTCGACTGCATCGGCGCCGCTTGCACCCGTCCCGTCACGCTGCCAGAACCCGGCGCGTTCAATCCATTCCGGGAGTTCCGATGCGCGCCCTTTTCATGCTGCCCGCCGCACTCGCACTGATCGCCGCGGCGCCCGATTCGCCCGGCATTCGTGTCCAGACACTCAAGGACGTGACAAAGACCCTGTCGTCCGACAGCTTCGAAGGCCGCAAGCCGACGACGCCCGCTGAAGACAAGGCGACCGCCTATATCGTCGAGCGCTTCAAGACCGCCGGGTTGAAGCCGGGCAATCATGGCAGCTGGTTCCAGGACGTGCCCCTGGTCGAGATCGCCGCGCAGGACGTGACGCCGCTGACGTTCACGGGCGGCACCACTCCCGTCAGCCTCGACTACCGCAAGGACATGGTGATCGCGACCTACCGCGTGACGCCGAACGTTGCGATCAAGGGCAGCGATGTCGTGTTCGTCGGCTATGGCATCAACGCGCCTGAGCGCGGCTGGAACGACTATGCCGGCCTCGACGTGAAGGGGAAGACGGTCGTCATCCTCGTCAACGATCCCGACTGGCAGATGCCCGGGCGGGACGGGCTCTTCGAGGGCCGGGCGATGACCTATTATGGCCGCTGGACCTACAAGTTCGAGGAAGCCGCGCGTCAGGGCGCGGCCGCCGCGCTCATCGTCCATGATACCGAGCCCGCCGCTTATGGTTGGGGCGTGGTGCAATCGTCCTGGTCCGGGCCGCAGCTCGAGCTCGACGCCGCCGGCGACCATATGGACCAATCCCAGGCGATCGGCTGGATGCAGCTCGACAAGGCGAAGGCCCTGTTCGCCAGCGCCGGCAAGGATTTCGGCGCGCTGGCTGAAGCGGCGAAGCAGAAGGGCTTCAAGGCAGTGCCGCTCGGCGTGAAGGCGTCGGTGTCCTTCACCAACACGATCCGGCGCCAGGCATCGAAGAACGTGATCGGGATATTGCCCGGGGCCTCCGCCCCCGACGACACGATCCTCTACACCGCGCATTGGGACCATCTCGGCCACTGCACGCCGGTGAATGGCGACGACATCTGCAACGGTGCGCTCGACAATGCGAGCGGCGTCGCCGGGCTGGTCGCGCTGGCCGAGGCGCAGGCCAAGGCCGGCCCGGCAAAGCGAACGATCGCCTTCATGGCGGTGACGGCGGAGGAATCGGGCCTGCTCGGCTCGCGCTATTATGCCGAACACCCGATCTATCCGCTCAACCGCACCGTTGGCGGCGTGAACATGGATGTGCTGAACACTTCGGGCCAGGCCAGGGACTTCGTGATCACCGGCGCGGGCAAATCCGAGCTGGAGGATCTGATCGTGCCTTTCGTCAAGGCCGAGGGCCGGGTGATCAAGCCCGAGCCCAATCCGGAACGCGGCGGCTATTTCCGCTCCGACCATTTCAGCTTCGCCAAACTGGGCGTGCCGATGCTCGATGGCGGATCGGGCGAGGATCTGGTCAAGGGCGGCGAGGCGGCCGGCCATGCCGCTACGATCGACTATATCGAGCATCGCTATCACAAGCCGCAGGACGAATATGATGCGAGCTGGGATTGGTCGGGCGCGGTGCAGGACCTGACCCTATATTATCGGCTCGGCCGCCAACTTGCCGATGGCAATGCCTGGCCCAACTGGTATCCGACCGCCGAATTCCGGGCGATCCGCGACAAGAGCAGAGCTGAGACCAAGTGATATTAATTCCTCCGCCCGAATGGGCGCCGCACCAGGCAGTATGGATCGGCTTTCCGAGCCATCCCGATCTGTGGGAGGATGACCTCGAGCCGGCCCAGGCCGAGGTCGCCGCCTTCGCGCGTGCGGTGCATGCGGGTGGCAGGGGCGAACGGGTCTTGCTTGTCGCGGCCAATGAGGAAGCCGCCGGCACCGCCAGGGCATTGGCTGGCGATGCTGCCGAGGTGATCGTCGAGCCGTTCGGCGATATCTGGCTGCGCGATACCGCGGCGATCGTCACTGGCGACGGGACGGCACGCGACTTCCTGTTCAACGGCTGGGGCGGCAAATATGATCTGCCGGGTGACGACAGCATCGGGCGGCGGCTGGCGGCAGAGCGGCATATCGATGCCCAGGCCTGCGGCTGGATATTGGAAGGCGGCGCGATAGACGGCGACGGCACTGGCCTCGTCGTCACCACCGAGCAGTGCCTGCTCAACCCCAATCGCAACCCCGATCTGTCGCGCGCCGATGTCGAGGCGCGGCTGGCGGCGGACCTTGGCTATACCAGGGTGATCTGGCTCGGCAACGGGCTGCTGCATGACCATACCGATGGCCATGTCGACAATCTCGCCCGCTTCGTGGCGCCGGGGCGGCTTGCCATTCCGCAGCCCGAAGAGAATGATCCGAACGGCCAGGTCTATGAGCAGGCCGCGCGCGCCGCCGCCGAGCATGATGTGGAGATCGTCCGGATTCCCTCGCCGGGCGAAGTGCTGCGCGACGGGGAGATCATCCCGGCCAGCTATATGAACTTCTATATCGGCAATGCGGTGGTGGTCGTGCCGCAATATGGCGCCGCCAATGATGAAGCGGCGGTGGCGGCGATCCAGCCGCTGTTTCCGGATCGGATCGCGGTCGGGCTCCGCGCCGATGCGATCCTGACCGGCGGCGGCAGCTTCCATTGCATCAGCCAGCAGATTCCCGCCTGAGGGGTGATGTTTTCGCCCGAAAGCCGCTAAGGGGCCGCGCATGACCGAACTCACCGTCGCCGCGCTCCAGCTCGCCTTCACCAACGACATGGCCGCGAACATCGCCCATGTCTCGGACCTCGTGCGTGAGGCTGCGGCCAAGGGCGCGCAGGTGATCCTGCCGCCCGAATTGTTCGAGGGCGAATATTTCTGCCGGGTCGAGGACGAAGGGCTGTTCGCCAACGCGAGACCGGTCGGCGAGCATCAGGCGGTGCTGGCGATGCGGAAGCTCGCCGCCGAGCTCGGCGTCTATATCCCGACCAGCTTCTTCGAGGCGGACGGGCCGCACCATTACAACAGCCTCGCGATGATCGGTCCCGATGGCGCGGTGATTGGCGTCTATCGCAAGAGCCATATCCCGGACGGCCCGGGCTATGAGGAGAAATTCTATTTCCGCCCCGGCAATACCGGCTTCAAGGTCTGGCCGGGTCCATCAGCGACGCTCGGCGTCGGTGTGTGCTGGGACCAATGGTATCCTGAAACCGCACGCGCGATGATGCTGATGGGCGCGGAGATCCTGTTCTACCCCACCGCGATCGGCAGCGAGCCGCATGATGCCGATCTCGATACGTCGCGGCTGTGGCGGCGGGCGATGATCGGCCATGCCGTCTCGAACGTGGTGCCGGTGGTGGCGGCCAACCGGATCGGCACCGAGCACGGTCAGCATTTCTACGGCCACAGCTTCATCACCGACGAACGCGGCGACCTGATCGCCGAATTCGGTGCTGACGAGACCGGGGTGCTGGTCGCGACGCTCGACCTCGACCGGGTGAAGCGCCACCGTGCCGCCTTTGGCTTCTTTCGCGATCGGCGGCCCGACCTTTATGGTCGGCTTGCCGAGGACATCTAGGGATCAGGGCATGAAGGTCGAAGGCGCCTGTCATTGCGGCAATATCCGTTACGAGGCCGAACTCGATCCCGAAATGGTCGGTATCTGCCACTGCACTGACTGCCAGGCGCTGAGCGGATCGGCCTATCGGGTGTCGGGGCGAGTGTCCGCCGACAGCTTCGTCCTCAGCGGGGGGCAGCCGACCGTCTATATCAAGACTGCCGACAGCGGGACGAAACGGGCGCACGCTTTTTGCCCGTTGTGCGGCTCCCCGGTTTACGCAGCGGCGCCGGAAAACCCGCCCACCTATTCGCTCCGCATCGGCGCCCTGAAGCAGCGCGCCGACCTGCCGCCGGTCAGGCAGATATGGTGCGGCTCGGCCCTGCCCTGGGCAATGGACATAGCCGGGATTCCCCGCATCAACCCGTGAAAGCTGGCTGTTATTCGCGGTTTTTTTTGCTGGCTGTTATGTTGGAGTTATCCCCTGAATTTCAGAAGATGTTCCAATGCTTTATGGCGGGCTTGGCTGTTATCGAATAACAGCCAGATAACAGCCAGATAACAGCCAGCAAAACAGCCAATAACAGCCAATAACAGCCAGCGCCCGGGCGCATGGCGGGCCCGGCCAATCTATATCGTCAACATTGCGAAAGAGCGGAGAGGCGCCTTGCGAGGCCAGTCGAGCGACTGCGTGCATCATATTACCGCTCGATTGAATCAACGACGCGGCGTGCCGACATTCTGGCGGATCACCACTGGCCGGCTGCAGCCATCGACCGTCCTGAGCACACCGAGGATGAGCTTCGCTGGCGGTTCAGCCGTCAACCGTCAGGCCGCTTTGCAGCGCAACCTTCGGCGTCTGAACGGTGAAAGTGGCGAGAAGCTGACCTGCGGCTTTCAGTCAGGATTGCATGAAGGTGACGGCTGTTTCACCCGCCATCGCGCCGCTATTCCATGTTGCAGTATTCGAAATTGGCGTGTCGATGGGCCACCGGCCTGCCTGATAGCGTAGGAGGGACAACGGTGAAACCTAAGGCAATAATTGCTGCGCTGGCCCTCGCGTTGTCAGTTTCTCTGGCCATCACTCCGGCAGTAGCTCGGCAGACTGCCGAAAAAGCTGCTTCGGAATTGTCCGAAGACGCGCGCATACAGTCGGCTCCGGGTGTTGTGCTTGCGGCTACCCTGCGGGTGCCGGCCGGAAAGGGCCCTCACCCTGTGCTCATTATCCAATCCGGGTCAGGCCCCAGCAAGCGTGGTGGCTATGTTCCGTTAGAGCATCGGCTAAACGACATTGGAATCGCAACGATCGAGTTCGACAAACGGGGCGTGGGTCAATCAACGGGTAGGTTGACTGATACGATGCAGGATATGGAGGCTGATATCACGGCAACCATAGCCTGGCTTCGAAAGAGGCCCGACATCGACGGCTCTCGTATAGCGCTGCTGGGCCATAGCCAGGGCGCCGCCGCAGTGCCCATCGTTGCTGATCGGGACGGACATATCGCCGCCATCGTATTTCTCGCCGGGCCCGTCGGGCAGCGCGGAACCATGTTTCTTGAAGGCATGCGCAGACAGCTTGTCGAGGGTGGCCGTGCCCCGGACCTTGCCGATCGGGTCACCGTCGCCACCGGGCGGTGGATGGAGGAGCGGAGCCAAGGGGAACACGCCAATGAGATCCTGCAGGCTCGAAATACCGTAGTCGCTGAGTTCATGCACGCAGGCTTCAGCCAGGAAGACGCAGAATCGGCCACAAAGGTTCTCGACACGCCGCAAGTGCTTTCGATGTACCAGGTGGGCCCTGGCACCGCACTGGCTCACCTCCAAATACCGGTGCTTGCCATCTTCGGCGCGCGGGACGAGATCATCGGACCTCAATCGGACGCCGCGGCGGCCGCCATGGCTGAAAATCCCAAAGCCCTGGTGCTTGAAATACCCGGAGCGAACCACGGCTTTGGCCATCGTCCCCTTGATGCTCCCGCGCGCGAAAGTCCCGGCGGCGGTCCTTGGTTATCCCTGCTTCCGAAGGCACTGATCACGGACTGGCTGAAAGAATGGTTGATCGATCCGCCGCAGGTTGACCGCTGGGAGGTAAAGTGAGTCTAGTTTGCGAGATGGCGCCATAGGATCAACACAAGGTTGCTACTGCGCGAGCTCATGAAAAACTCAACGACGCGGCGCGCCGACATCCTCGCGGACTACCACTGGTCGGCTGCACCCATCGACTGTCCTGAGCACGCCCAGGATCAGCTTCGCCGGCGGCTCGGCCGTGAGCGGATGGACGGTCGGGGGTGCGGCCGGTTCACCGGTGTAGGACATTCTCGCATTCTGGCAGATCGGCTTTGCCACAGGTGAGACGGCGGGTTTGGGGGCCGGCGCGGCGGCGATTGCGGCAAGGGCGAGAATCGCAACGATACGCATGGGGACGCTCCTCGATGAGGTGGTTTTCATAGCATTGATGCCTTGAGAAATCGACCCACGACCTCGTTGCTCTGAACCTCGCGATGCGCGCGCCGATCCGCAACGCTCATCACCGGCGTTCCCCAACTGGGCCCCAGCCTTCGCTGGGGAAGGAAGGAAGGAAGGAAGGAAGGACGGGTGGTGCGTATCCTCCGACGGACCAGATTTAACGCTCGATGCTTCAGCTCAGCGCAGTTCCAGCGCCCGGGCGAAGACCGCGTCGAACATCTCGTCGGTCAGCCGGCCGGTATTCTGGTTGTAGCGCGAGCAGTGATAGCTATCGATCAGGATGCGGCCATCGGGCATGCGATGTTCGGCAAGATGCGCGAACCGGCATTTCGGCAGCCTGCCGCCGAGCATCTTCACCGCCGATTGATGCGCGATCTGGCCGAGTGCGACGAACACCCGGGCATTGGGCAGCGCCGCGACCTGGTTTTCGAGAAACGCGCGGCAGGTGCGGATTTCCTCCGGCGCCGGCTTGTTCTGCGGCGGCAGGCATTTGACCGCGTTGAGGACCATCACGCCCTCCATTTGCAGCGAATCATCGGCACGCCCCTCGAAGGCGCCCGTCGCCAGCCCGCATTTGCCGAGCGCACGGAACAGCAAAGTCCCCGAGCCGTCGCCGGTGAACGGCCGGCCGGTGCGGTTGGCGCCATGCTTGCCCGGTGCGAGGCCAATGATCGCGAGCCAGGCCTGGGGATCGCCAAAAACCGGGACCGGCGCATTCCACCAATCGGGGTGCTCGATCCGCACCTCTTCCCTAAGGGCAACGAGGCGCGGGCAGAGCGGGCAATCGCGAGATGGCTCGGTATCGGGGATCGGGCTTGGGGCAAACATCGCGACACGCTAACGCACGTCCCGATGCAGCCCGCAACCTATGCCATCGCGATCGGATCGAATCGCCCGGGCCGCCATGGCCGGCCCGAGGCGGAGGTGCGCGCCGCTATTGCGGGGCTGGGCGGGATCATAGCGGTGTCGCGGATATTCGCCACACCGCCGCTCGGGCCTTCCTCGCGACGCTACGCCAATGCGGTGGCGATCCTCGGATCAACCGAATCTCCGCCCGAACTGCTTGCCCGGCTGAAAAATATCGAACGCGCCTTCGGCCGCCGCGCCAGCCGCCGCTGGGGCGCGCGGGTGATCGACCTCGACATCATCCTCTGGTCGGGCGGCTTGCATGTCGGGCGGGCGCTGACGATACCGCACCCCGCCTTCCGATCGCGTCGCTTCGTGCTCGATCCACTCGAAGCGCTGGTGCCGCGCTGGCGTGATCCGGTGACGGGGCTGACCATCCGTCAGCTCGCCGCACGCGTTCACGCGGTTGACCAGCGCCCATACCGCTCGTAACGCGCGTCCCTTGGTCGGGCTCGTAGCTCAGTCGGTAGAGCAACGGACTTTTAATCTGTAGGTCCCGGGTTCGAATCCCGGCGAGCCCACCAACCTTATTGGGTGACCCGCCAAGGGTCGCCGACGCGACGCGGAGGCCCGGTGAAGCGCAGCATCCTGGTTCTCGCGCTCGGCATCGGCCTCGCTTTGTCCGGCTGCAAGAACAAGGGCGCCGTGCCTGCCGTTTCGCGCTGCGCCGATCTCGCCGCGGCGCCGATGGTCCATATTCCGGGCGGCAGCTTCATGATGGGCGACGATCCGCATTATCCCGAGGAAGGTCCGCCGCATGCCGTGACGGTGGCGCCCTTCTGGATCGATTCGCACGAGCTGACCAACGCCGAGTTTGCCGCTTTCGTGAAGGCGACGGGCTATCGGACGATGGCGGAGCGGATGCCGCCGAAACTGCCGGGCGCACCGCCCGAGATGCTGGTCCCGGGTTCGGCCGTCTTCACCGTGCCGACACATGACGATCCGCGCTGGTGGCGCTGGGTGATCGGGGCCGAGTGGCGGCATCCTTCCGGCCCGAAGGAATCGATTATCGGCCATGAGCACGAGCCCGTGGTCCAGATCGCCTATGAGGATGCCGAGGCCTATGCGCGCTGGGCGGGCAAGGCGCTGCCGACCGAGGCCCAATGGGAATATGCCGCCCGCGCCGGGCAAAAGGCGCTGCCCGAGCCGCTCGACAGCGAGGGCCGGCCGCAGGCGAATTATTATCAGGGCGTGTTCCCGGTCCGCGATCTGGGGACTGACGGCTATAAGGGCCGCGCGCCGGTCGGTTGCTTCAAGCCCAATGATTTCGGTCTGTACGACATGATCGGCAATGTCTGGGAATGGACCAGCGACCCCGGCGGGCCCGAAGGCGACCATGTCATCAAGGGCGGATCCTATCTGTGCGCCGGCAATTATTGCGCGCGCTATCGCCCCGCCGCGCGCCAGTTCCAGGAGCGCGGGCTCGGTACCGACCATATCGGCGTACGGTTTGTGAGTCCGGGGGCAGTGCCGCCGCGACATTGACCGACACAGCATATTATGACACTATCAGTGCCAATATATAAAGGCCGGGGAGGGTGACATGCTGGTGCTCAGGACGCCGGACGATCGGTTCGCGGCGCTCGCCGACTATCCCTTCGCGCCGCATTATCTGACCGTCATCGACGAGGACGGCACCGACCTGCGCATCCATTATATCGACGAGGGCCCCCGCTACGCAGCCCCGATCCTGCTGCTGCATGGCGAGCCGAGCTGGTCCTATCTCTACCGCAAGTTCGTACCAGCGCTGGTCGCCAAGGGGCACCGGGTGATCGCGCCCGACCTCGTCGGCTTCGGTAAATCCGACAAGCCCGCCGCCCGGGGCGACTATAGCTATGAGCGCCATGTCCGCTGGATGCGCGACTGGCTGATCGCGCTCGACCTCACCAACATCACGCTGTTCTGCCAGGATTGGGGTGGGCTGATCGGCCTCAGGCTGGTTGCGGCCTTCCCCGATCGCTTCGCCCGTCTGGTGATCGCCAATACCGGGCTGCCTGTGGGCACGGGCTTTTCGGAAGGCTTCAATGCGTGGCTCGCCTTCAGCCAGAATGTGCCGCACTTTCCGGCCGGCGCGATCGTCAATGGTGGCGTCATCCGTGATCTGACGCCAGCCGAGATCGCCGCTTATGATGCGCCCTTCCCCGACGAAAGCTATAAGGAGGGGGCGCGGCAATTCCCGACCCTGGTGCCGGTGACGCCGGAGCATGCCTCGGTCGCAGAGAACAAGGCGGCCTGGGCGGTGCTGGAGCGTTTCGACAGGCCGGTCCTGACCGCCTTTTCCGATGGCGACCCGATCACGCGCGGCGGCGAGAAGGCGTTCATCGAACGCGTCCCCGGCGCGCGCGGGCAGCCGCATGCCATCCTAGCGGGTGCGGGCCATTTCCTTCAGGAGGACAGGCCCGAAGAGCTTTGCGCGCTGATCCATGATTTCGTCCGCGCCTGACGAGGAGTGCAGTTATGAATTTTACCAACGCCGTCTTTCCCGGCCCTGCCCAGATCGCGGCTTTCTTCGGGGGCGCCGAGGACGGGCCGTTCGTGATGATCAACCTGCTCAAGTTCAAAGAGCGTGCCGAATATGCCGATGGTTCGGAGCCCGAGCTGAGCGGCCGTGACGCCTATCGCCGTTACGGTGCCGCGGTGCAGGCCTGCCTCGCCTCGGTCGGCGCGCGCTCGCTCTATGCCGGCGACGTGACCGAGCTGATGCTCGGCGAGATCGACGAACTGTGGGACATGGTCGCGCTCGCCGAATATCCCACGCGTGCGGCGATGATGGCGATGGTTTCGTCGCCCGAATATCAGGCGATCGAGAAGCACCGCATCGCCGGGCTCGCCGGTCAGCTCAACATCCGGACGAAGGCGCTGGGCGGATGACGCTCGTCTATGATCTCTACTGGTCGTTCCGCTCGCCTTATTCCTATCTGGTGACGCCGCGGCTGGTCGAGCTCGAGCGCGATCATGACGTCGCGGCCAATGTGCGGGTGGTTTATCCGATCGCCGTCCGTCAGCCGGCTTTCTTCGCGAACAATGATCCGCTCTGGCTGAGCTATTTCATGCGCGACATCGGGCGCAGCGCCGATTTTGTCGGGCTACCGTTCCGCTGGGCCTCGCCCGACCCGGTGGAAATGGACGTCGCGACGCGCAGCTATCCGAAGGAGCAGCCTCTCGCCCGCCGCCTTACCCATCTCGGCGTCGCGGCGGCCGAACGCGGGCGGGGCCTTGCCTTTCTCGACGAAGTGAGCCGGGTGATCTGGGGCGGCACAGTGACGGATTGGCATCTCGGCGACCATCTCGCTCGCGCCGCCGAACGGGCGGGACTAGACCTTGCGGAGATGGACGCGGCGGTTGCGGCTGACCCCGCGCATCATGTCGCGATCGTCGAGGCCAATCAGGCGGCGCAGCGCCTCGGCGGGCATTACGGCGTGCCGCTTATGGTGTTCGAGGGCGAGCCGTTTTTCGGGCAGGACCGATTCGACCAGCTCAAATGGCGGATGGAGCAGCATGGCCTGGTGCGGCGGTAGCCCGGACCTACCTTCCGTCATGCCGGACTTGTTCCGGCATCCATTCCGCGGCGTGACGCAACGCGCCTTCGAGGACGCAGCGCTCGAACCACGATGGACCCCGGAACAAGTCCGGGGTGACGGTCATGTTGGCGCGCGCCCGCGTCGTCGCCACCGGAGCGCTCCGGTGACGAGCGCCGCCAGAACCAGCAGTCCAGCCAGCAACCGTAGCAGTTTCGGCTTCACCGTGCTGTTGAACCCGGTGTCGTTGATCTGCTGCGCCGCTGTGTAACCTGCCGGCATCGGCAGCACCCGGTCCCGCGCGGCGAAGGCGGCATAATCGGCCTGCAGGATGCGGAACAGGCCGGGCATCACGCCCGCCAGATCGCGCGTCTCGCCCGGATCGCTGACAATGTTGTAGAGGTGCCATTCGCCATGCCCGGTCGGCGGCAGGTTCCTGACCAGCTTGTAATCGCCCCGGAACAGCGCGGCATTGCCCGACAGTTCATAGCCGATCGACTGGGTATCGGGATGGACGCTGTCAGCCTGGCCGATCAGCATCGGCACCAGGCTCGTGCCGCTCATCGGCTCGACCGGCTTGCCGTCATAAACCGGGCCGTGCCCCGGCACCTCGGCCAGCGCGAGCAGGGTTGGCGCGATATCGGTGACATAGGCAAGCCGCCCGGCAATTGCGCCGGCCCGAAACGCCGGATTGGCGGGCCATGCGACGATCAGCGGCACGCGCAGCCCGCCCTCGCCGGCCGAGAATTTATAGCCGCGCAGTGGCGACGACGCGGCGCTTGCCCAGCCTGGACCAATCGATGTCAACGACCCGCGCCGGCCCTGCGACGCGGGGCTCATATCGTAATGCGCCCAGCTGTTCAGCCGGCTGAACCAGGTTGCCATCGGGTCGGTCGGCTCGGCGCCATTGTCCGACAGGAAGACGAAGATCGTGTTGTCATAATCGCCGGTCGCCTTGAGGTGCGCGATCAAACGGCCGATCTGTGCATCGGCGGCCTCGGCCATGCCGCCATAGGCCGCCATCGCGCGGGCCTGGGCGGCGCGCTTTTCGGCGCTCAATCCGTTCCAGTCCGGGGTTGTGCCCATCGTCACCATTGCGGCGGCTGGAGGCATGATCCCGAGGGCAATCGCCCGATCGCGGCGTGCCTGGCGTATGCGCGCCCAGCCACCCTCATAGGCAGTGCTGTAGCGCGCGATATAGGAATCGGGTGCCTGGACCGGGATATGGTTGGCGAGGAAATTGACCGAGGCGAAAAAGGGTTTTCCGCTCGAGCGGCCGGCCTCGATATAGGCGATCATTTTGTCGACGACGAAGCGCGAGGAGTAATAATGTTTCGGCAGAGTCGCGGGCTTGCCGTCCTCGGTCCAGTCGGCGGAATCGTAGAGGCCCTCGATCGGGCGCTGCTCGAAATTGTCGGCACCGGCATCGGCAAGCGAGAAGGCGTGATCATAGCCGCGTGCGGTCGGCATGGTGCCGGGCGCCTTGCCGAGATGCCATTTGCCGGTGAGATAGGTGCGGTAGCCGGCGTCGCGGAACAGGCTCGCCATCGTCACCACGCGGTCGTTGAGGACCGTGTCGTAACCCCATTTGCCGACATGTTCGCGCGGGATCGTCTCGGGCATATTGCCGAGACCGGCGCGGTGATTGCTGATGCCGGTCTGGAGCATCGCGCGGGTTGGCGAGCAGGTGCCAGCGACGTGAAAGTCCGAGAAACGGACACCGGCCCTTGCGAGTGCGTCGATATTGGGGGTGCGGATCTCGCTGCCGAAGCTGCCGATATCGCTATAGCCCCAATCATCGGCGAGCAGAATCACGACGTTGGGCCGCTTCTTCTCGGCTGCCGCCGTGCCCGAGGCGAGCGCGACCGCGCACAGCAGGGCAATCGCCCGCTTCAACGGCGGAACAGCCGCTTCAGAATCACCTCATGATTGCCGACCGGCAGGCTGAGCAGCATGCCGTCCTCGCCCACCGTGATCGGGCCGTCATAATAGAGATGGGCGTCCCCCAGGAACGCCGGATAGGCAAAGCGCACCGGCAATGGCGGCACGATATGGTTGAGCAGCAGATAGCGCGCGCCCGCCGCCTTCGCATCCTGTGCCGCCTGTTCGGGCGTCGAGTGGTAGCCGATGATGTCGCGGGTGATCTGTGCGGTGTTAGGCTGGCCTTTCGCGTCGAAGTTGCGCGTGAGCATCGCGACCATCTTAGGCTGCAGCACCTCATGGACGAGCAGATCAGCGCCCTTCGAGACCGCGACCAGTGTCGGCGTCGGCCTCGTATCGCCGCTCAGCACCACCGAGCGGCCCTTGTACTCGAAGCGATAGCCGACCGCCGGCTCGACCGGGGCGTGATCCGCGCGGAAGGCAGTGACCCTCACCCCGTCAGTATCGAACACCACGGTCGTGTCACCCCGCCCCTTTGGCGGGAGCGCGAAGGGCATAGCGACACCGCCCGCGCCTGATGGCGGCATGATCTTCGGGCCGTGATGCGCGGTGCGATAACCGCTATCGAGCGCATAGGCCGCATCGAACCCGGCAACGACCCGCTCGACGCCGGGCGGACCATGGATTGGGAGCGGGCTCTGCGCGGCACCGCCGCCCCAGCGCAGCAGCATGATCGGCCCGAGCCCGTCGATATGGTCCGAGTGGAAATGGGTGAGGAACAGAGCCTCGATCCGGCCGGTCGGGACGCCCATCAGCGCGATGTTACGCGCGCCGCCGTCTCCGGCATCGACCACAAAGATGTGCCTGCCCGCGATCACAACCGTACAGGGCCCGGCGCGGCTCGGATCGGGCAGCGGCGAACCGGTACCGCACAGCGCGACATGGAGCCCGTCGGGAAGAATTGCGGTCGCGTCGCGGCCAGCACGCGCTCTCACCGTGCGCTCCATCATGGCCATGCCGATTCGGGCCTGGAACAGCTTCACGCCGATCGCCAGCAGGGCAAGCAGCGCCACCGCGCCGAGGCCGAGTTTCCAGATTCTGCGCAACCGGCCCTCCCGCGAAGCGGATGATGCCTGGAGATAATGGCATTATCAATGCCGAAATCTTGCAAAGCCCGATGGCGCTGTTAGGCTGCCGCAAAACGAGATCGGGAAGTGGCAGTCATGCTGAAGGCGACGCGCGTGCTCATCGCGCTGGTGGGGCTGTTCAATCTGGCGATCGGGCTCGCTTTCCTGATCGACCCGGCGCGACTGGGCACCGCATTCTTCCTGGCGCCAAACGGCATCCAGGGTCTGGCGACGATGCGCGCCGATTTCACTGCCTTCTTCGTGACCGGCGGCGTGTTCGCGCTGCTGGGCGCGGTGCGCGGCCGGGCCGAATTGCTCGCGGTGCCGCTGGCCCTGCTCGGCATCGCGCTGTCGGCGCGGTTCGTGAGTCTGGCGGTGGACGGCATTTCGCCGAGCGCCTTCCAGCCGATGGCAGCCGAGGCGGTGATGATTGCGATCCTGGTCGCCGGCCAGCGCACGCTTCGTGCCGATCGCTAGAGGATCGTCATGAAAACCTGTCTCAAAATTGCGCTCGGCGCGCTGGCGCTCGTCCTTGTCGGCGTATTCCTCACCAGGGATTATGTGCTGCTGCACCTGCCCGGCTGGCTTGGGCCGCATGTCTATCCCAATCACGCGGTCGCGTGGCAGAAGGGGCCCGATCGGGCGAGCGTGCCGGCGGACAGGCGGCCGCCCAACATCATCCTGATCGTCGCCGACGATCTCGGCTATAATGATATCAGCTTCAACGGCGGCGGGGTCGCCGGCGGCCTGCTCAAGACCCCGAACATCGACGCGATCGGCCATAGCGGAGTGAGCTTCCCCGATGGCTATGCCGGCAACGCGACCTGTGCCCCGTCGCGCGCAGCGCTGATGACCGGGCGTTACCCGACCCGGTTCGGCTTTGAATTCACACCCACCGACACGCGGTTCGCGCGGACAGTCGCCGGCTTTCCTAGCGACTGGGAGCACAAGACGGTTCTCGACGAGGACGCCGCCGAGCACGACCCCCCGCCTGACGACAAGGGCGTGCCCTCGAGCGAACTGACCATCGCCGAGCTGCTGCGCGGCAAGGGCTATCACACTGTCCATCTCGGCAAATGGCATCTCGGAGGCGCCAAAGGGATGCGGCCCGAGCAACAGGGCTTCGACGAGAGCCTTGGCTTCATCATCGGCGCGCAGATGTTCCTGCCCGAGAAGGACCCGAACGTCGAAAATTCGAAGCAGGACTTCGACCCGATCGACAAATATATCTGGGCGAACCTGCCGTTCAGCGTCCAGTATAATGGCGGCGCGAATTTCCGCCCGGCACGCTACATGACCGATTATCTGACCGACCAGGCGATCGACACGATCAGGGCCAATCGCAACCGGCCCTTCTTCCTTTACCTTGCCTATAACGCGCCGCACACGCCGCTCCAGGCGCTGAAGGCGGATTATGACGCCCTGCCCCGGATCGCCGACCACCGCACTCGCGTCTATGCCGCGATGATCCGCGCGCTCGACCGCGGGGTCGGGCGGGTGATGGCGGAACTGAAGGCGCAGGGGCTCGACGAGAACACGCTGGTGATCTTCACCAGCGACAATGGTGGCGCGCATTATATCGGCCTGCCCGACATCAACCGGCCCTATCGCGGCTGGAAAGCGACCTTTTTCGAGGGCGGGATGAAGGTGCCCTTCTTCATGCGCTGGCCGGCGCGGATCACGCCCGAAACCAGGGTGAGCGGGCCGGTGAGCCATTTCGATATCTTCGCGACCGCGGGCAAAGCGGCCGGCGTGCCGATGCCCGGCGACCGCGCGATCGACGGTGTCGACCTGATGCCCTTTGTCGCGGGCAAACAGGCGGGAGCGCCGCACCAGATCCTGTTCTGGCGGAGCGGCGGCTACAAGGTGGTGCGCGACGGCGACTGGAAGCTGCAGGTGCTCGGCCGAATTCCCGGGATCCCGCCCCAGCCGCCGCTGCTCTACGACCTGAAGACCGACCCGACCGAGCGGCACGACGTGGCGGCGAGCCAGCCCGCCATCGTCGCGCAGCTGAGCGATTTGCTTGCCCGGCATGACGCCGAGAGCGTCAAACCCTCATGGCCGAGCTTGATCCAGTCGCCGATCGCGATAGACCGGCCGCTGGGCACGAAACCGCGCGGGAACGAAACCTATATCTATTGGTGGAACTAGGGGGTGAGCGAGCAGACCCGCCGCTCCACCGACGGACGCAGACGGCGATCCGAAACCAGCCGCGACAAGATTGTCGAGGCGATGCTGGCGATCGTCGCCGAGGGCCAGATCACGCCCAGCGCCGAGCAGGTCGCGCTGCGCGCCCAGGTCGGGCTGCGCAGCGTCTTCCGGCATTTCAAGGACATGGAGAGCCTCTATGCCGAGATGACGGCGCGGCTTTCGCTGCAATATCAGCAATGGCTGGCGCCGTTCACCGCACCCGACTGGCGCGGGCAACTGGCCGAGATGCTCGAACGGCGCGTTTCGACCTATGAGAAACTGATGCCGTTCAAACGCGCCGGCGACGCCCATCGCCACGGATCCGCGACGCTTCAGGCAGGACATGCCCGCACGCTCGCCATGATGCGCGCGCGACTGAAGGCGCTGCTGCCCGAGGAGGTCAGCGGGGATGAGCTCAGGTTCGAGACGCTCGACCTGCTGCTCAGCTTCGAGACCTGGCAAAGGCTCCGCGTCGAGCAAAATCTCTCCGCGCGAAAGGCACGCGCGCTCCTCAAGGCGCAGGTCGATCGACTTACCGTCTGATCGGCGGCTACAGGCGCGGGATGGAACGCTTCGCCCCGAACCGATCACCACTGACCATCGCAGTCGCGCTGCTGGTTGTGGCGCTGGCACTGCGTGGCTGGGATTTCGGCAACCCGGTGATCCATGTCGATGAGCAATATTATCTGCTGGTGGGCGACCGGATGCTGCACGGCGCCCTGCCCTATGTCGATATCTGGGATCGCAAGCCGATCGGGTTGTTCGCGATCTTCGCCGCGATCCGGCTGCTGCCGGGGGACGGCATCATCGCCTATCAGATCGTCGCCCTTCTGTTCGCGGCCGCCACCGCCTGGCTGGTGCAATGCGGGGCGCGTCGGATCGGCGCGACGCCGGTTGCCGCGTTCGCGGCGGGTGCCGCCTATCTGATCTGGCTGCCGCTGCTGAGCGGGCGTGCCGGTCAGTCGCCGGTCTTCTTCAATCTGTTCATGGCAGCGGCCGCGGTTCTGACGCTCCGCCTGCCCGAACTGGCGGCGCGGCGGGCGATATCGGCGATCATCGTCAATGGCGCGGCGGTCTGCCTGCTGGCCGGACTGGCGATCCAGACCAAATATACACCGGCGATCGAGGGCGCTTTCTTCGGCCTCGCGCACCTCTGGTACCTGCGCCGTGCGGGCGGGTGCCGGCCGCTGATCGCGAGTGCTGCCCTGCTATGGATGATGCTCGGCCTTGCCCCGACCATCATCCCGGTCATGCTCTACGCGATGCGCGGCCCAGCTGTGTTCCAGGCCTTCTGGTTCGCCAACTTCGCGTCCTTCCTGCTGCGATCCAACTATGCCTATCCCCCTGATCTGATCGCACGCCGGCTGCTCGGCATCTCGGCGCAACTCCTGCCCTTTGCGATCTGTGCGGTGCTGACCTGGCGTAGGCGGCCGCGCAGCGAAGAAACCGGCCTCGCTTTTGCGTGGCTGATCGCGGCTGTCGCGGGGTTCGCGGTACTCGGCACCTATTTCGACCATTATGCACTGCCGCTCGTCGCTCCGCTGGCGATCACGGCCGCCCCGACCTTCGGGCGCATGCCGCGGTCGATGATCGCCACACTCGGCGCGGGCGCGCTTCTGTTCACGATCGAGGCGTTGATCCGGCCGAGCGATACGGACGGTGCCTATGCCGTCGCGCATGTCGTCGAAGCGAACAGCGGCGGCGAATGCCCCTATGTGTTCATCGGCGATTCGATCACATACCACCTCGCCCATGCCTGCCTGCCGACCGCCTATGCCTTTCCCTCGACCCTCGCTTATGCGCCCGAGCAGGGCGCGGCGGGGATCGACGCGGCGGCCGAGGTTCGCCGCATCATGGCAAAACGCCCGCCGGTGATCGTGACCGGGAGCCGCCCGCTCGCGGCATGGAATGTGGAGAGCCTGGCGATCGTCAGTGCAGCGCTCGCCGCTGACTATAGGCCGGTGTTCAGTGCGCCCCGGAGTGACTATCGCACGATCGTCTATCTGCGCCGCGACCTGCCTTTCCGGCACTGACCCCGGCGCCGCGCCGTCACTCCCTAACAAAATCTTTCGATCCGTCGGTTTTTTGGTGTGGCTGCTCCGCATCGGCATCGTCTTGGTAACGGAGGGGGAGTGATCGCCCATGGCGTTTACCGGTGTGTCGCGGGGTTTTGCCGCGGCAAGTCAGGATATCGAGCCGCACCTGGAGCGCGGATCGCAAGGCGGCGCGCGCGGCGTGCTCGATGTGCTCGTATGGCTGGGGGGCCGAGCATCCTTCCTGATCGCTGGTTTCACTCCCTCTCCACGTAATGCTCTTTTTTTCGGGCGCTTTTCGCTTTCGACCATGATCAATTCCGGACCGTCCCATGTTGCTTGATACTGGTGCCCTCCATGCCTGGCATTCGCCCTGGCAGCCGGCGGAAACCGAGTCGGATCCGCGCCCGGAATGCACCTGGACGATCCTGCTACCCTTCTTCAACGAGCGGCTCTTTCTGGCCGGGACGCTGGCGAGCCTGGCCGTGCAGGATCAGCCGCTGCGGCTGATCCTCATCGACAATGCCTCGACTGACGGAAGCGGCGAGTTCGCGATGGCGGAGTGCCGGCGCCTCGGCCTGCATTTCACCCTCATCCGCGAGCCGCGCCCGGGCAAGGTCCATGCCCTGGCGGCCGGCCTCGATCTGGTCCGCACCGCCTTTGTCGCGACCTGCGATTCCGACACCTGGTATCCAGCCGATTATCTCTCCCAGGCCGGCAAGCTGCTCGAAGCGGAGGGCAGTGCCGCCGCCGGCGCCTATTTCATTCGCAAGGGCGCGCCGCGCCGGCAACAGATCGCCAAGGCATGGCATATCATGATCGTCGCCAGCCTGTTGCCGCACCAATGCCATAGCGGCGGTGCCGGCCAGGTGTTCCGCACCGCAAGCCTGCGCCGTAGCGGTGGGTTCGATGCCGCGCGCTGGAACTATGTTCTCGAAGACCATGAGATCATGCACCGCGTGGTGAAGACCGGATCGCTTCAATACGGCCCCGGCTTCTGGTGCGTGCCCTCCAACCGCGAGCGCGACCGCGACTCGATCCGCTGGACGCTCGCCGAACGGCTTCTCTACCACGCCGCACCGACGCAGTGGCGCGACCGGTTCTTCTATGAGTTCCTCGGACCTCGGCTCAGGGCACGCCGCCTGACGAGCGAGCGCATGCGCGAAAGACAATTTCAGAATGCAGATCCAGACAGCCGCATTGAAGGCGAGAATAGCGGAATTTCCGACGATGCCACACCTTATCCTCTGCGCGGATGATTTCGGGCTTTCGCCGGAAATCAGCAGGGTCATCGCAGAACTGGCGGCCGAAGGCAGGATCAATGCGATCAGCTGCATGGCGGTCTGCGCGGGCTGGGCCGAGGACAGCGCGCTGCTGCGGGGGCTCCCGGATACGATCCAGATCGGCCTCCATCTCGTGCTTACCGGTGAACCGCCGTTGACGGCGATGCCCCGGCTCGCCCCGAACGGTCGTCTTCCCGCAATCAATCAACTCGCCCGCAGTGCAATCGCGAAGCGGCTTCCGCTCGACGAGATCAGGTCCGAGATCAGCGCCCAGTTCGATCGTTTCATCGAACAGCATGGTCGCGCGCCGGCTTTTGTCGATGGCCATCAGCATGCGCATGTGCTGCCGGGGATCCGGGAAATCATGCTGGCCGAGACCGCCCGCCGCGCGCCCGGTGCCTGGGTGCGCAATTGCAGGGAGAGCTTTGCGGCGATGATGTCGCGGCCGTTCCGCGGCAAGGCACTGGCGAACGCCCTGCATTCACGCGGGCTGAAGCAAGCGGCGGCGCTGCACGGACTTCGCTGCAATGACAGTTTTGGCGGCCATTATGATTTTGCGAGCGACTATGCCGCATTGTTTCCGCGCTTCCTGACGAAACCCGGGGCAGTCCATCTGGTGATGTCCCATCCCGGCGCGGGCGATCTGGCCGGCGATATGATCGCGGCGGGACGCAAACGCGAAGCTGCGGCATTGCGCGCCATGGAGATGCGCGACATTGCTGCGGAACATGGCCTGGAATTCCTATCCTGAGTCGCCGCGACGCGACGGAAATGCCGATCGTCCCGGGCTCTTCCCACCTTTGACGGGTTGCGCCGTGCAATGACCGAGAGCGGGCTGAAAGCCGTGTTCCTCGAGGAACGGCCGATGCTGATGCGGCTCCTGGTCGCAAGGCTCGGCAGCCGCGAAGAGGCCGAGGACGCGCTCCAGGACATGTGGATCAAGCTCGACCAGCTCGTCGCGAAGCCGGTCGCGCAACCTGCTGCCTATCTTTACCGAATGGCCGCCAATCTTGCCGCCGACCGGCGGATCTCAGCGGCACGCGGCAATGCGCGCGACACGGCATGGCTCGACAGCCAGCCAGTCGCGGACGATCTCCCCGATATCGAACGGACGCTGATCGCGCGCGAAAGACTTGCGCAGATCGAAGCCGCACTGGCCGCCATGCCCGAGAGAATGGCGTCGGCATTCCGCATGTTCCGGATCGATGAGGTCCCGCAAAAGCATATTTCCGAACAGCTTGGCATCAGCGTCAGTGGCGTCGAAAAGCTTCTTCAGCGGGCTTATCGTCAAATTCATGATGCTGGTTCGACAAGGAGTGAGGATTTCGCGTTGCAGCATCGTCTAGCAGGTGAAGAGGATTAGCATCGTGACCGGCATCGGGGGCGACATCGTCGATCAGGCCATCGGCTGGCACATCCGCCAGCACGAGATGAGTGCGCTTGACTGGCATGATTTCATCGCTTGGCTGGAAGCCGACCCGGCGCATGCCCTTGCGTTCGACCGGATCAGCCTCGATCAGACTTTGCTGTCGGCGCAGCCGGTCGTGGCCCGGAGAACCGCGCCCGTGGCGGCCAATGATATCGCCGAAACACCGGTGCCGACACGGCGTCGCTGGATGTGGACGGTCGGCGGCACGGCCGTCGCGGCCGGGCTCGTCGCCCTGCTGATGCCGATCGCGCTGGCGCCGGCGAGCGAACCCTATTGGCTGAATACCAAGCCGGGACAACGGCAGGACGTAGTGCTTGCGGACGGCACGCGGATCGAGGTGAGCGGCGGCAGCCGGCTCCAGCTCGATCGCCGCAATCCGCGCCTTGCCAGCCTCGAGGCGGGCGAAGCGACCTTCCATGTCCGCCATGACGAGCGGGACCCATTCACGCTGCATTCCGGCGGGCTGGCGGTGCGTGATATGGGAACTGTCTTCAATGTCGCCCGTGAGGGCGCAAGGCTCGACGTTCAGGTGGCCGAAGGGGCCGTGCTGTTCCAGCCTGATCGTGAAGCCGTGAAGCTGACGCCGGGGCTCGCCTTGTCGGCACGGGAGGATCTTGGTCGTGTCACGCTGACGCATGTCGCGGTCGAGACGATCGGCGGCTGGCGGAGCGGACGGCTCGCCTTTGCAGGTGAGCCGCTGGCGCATGTCGCCGACACGATCCGCCGGCTCTATGGCACGAATCTGATCCTGGACCCGGGCTTGTCGGTAAGGCCCTTTACCGGCATGGTCCGCCTGACCGGCGTGGCGGAGCGGGATGTCCCGCACCTCGCTGCGCTGGTCGGGGCAGGGTGGCGACGCGATGGCGAGCGGTGGACTCTCTCGCCGAAAGAGGGCGACGCGCGCTAACATCTTCGTAGCGCTGCTATTGTCGTGCCTGCCTGTTGCGGCCCGGGCAACCGACTCCCCGATTGCGATTGCGCCGACCACGCTCGATGCGGCGCTGACCGCGCTCGCCCGCCAGAGCGGCTCCGACATCATCAGCACCGAACCGGGGCTCAGGCAAATCCGCGTCAAGGGCATTGCCGGCCGCATGCCGGTGCGCAAGGCACTCGAACGGCTGCTCGCGGGCACTGGCTACCGCTTCATTGTCATCGATGCCAACAGCTACCGCATCGTGCGCGCGCCCCCGCAGCAAGCCACTACGGCCCGGCGCCGCCCCGCGCCAGCGCCCGTCGAGCCCGATCAGCCCGACATCGTCGTCACCGCCAGCAAACAGGCAGTCGCATTGCTGCGCTTCCCGGGCAGTCTGGTCGTCAGTGGCGAAGCGGCCGAGCGCTCGCCGGCAAACAAGCCGCTCGACATGGATGATGTGGCGCGTGAGACCCCCATACTCCAGAATACCGAGTTCGGGGCGGGCCGGAACAAGATCTTCATCCGCGGCATCGCCGACAGCAGCTTCAACGGCTCGACCCAATCGACCGCGAGCATCTATTTCGGCGATGTGCAGCTCGGCTATTCGGGCCCCGAGCCGAGCCTCAACCTTTACGACATATCGCGGGTCGAGGTGATGGAAGGGCCGCAGGGCACGCTGTACGGCGCCGGCGCGATCGGCGGCATCATCCGGCTGACCCCCAATCCGGTCAATCTGGCAAAATCCGAAGGCTCGGTCGCAGCCGGCGTCACCGCGACCAATGGCGGCGCGGTCGGCGGCGATCTGAGCGGCATGCTCAACCTGCCGCTGCTGAAAGACAGGATCGGCGTCCGGATGGTCGGCTATCGCGTCCGCGATGGCGGCTATATCGACGACTCCCTGCGCCGGCTCTCGAACATCAACAACACCGACACGGTGGGCGGGCGACTCTCGGTCGGGATCGACGCGGGCGACGGCTGGAGCGTCGATACCGGCGGGCTGTTCCAGCGGATCGATGCGGCGGATGCGCAATATGCCGAAGTCCGCGTCGGGCCGCTCAGCCGGCGCTCGATCCTCGCCGAGCCTTTTCATAACCAGGTCGCGCTCGGCCGTGCCGTGGTCCGCAAGAAATGGGACAACGCGCTTGAACTGGTCTCCGCGACGGGTCTTGTCAGCACCCATGCCCGCGACGTCTATGACGCATCGCGCGCACTGGGCAGCTATGGCCCCACCGTCTATCAGAATAACGATGCCAATCTGCTGCTGACCCACGAAACCCGGCTGGTCCGAACCATATCGGGCGGCATCTCCTGGGTGGCGGGCATTGCCTTGCTCTATGATCGCGACGCTCAGACACGGTCGTTCGGTTCGCCGGGAAACCCGGCCGAAATCATCGGCGTCACCAATATCACCAAGAGCATTTCGGCCTTTGCCGAAGGCACTTTCCCACTTTCGCCGAGCTTTTCGTTCACGATCGGCGGGCGCGCGACGACGGCGCGCACGGATGGCGAACCCTCCACCACGCCCCGCGCCGAGGATTTCGTGCGCGGACGATCTACCAAGCGCTTCGATCCGACCGCGGCCATTTCCTGGCTGATCGCGCCACGGCTCGCGGCATTCGCGCGCTTCCAGTCGGGCTATCGGACCGGCGGCCTTGCGGTCGCACGCGGTGTCGGGCGGGTCGCCGATTTCCAGTCGGACTCGATCGTCGTCGGCGAGGCCGGCTTGCGGCTGCAGCGACGCGGGCCGACCGGGCTCGCCATGTCCGCCAGCGCCTCTTTCGCCCATTGGACCGACATCCAGGCCGATCTCTTCAACCGGCGCGGCCAGCCCCTTACCGCCAATATCGGGAATGCGGACATCTTCGCGCTCGAAGGCACCGGCGACTGGGTGCCGATCCGCGGGCTCCATGCCAGTTTCGCCTTCCTCTATACGCACAACCGGCTCGATGGCCCGCTTGCCCAATTGTCGGTCCTGGCGAATCGGCGCTTGCCGGAAACCCCGGCCTTTGCCGGCAATGTCGGCCTGTCCTATCAATGGGCGGGGGGTGGCGAGAACAGCTTCAGTGTCGGCGGAACCGTACGCTATGTCGGGCGCTCGGTGCTCGGGCCCGGCGATTTCCTCGACATCAGCCAGGGCCGCTATGCGGTTGCCGACCTCAATGGCAGCTGGAAATGGCGTAATATCGATGTTTCGCTGACGATCGACAACCTGACCAACCAGTCGGACAATCGCTTCTCGCTCGGCAACCCGACCATCCTCGGGACGCGGGACCAGACCACGCCGCTTCGCCCGAGGAACGTGCGCGCCGGGGTGGCGATTTCCTGGTGATGCGGGCGGCAAAAGTCCGCCACCGCTCGGCGCGCTTCGAGCCGGCCCTGATCTGACCTCCTCTTTCCGATCCGGCTTGCCCGCGATATCAGCGCATCGGGTCGATTTGCGGAGTGGAGAAAGATGGACGAGTTGCGAGACGAGGCCGCGCCACTGGCGATGAATCCGCGCTATTCGCGGGTGGCGATGCTCCTCCACTGGCTGATCGCTGCCTGCTTCGCCTTCCAGATCGGCCTTGGCTTGCGGATGGATGCGCCGCGCGGCCCGCAGACCTTCGCCGTCTATCAGCTCCACAAGTCGATCGGCATCACGATCCTGCTGCTGACCCTCATACGCCTGGCCTGGCGGCTGACCAAGCCGGCACCGGCCTTTCCATCGACGATGAGCCCCTTGGAAAAGCGCCTCGCGAGCATCGTCCATGCCGGCTTCTATGTCTTGCTGATCGGGCTGCCGCTGACCGGCTGGCTGATCGTCTCTTCGAGCAAGACGGGAGTCCCGACCTTCCTCTATGGCATACTGCCCTGGCCGCATGTGCCCGGTATCCCGGGGCTGGCGCCATCGGCGAAGGCGTTCGTCAACGACCTGGCGGGCCTTGGCCACGAGTCCCTGGTCTATATCGCCTATCTGCTGCTCTTTTTGCACATCGCCGGCGCCCTCAAGCATCAATTCTACGAGCGCGGCGGCGATCTTGCACGGATGCTGCCGGCGCCACGCCGGATGCTCGGCGTGGCCGCCGCGGCGGCGATTGTGGCGTTGGCCCTGCTGGTCGCAGCCGGCAACCAGCTTCACCTCGCACCGATCGCGCTTGCCGGAGCGCCTTCAGCGCCGGCGCCAGCGCCAGCCATTGCTGCACCTTTGCCGGCAACGCCGACCGCGACCCCGACAGCCACGCCTACGCCGGAAGCCACGCCAACGCCCCAAGCGACGCAGGCTGCGGTCGCGGACACCTGGCTTGTCCGCCAGTCAGCCTCTTCGCTCGGCTTCCATACCGCCTGGTCGCAGGGCCCGGTCAATGGTCGCTTCGGGAAATGGAAAGCGGCGATCCTGTTCAACCCCGAGGCGCTCGACACCTCCTCGGTCAATGTCACCATCGACATGGCATCCGCCACCACTGGCGTTTCCGATACCGAGAGCGCGCTGCCCGGCACCGACTGGTTCTCGGTCGCGGCACATCCGACCGCGACCTTCAAGGCAAGCCGATTCCGCCACCTTTCCGGCAATCGTTACGAGGCGTCCGGCACGCTCAGTCTGCGCGGGGTATCGCGGCCGCTCAAACTGCCCTTCACGCTCAGCATTGCCGACGATGTCGCCACCATGACGGGCACGGCGACGATCGACCGCACTGTCTTCGGCGTGGGCCAGGGGGAATGGGCGGCGACGACTGACGTGCCCGCGGCCGTCACAGTGACGGTCGCGATCAAGGCCGATCGCAAATCCTGAAGAGGGATCATCGCGGCGTGAAATCCTCGACCAGATCATACCGATCGCCGGGGAAGATCTGACGAACGAAGGTGACGGGCACGCCGCTGCGCCAGGTCCATCGCTCGATCTGGAGGCAGGGGTCGCCCTCCCTGATGCGAAGCACGCGCGCGACCATGGCCGATGCGGCGGCCGCGCTGATGCGGTGCCGCGCATCAGTCCAGGGAACATGGCCGAGCAACCAGGTGCCGGGCGACTCAACCGTGAAATCGGCATTCTCTGCCTTGGGCACCGTTCCGACGTTGATCCACCGCGCCTCCACGCCGAACGGAAGCGAGCCCGAATGATGAACGCCTTCCAGCGCCATCCATCGGCCGCGGGATCTCGTTTCAACCTCTGGCGGCGCGAAAGCGGAATTTCGTGAGGCGAGCTGCCAGCGATAGGCCTCCCCCCGCGCCGCGATCAGGGCGCCGATATCGGGAACACCGATAATGGCCGAGTGGATGCGCGGATGCGCCACGAACGACCCGGCGCGGCGGCGCCGTTCGATCAGGCCCTCGCGGGCGAGCCGGCTCAGCGCCTTGTTCACGGTCGCGCGCGCGCAGCCATATTCGACGACAAGCTGATGCTCGAACGGGATGCGCGTGCCCGGGGGCCATTCGCCCGAGCGGATGCGCGCCTCGATATCGCCCCGGATCCGCGCCTCAATCGTCATGCATCGAGCAGGCGGGACAGGGTTGCGGCGAAGCGCCGCCCGATCTCGCCCCCGCGCCTGTGCCGCCCGCCTTCCACCATCTTGATCCCCCGCCGCCAGACACAGTCTATTCCCGAGCGCGAGGCGAATATCCAGCTATCCAGCAGCGCGTCGCCCTTGCGGCCAACCAGACTCGGGTCACTCACATCCAGCGAGACGATGTCGGCTGAACAACCCGGCGCTATGCCGGCCTCGACACCGAGCGCCCGCGCCCCGCCCCTGAGCGCGCCGACGAACAGGTTTGCCCCTACCGACGGCCGCTCGGGCCGGCCGAGCATGCAACGCGCCCGGCCATTGAGGCGCTGGCCATATTCGAGCAGGCGAAGTTCCTCGGCGGCATTGATCCGGACATTCGAATCGCTGCCGATCCCGAAGCTGCCGCCCTCTTCGAGATAGGCAGCTGCTGGGAAGATGCCGTCGCCGAGATTCGCCTCGGTGATCGGGCAAAGCCCCGCCGTCGCACCAGTCCGCGCCAGCGCGATCCGCTCGGACTCGGTCATGTGTGTCGCGTGAACGAGGCACCAGCGCGGGTCGACCGGCATCGCCTCGAGCAGCCATTCGACCGGCCCCTTGCCGCTCCATGCCAGGCAGTCCGCCACTTCCCGGCTTTGCTCGGCGATATGGGTGTGGACCGGGCCGGCACCCGCCAGCGGCAGGATTGCGCTCAGTTCCTCTGGCGTCGCGGCGCGCAAACTGTGTGGCGCCACCCCGACAACCGCATCGGGCAGCGCCGAAACCGCGGCGCGTGACGCTTCGAGGAGGTTCGCATAGCCATCCACGTCACTCAGGAAGCGCCGCTGCGCGGCGCCAGGTGCCGCGCCGCCGAAGCCGCCATGAGCATAGAAGACCGGCAGCAGCGTCAGCGCGATGCCGCTGGTCTCGGCTGCGGCGGCGATGCGCTGCGCCATTTCGGCAGGCGCGGCATAGGGCCGGCCGGCCACATCATGGTGGAGATAGTGGAACTCGCCGACGCGGGTGAAGCCGCTTTCCAGCATCTCGGCATAGGCCTGGGCTGCGATCGCCTCGACATCGTCGGGGCCGAGCCGATCGAGAAAACGGTACATGAGATCGCGCCACGACCAGAAATCATCGCCGGATGGCCCGCGTGCCTCGGCGAGCCCGGCCATGCCGCGCTGGAAGGCATGGCTGTGGAGATTGGGGAGGCCGGGAAGGCCGATTGCGTGGCATTCGTCGCCGGGCTCCGCCCCGACCCCGGTGCTGATCGCGGCGATGACACCGTCCGAAATTTCCAGCCGGACCCGGTCTGCCCAATCGCCGTCAACCAGCGCTGTATCGAACCACAATATCGGCATCGACATTTCTCCAGCGCCCTCGCGAATATGTCTAGACATATTCATCCGCTTGGCCAAGTCTAGGAAAATGACGACTCCGGCCCCTCTGCGCTGCGACCGGCTCTGGCGGAACGCCGGACTGGCGACGCTTGCGGGCGAGGGCCTCGGGCTGGTCGAGGACGGGGTGGTTGCGGCAGCCTCGGGACGGATCGTCTATGCGGGGCCAGCCAATGCCGCGCCCGCTTTCGACGCTGCCGAGACCTTCGATTGCGCCGGGCGCTGGATCACCCCCGGCCTGATCGATTGCCACACCCACCTGATCCATGCCGGCAACCGCGCCCGCGAATTCGAGATGCGGCTCGAAGGCGCGACCTATGAGGAGATCGCCCGCGCCGGCGGCGGCATCCGCTCGACCATGACCGCTACCCGTGCCGCCGGCGAGGCCGATCTGGTCGCGACCGCCCTCCCCCGCCTCGACGCGCTGATCGCCGAAGGCGTCACGACCGTGGAGGTGAAATCCGGCTACGGCCTTACCCTTGAAGACGAGCTCAAGATGCTGCGCGCAACGCGGGTGCTGGGCAATTTTCGGCCGGTCCGCATTCGCTCGACCTTCCTCGGCGCCCATGCGCTGCCGCCCGAATATGCCGCTGATCAGGACGGCTATATCGACCTGGTCTGCGATAGGATGATCCCGGCGATTGCCGGGGAGGGCGTTGCCGATGCGGTGGACGCCTTTTGCGAAGGGATTGGTTTCTCGGCCGCGCAGACCGAGCGCGTGTTCGCTGCCGCCGCGGCACATGGCCTTCCGGTCAAGCTCCATGCCGAGCAGCTTTCGAACCTGCATGGCGCCGCGCTCGCCGCGCGCTATGGCGCGCTGTCGGCCGACCATCTCGAATATCTCGATGCGGACGGCGTCGCGGCGATGGCGAGGAGCGGCACGGTCGCGACACTGTTGCCGGGCGCTTATTATTTCGTGCGGGAGACAAAGCTGCCTCCTGTCGCCGAGCTGCGCGCGGCCGGCGTGCCGATCGCGCTGGCGACGGATTGCAATCCGGGCACTTCGCCGCTCACCTCGCTGCTGCTGGTGATGAACATGGGCGCGACCCTGTTCCGGCTGACCGTCGCTGAGTGCCTGCGCGGCGTGACCGTCAATGCCGCCCGGGCGCTCGGCCTGCAGGATGAGATCGGTACGCTCGAGGCGGGCAAGGCCTGCGACCTTGCCATCTGGGACGTGGAGCACCCGTCCGAACTTGTGTATCGCATGGGGTTCAACCCGCTCCATGCCCGTATCTGGAGTGGCTTATGAGCGCGATTGTCCTGAAGCCGGGGGCAGTGCCGCTCAGCGAATGGCGCGCCATCTATCGGGGTGCCGAGGTGCGGCTCGATCCTGCTTCGGCTGATGCCGTCGCGGCCAGCGCCGCTGCGGTCGAGCGGATCCTTGCACGGGGCGAGCCGGTTTACGGGATCAACACTGGCTTCGGGAAGCTCGCTGGCGTGCGGATCGCCGAGACCGATCTCGCCCTGCTCCAGCGCAATATCGTGCTGAGCCATAGCGCCGGCACCGGCGCGCCCTCGCCGATTCCGGTCGTACGGCTGATGCTGGCTTTGAAGCTTGCGAGCCTTGCCCAGGGCGCGTCTGGTGTGCGGCCCGAGACCGTCGCGTTGCTTGAGGCGATGCTCGCGCGCGGGCTGACCCCGGTAATCCCGGCACAAGGCTCGGTCGGCGCTTCGGGCGATCTCGCGCCGCTCGCGCATATGGCTGCGACGATGATCGGCGTCGGCGAGATTTTCGTCGGCGGACAGCGCCTGCCGGCCGCGGATGCACTCGCTGGCACCGGGCTGGCACCTCTGGTGCTCGGCCCGAAAGAAGGGCTGGCGCTGCTCAACGGCACGCAATTCTCGACCGCCAATGCGCTGGCCGCTTTGTTCGAGACCGAGCGGCTGCACCAATCGGCATTGGTGACGGGCGCGCTGTCGACCGAGGCGGCGAAGGGATCCGACACGCCGTTCGATCCTCGCATCCATAGTTTGCGCCGCCACGCCGGGCAGATCGAGACGGCGTCGGCCTTGCGTACGCTCATGGCCGGCTCCGCGATCCGCGCCTCGCACGCGACCGGCGATGCCCGCGTGCAGGATCCATACTGCCTGCGCTGCCAGCCCCAGGTGATGGGCGCGGCGCTCGACATCATGCGCCAGGTCGCGACGACGCTTGGAGACGAAGCCAATGGCGTTTCGGACAATCCGCTGATCTTTGCCGATACCGACGAGGCCCTGTCGGGCGGCAATTTCCACGCCGAGCCGGTGGCCTTTGCCGCCGATATCCTGGCGCTGGCGATCTGCGAGATCGGCTCGATCGCGGAGCGCCGGATCGCAATGCTGGTCGATCCGGCTCTGTCCGGTCTGCCTGCTTTCCTGACCCCGAAGCCTGGCCTCAATTCCGGTTTCATGATCCCGCAGGTGACGGCAGCCGCGCTCGTCTCCGAGAACAAGCAGCGCGCTTATCCGGCGAGCGTGGATTCGATCCCGACCTCGGCCAATCAGGAGGACCATGTCTCGATGGCGGCGCATGGCGCGCGACGGCTGCTCGAGATGGCGGAGAATCTCGGCGCGGTGCTTGGCATCGAATTGCTCGCGGCAGCGCAGGGGTGCGATTTCCACGCGCCGCTCGCCTCGTCGGATGCGCTGGAAGGCGCGCGGGCGCGGCTGCGGCGTGATGTTCCCGCGCTCGATCATGACCGGCATATGCAACCCGATATGGAGGCGGCCAATGCGATCATCCGCTCGGGTGCTTTGGTTGAGGCGGCGGGGATCGCCCTGCCCGGGGTCAAAGCATGAGCGCCTCGCCAACTCCCCGTCGTCACCCCGGACTTGTTCCGGGGTCCATCCCTCCATGTCCACCGTCATTGCCTGTTGCACGATGGATGCCGGAACAAGTCCGGCATGACGAGTTGAGGTAGGGGCATGAGCATTGAAGTCCGCCGCGGCACAGCCCCGCTCGTCGTCAGCTTTCCACATACGGGCACTGACCTTCCACGCGAGATAGAACCTCGCTTCGCCTCGCCCTGGTTGGCGCAGCGCGATGCCGACTGGTGGATCGACCGGCTGTACGACTTCGCCACCGATCTCGGCGCAACCACGATCCGCACGACCATCTCGCGCAGCGTGATCGATGTAAACCGCGACCCTTCCGGTGCCTCGCTCTATCCGGGGCAGGCGACGACTGAGCTGTGTCCGACAACGACCTTCGACGGCGCGCCGCTCTACCGCAATGGGTGCGAGCCCGATGGCGAGGAGATCGCCCGCCGGCGCGCTGTGTGGTTCGATCCCTATCATCAAGCGATCGAGGCTGAGCTGACCCGGCTGCGCGCGCTTCACCCAAGGGTCGTGCTCTATGACGCGCACTCGATCCGCAGCCGCATTCCGCGGCTCTTCGAGGGTGTGCTTCCCCAGTTCAATATCGGCACCTTCTCCGGCGCGAGTTGCGACACCGCACTCGCTGCGGCGGTGCAAACCGAATGCGCCGCCTCCGGCATGGACCATATCCGCGACGGCCGTTTCAAGGGTGGCTGGATCACGCGACATTATGGCCGCCCGACCGAAGGGGTGCACGCCATCCAGATGGAGCTCGCGATGCGCGGGTATATGGACGAGCCCGCAAGGCCGTCGCCGGGCAACTGGCCTACCCCCTTTGACCCCGACGCCCCGATCCGCCCGGTGCTGATCCGCATCCTCCAGACGTGCCTCGCCTTTGCCGCAAAGGACCCAGCATGACCCGCCTCGACAACAGCCGCATCATCCGACCCGCCACCGGCACGACACTGACCGCGAAGAGCTGGCTGACCGAGGCGCCGCTCAGGATGCTGATGAACAACCTCCACCCCGATGTCGCAGAGCGGCCCGAGGAGCTGGTCGTCTATGGCGGCATCGGCCGCGCCGCGCGCGACTGGGAGAGCTATGACCGGATCGTCGCCGCGCTGACCCGGCTCGAGGATGACGAGACCTTGCTGATCCAGTCGGGCAAGCCGGTCGGCATCTTCCGCACGCATGCGGATGCGCCGCGGGTGCTGCTCGCCAATTCCAACCTTGTACCGCACTGGGCGACCTGGGCGCATTTCAACGAGCTCGATCGCAAAGGGCTGGCGATGTACGGCCAGATGACGGCCGGCTCGTGGATTTATATCGGCACCCAGGGCATCGTTCAGGGCACGTACGAGACATTCGTCGAGATGGGCCGCCAGCATTATGGCGGCGACCTTTCCGGCCGCTGGCTGCTGACCGCGGGGCTTGGCGGCATGGGCGGCGCGCAGCCGCTGGCGGCGGTGATGGCCGGGGCCTCCTGCCTCGCCATCGAATGCCAGCCGAGCCGGATCGAGATGCGGCTGCGCACCGGCTATCTCGACCGCTCCGCCGACACGATCGATGAGGCGCTCGCCATCATCGAGGGTGCAAAGGCCGAGGGGAAACCGGTCTCGGTCGGGCTGCTCGGCAATGCGGCTGAGATCCTGCCCAAGCTCTTCGCGCGCGGCATCCGCCCCGATCTGCTGACCGACCAGACGTCCGCGCATGATCCGCTGAACGGCTATCTGCCCAAGGGCTGGTCGCTCGAGGAATGGGCGCTTGGCCGCGAGCGCAATCCGCAACTGGTGATCGACGCGGCCAAGGCCTCGATGGCGATCCATGTCCAAGCGATGCTGGATTTCCAGGCGGCGGGCGTGCCGACGGTCGATTATGGCAACAATATCCGCCAGGTCGCGAAGGACGAGGGCGTGGCCAACGCGTTCGATTTCCCAGGCTTCGTCCCCGCCTATATCCGCCCGCTCTTCTGCCGCGGGATCGGCCCGTTCCGCTGGGTCGCGCTCTCGGGCGATCCCGAGGATATCTACAGGACCGACGCGAAGGTGAAGGAACTGCTGCCCGACAATGCGCCGCTCCACCGCTGGCTCGACATGGCGCGCGAGAAGATCCAGTTCCAGGGCCTGCCGGCGCGGATCTGCTGGGTCGGGCTTGGCGATCGTCACCGGCTCGGCATGGCGTTCAACGCGATGGTGGCGAGCGGCGAGCTCAAGGCGCCGATCGTGATCGGGCGCGACCATCTCGATTCGGGCTCGGTCGCCAGCCCCAATCGCGAGACCGAGGCAATGCGGGACGGATCGGACGCGGTTTCGGACTGGCCGCTGCTCAACGCGCTGCTCAACACCGCGTCGGGCGCGACCTGGGTGTCGCTCCACCATGGCGGCGGCGTCGGCATGGGCTATTCGCAGCATGCCGGCATGGTGATCGTCGCGGACGGCACCGAGGCTGCCGCGCGGCGGCTCGAACGCGTGCTGTGGAACGACCCCGCGACCGGCGTGATGCGCCATGCCGATGCGGGTTATCCGATCGCGATCGACTGTGCGCGGGAGCAGCGGCTGGATCTGCCGTCGCTGTAACCATCGCGCTGTCTAGCGCGGCGGTGAGAGCGGTTGAATCGAGGCGGCCTGTTGGGAATGTCAGGCGATGCGCTGACATTTCCAATTGTACAGAACATTGTACAATGTTTGCCGGACAGGCGAGATATTTGCGGCGGCCTGGAGCCTTTTCTACTCCCCTCCCGCTTGCGGGAGGGGCCGGGGGTGGGCTCACGCCTTCCTCAAGTGGATCGGTGGAGGTGAGCGCGAGCCCACCCCTACCCCTCCCGCAAGCGGGAGGGGGAAAGAAGTGGCTAACGCGTTCCGCTCTCAGCACCCAGGATCAGCGCGGCGCCCTTCTCCGCGATCATCATCGTCGGGGCGTTGGTGTTGCCCGAGGTGATGCGCGGCATGATCGAGGCGTCGATTACGCGGAGACCAGCGATGCCGTGCACGCGCAGCTGGGGATCGACCACGGCGCGGTCGTCAACGCCCATCGCTGCGGTGCCGACGGGATGGAAGATGCTGGTCGAAATATTGCCGATCGCCTCTGCAAGCTGCGCGTCGCTTTCGCAGTCGGGTCCGGGGCGGAATTCGGCCGGCCGATAGCGGGCGAGCGCCGGCTGGGCGACGATCGCGCGGGTGATCTTCACCGCGTCGATCGCGATCTGCAGATCCTCGGCGGCCGAGAGATAATTGGGCCGGATGCGCGGTGACTCGGCATGATCGGGCGAACCGATCCAGACGCTGCCCCGGCTCTGCGGCCTGAGATTGCAGACGCTTGCGGTGAAGGCGGGAAACGGATCGAGCCCGCCGCCGAACGCGGCGAGGCTCAGCGGCTGGACATGATATTCGAGATTGGGCGTCGCGAAGCGCGGGTGCGAGCGCAGGAACAGCCCGAGCTGGCTCGGCGCCATCGCCATCGGGCCGGCGCGCCTCAGCAGATATTCGAGGCCGATCAGCGCCTTGCCCGGCCAGGATGCGGCGAGGATGTTGAGCGTCGGCACATTCTCGACCTGGTAGGCGCAGCGGATCTGGAGGTGGTCCTGCAGATTCTCGCCGACGCCGGGGAGATGATGGAGTGGTGAGACGCCGACCGCGCGCAATTTTTCCGCATCGCCGATCCCGGAGCGCTGGAGCAGGACCGGCGACCCGATCGACCCGCTCGCCAGGATGACTTCGCCACGCGCTTTCGCCACGAAGCGCCCGGCGCCCGACCGGAAGGCGACACCGGTCGCGCGGCGCTCCTCGATCACGACATGATCGACGATCGCGCCGGTCTCGATCCGCAGATTGGCGCGCTTGGCCACCGGCCGCAGGAACGCATCAGCCGCGCTCCAGCGCCGCCCGCGCTTCTGCGTCACCTCGAAAAAGCCAGAGCCCTCGTTGTCGCCGGTGTTGAAATCCTGCGTCTCGGGCACGCCATATTGGCTTGCCGCCGCACGGAATGCCTCAAGCAGATCCCAGCGCAATCTCTGTTTCTCGACGCGCAGCTCGCCCCCGGACCCATGCACCGCACTTGGCCCCGCGACATGATCCTCCGCCTTCTTGAACCAGGGCAGGACATCGTCCCAGCCCCAGCCGATATTCCCGGCCTGGCGCCAGCCGTCATAATCCTGCGCCTGGCCACGGATATAGATCATGCCGTTGATCGACGAGCTGCCGCCGATCACGCGGCCGCGCGGATAATTGAGCTCGCGCTGATTGAGAAACGCTTCGGGGCCGGTTTTGAAGCACCAGTCGGTGCGCGGATTGCCCATGCAATAGAGATAGCCGACCGGGATTCTGATCCAGAGATAATCGTCCTTGCCGCCGGCCTCGAGCAGCAGCACGCGGTTGCGGGGATCTTCGCTCAGCCGGTTCGCCAGCACGCAGCCGGCGCTGCCGCCACCGACGATGATGTAATCATAGGCGCCGAAATCATTCCACACGCCGCGTTCCTCAGAGGTGGCGAATGGCCGCCTGATCCGCGCGCACCATCGCCTCGTCATAGCTTCGCAGCAAGGCATCGAAGGTGGTGCGGAAGCGCTTCGCCTCGCGCTGGAACGGAATGTCGCTGCCGTCCGTCACCTCGGGTGACAGCAACCAGTCGAGATAGTGCGCGGCGCCGTCTTTGCGGCCGGCGGTGCGGCAATCCTCGCGCAGCCTGATCATCGCCGCGTCGACCTGTTGATGGCGCTCGCTCCACACCTCCACCCAGGCGGCGCCCTGTTCGGCATAGCGGCGCAGCCAGACCAGTTGCGGGTCGCCTGGATCAATCTCCTCGGGCTTCGCCAGCACGACGTTCAGCCGGCGATACATCAGGTCCTGGAAGACAAGGTCGCGGTCGGTACGCCATCGCTCGAACAGGGTGGCATCCGGCCTGGTCAGGTCGCCATCCGGGAAGATCAGCCGGTCGGCGAAGATCGTGTGCGGGAAGCTCAGGGCGCGCAGTTCGGGGAGCTCGAGATAGATGGCGATCTCGGTGAAGGTGCTCGCCTCGCGCTCATTCTGGAAAGAGCGCGCCGCCATCGCCGCCTGATTGAGCCCCGCGACATGCGGGATCGTCGCGGCGTGATAGATTTCGTGAAGATAGCGGAGATCGCGGATCGTCGGATTGTCATAGTCGCAGAGCAGGATCGCGCCCCACCAGGGCGAGAAATGCGTCCATTCATGATATTGATCGGACGCCTCGAAGAACAGGCGCGGGAGCTGGGCGAAGCGATCGACAAGCCGGTGGATCAACCCGCCATCGCGGTGCGACCGGCGGATCGGGCCGTCGCTCCACAGCGCATCGACAAAGGCGTGAATATCATCCGCTTCGACCAGCAGGCGCAGGCTGTCGCGGCGCATCAGGCGGCACCCAGGGTGGCGGCCATGGTCGGCGCCATTGCCGGATCGATCATCACCGTCATGGTCGGCGTGAGGCACAGCCGCACCACCCGGTCGCTACCCTCGCCACGCAGGACGCTGGCAATGAGGGGCGATGGCGCGGCGGGAGGCGGCGCGGTCGCGAGCAGGAAGACGTCCGCCGGGGACAGGCCGGCGATGCCGAGCCGCTCGCCTACGGCAGCGCAGGCAGCTTCCTGCACTGGCCGATACCGGCGCGGCAGGGCGAAGACATCATGACGCGTCATCATCTCGACGCCCCAGGCAAGCGACTGGAGATTCTTGAACCAGCGATTGCCGAACAGGGACGGGCTCTCCCGGCGCGAAAAGACACCGCCGACGCGTAGATAATAGCCGCCAAACGGCTTGGAATGGCTGATCACGAAGGCGGGGACATTGGGGAAGTCGAGCTGAATGCGATAATCACGTGCGACGCTGCCGACATAGGTGAGGTCCGGGATCACCGCGGCGTGCGGTGCCGCCTCTGCCATATGCACCACGAAATCGGCGAAGTGCGGCCAAACCTGCCCGTCGATTGCCGACGGCTGGCTGATCCAGAATTGCGCGCCAGCCGGCATGCTCACGCCGATATCGGCCCAGTCATCGCGGCGGTGGCGTATCACCGGAATGGCGAGCGCGGCGGCGAAGGCGGGAAAGCCTTCATATTCGCCGTCGAACAGATGGACGCTGGGCTCACCACTCGCGGCGCGCACGCCGGCGGCATGTTCCGCCATCAGCTTGTAGATGCCCTCGCTCGCGCCCGCCGTCGGATAGCGGAACGGGAACGCCGAACCGTCCACCGCCACCACGGGCGCCGCCCAATCAAGCCAGCGCTCGAAATATTCCTCGTGGAGCGCATCCTGTTTCTGAGTCCAGGGTTCGTGATAGCGATCGAACCACCCCGTGCGCCGCGCCGCATCGAGTGCAGCGGGATCGCCCAGCAGCGCGTTCCGGTCGCAACCATCTACGACCTGCGCCAGCATCGCCTCCGATTCCGGCATCACCAGCGCATAGATCGTGCCCGATGCGCCGGCGGCGAGCAGTTCGGCCTTGAGATCTGCCTGGGCGTAAGCGGGAAGGGCCTGGTTCATGAGACCCATCCTGCACCATGAGGGTTAGGATCGGGTCAAGAGCCGGTTAGGGCGGTGAAGGCGCCATGATCGCACGGATCGACTGATCCGCCCGAAATCACCCGCGCGTCGACTCCCAAGTCGCCAGATAGGTCGAGAAATATTGGTCTGGCCAATCTCGACAAGCTGCTCCGGCTGAGTTAGTCCCGCGAACTGAGAAATGCGCGGCAACGACCGGGAGAGAGAAGTTTGAGGCGGATAGCCCATCTGCGCTGGTGGATCGTCGCGCTGATCTGCGCCGGGACGATCGCCAATTATCTCGCGCGCAATTCGCTGGGCGTGCTCGCACCCGAACTGAAGAGGTCGATGGCGATCTCGACCGCGCAGTACAGCTATGTCGTCATGGCGTTCCAGCTCGCTTATACGGTGATGCAGCCGGTCGCGGGCTATATCGTCGACCGGTTCGGGCTCCGCGCGGGCTTCGCTCTTTTCGGGGCGGCATGGTCGGCCGCGAACATGCTGCATGCCCTGGCCGGCGGATGGGTGAGCCTCGCTTTCTTCCGCGGGTTGCTCGGCCTGAGCGAGGCGGCGGCGATCCCCTCGGGCATGAAGGCGATCGCTGAATGGTTCCCCGCGCGTGAGCGATCTGTCGCAACCGGCTGGTTCAATGCCGGCACGTCGCTCGGCGCGCTGATCGCGCCGCCGCTCGTCGTCGCGGTCGCCCTGTGGGGCGACTGGCGGCTCGCCTTTATCGTGACCGGCGCGATCGGGCTGGTCTGGGCGATCGCCTGGTATGGTTTCTACCGGTCGCCGAAAGACCATCCGGCGATCACACCCGCCGAGCAGGCGATGATCGCCGCTGACCGCGACACCCGCCCCCGCAAGGCCAGCGCGCGCGAAATCCTTTCGTCAGCGCGCTTCTGGGTGATTGCGGTGCCGCGCTTCCTGGCCGAGCCGGCATGGCAGACCTTCAGCTTCTGGATTCCGCTCTATCTCGCCACCGAGCGCCATATGGACCTGGCGCATATCGCCGCGTTCGCCTGGCTGCCGTTCCTCGCGGCCGATTTTGGCGGCGTGCTGGGCGGCTATCTCTCGCCCTTCTTCATGAAGCGTTTTCGTATGACCCTGGTGCCGTCGCGCGTGCTCGGGATCAGCCTGGCGGCGGTGCTGATGATCGCGCCGGGGTGCATCGGCCTCGCGGTCAGCCCCTATACCGCCATCGCCTTGTTCTGCATCGGCGGCTTTGCGCACCAGATGATCTCGGTGCTGATCAATACGCTCTCGGCCGATGTCTTCACGCCCGAGGAGGTCGGCACCGCCAATGGCTTTGTCGGGCAGGCGGGGTGGATCGGCGGGCTGCTCTTCACCTGGCTGATCGGCCAATATGCCGATCGTATCGGCTATGCGCCGCTGTTCGGTGCGCTCGGGGTTTTCGACCTGATCGGCGCGGCGGTGCTGATCGTCTTCCTCCGCCGCCTCGCCCTGCCCAAACCGGAAATCCGCTGATGCGCCACGCCACTTTGTCCAACCCGCCCTTGTTCGCCCTGACGGAGCAGGCGCGGGGTCGCGTGACCCTGACCGCCGACACGGGCGCGGTGGCACATCTGTTCGTGCCTGAAGACGATATCGCGCGGCTGCTGCTGCTCGCCGACGGTACGATCAAGAGCCCGCCGAGCTGGGCAATCGCGCCGGGCGCCGACGACATTGGCGAACCGGGCCGTGACCGGATGGATATGGCCGGCTTCACCTGTCCCGATTTCCGCGTCAGTAGGGGCGACGGCGTGCTTATGGTCGAAACGGCGCGCCTCAGGATCAGCATCCGGCTTCATGGGCTACACTGCCGCTGGGAGCAGCGCGATGGCGACGGATGGCGCCTGATGGCAGCGGACCGGCCGACTCAGGCCTATGATTTCGGCTGGTGGGACGGCCGCGTTCATCACTATGCCGCGCGCCAGCCGGGCGAGCGCTTCTACGGGCTGGGCGACCGGGCGGGGGATTGCGACCGCGCCGGGCGAAGCTTCCGCCTGACCAATCTCGACCCGATGGGCTATGACGCCGAGCATAGCGACCCGCTCTACAAGTCGATTCCCTATGTGCTGGTCGCCGATAATGACAGCCGCTGTCACGGCGCATTCTACGATAGCGTCGCCGATGTCGCGTTCGATTTCGGGCGCGAGCTCGACAATTATCATGGGCCTTATCGCCATATGGCGGCGGATGCGGGCGACCTCGACCTCTGGATGATCGCCGGCCCCGATCCGCTTGCGGTGACGCGGCGTTTCACCTGGCTGACCGGCCGACCGGCGCTGATGCCGCGCTGGTCGCTCGGCTATTCGGGCTCGACCATGAGCTATACCGACGCGGCCGACGCAGCGGCGCAGATGGCGGGCTTTCTCGACAAGCTGGCCGAGCACGACCTGGGCTGCACCTCGTTCCACCTGTCGTCGGGCTATACGTCGATCGCCGACAAGCGTTATGTGTTCCACTGGAACCGGGAGAAATTCCCCGATCCTGCCGCCTTCGTCGCCAGCTATGCTGGTGCCGGCATCCAGCTCGTCCCGAACATCAAGCCGGCCTTGCTGCGCAGCCACCCGCGCTACGAAGAGGTCGCAGCCGCCGGCCTGTTCGTCGGCGACGCGGCCGGCGCGCCGGTCGAGGCGCAGTTCTGGGACGAGGCGGGCAGCTATGTGGATTTCACCAATCCCGCAGCCGCCGCCTGGTGGCGTGACCAGGTCCGATCGGCATTGCTCGATCAGGGCATGGTCGCGACCTGGAACGACAATAATGAATATGAGATCTGGGATGCGCGGGCGCGCTTTGCCGGCTTTGGCGAGCCGCGCCCGGCCGCCGACATGCGGCCAGTCCAGCCGCTGCTGATGACCCGCGCATCCCGTCATGCCCAGGCCGAGGCCATGCCAGGGCGCCGCCCCTATGTCGTCACGCGATCAGGCATGGCGGGGCTCCAGCGCTATGCCCAGACCTGGACCGGCGACAATCGCACCGAGTGGAAGACGCTGCGCTACAATGCCCGCATGGCGATCAGCCTTGCGCTGTCGGGCGTGTCGAACAGCGGGCATGACGTGGGCGGCTTTGCCGGGCCGGCGCCGTCTCCGGAACTGCTGGTGCGATGGATCCAGGCCGGCGTGCTGATGCCGCGCTTCAGCATCCATAGCTGGAACGACGACCGGACCGTCAACGAACCATGGATGTATCCGGCCGTCCTGCCGGCGATCCACCGGCTCATGGCGCTGCGCCAGACTCTTGTGCCGTTCTTCTATGACCTGCTGCACCGCTATCATGCGGATTATGAGCCCATGGTGCGGCCGACCTGGCTCGATTTCCCCGACGACGCCGAGGCATGGGAAGAGAGCGACGAGCATCTGCTTGGGCCCGATCTGCTGGTCGCCACGGTCATGGAGCAGAGTGCGGAGACACGCACGGTGAGGCCGCCCGCCGGTGCTGAATGGATCGACCTGTGGACCGGCGCGCGGATCGCGGGCGGCGCGGCGACGGTACTGGCCGCACCGCTGGACGGACCGCCGCCGCTTCTCGCGCGGGCCGGATCGGCAATGCTCGTCGACCTCGCCAAAGGCGGGTGGCGGCCCGAACCCTATCAGCGCGGTGTGTGGCTTTTTCCGCCGCGCGAAGGCAGCTTTGCCTGGTCAGCCGTCGAGGATTCAGGCGATGGCGATGGGCCGATCGACCGGTGGTATCTCACCGGCACGGCCGAGCCGGCGCGCATCATTATCGATATAAGGCGTGACGGCCCCGGATGCTGTGGCGACACCGCGATGACGCTGCTTCTGCCACGTGGTGAGGAACGTCCATTGGTGGTGAATGGCGGTATCGGCACGGCCGTCGTCCATGAGGGGCGCCGGGGCATGACACTCACGGTGTGACGGAACGCCCTCACTGGCCAGATCAATTTCAGGCCCGTCCAAGGTGAGATACGCCGTCAGCTCCGTAGCATTTGCGCAACAAGTCGTAATGAAAATCGGATTCGGTCATGCAGCCTCGCACCCCATCGGTTGCATGTGGTCATACCATTTGGTAGACCACTCTGAATGATCGGGCGCCGAGATGCGCGACCCGACACAGGGAAGGGATGACAGAATGGCAAGGTTCCACGAAACGGTCTGCCGGAGCGCGCTCGTCGCATCGCTGGCACTCTATGCGACACCCGCGCTGGCGCAGAGCGCACCCGAAGCCACGCCCAGCGAGACCGAGACGAACGCAGACCACCCCGGCGACATTATCGTCACCGCCCAGAAGCGCTCCGAGAATGTCCAGAAGGTGCCGCTCGCCGTCTCTGTGCTTGGGGAGGCCCAGCTGAAGGCCACCGGCGTCACCCAGTTCCAGGATCTTGGCAGGATCGCGCCGTCGCTGACCGTCCGCCCCGCGGAACACCCGGTCAACGCCAATGTCTCGCTACGCGGCGTGGGCACCTTCGCCTTCGGTATCGGCGTCGAGCCGAGCGTCGCGGTGCTGGTCGACGAAGTGCCGCTCGCCTTCCAGGCACGCGCCTTTACGGACCTGCCCGATGTGGAGCGGATCGAAGTGCTGCGCGGGCCTCAGAGCACGCTCTACGGCAAGTCGGCCTCCGCAGGCCTGATCAACATCATCACCCGCCAGCCAACCGACAGCTTCCATTTTCGCGCCAACGCGCTCGCGACGACCGACAGCGAATATGGCGGCAATTTCAGCGTGTCGGGCCCGATCACGCCTGAACTCGGCTATGTCGTGTCAGCGAGCTATTCCAACTGGGACGGCAATGTCCGCAACCTGGTCAATGGCAAGAAGGTGAACGGGCACGAGGCCTTCAACACCCGCGGCAAGATCCGCTGGGAACCCAATGCAGACGTCAAAATCACGCTGTCGGGCAATTATCTCAACGGAAGCACTACGGTCGGCCGGCCGTTCATCCGCTTCGACCCCACCGCGACCCTGCGCAACGTTGCCGGGCAGACGGCGGCGGTCGTATTCCCCGGCGTCACCATCGGCCCGGACAATCAGAACGTCAGCAACAATTACGATTCCCGCACCAAATATGAGGGCGGTGGCGGCTCGTTGCGCGGTGATATCGGGCTGGGCGGGATGACCCTGGTGTGGCTCAGCTCCTACGACAAGTTCCGCCTGAAAGACTATCTCGACCATGACGACACGTCGTCCACGAACGCCAATGGCAGCAACATCCAGGTCGGCGAGTTCCACTCAAAGCTGTTTACGCAGGAGATCCGCCTGCTCTCGCCGAGCGACAAGCCGTTCCGCTATACGCTGGGAGCCTATTACGCGAACGTCGCGTTCGAGCGGCCTTTCCAGCGCGGACCGGCTTTCTCGCTGGCCAACTGGTACGCGACCTCCAAGTCGGAGCAGCTCGCCGCCTTTGCGCAGTTCGACTGGGAAGTCGTCCAGCACCTGACCCTGAGCGCCGGCGGGCGAGTTCAGAACGAAAAGGTCGCCTACACCTTCCGCGACAATCTCGCAGCCGCGGGCGCCCAGTTTTTCAGCGGCAATGCCGAGGACACCGCAGGCACCTATCGTTTCAGCGGCCGCTACGAATTTACCCCTGATCTCATGGTCTTCGCAAGCTATGCGACTGGCTATAAGGGCCAGACCTATGATCTGACGACCGGCTTCAACGCGAACCGGGCGGCCGCCGGCCCGATCAAGCCTGAACGGTCGCGCGACTGGGAGCTCGGCGCGCGCATGCAGTTCCTCGACCGTCGGGTGACGGCCAACCTGACCCTGTTCAATACCGATTATGAGAATCTACAGGCACAAACGATCGAGACGCTTGTCGACGGAACGACCAATTTCCGGCTGACCAATGTTGGCGGGCTGAATACCAAGGGCATCGAGCTGGACACCTCGGCGCGGATTGGCAGCGACTTCAACCTCAACGCGTCGGTTGCTTATCTTGACGCCAAATACACTTCGTTCGCGAAGGCCCAATGTTATCCGATGCAGACGGTGGCGCAAGGATGCGTGGCCGCGGTGCCTGCGGCGCCCCCGATACCGGCGCAGCCAGCCTATCAGAACCTCACCGGCCAGCGCGCCGTGCAGGCGCCTGAGTGGAAATTCTCGATCGGTGCCGACTATTCTCCATCGCTGGGCGGGGATCTTCGCGGCGTCGTCCAGGCCAACTGGCAATATCAGAGCGGCGTCTATTATGTGGCGGAAGATCCGCAGACCTTCCAGAAGGCCTATAGCATCGTCAATGCCGGCCTCGGCGTGCGCGACAAGGACCATAAATGGGAAGTGGTCGCCTTCGTCAACAATCTGTTCGACAAGCAATATTATCCGTCGCTGGTCAACTCGGCGGGCAATTTCGGAAGCAAGCTCGCGACCCAGGCGCTGCTGCCTCGCGACTTCCGGCGCTATGCCGGCGTGCGGATGGGCGTTAACTTCTGATGGGAATGGCGGGGGTGCGCACCGCCCCCGCCGCCCGGCCAGGGATCGGGAGCGACCTGATGTTTCGTTTCATAGTGCCGGTTGCGATCGCGGGTGCGGCGGCAATGCTCCTGGCCGCGGACGCCCCGGCGCAGGAGGCGCCGGCCAGGCCCGGTGTCGACGCGCCTGAGCTCGCCGCACTGGGTCCGCATCCGGTGGGCGTGACGGATGTCGAGTTCGTTCAGCCCGGTCAGGAAGATCCGCTTCAGGGCAAGGACCGGCCCGCCGTTTCGGACCGTCATCTGCCGCTCAAGATCTGGTATCCGGCTGCGGCACCGGGGGCCGGCACGACCTACCGCTCGGCGTTGCCGGGCGAAAACGGCGCCGACGTGCCGTTCACTGTCGCCGGCATCGCCTCGCCCGACGCGCGCGCGGCGGAGGGACGTTTTCCGCTCGTGATCCTTGCGCATGGTTATAGCAACACGCCCGAGGTCCTTTCCTGGCTCGGCGAAAATCTCGCTAGCAAGGGCTATGTCGTGGTCGCGCCGGCATTCCGCGACCCTTCGATCAACATCCGCACAGCGGCGGCGGCCGCTGGCCCGCTTGCCCGTCGACCGCTCGATATCGCCTTCGCGGCGGCCGAGGCGCAACGCCGCGCCCGGACCGGCCAGGGGATATTCGCCATGGCGGATGGCGACCGAACGGCCGTGATCGGCTATTCGATGGGTGGTTATGGCGCACTTGCGGCTGCAGGCGCGCCGCTGGATCCGGGCCTTACCGCCGCGACCCGTGGCGTGCTCGCACCCTATGTCGCTGGGGGCGTCAGAGCCGGCGAGCTAAAAATTGCCGACCTGAAGGCGGCGGTTGCGATCGCGCCGCCCCGGGCATTGCGCGGGGCCAATATGTGGGCCGCCCCCGGCCTCGCGGCGATCAGCGTGCCGACGCTGTTCATCGTCGGCAGCCAGGATCATGTCGTCGGGTATGATCCCGGCGTGCGTTCCCTGTTCGCTGAGGAAGTGCATGCACCGCGCTATCTGTTGACGTTCCGCGAAGCCGCACACAGCATTGCGCTGATCGGCGCGCCGCCCGAGATGCGGGGGAGCTTCTGGGACAAGGACTGGTTCGAGGATGCCGTGTGGCGGAAGGACCGGTTGATGGCCGTGGAGGCGCATTTCATCACTGCTTTCCTCGACCGCTACGTCAAGGGCGACCAGGCAAAGGCGGCCTATATCGATGGACTGGTGCCCAATTCCAACGACGGAGTCTGGGCGGCTGCCCCGCCGGGGCGCTATGCGGGATATAGCCCCGGGCCGCCCGCCGCGACGGTGTGGAAGGGATTTCAGCCGAGCAAGGCATCGGGAATGTCCTTCGAATTCAGACCCGCCGAATAACACGAAAGGGGCGCCGCCATGGTCGGCGCCGATCCAGAAGGAGTAGTTGCCGAACATGTTCATGACGGAGACGATGCGCTGGTTCGGGCCAGATGATCCGGTATCGTTGCGGGATATCCGTCAGTCCGGCGCAACCGAAGTGGTGACAGCGCTGCACGAGGTCGCGAACGGCGCGGTCTGGCCGCGCGAGGCGATCGCAGCGCGCAAGGCGATGATCGAAGCGGCTGGCCTGGGCTGGACCGTCGTCGAAAGCCTGCCCGTGCATGAGGGCATCAAGACGGGCGGGGATCACCGGGACCAGCTGATCGACCATTACCGCGAAAGCCTGCGCAATCTGGCGGCGTGCGGGATCAGCACTGTCACCTATAATTTCATGCCGCTGCTCGACTGGACGCGGAC
>Ga0068858_100000123_pt1 | contig 80124 bp, 71 predicted proteins | sample KBSSwiS12_FD_66589 | JGI IMG/M metagenome (GOLD analysis project Ga0068858, IMG submission 66589) | Switchgrass rhizosphere microbial communities from Kellogg Biological Station, Michigan, USA - KBS Switchgrass S1-2 | ecosystem: Host-associated > Plants > Roots > Rhizosphere > Soil ...
CGCGTCAGCGCGTCGAGCACCGCCGACGCATCCGCCCCCGCCGCGACAAGCTCCCAGAGCTCGGGCAGCAGCGGGGAATCGTCGGCGACCGCGGCGCCGATGCTGATCGTGCCGGCCGTCAGGAACATCCAGCCGGACCGGTCGGGCACGTAGCCGGAGATGGTCACGATGCGCCTCCCATCCGCGGCAGCGTCGCTTCGAGCCGTTGCGGAATGGCGCCCTCGGATTTCGCGGGGTCATCGTCGACGAGCTCGGACTCGACGACCACCACGGTCACGTTGTCGGCACCGCCTGCGGCGAGCGCTGCGGCGACGAGTCGATCGGCCGGAGAGTCATCACCGACGGTCGCGTCCAGCACGGCGCCGATCGCCTCGTCGGTCAACTCCTTGGTGAGCCCGTCCGAGCAGATCAGGAAGGTCTGCGACCCGCCTGCCGCGAGAAACCAGACGTCGGGGTCGACATCATCCGCGACGCCGATGGCGCGCGTCACCACGTTGCGGTCGGGATGCTGCGAGGCCTCCAGGGCTGTGATGACCCCGCCATCCACCAGCTCCTGCACCGCCGAGTGGTCGACGCTCAGCTGGGCGAGCACGCCGTCGTTCCAGGAGTAGATGCGCGAGTCGCCGATGTTGAAGGCCATCCAGTGCGGCCGGGCGTCATCCGAGTCGCGCACCAGCGCCACCCCGGCGAGCGTGGTGCCGGCGAACTCGGTCTCGTCGATCTGCTGCACCCGGGCATTGGCTTCGCGCACGGCGTCGAGCACAGCCGCGGGCCGCAACGGCAGCTCGGCGCCGAGCTCGTTGTGCAGCACCCGCGCTGTCAGCTGGCTCGCGCGATCGCCGAAGGCATGGCCTCCCATCCCGTCGGCGACCAGGAAGATCGGCGGCTCCGCGAGGAAGCTGTCTTCATTGACCTGACGCACCAGACCGCGGTCGGATGCCACGCTGACGATGAATCGCACCGTCACCGGCGGGAGGCTCCACGAGTAGGTGCGCGCGGTTCCCATCGACTCTCCGATTCGCGCCGATTCGGGCTCGGCGTGCCTGAAAGCTAGCAATGTTCGGGTCATCTCCCCATGGGGAGGGGTACCCATCTGCTGCCCATCACAGGGGAGTCTGACGCCGAAACGTCACACCTACTAGACGACTTCCGATGGCACCCGAACGGGGGGTGCGACGGCTAGGCGTCCAGATCGATCCGGCGCCGCGTGCTCGTCGATGTGCCCACAACCGACGCGAAGAACTCACGCCCGGGCGGAAGCAACCGGGCCGTGACCCGCCCTTCGGTGGATTCCACCAGCTCCCCGATCAGCACGGACTCCACTCGCATCGAGTCGGGTTCGCTGAGCGGCTCGTTCCGGTCGTCGAGAAGGAGTACCTCGACGCCGCGGCGCCTCGCGTCTTCCACCGCCTGGCTGACGTCTCGAGAGGCCAGCTCGCCGCCCCGCAGCACGTCGCGAAGTCTCGCTTCGAGCAGCCGGTACTGACCGCGTTGCTCCGGGTCGAGATAGTCGCCCGCGGCGATCTGAGCCAGTGCCGGACGCGCGTCCTCGCCGAGTCGAGCAGCCTGTCTCGACCTCTCGCGGATCTCGGCGAGCGATGCGGCTTCGGACGCCACCTGCGCGAGTCGCGCCTGGCGCAGGATCGAGATCCGACGGCGGGTGGCCGCCAGCAGGATCCGGAACAGCACGGCGATCAGAATCGTCCCGGCGTGGCGATCGACGTGCCCGAGTGCCTCGAGGGGGCTCTCGCCGATCGTCGCGCCCCAGACTTGCGCAACCACGGCCATCAGAGCCCAGCCGATCCAGGCCGACCAGATGCGACCGCGCAGGACGAGGAAGAAGAGCAACCAGGCGGAGGCTCCGAAGCTCCAGTCGGCGTACCCCGGCCATCCGCTCGACGGGAGGTTGAACAATACGAGCGCGTTCGTCGCGACCGTGATGGCGAGAAGCGCGACAACCCGCGCCCACGGCAGAGGCTCGGGATGCGGTGCCGCCACCAGGACGAGCCCGGGGATGAACAGGGCGAGCGCCGCGATCACCGGCCAGGGGCTCCTGACGCCATCGATGCTGACGATGGCGAGGGTGAGTTGGGTGACCAGGATGAGGGCGAACACCAGGCGCATGCCGATGCCGCGCAGGGGCAGCAGCTCGGGCGACGATTCGCGCGTGCGGGTCATGGCGACGGCTGCCATCCCAGCGCGACGGTCGTGCCCCGCGACGGGGCGCTGACCACCTGCGCCGTACCGCCCACCGCGGTCATTCGACCGACAATGCTGGTCCGGATGCCGAAGCGATTCTCGGGCACCCGCGCGGGGTCGAATCCGACCCCGTGGTCGGTGAACTCGACCGACAGAGCGTCACCCTCCCTCGACATCAGAACGTGTCTGCGGATCGGCTCGGCTCCCCCGTGCCGCACGCTGTTGCGCACGGCCTCCCGCAGAGCGTTCGTCACCGCGAAGGCGACGGCACCGGGAACCTCGCCCGGCGATTCGCGGAACGATCCCTCGAACTCGACCCCGTCAACCACTTCGGTGACGGCGGCGCGCACCTCGGCTTCCAGCAGCTCGCCGTCGAGCGCGACCTCGTCGCGGGGCGCCGCGACGAATCGGTCCAGGCGTTCGATCGCCCGCCGTGCGCTCCGATCGATCGCGGCAACGCGGTGCGTCGCCTGCGACGCGGCGAGGAGCGTGGTGATGACATCGTCGTGCACGAGTGCGCCGAAGCGGGCCCGCTGCCGCGCGCGCGACTCCGCCTCGGCTGCGGATTGCGCATCGACGACTGCGCGGGCCAGCGCTCGGTCCTGGGCGCGACCGGCAGCGAGTGACACGGTGAGCAACGACGCGATGACGACCGAGACCTCCAGGATCGAGAGGCCGTCCTCCAGCGGAATGACCGGACTCGGCCCGAGGCCGATCCAGCGCAGCACCGACCCGGCCGCCGCCATCACGACCAGGAGGGGCCACACCACGGCACTGGGCCAGCCCACCACGGCCGAGGCGGCAGCCACGGCGACGGTATTGAGAATCCACGGGGCGCCACCATCTGCGATCCGCCCGTGCTGCATCGGCGCCCATCCGACCAGGATGACGACCGCCACCAGGCTGTGCGCTCTGGCCGCCAGCCGGAGGTCGGTCACACGTCCCCGCAGCCCGAGCGGGATGAGGGCGACCGGCAGTCCGCAGAACAGGACGACGGCGGGCCAGGCGAACCCGGGCGAGAGATCGGGGAAGTCCTTCAGGATGTCACCGAGAGCCAGAAGGCCGAAGACGATCGAGCCGAATCCGGTCGAGATGCCCGCGATACGCAGGTGACGGGAGTACGACGACTCCGCGATCACCCCTCGCGCTCCGCTCCGCGCAGCAGGCCGTCTTCGCGGGCTCGCACGTGCAGATCCACTTTGGTGGATGCCGGTCGGCCGGCGAGCGCGTACTTGGTCCTGATCCGTCCGACGTAATTGACGATGGTGTCACGCGAGAGACCCATCGCCTCGGCGATGCCGTGCGCGGTCTCACCGGAGGCATAGAGCGCGAGCACCTGGCGCTCGCGCGGGCTCAACTGCGCATCCGCGATGGCGGCATCCGCATCCAGGGCAGCCGCCCACTCGGTGGTGGCCACGGCTTCGCCCCGCAGAGCGCGGCGGATGCTCGCGATGAGCACCGAGACGCCATCCGACTTGCGAACAACGCCCAGCACTCCGGCCCGCGCCGCTGCGCGGAGCAGCGCGGGATCCTCTCCCGCCGTGTACGCCAGAGTCGGGATTCCCGCGGCCTGCAGAGCGGTCACATTGTCGCCGGGCGAACTGCCGTCGTCGAGACGCAGGTCGAGCAGAACCAGATCGAGCTTGGTACCAGGGCCGCCGAGGTCGAGATCGCGCACCGATCGGGCGACGACCGCCAGGTCCCAGCCGGGAACCGCCGAGATCAGGCCCCGCAAGCCGACGTGCACGACCTCGTGGTCTTCGATCAAGCCGATTCGAATCACGGGGGCAAGCGATTCCACAGCCGGTCTCCTGGGAGTAGGGCGGTTCACACGGGGACACCATCTTGGCACCCGCAGCTGCCCCACGTTCGGGGGTACCCGGGTAGGTCTCGTTCGTCGGTCGGGTCGCTCAGCTGCGCCCGTCGGCCGCATCCAGCGCGATCTCTTCCGAGTCGAGGCCGGCGCGCAGCACGTCGATCGCCTCGGACGAGAACGAGCCGCGCTCATAGACGTCGCGCAGGGCGTCCCGCTCGGCATCCAGTTGCACGCGCCGCAGCTTCTGGAACTGCACGACCACGTTGCTCTCGTCGTTCAGGTCGGCGATCGACCACAGCTCGAGGCGGCCGATCCAGGTCTCCTCCTGGGTGCTCAGTTCGTCGAGCACCTGCTGCTTCACCGGGGCTCCGGATGCCTCGGCCGCCGACACTGCGGTCGCGATCGCGGCATCCCCGGCCTGCTTCATCAGCTTGCGGAGTTCGAGCACCTCGGTGCGCTCGCTGCCGACCACGTCGTCCGCCGGCCGCAGCGCGCGCACCACCGGCGGCAGCAACAGGCCCTGCGCCACGAGCGTGATGATCGCCACCGCGAAGGCGACCAGCACGAGGGCGGCGCGGGTCGCCGGGTGCGCGCCCGCCGGGATGGTCTGGACGGCCGCGACCGTGACGACCCCGCGCATCCCGGACAGGCCCAGGATGATGCCGTCGCGCCAGCTCAGCGCCTGGTCGCGCTCGGCGGTCAGGTCGTTGTTCTGCTGGTCGAGCCGCTTGCGGAAGTTCTGGAACGCCCGCGAGAACCGCGCCCGCGTCGTCTCGTCGAGCTCGATCGGCTCGGCCGGCGGGTTCTTCGCGAGTTCCTCGAGCTGGCCGACGATGCGGTCGCGCGCCGCCTTGTCCTTCTTCGTGACGAGGCCGAGGCTCGCCCGCACCCCGCGGCTGATGCTGCGCGCGGGCGACTGTTTGATCCCGAGGGCCTGAAAGCTCGCAGCGCGCTGCTGAAAGTCCTCTTCGGTGATGTTGCTGAAGCGCGCGTTGGTCTGGTCGGCGCGCTGCGCATTGCGGCGGAAGCGCCGGCGGATCGACCACAGCAGCGGCGGCAGGATCACGGTGAGCACGAGATCGGGGTGGATGACGAAGTGCGGCAGAGCGGGGATGGCACCGAGTCCCACCCCGACGACCGTCAGCGCGAGCGGCGCGGCAACCCCGATGCGCCCGGCGAAGAAGCTGACGACGCCGACGATCAGGACGACGGCGACGACCACCAGCACGATCAGCTGGGTGGGTTGCATGGGAATCAGGGTAGCGGCGCTGCGCCCGTTCTCAGGCGGGCGGGAAGGCCACTGCCAGCGCGCGGAAGACCGCCTCGATCTCGTCGCTGCCGAACGACCCCTGGCTCGTCACGCGCGAAACCGCCTTGCGCGGCCAGAGCACCTCGACGTTGTCGATCACGAAGCTTCCGCCCCACCACGGCCACACCGCCTCGACGAAGCACAGCATCGCGAAGGTCGGGACGTGGGCGAGGCCGGCTCGCCCGAGCGCGCCCGCTACCAGACGCGCCTGCTTGTGGACGCCAGCGACCAGCGAGGTGTGGTCACGCGATCCGATCATGAGCTTCTCGACCCGCGGCGAGAACAGGCCGCCGCTCGTGCGCAGCGTCGGGCCACCCTTGTAGTGCTTCGCGTCGATGACGAACACCCCGCGCGGCCCGATGGCGATGTGGTCGATGTTGGCCTTCGATCCCGGGATGCGGCGGTCATGCAGCACCCGGACGCCCACCGCCGCGTCGAGCCGGCGCCCCAGTACGACCTCGCCCTCTGCGCCGGTGGCCCACGCGCGCGTCCGCTGCGGCTCGTCCGTCAGCGCGAGGATCACGCCGCCGAGGTGCGGATGCTGCTCGCCGATGCGTGTCTCGCGCTTCTGTTTCCGCTTCTCGAACTCCCGCTGGGCCGAGCCGCCGGCGGTGCCCGCTTGGAAGATCTGGTCGTCGGGGTCGAACCTGGAGCACTGGGCGCAGGTCACCGTCCGGCTCGCCCCGTCGTAAGCGGCCCACGCACCGGCGGGAAGGACGACGCCGCAGCCGCTGCACGTGCCGGCGTAGCGAAGGCTCATCATCTTCGTCTGGGCGGGATCGGTCACGAGTGTCACCGTACGAGCGAGCGCGGGCGTGGCGGTAGACCGCGAACGGGGCACCTGGGCTATTAGCTCCCAGGAGTCTGCTCGCCGACGACCTGGCCGAGGCTACTAACAGCCCAGCACATTCGGATCGCGGCCACCCGACTGCGACGACCGTTTGCGCCAGGGGCAATGCGCATGTTCCCTCGGGTCGCTAAGACCTGGGGTTGCGGAAGGTACCGATTCCGCCAGCTATGAAGAGAAGTGTGAACAAGGCCACGACCACAAAGAGGATCCAGGCAAGCCAAGCGATCTGACCAGCCGACAGAGCCCAGAGCAAGAGGAAGTAGCTACCTAGTCCGCCACCCGCACTCACGACGATCGTCAGCCCGACGTTCGTTGGGTTGAGCGGTTGCCGCTTGGCTTCACGGTCGCTGATTGAGTTGGCCAGGGTCGCGATGAGCTGATCTACCGCGCCCGCCCCAGGCGACGTGGAATCTAAGTTCTTCCTCGCTTCCGTGAGTGCAACTAGGCGCTTGACATCCCGAGGCTGACGATCGGTACTTGCAACCAGGCCCAGAAGTCCCAGAATCGACGGAACGACTGCCGAGAGAAAGCCGACCAGGAGTGAGGCTGACAAGTTCACCTTTCACCGCGAGAGTTGGCCCTGTACTTGAGGGAGGGCCGTTGGCTTGCTATTCCGAATGGCGTTGCCGAGGGACTTCTCATTCAGCCTCGAACTCGTTGGTCGTGAACTTGAGCGTCGCAGCGTTCTCCCGAATCGTGCGGAGCTGCTGCTCGCTGAAACCATCAGGATGCACAGCATCGATGGACAGCGATATGGACATCTTTGCTCCGGACTCAGCCAGGTTCGCCAAGACCTCGGCAGCGATTTTGGCGAAGTCTGCGGAGTAGCGCTCTGGATTGATCGGCACGCTACCGACATAGCGTGCGTGCTTCGGCGTTGGCGGCATCGGGGTTGTCGGCGCGGGCCCCCGGGGCGGCGGCGCTCCGCCACCATCGTCCTCAGGCTCACCCCCGCCATTGGGTACCGCTTGCGGCGTTTCTGCAGCGCGCTGCGCCTCAGCAACGTCCGGCTTCACGATGAGGGTCGCGTCGGTGATCGAGGCGCGCCCGGTCTCCCCCGGCAACCAGAGACCGACGTACCTCTCAGCAGCGGAGTCGTACGACTCTGCCAGCGCGAAACCTTCGGCCTGCCAAAGCAACGGCTGGTCATCGAGGGCTCCCGTGAGTACCTCACTCGAACGCAGCCGAGGCATATAGGGATATTGCGCGTACAACCCCCAGAGAACGCCAACGGAGATGTGTCCTGTGGACCAGGCCGCGGGGACTCTGGTGTCCAGCGACAGGCGCACCGACCGTGCCGCGTGCTGCGTGCTGTAAGAGCCAGCGCTGCCCAACTTCTTGGCAACCCGCTCCGAAAGCGACCCAGCCTGGCCATCGGCCTTCACCTCATCGAGCACGAATGGCGAACTGGGATCCGGGGCAATCGGGTTGAGCACCCACTGGTAGGTCAGCAGCAGCCGATCATCAACCGTGTGCCCGAACTGGTCGCGCTTGTCTTGTGCCTGCGAGAGTTGCTGCGGCGTGAGGTTAAGCTCGTTCGACTTGTCGACGATCTCTTTCCACGCCAGATACGACCGCGTTGCCTGGTCGAGCTCGGCAAGGCGGTCTTCGTCAGGCGCGAGGAACACAACCATGTTGCGATTCGTGCGATTCGCCGCGCCACGGCGCTCGGTCGCCTGCATAGCGAATTCGTAGGCCGGTGAATCGTCCTGTTTCCGTCGGTGCGCAAACCGCGGATGCAGGATGACGAGGCGGGCTTGATCGGTGTCGGGGATGTCTCCCGAGTCGGTCGGCCCGACATGAACGCCCGCGAAATCGCTCCGGCTCCGCTCTTCAGTGCGAAGTCGCCTAACGACCTCCGCCCACACATCTTCCGGATGCAAGGAGTCTGCGGCATCCTTCGCGCGGCGAGTGATGTTCGCCTGGGTGTCATACCAATGCTTGCCGGCGCTCGAGTAGTAGTAGGTCGTGCGGTCGCCGAGCTGAGTCAGCGCGGAGTGGAAGTTGCCCACCACGTCACCAGGCACTGCCGTGCCGAGGAAGACACGCTGCGTGTCAATGCCCGTGTGCGCGGTCCCGATCGTGGGCGCGGCGCCAAAGAACACGGTCCGCGCAAGGCGCTTGGTCACCGACCGCTGACCGAGCACGGGCTTCTCGCTGTCGATTCGCGCGGGCTCCGAGTTCGGCCCGTCCACATCCGCGTCGATGACAGCTTTCCACGAGTCCTGGAGGTACTGCGTGAGTTCGGCATTGACCGATGCGACCGCCAGCGGAATCGAGCCGGGCAGAATGAGCGGCCCCTGGTCCTCACCGACCCACAAGGCATGGATGACCGCGTTCATGAGTCGCAGCACCCCGCGGGTGCGCTGGAAGCGCTCCAACGACGACCAGTCCTCGTAGAGCCGGTCGAAAAGTTCGGGATGCAATGGGTATGTCTGCTGAATGCGACGCGCGTACTCGGGGTTGCGCGCTTCCTTCGGAAACTCGCCCGCGTTAGTAACGTAGAACTCACTAAACGCTTTGGCCGTAGCGGAGATCTGCGCGAGCGACTCTGCGTTCTCCGACTCGAAGAGTCGCTGCTTGACGATCCGGTATGCCTCGTCGCTGGATGCCGGCCGCCATTGGTCGGCCACCCTGCGAACCACGTTTTGGAGGCGTTTCAGCGCCTGCATCCCGTTGGATCCGCCAACCTCTTCAGGTGCGCCGGCGACCTCGCCACTGTCGTCGGCATCATGCGAGGCAGGGATCGAAATCGCGAGCAGTATCCCCGGTGTCGACTTGGCGGCCTCGGTCAGTGACTGAGCAAACGTGAACTGGGTGTCGAATGTGCCACCCGCGAGATCCTCGCGCCCATAGAGCTGTCGAGCGTAGGCGACCCACTCGTCAATGAGAATGACCGCCGGCGCGTAGGTACGCAGCAGAGTATGGAGGTCAGCGCCGGGGTTCGTGCGCTTCTCGTCGTGTTCCCGGACGATCTCGTAGCCCTCAGCCCCACCGAGCTGCCAGGCAAGCTCACCCCACAGTGTGTTGACACGAGTGCCGTCGTCCTTCGATTCGCCTTGCGGCGCGAAGTGGTTGCCGACGAGCGCAACACGGCTCGCCGTGATGCCATCGACGGGATACCCGCTAGCGGTAAGCAGTTCCTGGGCCTCCTGCGGGAAGCGCCCCAGCTTGAGTCCTCCGGCGAGGTGCCAAAGAGCGAGCATCGAGTGCGACTTGCCCCCACCGAAGTTGGTCTGCAGGTTGACGACGGGCGAGGCATTGGTATCGCCCGAGAGGCGTCTCACTGCGCGCCCAATCAGATCACGCAGTCCCTCAGTCAGATAGGTGCGTGAGAAGAACTGTGCAGGGTCGGAGTACTCGCTACTCGTGGCGCCTGGGTCCCGGGCAACCTTGTAGAGGTCGGCAGCAAACTCGCTCGACTGGAAATTGCCGGTTGCCACTTCATCGCGGGGCTTGAGCACCTCTCGCCAGGGCGCGAGTCCCGACGCCCCCGGAACCACGCTCGACGATTTCAGGGCCTTCTCGTCCTGTTTGCCGGTGGCGATTCGCCGCAAATCGAGGCGAATCGCGTCCACCTTGTCTGCGGCGTCCGACTGCCCGACAGCAACTAGCAACAGCCGCGCATAGTCGAGAGCACGGAGCGCTGAGTCGTCGTCGAAGGACTTGTTGTGCGCCCAGTCGTTGCGCGCCTCACGCAGAAGTTGCGCGTATGCCTCGTGTTCCCGGCTGACGACACCTTTGAACGGGTACCAGCCCTTCTTGACACGACCCGTGAGCCCCTCGGTGAGCATACGGAACTGAACCTGCGGGTCTTCTCGGCTGTACTCCTTGCCGAAGACGCCCTTTTCTTCGTCGGCGAGCTTGACGACGAGCGCCCAATCGGAGTCACCGATTTGAGGCTTCAGCACCTCAGCGATGAACGGGTCAAGAGCCTCAGCAAGGATCTCGAACATGCGACCGATGCGGTCACGATTTGATGTCGCCACTAGAAGGCCTCCTGGTGTCCAAACCTAGCGAAGGCTATGGACAGCATCGGCCGATCGGGCACCAGCCCTTGATTAGATTGCGCGGCCCAGGCACTATTGCAGGCTGTCGAAATCAAGGGTGACGCCGGTCGAGGCCAGCACCGGCTTCGCCTCATGGCCCGCGTCAAGCAACTCCGACCATGAGGTCGCGACGCCGTTGAACGAGATCGCGTCCTTCGTCCAACCGTTCTTCTCTGCAACTTGAAAGAGCAGGTAGGCCAGTTCTTTCACTAGGTCGAGATCGACGGCGCCGTTAGGTCGGCGGCTCGCCTCGTTCAGGAACGCGCCCGCAGCCGGGATGCCCTTCGATTCTTGAATCCGGATCGCGTACTGCAGGGCCTCCCAAGCACTCGTGTGCTGGTCCGACGCGACGTCGTACTCGTCGGACAGGTCGGCCGGGCGATGAAGCTGGACCTTGCCGGCCCGTGCGCTGAGGATGCCGCCGCGTTCCATCACGGTCACGGCGGTCGCTCGCGCCCGGGCAAGATTTTCCGCGTCGCCGAACGCGCCGGCCTCGTAACCGTTGCCGCGGTACCAAGCAATTGCGAACCGCGTCGTCGGGTCGAAGTCGCCCTCCTGCTCAGTGAGCAGCTCGTCGAGAACCTCGTTGATGCGGGCGAGGGCCGATCGAACCGACATCTCGGAGCCGTCCGACTCGATCACCTTGGCGTAGCGCGAGAACACCGCCATGCCGGGGCCGATCGCCGATTGCGGAAGGTCCACCGGCGCGATGCCGCCCTGTTGCAGCTCGCGAAGCGCCGGGCCGAGTTCTCGTTTCATCGCCGCGATGAAGCCGCGTCGGTCCGTAACTGCCGCATCGACTGGCCGCGGGCGAAGGGCGAGAACTACCGATGACGCCAAGGCATTTGTGCCCATTCCGATCATGCGATTTCCAGCCTCGGTCCGCACAGGCCAGGTGGCGGTTACCGACCATCCAGCATGAACCATCGAGCCCAAAATGGTCTCCCAACCCGTCGACGTCTCGCCGCCCTCATCGTCCGTCTCGGATTGCTTGAACGCGTAGTACACCGTGATAGGGAAGTTGTCGGGCGCGTCTTCGCGTGCACGAGCGAAGACGTGCTCGAAGCCCGTCTCGAAGAAGTTTCTCGCGCCCTGGGTCCCGCCATGCCTATAGGGATTGGCGACGAGTTCCTCTGACTTTGGCACGAGCAATGTGCCCAGGAGACCGGGGTAAATAGTTTTGAGCGACCGGCGCAGCCACACGTAGAAGTAGTCGCTGAGGTCGGAATACCCGATGTTGTCGTAGTACGGGGGGTCGGTAGACACCACCACGTCTGCGTAGCTGCGCTGCGCTGCATCGGCGCTTACTGCGCTGCCAACGCCTACTGCCGGCAGCCGATCAACGGCCTTTACGAGCCAGTCCAGACTCGACGCGAAATCTGCTCCTGCGCCGCCGAAAGGGTTCGACTCGACATAGTCCCAAGACATCTGCATTGCGTGGCGTGAGAACACGCTTCGCTCGTACTCCTTCTTGGGACCGTTGTCCCAAGTGGTTAGGACTGAGTGGCGATCAGTCATTCGGGAAAAAGCAAGCGCCAAGTAGACCGCTACCGCATCGGCATATGCGGCAGCGGAATCGCCACCCGACTCAAGACGAGAGCCAGAGGGAAGCCCAGCGGCGCTTGCTTCAGTGAAAACCCGGTCACGTGCTTCCAGCACGAGATCACTGAAGGTCGTCAGCGCGGTGAGCTGTCGGTTGGTGAACAAGTCACGAAACTCGAACAGTCCGTAGAGCTGAGTTCTTATGTCCCGGGGATGGTGACCAATCTGCTGATCCGCGACGTTGCTTGGCCTTGGCACTTCTGCGGCCCGACGCTGGTCGTCCGTCACAGGCAAATAGGTGCGAGCGTGCAAGCCATCTGCCACTGTTGCCAATAGGACGCGACCAATCCGCCCATTCAGACCTTCGTGACGCAAATGGTCCATCGGCACGGCCGCACCACAAGAAATGCAGGTCGATCCGCGTCGATCCGACATCGTGCCGTCAGCCGCGCCACGGGGTCCCTCGTTCGGGTCGTGTCCGATCTCATAGACGACGCGGCCCCCGACGACCGAGGGAACCAGATAGGCCTCCTTGCCAGGCTTCTTGCCCAACCACCAGGACTTTGCCAGGGGCATCTCGATTCCGCAGGCGGGGTTGGGGCACGTGACCGTGCGGGCCCAGATCCACGCTATTACGGTCGCCTTTGATCCATCGGGCAATGTCGCCTTCGGGTAGAGCTGGCCGACGCGTCGCTCAGCCTCGCCCCGCATCCATGCGCCATAGCGGCGCACATCTTCGGCAAGCCCTGTAGCTTTCGGCCAGGCGTTGCGTTGGTCGGCCGACCCCGGATAGACAGGCGCACGCCCTGCGAACTTCGGTGGAATCTCGATGAGGGCTTTGTTGATCAGCACGGCCACGGGGTTGAGATCGCTCGCGTGCGCTTCGAGACCGAGTCGCTGCGCTTCGAGTGGGATCGTGCCACCGCCCGCGAAGGGGTCAAGGATCGCGGGCGGGTTGTCGTTGGTCGATCGCATGATCTCTGCGCGGACCTGGTCGAAGAGGTCCTCATCCTTGAGGTTGTCCCAGTCGACCATTTTGATGATGAGGTCAAAGAGGCGCTGGCGCTCCTGCTTCACTCGGTTCTCGGCCCACCCTTCGGGGTCCGCGTAGCCTTTGCTTTCCGCCTCGGCCCGGTAGTCGTCGACGAAGTTGCTCGGGTCATCCACTAGCTGCGCGAAGAGCACCGCGCGGGCGGTCGCGAGCGGACGGCGAGCCCACCACAGGTGCAAGGTGCTCGGGTGCCCGTGGCGGATGCTCTTCTCGCGGGCAGACTGCGCGTTGATCTCTTCTAGAGGCAACGACACCTCGATGAGCTTGCGCTTGGCTGCCACGCGGATCCTTTCGGCCTTGCATTCTTGGCCATTCGGGCCGTGTGTTCGAGCGTACTGGCGAGGGCTCAGGTCGGTATTGCTCGGTACGCTCATCTCACTCGAAACGTCAGTGAGGGACCGCTTTTGCATCTGGAAGATATCGCGCACACACCGCGCGTCGCCGGCATCGTCACAGGTCGCCCGGTCACGGTGATCGCGACCCAGATGCACGGACCCGATGCCGTCGAGGTCACCTATAAAGACGACAACGGGTCGCTTGGGCAGGTGGTTCTCTACCGCGCCGACGAAGATCGGGTGTCGGCGCACCTGGACGACGGTCGTCCGTTTGACGCTGACGCTCGCGATTTTCGGCTCGCGGCCGAGGCCCAGCGCATTCTCCTCGCAGGACTGCATGATCCGATGCTCGCCGTCGCCACCAGCGATGTTCAGCCGCTGCCCCACCAGATTCGGGCGGTATACGGCGAGCTGCTGCCGCGAACTCCGCTCCGCTTCCTGTTAGCCGATGACCCGGGCGCCGGGAAGACGATCATGGCGGGGCTCTACATCAAAGAGCTGATTCTTCGAGATGACGTGCGTCGCTGTCTGATCGTCGCTCCCGGTGGGCTCGTGGAGCAGTGGCAGGACGAGCTGTCGATGAAGTTCGGACTGGACTTCGACATTCTTGGCCCGGGTGCCGAAGACACCCTGCCCGGTAGGTCGATCTTCGACCAGAAACCTCTGCTCATCGCTCGCATGGATCAGCTCGCGCGTAACGAGGTCCTGCAGGATCAACTCGCACAGACAGAGTTCGATTTGGTCGTAGTTGACGAGGCTCACCGCATGAGCGCCAGTTGGTTCGGCGGGGAACTGAAAGCTTCGAAACGCTTCCAGCTCGGTGAGTTACTGAGCGAGCACGCGCGTCATCTCTTGCTCATGACGGCCACGCCCCACAACGGCAAAGAAGAAGATTTCCAGACCTTCCTCACCTTGCTCGATCGTGACCGGTTCGCGGGGCCTGGAGACAAGAAGGCCAAATCCGGCACCGTCGACGGGATTATGCGGCGGATGGTCAAAGAGAAGCTCGTCACGTTTGACGGACGCCCGCTCTTTCCCGAGCGTATGGCGGACACCCTGCGCTATCGCCTCTCCGAACCCGAGCAGCGCCTGTACGAAGAAGTCACCGAGTACGTGCGCAACGGGATGAACCTTGCGGACCGGCTCGAAGGCAAGCGAAAGAACACGGTCGGATTCGCACTCACCGTGCTTCAGCGAAGGCTGGCTTCGAGCCCGGAAGCGATCTTCCAATCGCTTCGGCGTCGTACGGAGCGGCTCGACAAGCTCCGCATCGATCTACTGGATGGCATTGATGGGCGCGTCGACGACACTGCGGTCGATGACGGTTTCGACTATGAGGAGTTTGACGCTGCCGAAATCGAGGAGGCCGAGGAGGAACTAGTCGACGCGGCTACTGCCGCCCGAACGGCCCAAGAGCTCGAGACCGAGATTCTCGACCTTCGCCGACTGTCGGAGATCGCCCGCGGAGTGCTCGACAGCCAGCAGGACGTGAAGTGGCGGGAGTTGCGCGGAGTCATTGACAGTCACGTACTGGAACGAGACGGCAAGACCCCGCGCAAGCTCATCGTCTTTACCGAGCACCGCGACACGCTGAACTACCTCGAGCGCCGGGTAACCGCCCTCCTCGGCAGGGCTGATGCGGTCGTCTCGATACATGGCGCGGTGCCTCGCTACGAACGTCGACGCATCACAGCCGAGTTCACGACGAACCCCGACGTGCAGGTGCTCCTCGCTACCGACGCGGCGGGAGAAGGTCTCAACCTTCAGGCCGCCCATTTGATGGTCAACTACGACCTCCCGTGGAACCCGAACCGCATCGAGCAACGATTTGGGCGTATTCACCGGATCGGTCAGACCGAAGTTTGTCGTCTCTGGAATCTGGTCGCCGAGGATACGCGTGAAGGCGAGGTGTTCATTCGACTTCTCGACAAGATCGAGGAGCAGCGGCTGGCCTATGGCGGTGAGATCTTCAATGTCCTTGGTACTTCTCTGGGCGAGATGTCGCTCGCCAAGGTCCTCAAGGAAGCCATCCGCTATGGGGAGCAGCCTGAGGTTCAAGCGCGCATGTTCGAGGTGATCGACGAGGGTGTTGCGGCGGGGCTGCGCGAGTTGCTCGACGATGAAGCGCTCGCCAACGAAGTGCTCACAACCCACGACCTTGAGTCGCTTCGCCAACAAATGGAAGACGCTCGCGCGCGGAGGCTTCAGCCCCACTTCATTCGAGATGCCTTCCTCGAAGCCTTCCAGCGGCTGGGCGGCCGCGTCGATCGCCGCGAGCGCGGCAGGTACGAGATAACACACGTGCCAGCCGACGTTCGGGAACGCGCCGGCCGCGCGCCCGTGTCGAGGCGGTACGAGCGGGTCACCTTCGAGATGGAAACCATCGACGTCGCGGATTCTCCTCGGGCTGAACTTCTCGCGCCGGGGCACCCACTTCATGACGCCGTGCTTAACCTGACGATCGACCGGCTTGGGCCTGTTCTCGACCGAGGAGCGGTCCTGATTTCGCCGACCGCTCCCGCACCGACCTTGCTGGTCGGCGTCGTCAACGAGGTGCAGGATGCGACGGGCAGCACGGTTGGCAAGAGCTTCGGTTACGCGGTCGTCGATGCCGAGGGAAACGTCAGCGAGGGTGGCCCTGCGCCGTATCTTGACTATTCACCTGCGACGTCCGAGCAAGTCGCTGAGGGGATAGCTCTGCCGTGGCTTCACGATCGAGAGCGCGATGCCGTGTCGTGGATCATTGCGGAGCAGCTGCCATCCTTCACCCACGATGTGACCTCTCGTCGAGCTTCGGAATATGAGCGCGTGCGCGATCGCGTGAAGACGCGGCTGACCCGCGAGGTCAACAGGCTCGAGACCGAGGCGTTGAAGGCCGACGCCGACGCAGCGGCAGGCAAGAAGGTTCGGCGCTCGAGCGAGACGTTGCGACGGAATGCTGAGGAGCTCGACAAGCGCAAGGAGAGTCGGCTCGCGCTGATCCAGCGTCAGCTGTCGATGGCGCCGCTGCCGCCACGGATCACGGCGATCGCGCTCGTCTTGCCGACACTGGGCGCCGACACTGCGGTGGGTCAATCGGTCGACCCCGCGGCCCGGTCGGCCGTGGAGCGCCGGGGTGTGGACGCGACGCTCGCGGCCGAGAACGCTCTGGGCCGAATTGCTGAGGAGCAACACCACAACAATCCGGGGTTTGACATCCTCTCTCGGGAGCCAGGGGGCGAGGGCATCCGTATTGAAGTGAAAGCACGCATCGCGGGAGCCGACACCTTCACGATCACTCGCACAGAGGTGCTGCTTGCGCTGAACGCCAACCCGAACCATCGCCTCGCACTTGTGCGGGTGAGCGAGAAGGGTCCCGACTATGACGAGCTGCGGTACGTCGGCAACGCATTTGACGGCGTCGAGCCGGGCTGGCTGACCGATTTTGATGTCGTTTCACAAAACCTGAGTTGGAAGGATTGGTGGGAACGCGGGGTCGAGCCTTACTGATCTAGTGCTTCCGCGACCGCGAGAGCGACAATTTGAGATCTATGACACCGAAGATGATTGATCCAATTCTCAAGCTGCTTCTAATTAGCAACTCGTGGAATTTGGGTGAGCAATACCTTCAGCATGCCACCGCCTGGCTCTCAGATATCTATCAAGGCGTGCCAACGGTTCTCGTGTTGCCTTTTGCCGTAGGAGGCTCGAGTCACTTCGTAGCCGAGTCGACTACCGCCCTCCGGGAGATGGGAATCCAATGTGAGGTCGCGGCTCTCGATGACCCGCTGCTTCGCGACAAGATAGCTAAAGCGACAGGGTTCTACGTGCCCGGCGGTAACACCTTTAGGCTTTCCATGTCATTGCACAAGGCCGGCATCCTGAAAGCGATCGCCAAGGCAGTTCACGGCGGCGTCCCGTTCGCCGGCGCGAGCGCAGGCGCTGTGATCGCCGGACCGACGATCGCGACCACGAATGACATGCCCATCGTTGAATCGCCCATTGGTGCCCTTGACATCGTTCCGTTTCAGATCAACACGCACTACCTCGAGACGGCAGCAGTCGCCGGACAACCGATCGAGTCCCGAGACGATCGTCTAAAGGAGTACGTGCGCGAAACCAGCCGACCAGTGCTGGCCCTGTCTACTGGGACCGCACTGTCAATCTCCGAAGGAGCAGTTAACCTGTTGGGAGACAAGAACTGCAAGGTCTTTTTCTGGGACGCCACCATCGATGTGACGCCCGGGCCGATCGATCACGAGGTGCTAGTTCGACTCATGAGCGTTGGCAGACGCTGAACGTCGTCGCGGACCCGGTCGCGAAGGCCCTTCATTATCTGGCAGTGAAAGGGCGCCCTAGACAACGGGCTCCCATTGAACTTCTTGGCCTCAGTAGCGCAACCACCTCGGCAGACATTCCAGAGGTCGCAGCTACCGCAATCACCCTTCAGAAGGGCGGCATCTCTGTTCTCGTGCAAGGTGTCAGAGCCGAGAGGCCCGAGAATATGATCAGTGCAGACCCCGGGGACGACGCGCGCGTCAGGCTCAATCGCTAGCGAGTTTCGGGCGCACTCACAGGCCGCAGTTCGCTCGCCGTCGAGGAGGTACAACTCCATCGAATCGAGAATGGTGCCCTCCAGGCGAACAGACCGATCCGCGAGGCGTAGCTTGAACAGCAAGTGATAGAGAGCCACTATTGCCTCGATTTGGCGCAATGACAGCCACGTAGCGGACTGGTGCGCGAATCCAATCGACTTGATACCGAGTTCGCGCATCGCCCCGATGTGACGCTCGAAAATGTCCCGTGTTTCATCGCCGAATATCACCACGCTAATCGCAACCTCAGAGTCACCCGCAAGGCCGCGGATCGTGTTCTGTAGCCGAGCAGAGGAGATGCGCTTCCGATTCCTCCCGTCCTCGGAGACGTCAATCGAAAAGTAGAGCAAGTCGACCAGACCGGAAACTCTTGACAGGATGCGGGGGCTTGCCAGCGCCGTGCTGACCACCGTCCGATCGCACTTGGGATGGCTGCGAAGCATCTCCAGCAGTTTGATGGTGAACTCCAAAGCCGGCGGTTCAAGTGGCTCACCGCCAATGATCTCCACCGTTAGAGGAACGGGGGATCGCTCGAGTACATCCATGACCGCGCTCTCGACAGCCTGCGGGTTGGGAGTCGAGCGCTGCCCGAGCAGGGTGTTGTAACAGTAGAAACACCCTTTTGCGCAGTCATAGCTCGGGACGACCTTCAAGTAGCTCAGTCCGACTGGGAGATCCATGCGTTATGCCACCTCGGGCAATCCAATAGAGAAACGAAACTCAGCACGCGTTTGCCATTTGATTGCCTGGGCCTCTTCTGGACCCTTTGCAGCGACTAGACGAGCTGTAACAGCGTCCAATTCTCGCTGAAGAAGAGGCGCAACCCGATCACTCGTCTGCGACTGGGCGACCGTGCGGTAGACGACTACTTCGAGAACTCGGCAACTTAGCCAGCCGAAAAGGCTTGGATCGAACTTGACCGCCCGAAGGACGCCAAACGCCTCTCCTTGTACCTGCGCGGGAAGGTTCAACAGAAAATGGCAATACGTGGCCGCCGTCAAAGTGCTTAAGAAACCCGGGCCATCATCTCTTGTTGCCCAGATCATCCGTTCGAGCCTGGCTTGAATCGGGCCCGTGCCCGTCAGGTCAATGAAGACCTGAAGGGCTTTGTTAGATTCCCCGGGAGGCATAAGCCTGCTTTGGGCGTAGGCAAACTTGCAGATCGATTCCAGCTCGCGTGTTTGACGAATCTGACGCTCTCGTCGTACCTCCTCACCCCGGAAGTTGTACGAGTTGAGCGGGCTAACCACTGAGCGGAGTTGCAGTTGGGCGTACGAGATCAGATAGCCAACGTAGACGGCACGGCGAAACGGACCCCTGGATAGCCGCTCTCGAATGGCATAAGTCGATTGCAATCTGTCCAGCGATCGTTTCGAGGAGACGTAGCTGTCCACTACGCCGTCTGCGCTTCCAGACATTGCCTTGCGATACCGATCTACAGATATGGCTACAGGCACGCCCAGCCAAACTTGCGGCGTGCAGACTAAGGCCAACGGAACAATCAGCCAGTCGGGCATCGCGCTCCACAAGAACAGGCGAACCGCAACCATTACCACCAAGGTGATCAAGAGCGGCAATCCAAGCAAGAGCGCATACGAACGCGCTTCAGAGAGAAGGCTCACGCGCTCACAAGCAGGCTAGCTAGATTGGAGGTCGAGGAGGCGCAGGAGGCTGGTGCTGACTAGGGTCAGCGGCCGGCTGCCAGACCGCATGCGCCTGCTCGGAGTCTTGGGACGACTCGAGCACAAGGGCCAGTCCAGCGGCATATGCGCTGTCAAGGTCATCGTCCATGGCCAAAAGATACACGTTTAGCGCTGCTGCGGATAGACAATCCAGAAGAAGCCAATGCAGTCCGTCCCTGCGGCTGCCGGTTTATGAATAGCGCACTCGATGCGCTCGCGCCATCGGGCCCACCGATTGCTCGGCAATCCGCTCGAGGGCTCCGCTTCTGAAGGCACAGTGGCAGATCCCTGCACATTGTCGGCGATGCGGCGATACGTGAAGATTGCGACGTGACCCAACCTTCGGAATATGAACTCGCGGCGTGGGACGACATCCAACGATTCAAAGGGCGACCTCTATCGCGGGTGGCGAGGGGCGCTGGCCAGCAGGTGGCAGTCGGGGCCGAGGAGTTAAGCAAGCGTGCCGGCAAGTACCTGGAAGAGCACCCATCAGCCAAATCTGCCGTGTCTCGCGGGCAAGCCGGAGTCGCCAAGGCCGCTCGGGTCATGGGTGACGGCGCTCGCCAAGCCGCAAACGCAGTTCCCTCGGGAGTCACCGACTGGAGCAGTGCGGCACTCGAGTCGGTGCAGAAAACCGTCGGGCGGGCGTCGCGCTTGGGTCTTTCTTCCAAGCGCGTCGTTGCCAGACATCAGAAGCTCGGGCACGAGGTAACGTCCCTCTCAGACCTGCGTCGACTCGACCTCGAACAAATCGACGCCGTTCGCGGACGAGGAGCAACCTGGTACTACCCCGCCTTCGCGGCCCTTTCGGGCGCGGGCGCCGGGCTAGTCATCTCGGGAGGCGAACTGGTCACCGCTGCATCGGCAGGTGCTGCTGCGGCCCCATCCGGCGGAGTAATTGTCGGCGCATTCGCTGCCGACGCGTCTATCGTTCTGGGGCTCGCGTCCAGATCTGTCGGCCAAATCTCGCTTGCCTATGGCTACGACCCTGAGGTTCCCGCAGAGAAGTTGTTTGTGATGTCCGTGGTCAACGCCGGATCTGCGATCTCCGCAGCGACCAAGACCGCAGCGATGTCGGATACCTCCCGACTCACTCAAGCGCTCATCCGCGGTAAGACGTGGCAGGTCCTCGATAAGTCTGTGGTCACGAAAGTATCTAGTCAGTTCGCGAAGGCATTCGGATTTCGTCTGACCAAACAGGGGCTCGGCAAGGTCGTGCCGGCCGCGGGAATCGTCGTCGGAGGCACGCTCAACTGGACCACGCTCGAGTCCATCGTCGATACAGCGGATATGGCCTACCGCCGCCGCTTCCTGCTACAGAAGTACCCTCAGCTCGGCGACAAGCCCCCGACCACGTCAACCGGGGGTGACTTGGCCGTTGACTCCGTCCAGCCGGATGAGCCCATCAGTGTTTTGGACGAGCTCGTCGAGGCAGGTGGGCCCGACCTTCGCACTTCCGACGCCGACGAATAGGGCACCACTCACGGCCCAAGCATCGTGAGAATGCCGCATCCAGAGGCGCCCAGCACGCGTCCCGCGCTACTCGACCAGGTCGCGGGCCCATAGGCTCACCCCCATGGCAGCCGGCGCAGTGATGTACAACTTCGCGGTGCAGTTGGCCGACGTCGATCGCGGCGTCTACGACGACGTCACGCTGCGGGCCGCTCGGCATCCCTCCGAGACTGAGGCGTACATGATGACGCGCGTGCTCGCGTACTGCCTCGAATACGTGGAGGGGATCGCGTTCAGCGACGGGATCTCGTCCACCGACGAGCCGGCCGTGCTCGTCCGCGACCTCACCGGGCGGCTGACCACCTGGATCGAGGTGGGCGCTCCCGACGCGGACCGGCTGCACTACGCGAGCAAGCTCGCCGACCGCACGACGGTCTACACCCACCGCGACCCGGAGAAGGTGATCGCCGCGTGGGCCGGCAAGCGCATCCATCAGCTCGAGTTGATCACCGTGCAGAGCTTCGATCCCGGCTTCGTGGATGCCGCGGTCGCCGCGCTCGAGCGCCGCAACACGATGACGGTCACCGTGACTGACGGGCAGCTCTACCTCGACCTCAACGGGGAGGCGTTGAGCAGCGCCATCCATGTGCACCAGCTGGGGTGAGCCGAGCGGCGGCAGCTGGCCCCGGCTTGTCAGCGAGCGACGAGGCGATCGCTTCGCCCGTGCCATCGAGCGAGCACGCGATCCCCTTGGCTGATGGCGGCCACGCCGACGATCACCACAGCTCCGCCGATGAGTTCCAGCGGAAGCGGGAGCTCAACGAGCCAGACGAATGAGATCAGCACCGCGACTGCGGGGACCAGGTAGAGCAGCGACGTGGAGGTGACGACGGGGAGCCGAGCCACCGCGTACCCCCAGAGCACGAAGCCGACCGCCGACGGGAACACGCCGAGGTAGACGGCACCGAGCCACGCCTCAGGGCCGGCCGACACGATCGCCTGCCATCCGAACGGGACGAACGGGATGGTCATGATCGTGCCCGCCACCATGGCGTAGGTCGCCACCTCCAGGGCGGTGTACCGGCGAAGCAGCATCCGGGACAGCGGGTGGTAGACGCCCTGCACGACCATGGCGGCCACGACGATCCACACCGTGGCGGTGATGCTGAGCCCCGCCCGGGCCAGGCAGACCGTGACGACGCCGGCCAGCGCAACGACGCTGCCCAGAACTCGGAGCACCGTCAACTTCTCTCGGAATGCCACGACCGCGATGCCGACCGACACGAGCGGCGCCGCGGCAACGATGATGCTGGCTGTTCCCGCGGGTACGAAGATCTCGCCGGTGTTCAGGAGCAGCTGGTAGGCGGTCATCCCGAAGAACGCGGCGATGGTGATCAACAGCAGATCTCGCGCGGCGGGTCTGCGCACCTTGAGGAACGGCGCCAGAACGAGGAGGGCGACGGCCGCAACGATGAGCCGGATGAACGACAACCCGATCGGCCCGAGCTCTGGCGCGGCCACCCGGATCGCGGGAAACGCGCTCGCCCACAAGACCACAACGGCCAGCCCGGCCGCCACCACTTTTCCCCAACTCATAGCTGAAGCATGCAGCCCCGTTCGATTCACGTCTATTTACTTTTTGTTTGCTAATGGCTAAGTATGGCTTTGTGTTGGACGTCAGAAAGCTGAACATGCTGGCCGAGCTCGATCGTCTGGGCACGATCGCCGCCGTCGCGAAGTCGCTGAACCTCACCGCCCCGGGAATCTCGATGCAGCTCGCCGGGCTGGAACGCGAACTCGGCGTGCAGCTGACCGAGCGGCACGGACGACGCATCGTCGTGACGCCGGCCGGTCGCCTGCTCGCTCAGCACGGCAGCGGCATCGTCGACATGCTCGCCGTCGCCGAGATGGAGGTCGCCTCGCTCCGAGGCGGCATTGCCGGCACGTACCGCGTTGCGGCCTTCCCGACGGCGGCCCGCACGATCATGCCGAGTGCATGGCGAGCACTCGCGGACACCGAGGGGGGCAGCATCCAGCTCAGACTCATCGAGATGGAGCCCAGCAACGCGCTGCCCGCGCTGTCGGCCGGCGAGGTGGAACTCGTCGTCGCACACACCTACTCGAACATGCCGCCCGTCACCGCCCCGGGCCTGGTCGTGACCCCCATCGCGACCGAAGCCGTCCATCTGGCCGTGCAGGAATCGCAGTGGTCAGGCAACCGGGATCAGGAGGTGGCCCTCGGCGATTTCGCCGGCCACGACTGGATCGTGCCGGGTCGCGAGTGGAGCTGCTTCGACATGGTTCATCGCGCGACCGACCTCGCCGGGTTCGCGCCCCGGACCGTCGCCGAAGCGACCGACTTTCAGGTGCAGCTCGCGCTCGTTGCCGAGGGGGTCGGGGTCGCACTGATTCCCGAACTCGGCGCGACGCCCGTTCCCGCAGGAGTGGTCATGCTGTCGTTGCAGAATCCCGTGCATCGCAACGTCATCGTGGTCACGCGGCGGGCTTCGACAGGAGACCCGGGCCTTCTGCGGGTTCATCAGGCCATCGCGGATGCCGCGTCGCGTCGGCTGCCGGCCGCGGTTCTCGGCCCTCAGTAAACCTCAGGCGGTGTCCCCGTCTTCGTCGTTCGCGGTTGCTTCGATCCAATCGACGGCGTCATCGGGCAGGTAGTGGTGCGTCGCGTCGCTCTGATCGCCCCACCAGGCATCGGGGATCGCGGAACCGTTCGCACGCACGATCTCGTCGAGCGCCTCCGGGCTGAGGGCGTCGCCGTTGTGGGCGATCAGCCATTCCCGGGTCGTAGCGGAGAGTGACGGCCACAGCTGCACGATGTCCATGCGGGCAGTCTGGCACTGTGTCGTGACCCTCACCCAGTCGGCGCGCTCAGCCCCAGCCGCGGATACAGCACCGTGTAGCCCTCCTGCAGCCCGCCGTTCAGGGCGCCGAGCACGTGGCCGCCGTTGGGCACTTCGAAGTAGGTGGTCTTCCAGCCGGCGGCGGTGGTCGCGGCGTACACGGCCTTGGCCTGCGTGCGGTAGCTGCCGTCGTTCGAGCCCACCGTGAAGATGCCGTAGGTGTCGGGGTACTGGCGACCGGCGAGCTCGTTCAGCGGCTTGGCGGCGTCATAGGCGGCGCGGTTGCCGCCGAAGTCCGAGGAGAGCGTCGCCGCGGCCCGATCGGAGCCGGGGTACGCCTCGCCCGAGATGTCGAGCACGTTGCCCCAGATCTGCGGGTACTTGACCCCGAATGAGAGGGCGCACTCGCCGCCGTTCGAGTAGCCGGCGATGGTCCAGTGGGCGGCATCCTGCAGCACATGCAGGTGCACGCGGGCCCAGGCGACGACGTCCTGGGTGAGGTAGGTCTCCGACTTGCCGTGCCGCGCGGTGTCGAGGCAGAGGGTGTCGACCGAGGGGTTGCCGATCTGGTCGGCGACCAGCACGATCGGCGCCAGTCCATCGTGTTGCGCCGCGAACCGGTCGAGCACGGCCGCGTCGAACGAGGGATCGGGATTTCCGGGCTGGCCCATCATCATGATCACCAGCGGCAGGGCGGGCGGGTTCTTCGTGAGGGCCGCCGGCGGCAGGTACAGGCCGGCGGGGCGCGCCTTGAAACCAGAGATGGTGTTCGGGATGTCGACCTGACCCTGGGTGCCGGCCGTCGGCATCCCGGTGGGTGCGTGCCAGTTCGCCCAGAGCGCCCCACCGGCCAACAGGGTGGGAGTGGGCGTCGGCTTGGGTGTCACAACGGGCAGCGTGATCGTCGGGCGGGTCGAGATGCCGGCCACGTCGGCAACGGTGCGGTCGATGCCGAAGTCCGCGTTGATGCCGAGGTAGCACGCCGCGGCGAACGCGATGATCGCGACGACGGCGAACAGTCTGCGCCACGCCGGGCTGCGCCAGAAGCTCGCGGCCGCGACGCCGACCGCCGCGAAGGTCGCCGTGGCCCACAGGGTGGTCGTGAGGTCGAGCGCCACCCCGAAGGCGTTGCTCGTCGAAAGCACCCAGGCCAGCCCGGCGCCAAGGGCCGCGCCTGCCACCAGACCGATCGACGTTGCGAGCAGCCTGGATCGCGATGGCCGCCAGACAGCGAAGCCCACCACGGCCGCGGCCGCGAGCGCTGCGGTGACGAAGACCGCCACGGGCAGCGCGCCGGTCACCAGATCGAGACGCAGCACCGCGGTGGCGAGCGGAGAGAGGTGACCGGGGGTCCAGTTCTGAGCGGCGAGGAGGATGGCGACGACGAGCGCGAGGGCGAGAAGCACCCCGGAGACCGCGAGGGTGGGAAAAGGCGCGTGTCGGCGGGCGTGCCGGGGCGGGGTGCGCGATCCGGGCCGGCGCCGCTCCGTCATGGCGCAAGGCTGACAGGCGGCCCCTGGAAGACGGCTGGGGCGCGAGCGGTGGCGCCTGAGAGTCTTGCCAGCCTCGCTAGGCTGAGCACGCTGGGACATGTTCGAGAGGACACAGCACTGTGAGCGACGCGCGCGGCGATGCAGCCGATATCGGGCTGGTCATCCCCGACCTCGGCAACCCCTTCTTCCCGTCGCTCGTTCAAGCCGTCGAGCACGCGGCGCGCGCTCGGGGCGTCGGCGTGCTGATCGCCAACTCCGACAACGACGCGGCGATCGAGCACGACGCATTCCGGATGCTGATCGAGCGTCGGGTGGGCGCCATCCTGGTCTCGGCCACGCACGTCACCGACAGCGTCGCAACGATCACCGATGCGGCGCGGGTGGTTCCCACCATCCAACTCGATCGGATCGTCGCCGAGTCACTGCCCTGGGTGCGCGCCGATCAGGCGGCGCCGATCGCCGCGATCGTGACGCACCTGCGAGCGTCGCAGCGGCAGCATCTGGCGTTCATCGCGCAGCAGACCACCATCCCGACCTCTCAGGAGCGCGAGGCCGAGTTCACCCGGCTGATGGCCGAGGCGTTCCCCGACCAGCCGCTGCGGATCGTCAAAGAGGCGATGTCGCCCGAGATCGGTCGCGCCGCCGCCCGCGAGATCATGTCCACCTGGCCCGAGACCGACGCGATCATCTGCGCCAACGACCTGATCGCGGTCGGGGTGCTGCTCGAGCTCGGCATCCAGCCCGGTCGTCGCGAGGTCGCCATCTCGGGCTTCGACGACACCCTGCTCGCCCGCTCGCTGCGGCTCACCTCGGTGCGTCAGCCGGTCGACCAGATGGCGGATGCCGCGCTCGCCGCCGCGCTCGACCCGGCCGGGGTGCCGGCCGGCCTCGCGGTCGAGCTGCAGTCGGAGGTCATGCTGCGGTTCTCGACCGCCTAGCCGCGGCGCGTCGTCGGCGCCGGTCGGCCGCGATCCGGAACTCGAATGCCCGCACGTCGCCGGCCGACAGACTCACCAGGATGCCGATGTCGAGCATCAGGTTCGCGATCCACAGCGGCTTGTCGAGACCGACGACCGCGGGGCCGCCGAACAGGGCGACCAGAGCGCCGGCGAGGCTGAGCGCGAGGATCGCCAGGCGCGCGAGCGGCCGGCCCGAGAAGGTCAGTTGCGCCAGCGCGAGGTAGGCGACGGCGCCGAGGATGGTCGCGGTCAGCAGCGGTCCCCAGCCCGGAAGCGCCGGGGCGCCGACCAGAGCCGCGACCGCGGTGATCACGGCGACGAGCGCTCTCAGGGCGGTGAGCACGTAGCCGAGATACACGGTCGGCGGGCGGTCGATCCGGTTGGATGCGGCGCTGTCGAGCAGAGCCGTGGCCGGGCGATGCGTGGTCGGGGGTGGGCTGGGGACCGCGGCCGCGGCATCCTCGATGTTGGTCTCGGCGTCCAGGTGCGCGAGACCCACGATGGGTAGATCGCCGTCGGTCTCGATGGCGTCGCCGCCTCCGGTGTGGGAGTGGTATCCGGTCGAGAAGTGGCGGATCACCTGCACCTCGACGGCAGGATTCGCCGCGCGCAGCGTGCGCACGATGTAGTCGCGCTCGACGTCGGTGTTGCTGGCGATCTTGTGGGTGACCTGCAGGGTGAAGAGCGAGAGCCCGACGCTGCGGTCGTACGAGGCCGAGCCGATCCAGTCGACCGCGGCTCCGCCCGGCAGCCGCCAGCCGCGCGGCGCGCGCCAGAAGCGCACGTGGTGGCGCCGCGCCGGACTGGCGTTGACCTCCTGCTGGTAGGTGACATCCTGCACACGTCCGAACAGGAAGGCCGGGCTGACCGGCGCCTCGGCGTAGCTCCGGCGGCGCAGGGTCGAGGTGACGATCCGCAGCCCGCTTCGGAACCCGAGCCGGTCGGCGCGCACCCAGCCGGCGCGCGCCATCGCGGTGTGCAGCTGATGCTCCGAACCGCGCAGGGCGAGGTTCACCGGATCCCCCAGCAGCCCGTCGTAGAGCCGCGCGCGCCCGATGAAGTAGTCCGGCAGGTAGAGCAGGGCGAGCATGGTGTGGATGCGCGGCAGCAGCAGGTAGGCGACCAGCAGCCAGACCACCAGCACCAGCCATCCGTATCGGATGCCGTGGTGCACCAGCTCGTCGATCGTCAGCCAGACCAGCCACCCCGCCGCGACCGTCCCGACGAAGAAGAACAGCCCGTCGATGGCCGTCCAGATCGTGAACGCGCGGCGCCTCATAGTGGCTAGGGTCTCATCCCGGGGCGGGTGTGGAGGGTCGGGGCGCGGCATCCATCTGCGTGGGGCGGAGCAGCCGCCTACTCGGGCCCGACGTGCCCCGTCACGATCTCGCCGCCGCGCGCGTACCGCGCGAACACCACGCCGCCCGGGGTGACGGCCCCGTCGACCATGGTGAAGGCCACCGGCATCGTGCCGCGCGCGAAGAGCTTCTTGCCGCTGCCGAGGGTGATCGGGTAGATCACGAGTTGCAGCTCGTCGACCAGGTCGTTCTCGAGCAGCGTCTGGATGAGGTCGCCGCTGCCCCAGACGATCAGGTCGGCATCGCCGGACTGCTTCAGAGCGCGGATGTCGTCGACCCCGCCGAGGAAGACGGTGTTGGCCCAGTCGGATTCGTGTCGCGTCGTCGACACCGCATACTTCGTGACCTCGTCGATGCCCGGCCAGAAGTCGGCGTGCTTCGGCCAGTAGGCCTCGAAGATGTCGAAGGTCGTGCGTCCGACCAGGATGTCGCGGCGCTCCATGAGCGGGGCATACCGCCTCTGGAATTCGGCGTCACCGTAGCTGGCGGTCCACCCGCCGTACTCGAAGCCGCCCGAGGTGTCTTCGTCGGGGCCTCCCGGCGCCTGCAGCACGCCGTCGAGGCTGATCATGGAGATGACGATGATCTTGCGCATGGGGATCAGTATCCTTCGTTCGGTTTGTTGGTGGGGTGTTCGTCTCATCCACGAACGGGGTGGGGTGGATCGGACACTCGGTCGCGTCCCTTCCTCCACAGGCTCGGTTTTCAAAAGATCTTGTACTTTCGAACATGCGTTCGATGGCTGAAAATGGATGCATGACCCCCCTCTCCCTGCAACTCGCCGGCGCCGCGCGCGCCCTCGAGGCGGTCAGGGTCGAGGGGCTGGCCGACGTCGCCGACTCCGAACTGGTCGAGTTGATCGCCGCGTCGGCCGCGAACGAACGCGTGGCTCGCGCGCATTCGGCGATGCTCGCGGGCGAGTTGAGCCGACGGTCCGCGCCCGAGCTCGGGCACCTGGGGTTGGCGCAGCGCAGCGGTCATCGCACGCCGCAGAAGCTGATCCAGGCCACTACCGGAGCGGGCGCCCGCGAGGCCGCGGCCGCGGTGCGCGTCGGCGCGCTGGCGCAGACGCATCCCTGGCTCGGGTCGGTGGCCGAGGCGGTCGCCGATCGCCGGCTGTCGACCGATGCGGCGGATGCCATCCGCTCCGGCCTCGGAACGCCAAGCGACGACGTGCCCGCCTCCGTGCTCGCGACGGCGTCGGCTCAATTGCTGCAGGAATGCGTGTCGCTCGATGCCGACCAGGTGTTCGCGCTGGCGCGCGACACTCGAGACGAGTTGGATGCCGCGGGCATCGTCGACCGCGAACGCGCCGCGCGCGCCGCCCGCGAGTTGCGGGTGCACCGCCTGCGCGACGGGAGCGTGCGGGTGGTCTGGCAGCTCGATCCGCTCGAGGGGTCGGTGGTCAGCGAGATCTACGACCGGGCGACGTCGCCGCGGCGCGGCGGTCCACGGTTCATGGCCGACGCCGAGCGGGCCCAAGCCATTGCCGACGATGCGCGCAGCACCGAGCAGTTGGCATCCGATGTGTTCTTCGAACTTCTCACCGCCGGTGCCGAGGTCGAGCCGACTCAGTTGCTCGGTCGTGGGGCGCCGGCGGTGCGGGTCACGGTGACCGAGCGGCACCTCATCGCCCGCACCGGCCACGGCCGCCTGCAGCGCACGCAGCGGCCGGTCGCGATCGAAACGGTCGAGCGACTCGCCTGCACGCAGGGCACGGTGGCCGTCGTCTTCGACGATCACGGGCAGCCGCTCGACGTCGGCCGCGAGCAGCGCCTCTTCACGTCGCGCCAGCGCACCGCGCTCGCCGAGCGCGACGGGCGGTGCCGCTGGACCGGCTGCGACCGCCCGCCCTCCTGGTGCGAGGCGCACCACATCGAGCACTGGGCGCGTGACGGCGGTCGCACCGATGTCGCCGACGGCATCCTGCTCTGCAAGCATCACCACCTGCTGCTGCACGATCACCATTGGGAGATCGAGCGGCGCGGGCCCGCGCGTTCGGAGTACTGGCTGATTCCACCTCCCGACCATCCCGGTGCGCGGCCGACGTTGCTCGCCGGCAGCCCGAATGTGAGAGACCTGCTGGCCGGGTGAACGATCTGCCGGCCGGGTGAAAGACCTGCCTGGCGAAAGATCTGCCGGCCGGGCGAGACACCTGCTGACCGGGTGAGGCGCGGCGATTGGCGGTTCGGCCCAGCGCTACGCCCGGAGCCCCGCGAACACCAGGTCGAGCATGCGGCCGGTCTGCTCCGACCGGGGGAAGTCGTGTGACGCGAGGAAGACGCCGACCAGGGTGGTCGCGACATCCTCGGCCCGCACGTCGGAGCGCAAAGTACCGGCCGCGGCGCCCGCGTCGAGGAACTTCTGCAGGGTGTCGCTGATTCGCGCGTGCGTGTCGGATGCGGCGATCACGCCGGCCTTCGACAGGGCTCGCAGCGACTCGGCCATGCCGCGCTTGCGGGCGACGAACTGGGCGTAGTCGTCCATCCAGAGTCGGAGTGCGGTCGCCGGATCGTGCTCGGCCAACAGCTCGTCGGCGCGGGCGAGCACGGTGGCGAGGCCGTCGCGGTGCACCACCTCGACCAGCGCATCTCTGGTCGGGAAGTGGCGGTAGAGCGTGCCGATCCCGACGCCGGCGTCGCGCGCGATCGCCTCGAGGCTGACCTCCTTGGCGCCGGTCGCGAAAGCCGCGGATGCCGCCTCGATCAGACGCTCGCGGTTGCGGGCCGCGTCGGCGCGCGGGCGGCGGGAGACGGGAGGGCCTGCGGGCGTGGAGGGCGGGGCGGGCGGAGTCGTGGCGTCGGGCTCGGCGTCGGCGGCATCAGTGGCGTCGACGGCGTCGGTGGCGCCCGCGGCATCGGAGGCGTCGACGAGCTGCGAGTTCTCTGAACTCATAACCGGAGGCACCTCCGTTAATGCTATCGTCGGGCTTAACGGAGGGTCCTCCGCTCCCTCCAGTATCGCAAACGAGCAGCACAACCTGCAGTACCACCTGCAGCAAGACCTGCAGCACAAGGAGTAACGAATGTCTCAGAACACCCCACGACCCGGCGACGTCACCGCCCTGGCCGGTTACACGGTCGCGCGCGTCGGCTACGGAACCATGCAACTCGGCTCGCTGCCCGGTCATAGCGCGGTCGATCCGGAGAGCGCGGTGGGGATCCTGCGCCGCGCCGTCGAGTTGGGCGTCAATCACTTCGACACCGCCCAGTTCTATGGCGACGGATTCGCGAACCGGATGCTGCGGCAGGCCCTCGCTCCAGACGGCCACTACGCGGACGACATCGCAATCGTGAGCAAGGTCGGCGCCGTGGTCGGCTCCGGAGCGCGCGGCCTGGTCACCGCGCAGAAGCCGCACGAACTGCGCGCGCAGGTGGAGGCCAACCTCACCGCCCTCGGCATCGACCGGCTCGCCGCCGTCAACATGCGCCGCACCGATGTCGGCATGCTCGTCGCCGAAGACGACCAGCGGGTCGATCTCGACGACCAGCTCGCCGAGCTGATCGCCCTGCGCGACGAGGGCAAGATCGACGGCATCGGACTAAGCACCGTCACCCTCGAGCAACTGAGGCATGCGCTGCCGGCCGGCATCGTCACGGTGCAGAACTCCTACAGCCTGCTGCAGCGCGACGACGAGCCGGTCGTCGAACTGACGCAGCGCGAGGGAATCACCTACGCCCCGTACTTTCCACTCGGCTCGGCCTTCCCCGGCTTCCTCAAGGTGACCGAGGAACAGGCGGTTCGGGATGCCGCGGCCACCCTCGGCGTCACCCCCGCCCAGATCGGACTCGCCTGGCTGCTGCAGCACGCCCCGCACATCCTGCTCATCGCCGGAACCAGCAGCCTCGACCATCTCGTCGAGAACACCGCCGTCGGCGACATCCACCTCGACGCGGAGACCGTGGCGGCCCTGGATGGGCTCGCAGCGATCGACGGATCGGGGGTCGCGGCGTGAGCGGCGTGACTGCCCGACCCCGGGCCACCGATCCGACGCATCCTGCGGAGACCGCATGCTAGCTGCCCGTTACGACCGATTCGCCGGGATCGACGGGATCTATCTCGCCGACATCCCCGAACCGACGCTGGGGCCCGACGATGTGCTCGTCCAGGTCGAGGCCGCTGCGCTCAACCCGGGGTCGCTCCCGGCGCTGAACGGGGCGGCATTCACTCCGAACCGCGACCTCGCCGGCACCGTGATCGCCGTCGGCACGAAAGACGCCGGCTTCGCAGTGGGCGACCAGGTCTTGGGCTGGGTGCAGAGCTGGGATGCCCATGCGCCGCGGGTCGCGGTGCCATCCAGCCAGTTGGTGCCCAAGCCCGAAGCCCTGAGCTGGGATCCGGCCGGCTCGCTGTACACCACACCGATGGCCGGTGTCGGCGCCTGGAAGGCGATCGATGCCGGCGCCGGGGATCTCGTGGTGATCGCCGGCGCGTCCGGCGGCGTGGGGCTGGTCGCCGCTCAATACGCCATCAGGAACGGATCGCGGGTGATCGGTCTGGCCAGTCGTCGGCACTTCGACGGGCTCCGACACCTCGGGATCGAGCCCGTGCTCTACGGCGACCAGGAGGAGCACCGCATCCGCGCCGCCGCCGGCGACCAGCCCGTCACGGGGTTCATCGACGCGGTCGGCGGTCACTACATCGACCTCGCATTCGCGCTCGGCGTTGCACCCGAGCACATCGACACGGTCGTGGACTACGCGGCAGCCCGGGAGAAGGGCGTCAAGGCGCTCGGCACGCGGGACGCCGGTGGCCTTGCCGCCCTGAGCGAACTCGCCGAGCTCGTCAGTGCAGGAGGCGTGAGGATCCCGATCGGCGCCACGTACCCGCTCACGGATGTTCGCGAGGCGTATCGTGCACTGCGCGATCGACGCATCCACGGGCGAATCGTCCTGCACCCTCAGGTCAGTACGGCTGGCGGATGATCGTCCTCAGCTTCGATGGCTGGGTGCGACGCGGATCACTGAGATAGATCTCGTGGTGGTGCTTGGTCGTCCCCTGGAGGCGACCGCCCTGGTCGGCGATGAACGCATGAAGCCGCTCGATGGCCGGCCCCTCGCCCGAGAAGGGCCCCTCGTACAACAGCTGAGCCGCGCGGCCTTCGTCGTAGCTCTGCAACCGCACCTCGCCCAGTCCGTTCGGGCCCCGTTTCGCAGCCACCTGCTCGACGGCGTGCCTGAATAGTTCGGTCGTCACGACGGGCGGTTGCATGATCATCGCGGTCCAGAGCCAGTTGCTCTTGTCCGCCGTCGTGAACTCGCGCATGTCCTCGGCCCACCACAAGCCCTCGAGAGGCATCACCCCGAAGTCCTCGATCTGGTTCTGCTTGCAGATGAACTTGATCGCGTACGCCAGCGGGAACAGGGTCTGGATGGCGTCGGCGTACTCGGTCGAGGTGTTCGGGTCGCCGTGTCCGTCGATCATCACGAAGTTCATCGGAGGCACGTGTACGGCGACCAGCTGGTCGACCCTGCCCCCATAGAGAGTCCGAAGCTCCTTCTTGTAGTCGACCTTGTCCATGACGCCAGGCTCCTGCAGTTCGCGCTCGTCCTCAAGGGACCTTCGACTCCTGCGCCGGGCGCATCGTGGAGATTGACTGAGCGGCATGAAAGCACTCGTCTACCACGGTCCCGGCCAGAAGAGCTGGGATGAGGTCCCCGACCCGGTCATCAAGAACCCGACCGACGTCATCGTGCGGATGGTGGCGACCACCATCTGCGGCACCGATCTGCACATCCTGAAGGGCGATGTTCCCGAGGTCGCGCCCGGACGCATCCTGGGGCACGAAGGCATCGGCGTGATCACCGAAGTCGGCTCCGGTGTCACCCAGCTCGCGATCGGTGACCGCGTGATCCTCTCCTGCGTCAGTGCCTGCGGCTCGTGCGCGAACTGCCATCAAGGGCTGTACAGCCACTGCCTCAACCCGGAGGGCATCCCCGGCATCGGTTGGATCTTCGGCTACATGATCGACGGCACCCAGGCCGAGTACGTGCGCGTCCCGTTCGCCGAGAACTCCGTGTACAAGGTGCCCGACGGGGTGACCGACGCGCAGGGCATCCTGCTGTCCGACATCCTGCCGACGGGTTTCGAAATCGGCGTGCAGTACGGCAACGTGAAACCCGGTGACGTCGTCGCCGTCGTCGGATCGGGACCCGTCGGACTGTCGGCCGTGATGACGGCGCAGTTGTACGGGCCGGCCAAGGTGATCGCCATCGATCTGGATGACGCCCGCCTCGCCCGGGCGAAGGACTTCGGCGCGACCGACACCGTCAACTCCGGCGACGCGGACTGGAAAGAACAGGTTCTCGCTCTCACCGACGGCGCCGGCGTGGATGTCGCGATCGAGGCGGTCGGCGTGCCCGAGACCTTCACCATGGCGGTCGATCTGGTGCGTCCGGGTGGCCACGTGGCGAACGTCGGCGTGCACGGCAAGCCGGCCGAGCTGGCCCTCAACAAGCTGTGGATCCGCAACATCACCATCACGACCGGGCTGGTCAACACCAACACCTCGGCCATGCTGCTGAAACTGCTCGCTCAGCACCGGCTGCCGGTCGACAAGTTCGTCACCCACGAGTTCACCTTCGACCAGCTCGAAGAGGCCTACGAGGTGTTCGGCAACGCCGCGAAACACAACGCGTTGAAGATGCTCATCCACTGAGGCGAATGCCGACGGTGTCGGGATCGAGGTCGCGATCGAGGTCGGGATCGAGGTCGGGATCGAGGTCGCGATCGAGGTCGCGATCGAGGTCGCGATCGAGGTCGGAATCGAGGTCGGGATGGTGTCCCTCGAAGGTGCCCCTGGAGGGACTCGAACCCCCAACCCTTTCCTTAGGACGGAACTGCTCTTCCATTGAGCTACAGAGGCTGACCGGTCGATTCTAACGAGGGCGGCTCGGCGGCGCGTCGCGCCGACCGTGCAGCCAGGGTGGACCGGGTCACGCCGGCCGCGCAGCCAGGGTGGACCGGGTCGCCGAACGCGCAGCCAGGTCGGGTCGCGCCGGCGGCGCAGCCATGCCGAATCGCGCCGGCGCAGCCCGCGACATGACGGTGCCCCGGGCGCGAAACCCGGGGCACCGTGGTTCAGGCGAAGGCCGGCGGCCAGCCTCCTCGTCGTCGCGCACCCGAGGGGCGGCCCTGCGGCCGCCCGAGGGGCGGCGTGAGGCGCGCCTGCAGGCGCGGCAGTCTCAGCGACGAGCCGCGCGCACTCGGCGCTCGCCGACGGGGGTCCGGAGCGAGTGCGGCGGTCACGCGGTCACCTGCCGCTGGTCCTGGGGCGTGCCGGCCATCGCATCCTGCCCGCTGCCCCGCCGCTGTTCGCCGTTCACCCGCGCCACCGCGATCTTGCGCGGCTTGGCGCGCTCGGCCATCGGGACGATCACCGACAGCACGCCGTGCTCGTAGTTCGCGGTGATGTGCTCCACATCGACACCGTCACCGAGGGTGAACTGGCGCATGTAGCTGCCCCACGGCCGCTCGCGCGTCAGCCACTTCACCTGCTCGTTCGAGGGTCCGCGGCGCTCGGCGCGGATGGTCAGCAGCTGGCCATCGACATCCAGATCGACCGAGTCGGGGTCGATGCCGGGGAGGTCAGCACTGAGCACATACTGATCGCCCTTGCGGAACAGATCCACGGGCATCAATCGAGGAGCACGCGCCGTGTCGAAGACGCTGGACGCGAGTCGGTCGAACTGGCTCAGAACATCGAACGGATTGGACATGATCAATCTCCTTTCGTCACCGATTGCGATCACCGAGTGCGATCGCCTCTACCTGGTCACCGAATGAAGAGTCACACGAGGGTCCGTGCGACCCGATTCTGTTTTAGCACTCTCGAGTGTCGAGTGCCAATACCGTGTTGCGCGGCGCGGTCCCAGGCGGGCCGGAGCGGCGCCGACCGGTCCGGGGCGCAACTAACGCGCGCGCGCCGTCGAGTCGCACTCGCTCATCGAGGGGGGAGCCGCGACTCCACCAGTGCCGTCAGCCGTGCCACCTGGTCGGTGAGCACCGCGACCTCCGACTGGGTCTCCGACTCGGCTGCCTCCGCCTCTTCGGCGACGCGGCTTCCGAGTTGCTCGATCATCCAGCTGGCGAACGACGCGGCGATCACCCCGACGATGGCGAGCCCGCCGACCATGAGTCCGACAGCGATCAGCCTGCCCACCAGGGTGACCGGCACGATGTCGCCGTACCCGGTCCCTGTGATCGTCGAAGCCGCCCACCACAGCGCCGCCCAGATGTTGGTGATGGATGCGCCGCGAACGTTCTGCTCCGCATCCAACGCCGCCAGTGCCGCGACGTAGACCAGCAGGATGGCGATCGCGAAGGCATAGGTCAGGATCCGGCCGCGCAGCCGCCGACCGGCGACCCGGTGCGAGAACTGCATCACCGAGAGCAGCCGCATCAGCCGCAACGGACGCAGCATGGGCAGAGCGAGGATCGCCGCGAGATGGAGGTTGTGAGTGAACCAGTGCCAGCGCCGCTCGGCGAGGATCAGGTTCGCCAGGTAGTCGACGACGAACAGCGCCCAGGTGGCCCAGATGATGATGTCGAAGACGGTGGCGTCGCGCTCCGGCACATTGCCGATCACCTCGATCGAGTAGGCGACCAGGAATACGACGGCGGCGATCGCGAGCGGCCACTCGCTCACCTTGCGCCAGAGTTCGGGAGTCATGCACCGAATGCTAGAGCCCGGCTGCAAGAGCGCGTGCTAGAGAGCGGGGCGGTGCGACGCCGACGGGAGGCTATTTCGGCGGCGCGTACAAGTAGTAGGCGTCACCGGCGTTGATCACGCGGGTGCCGTACTGATGCTGCGTACCGTAGTTGTACTCCTCGATCAGCACCTGGCCGTCTTGGAGGATGCCATTGACGTATGCGACGTGATTGGCGCCGAACCAGGCCACCGCTCCGGGCACCGGCGTGGTCCCCGTTGGCCAGCCGTGCGCGAGCCAGGCACTCTTCCACTGGCGGGCGTCGCCACCGTTCGGGGTCAGCTGACCCCAGGTCCAGCGGAACGGGGCCGAGGGCGTGCCGGCATCGCGGTTCAGGCGCCAGGCGACGAAGTCCACGCACTCGCGGTAGTAGTAGCCGAGCGGCGAGAGACCGCCGCCCTGGTTGCGCGACAACTCGGCGAACCACGGGTAGTCGTCGCCCTTGGCCTTCGCGCCCGACTGCAGGTAGGCGGCGATGTTCTGCTCGCGCAGGGCGGCCGCGTACAGCGACCTCAGATCGGCGGCACTGGTTGCGGTGTACCCGTCACGGGCTGCGGCGACCACCTTGGATGCTGCGGAGTCCGCCACCGTCAGCTTCTGGGCCTGCACGGCCGCTGCCGCGTGAAGGGTGGCCGCATCGTTGTCCGCGTACGCGGGAATCGCGAGCACCGCGAACAGCCCGCCCACGAGCACCATCACGCCGACCCCGAACAGGCGCTGGCGCAGCGACTTGGCGTCGGCACCTGCCGATCCGGATGCGGCGCGACCGCGGGTCGACGCCGCGCGGCCGGCACGGTGCGCATCGGCGCGGGAGTCGACGCGGCGGGAGTCGGCGCGACCGCTGCCGCGCGCCCCGCTCCGAGCGCCGCCGCGGCCGCGGGACGTCGGCCGAGCGGTCGGACGGGCCGGTGCGGCGTGAGTGCGACGGGTGACGAGGAAGGGGTCGTCGGCCGCCGCTGCCGTGGCGGCACCGACGGCGGGGGCACTGGCGGCCGGGGCACCAGCGGCGGCGGCACCAGGAGCGTGGGCCGCGGCCGCGGCGTCGACGTGCCAACTGGGCACGGTACTGGGCACGATACTGGGCACGATCGGAACCGGGGCGCTCTGCGGGACCACATAGCGGGCGACCGGGGTCGCCAGCTCGGCGGCGACCTCGACGGCCGGGATGGCCTGTGTGGCACCCAGGTCGCTCGTGAGTGGGGCGCTGGTCACGTCTCCGAGCAGCGGGAACAGCGACGCGATCCCGTCGTAGGCGGGTGCGGCGGGCGCCTGAGGCACGGGAGGGGCGGTCGAGGCGGCCGCGGCATCCATCGACAGGATCCCGGCAGCGCGAGCCTCACGACGCGATGCGTAGAGAGGTGCGCCGGCGGGCGCCGGGCCGACGGCCGGGTTTTCGGGTGCACTCGAATCCGGCGGTGCGGACTGGGGAAGTGAAGGGTCCGTCATCCCGCCGAAGAGAAATCCCAAGCCGTCTGGAATCTCGCGTTCCGTCATGAAGCCTCCGGGTTTGCGACCCGACCGAGCCTAGGCGAGTTGCCGCCGAATGTCACGTTGACATAACGGCCCGTAACCTGGGGACACCGCGATCCCATGCTGAGAAAACGCTCACGCCGCGGGGGCGAGGAACTCTTCCCACTGCGGAAGCGCGCGCTCCACCCCGCGCACCAGCCAGGCGGTGCCGTGCGGCGGGCGCGGGATGTGCCGCAGCGACCAGCCCATCTCGTGCGGCGTGCGGTCGCCCTTGATGTTGTTGCAGCGCAGGCAGCAGGCGATCAGGTTCTCCCAGCTGTCCGCCCCACCGCGCGAACGCGGGATGACGTGGTCGATCGTCGAGGCTGACCCGCCGCAATACCCGCAGCGCTGCGAATCGCGGCGCAGCACCCCGCGGCGCGAGACCGGCACGGCGCGACCGCTCGGAATGCGCACGTAGCGGCGCAGCAGGATGACCGACGGGCGCTCCCACTCCCCCGACGCGCTGAGCACCGGATGCTCGTCATCGCTCGCGATGATCGAGGCCTTGCCGTCGAGCACGAGCACGATGGCCCGTTTGAACGACACGACGGCGAGCGGCTCGTAGCCGGCGTTGAGTACCAGGGTTCGCATGGCGGTTCCTCTCGAAGGCGCCCGCACGGCTTGCGGGCATTCGACACCCCGGCATCAGGCCGGATCAAGAGGAGGGGCAGACGAAAAAAGGCGCCGTCGCGAACGACAGCGCCTAGTTGCTCCGGACGCGACAGTGCACGACCGGCCGAATGCTGCGCCGTATGAGGAAGACCGCACGCGCATCCATGGTGAGGATGCTGCCCGAGTTCCGCATGGTGGCTCTCCCGAAATCCGTGATACCGAGAGCACCAGGCTACCCCGAGTCCGGCCCGAGCCCGGTCACCGTCGGGTTACGACACGATGGTCGTTGCCGGTCGCGCAGCGACCGCGTCGCGTATCCAGACCTGCGATACAGGACTCAAATGCCGTAGCGGACGAACCAGTGGTTGGCGGTGTAGATCTCGTGGATGCCCACCGTTCGGCCGGGCATCGGAGCGTCGATCATCAAGTTGCCGCCGAGGTAGATGCCGTCGTGGCCCCCGCCGTCCATGATGACCAGGTCGCCAGGAAGCGCCGCGGATGCCGCAATGGCGGTTCCGCCGGAACTCTGACGTGACGCCGAGTGCGGCAGTGCCACGCCGAACTGCGCGTAGACGTACTGGACGAAGCCCGAGCAGTCGAAGCCGGCCGGCGACGCCCCGCCGTAGACGTAGGGCACGCCGATGTACTGCTTGGCGACCGCGACCACCTGGTCGAGGCTGAAGTTCGGGTACGGCGGGTTGGCGAGCAGGGCGCGCACGCTCGGGCCGCGATAGGCCAGCATCGCGGCGCGCAACTGGGCGCGCTTGAGCTCGGCCTCGGAGGTGGCCGAGAAGGCGTCGCGGCCGGTGGCCGCCACCGGGGCGTCGGCTGCGACCGACACCGTCTGGGCGTCGGTGGTCTTGAGCTGTTCGAGCTGGGCGGTCGCATCGCCCGCGGCCGCGGAGGCGGCCGCAGCATCGGAGGACGGGTTGTGCGCCGCGTACGCCGGAAGGGCGACGGTGCAGAAGATGGCCGGAACCGCCAAAGCCATGACGGTCAGATTCAAGCCGATGCGGGGTGAAGTGGTGGGGCGAGTTGTACCTGAGAACAAGAGTTGAGCTCCTGCGCCTCGGCGGGCTAGGTGTGCCGCCCCATCCCTGTCGTATGTCACGTCGTGCCGCAGAGGATGGGTGAACGAGACGCCCTGCGGTACGGCCTCCGACCGGCTTGCGTGGTCGAGAGGACTTGACGACCATACGTGAGCGTCCGCGGATGCGCCAATCGAGCGCGCCGTCCGTGACGAGAATCGACCCCGGACTGGGGGTGGAGGAGTGGGGGAGAGTCAGGCGGCGACGTACACGTGCACGGCGACCTCGTTGGGCAGCTCGAGCCCGTCGCCATGCCCGTCGACCTGCAGAAGCACGTACGAGCCGACCGCCGAGATGGTGACCTTCGCGCCGGGCACCACGCCGGCCGCAAGCAGCTGGGTCAGCAGCTCGGGCTCGAACTGCACGGGCTCTCCGAGGCGGCGGATGGTGCCCTCGACCGGTCCGGTCTCGTCGGCGACCCGAGCCACGAGGTTGATGACGCCCTGCAGGAACGGCGCGGCCAGCGGGTCGCCCAGTTCATCCAGGGCCGGGATCGGGTTGCCGTACGGCGACTCGGTCGGGTGATCGAGCAGCACGAGCAGGCGCCGCTCGACCTCCTCGCTCATCACGTGCTCCCAGCGGCATGCCTCGTCGTGCACATATGCCCAGTCGAGGCCGATCACGTCGGCCAGCAGCCGCTCCGCGAGCCGGTGCTTGCGCATGACGTGCATCGCACGGCTGCGGCCCTCGGCGCTCAGCGACAGGTGCCGATCGCCCTCGACGTGCACGAGGCCGTCGCGCTCCATGCGCCCGATGGTCTGGCTCACGGTCGGACCGGAATGCCCGAGGCGCTCGGAGATGCGCGCACGCAGCGGCACGATCCCCTCTTCTTCGAGGTCCAGGATCGTCCGCAGGTACATCTCGGTCGTATCGACGAGATCGGTCATCGTTGCTCCCAGGGTGGCCGCCGGACTCGGTCAGCCTACCGGCGGGGGTCACACTTCGCCGTCGGAGCGAACAGCTCTCCTGGCCTCGGTACGCTTGACCCGTGACGCTCGAGATCCCCGCAGACCTCCTTCCCGTCGACGGCCGCTTCGGATGCGGCCCCTCCAAGGTCCGGCCCGAGCAGCTCGCGCATCTGACCGCTCACGCAGGGCTGCTCGGCACCTCGCACCGCCAGGCCCCCGTCAAAGACCTGGTCGGCCGAGTGCGGGGCGGACTGGCTCGGCTGTTCCGACTGCCTGAGGGCTATGAGGTGCTGCTCGGCAACGGCGGCTCGACCGAGTTCTGGGATGCGGCCGCCTACTCGCTGATCGAGAAGCGCGCCGAGATGCTCACCTTCGGCGAGTTCGGGGCCAAGTTCGGCCAGGCTGCCGCGGCGCCGTTCCTCGAGGCTCCGCACCTCATCACGGCTCCCGGCGGATCGCGCAGCGAGGTCGAGGTGCTGCCCGGCATCGACGTCTACGCCTGGCCGCACAACGAGACATCCACCGGGGTGATGGCCCCCGTGAGGCGCGTGCATGGCGACGACGGGGCGCTCACCGTGATCGACGCCACCAGCGCCGCCGGCGGCGTCGACTTCGACGTGACCGAGACCGACCTCTACTACTTCGCGCCGCAGAAGAACTTCGCCAGCGATGGCGGGCTGTGGTTCGCGCTCGTGTCGCCCGCCGCGATCGAGCGGATCGAGAGGGTGAGCGCCTCGGACCGCTACATCCCCGAGTTCCTCAGCCTCAAGAACGCGGTCGATAACTCGCGGCTCGAGCAGACGCTGAACACCCCGGCGATCTCGACGCTGCTGCTGATGGAGAACCAGATCGACTGGATCAACGGCAACGGCGGTCTCGCCTGGGCCGATGCCCGCACGCGCGAGAGCAGCGGCATCCTGTACGACTGGGCCGAGGCCAGCGACGTGGCAACCCCCTTCGTCGCGAACCCGGAGCACCGCTCGCAGGTAGTCGTCACGATCGACTTCGACGACAGCGTGGATGCCGCAGCCCTCGCCAAGACCCTCCGCGCGAACGGGATCGTCGACACCGAGCCCTATCGCAAGCTCGGCCGCAACCAGTTGCGCATCGCGACCTTCGTCGCGATCGAGCCGGATGACGTGCGAGCCCTGACGCGGGCGATCGACTTCGTGCTCGAGAACAGCTAGTCGTTCTTGGTGGTCGAGTAGCCGCGAAGCGGCGTATCGAGACCCCGCTGGCCGAGATCTAGTCGAGACCCTGCGATGGGTCGGCCAGGATGACCGGCTTCGGGATGACGGGGTCTGGCGAGCGATGCAACCGCACCGCCGAGTTGATGTAAAGAACCGCAAGCACCACGTTCTCAACATCGTCCACCACCGCGGACACGGCGCCGACAGCGGTTGGGGCGTGCCTCGAGGTGAGGGATCCGACAATGCCGAGCGCGGTGACGAAGAAGAAGACCACCGCCAAGACGACAGCGGAACGAACGGTCCCGGTCATGCGCCAGGGAGCTCGCGGCGGCTGGATCGGCTCGTCAGCGCCTCGGAAGGAGCGGACGGCGACGAACACGAAGGCGATGAATGCCAGGTTCCCCACCGTCGCCCGCACCGGTTCAGGCGTTGACGGGGGAATCGCGACGCTGAGCAGCACGCCCCAGAGCACGTACGCCGCGAAGTACAGCAACTTGAACCGCGTGCGCACGATCCGCAGCGGCACGTCCCAGGTCTGCATCCCGCCTCCTGGACACATGCAATCAGATGGCGCACGATCTGCGCTCTAGGCTGGGCGCATGCGCCTGTGGCTGAAGGACTCGGAGCGCCGCCCCGATCCCGCGCCGGTCAGGACGGATGACCGCAAGGTCGTTCTGGTCGGCCTCGTGCTGTGGCTGGTCGCGCTCGGCGGACTACTGCTGTTTCTTCGCCCGCTGCTTGCGGACGGGCGCGGCTGGTGGCTCTGGACCGTCCTCATCGGGCTCGGCATCGGGCTCATCCTGCTCGTCTACGCCCACCGCCGCCGGCATCAGCGCTAGCTCGTCCGACTCGAAGTCGATGCCGTCGTCCGGGTCGTCGCCGAGGTCGTCGTCGCCGTGCTCGTCGTCGATCTCGTCATCGTCGTCATCCGGGTCGTCGTCATCCGGGTCGTCGTCATCGGAATCGTCATCGTCTGAATCGTCATCCGTGGCGTCGCCGCCCGCCGCCAACTCTCCCGCGGCGATCGCGGCTTGCGCAGCCTTGTAGTCCTCGAGGCGGTCGGCCCACGGCACCCAGTCGGGCGCCACCAGCGCGCCCTCTCCGGGCAGCAGCTCGGCCTCGAGCACGGTCGGATTCTCGAGGTGCCCATCCTCAGCGATCAGCTGGGCGACACTGACCGTCCAGAACCAGTCCGGGTAGCCGAGCATCGCCGAGGCGAACCGGATCGTGGTGACGCCGTCGCCGTCTGTCTGCTCCGAGACCAGCGCGCCGATGTCGGACTCCGGCGTGATCTCGAGCAGAGCCGCGCGCGCGACGTCGACCGCGGTGCTGCTCATGGCCTGACGCGCTGAGTTCTCAGGCACTGAGTCTCACGCATCCAGGTCGTCGGCGACCTTGCGCAGCACGGCCGCGATCTTCGAGCCGTGCGTCTTGTCGGGGTAACGGCCGCGGCGCAGTCCGGCGCCGATCCCGTCGAGCAGTTTCACCAGGTCTTCGACCACGATCGCCATGTCGTCGGCCGAGCGCCGGGTCAGCTTGCTGAGACTCGGGGCCGGGTCGAGCACCCGCACCGAGAGCGCCTGGGCGCCCTTCTTGCCGTCCGCGATGCCGAACTCGAGTCGGCTGCCCGCGCGCACGACCGTGCCCGCCGGCAGCGCCGAGGCGTGCAGGAAGACCTCTTGGCCGTCATCGGATGCGATGAAGCCGAAGCCTTTGTCTTCGTCGTAGAACTTGACCTTGCCGGTGGGCATGGGGACCTCTCCTATGGGTGCTGGACATCGGGCCGGGGCGCTGGCCCTATCCTGGTGCTGTGGCAGAGAACACCCGTGTGCCCCTCAATCGTATCGAACGCGTCCTGGCCTTCGTGATCGGTTCTCTCGTGGGCGTCTCGATCCTGTCGATCGTGGCGATCCTCATCGGCCGCGCATCGCACCTCGACCTCACCACCGGCGCCTGGCCGGCGGCGGCCGTGCTGCCGTTGATCGCCCTCCCCCTCGTGGTCGTTCTGCTCATCGTCTTCCTCGTCATCAGCGTGACGCGCCGCAGCCGTCTCGCGCGCGATGCCGGCTAGCAGCGGATCCGCACTCGCGCTGGCCGGCCGGCTGCGCGCCCTCGACGATGACGCGCTCGCGCGCCTGGTGACCGAGCGCGGAGTCCGGCAGCAGGGCATCCGCGACTTCTTCGATCTCGCCGAGGCGCTGCTCGACCGCGCCTCGGTGCAGGCGGCACTGCAGCGGCTCGACCGTCCCACCCTGGCCCTCATCGCGGTCGCGGGCGAACTCGCCGCGACCAGCGGGGCTCCGACCGCCGCGCAACTCGCCGCCGCCCTCGATGCGACGCCTGCCGAGGTGGCCGAGCGCACCGCGGTCGCATCGGGGGTCGGGCTGCTCGGTGAGGAGTCCGGGCATTTCGCGCCCTGGGACGCCGTCGTCGACCAGCTGAACGCCTGGCCGGCGTTCGGCCTGCCCTCGCGCGCCGAACTGGTCAGCAGCACGCCGCCCGCCGCCCTGGAGCGGGTCAGCGAAGCGGATGCGCGCTTCGTGGATCGCGGGGCCGGCGATCGCGCGTTCGGCACCCTCACCGCGGTGACCGAACTGGTGCTCGCCCTGCGCGACGAGCCGGCCCGCCAACTCGCGCGCGGAGGCGTCGCGCTGCCCGACGCCCGCCGACTCGCCGCAGCGACCGGGTTCGAGAGCGACGAGGTCGACCTGCTGCTCGACATCGCCTCACGGGCCGGCCTGGCACAGCTCGACGGCGGGGCGTGGACGGCGAGCGGGTCGGCGACGGCCTGGCTCGACGGGTCGCGGCTCGAGCGCTGGGCCGGGCTCGCCGACGCCTGGCTCAAGCGGCTCCCCGACGAGCTGCGCGCGGTGCTGCGCGATCGCGCGCATGCCGTCTGGGGCGAGGGGCTGACCGACTTCGTGCAGTGGCTGTTCCCGGCGGGGGGCGAGTGGATCCGCGAGCGCCTCACCTCGGTCGCTCGCGAGGCGGAGCTGCTCGGGCTCACCGGCGGATCGACGCCCTCGACGCCCGGGGCGGCGCTGCTCGTGCAGGGGGCGGATGCGGCATCCACCGCCATGGCCGCGCTGTTCCCGCCCGAGGTGGACCAGGTCTACGTGCAGCACGACCTGTCGATCATCGCGCCCGGGCCGCTGGTCGCGAGCGTCGACGCCCGGCTGCGCGGCTTCGCCGAGGTGGAGGCGCGCGGGGTCGCGTCCAGCTACCGGGTGACGGGCGCCAGCCTGACCCGGGCGCTGATCGCCGGGGAGACTGCCGACGAGATCCGCTCGTTCCTCGGGACGATCTCGCTGACCGGCATCCCGCAGCCGCTCGACTATCTGCTCACCGACACCGCCGCGCGCTTCGGCTCGCTCCGGGTGGGGTCGCTCGACCCCGGCGCGGCAGAGCCGGGCAGCCGGGAGTTCGGGATGTCGAGCTATGTGCGGTCGGGCGAGACCGCGATCCTGCGCCAGGCCGCGGTCGACCAGGCCCTCGCGCCCATCGCACTCGCCCCGGACGGCGACCACCGGCTGCTCTCGCGCTTCGATGCGGCGCTCGTCTACTGGACCCTCGCCGATGCCCGCTACCCGGTGGTCGCCGAGGATGCGGCCGGGAACGTCGTCGAACTGCGCCGCGAGCGCCGCGCCGGGGCCGGCGGAGCCGCCGGTGACGACACGGCCGCGATCCTGATCGCCCGGGTGCGGGCGGTCTCGACCGCGACGCCCGAAGACACCGGCGCCGCGTGGTTGGCGCGCCAACTCGAGTCGGCGGTGAAGAACAAGGCGGCAGTGATCGTCGAGGTCCGGCTGCCCGACGGCACGCAGACCGAGTACCACCTCGAGCCGGCCGCCCTGGCGAACGGACGCCTCCGCGCCCGCGATCGCCGGGCCGACATCGAGCGCACCCTGCCCCTGTCTAGCATCACGGCGGTGCGCGGGGCCTGACCCGGCTTGGCGGTCGAGTAGCCGCGCCGCGGCGTATCGAGACTTGGCGGTCGAGTAGCCGCGTAGCGGCGTATCGAGACCAATGGCCGACGGTCTCGATACGCGCTTCGCGCTACTCGACCACCGAGGAGAGTGGGTCTCGATACGCGCTGCGCCCTACTCGACCACCTCACCGCCGACCAGCAAGTAGGCTCGAAGGTTGTGAACGGACCCTTGATCGTGCAGAGCGACCGCACCGTGCTGCTCGAAGTCGCCCACCCGCAAGCGGAAGAGGCGCGGCACGAACTGGCGGTCTTCGCCGAGCTCGAGCGGGCCCCCGAGTTCGTGCACACCTACCGCATCACGCGGTTGGGGCTGTGGAACGCTCGCGCCGCGGGCCACACCGCCGAGGCGATGCTGAAGACGCTCGACGACTACGCCAAGTTCCCGGTTCCGCAGTCGGTGTCGATCGACATCACCGAGACGGTCGGACGCTACGGCCGTCTGATCATCGACCGCGATCCCGAGGTCGACGGCCAGCCCGGCGAGCTGATCATCACCGCGACGGATCCCGCCGTGCTCGCCGAGATCACTCGCAGCCCCAAGGTCGGCCAGTTCCTCGGCGTGCGGCGCACCTCCACGGAGTGGACGCTGCTGCCCTGGGCGCGCGGCCAGGTCAAGCAGGAGCTGCTCAAGCTCGGCTGGCCCGCCGAGGACCACGCGGGATACACCCCCGGCACCCCGCACGACATCGAGCTCAATGACGCCGACGGCTGGGCGCTGCGCCCGTACCAGGAGCAGGCGATCGACAACTTCTTCTCCGGCGGCTCCGGCGTCGTCGTGCTGCCCTGCGGCGCGGGCAAGACGCTGGTCGGCGCCGGCGCGATGGCGCGCGCGGACACCACCACGCTCATCCTGGTGACCAACACCGTCAGCGCCCGCCAGTGGCGGGCCGAGCTGCTCAAGCGCACCTCGCTGACCGAGGACGAGATCGGCGAGTACTCGGGCCAGGTCAAAGAGGTCAAGCCGGTCACGATCGCGACGTACCAGATCCTGACCGCCAAGCGGAAAGGCGAGTACGCGCACCTCGCCCTGCTCGACGCGCTCGACTGGGGGCTGATCGTCTACGACGAGGTGCACCTGCTTCCGGCGCCGGTGTTCAAGCTGACCGCCGAGCTGCAGGCCCGCCGTCGCCTCGGGCTCACGGCGACGCTGGTGCGTGAAGACGGCCGCGAGTCAGACGTGTTCTCGCTGATCGGCCCGAAGCGCTTCGATGCTCCGTGGAAGGAGATCGAGGCGCAGGGCTTCATCTCGCCGGCGTCTTGCTACGAGGTGCGGATCGACCTGCCGCAGCAGGAGCGGCTCGAGTACGCGGCGTCCGCCGACGACGAGCGCTACCGGCTGGCGGCCACTGCGCCCGCCAAGCTCGCAGTCGTACGCGAACTCGTCGCGAAGCACGAGGGCGAGCGCATCCTGGTCATCGGGCAGTACCTCGATCAGATCGACGAGCTCGCCGACGCCCTGCGCGCCCCCAAGCTGACCGGCGCCACCCCGATCGACGAGCGCGAGCGGCTGTACCAGGAGTTCCGGGATGGCACGACCAAGGTGCTCGTGGTGAGCAAGGTCGCCAACTTCTCGGTCGATCTGCCCGAGGCGACGGTCGCGATCCAGGTCTCGGGATCGTTCGGCTCGCGCCAGGAGGAGGCCCAGCGCCTCGGTCGCCTGTTGCGCCCGAAGGAGAGCGGACTGCCCGCCAACTTCTACACGCTGGTGGCTCGCGACACCGTCGACCAGGACTTCGCGCAGAACCGCCAGCGCTTCCTCGCCGAACAGGGCTACAGCTACACGATCCTCGACGCGGACTCGCTCGACCGGGCCGCCTGAGACCGGGCCGCCTAGACGATGTCCGATCCGATGCCTCCGCAGCCCCTGCCCCGCGTCGCCCCGTTCCGGATCGACATCCCGCAGAGCGAGCTCGACGAGCTGCGCCGGCGCATCCTCGCAACGCGCTGGCCGGATCGGATGGCCGACGACTGGTCGCTCGGAACGGCACCCGACCAGCTGCGCCGACTGCTCGAGCACTGGGGCGGGGACTACGACTGGCGGGCGGCCGAGGCCCGGCTCAACGCGATCCCCCAGGTGCAGGTGACGGTGCCGGTGCCGGTGCCAGTGCCGGATGCCGCCGGCATCCGCGTGCACGCGCTGCGAGCCGGGACGCCGGGCGCGACCCCGTTGCTGCTGATCCACGGCTGGCCGGACAGTGTCATCCGCTTCGAGCAGGCGCTGCCCCTGATCACCGAGCGGTTCGACATCGTGGTGCCGAGCATCCCCGGTTACGGCTTCAGCGCGATCCCCCCGCAGGCGTTCGGCCCCACCGCGGTCGCCGATGCGTTCGCCGAGCTCATGGCCGCGCTCGGTCACGAGCGGTTCGTCGTGCACGGTGCCGACATCGGCTCGTCGATCGCGCAGCAACTCGCCCTGCGGCATCCGGATCGGGTGAGCGCCCTGCACCTGGGCGAGGTGCCGCTGCGCATGGTGCGCACCCTCGACCCGGCCGACCTCGACGACGCCGAACGGGAGTTGCTCGGACGGCTTCAGGCCTGGGATCTCGCCGAGGGCGCGTACTCGCACCTGCAGCGCACCAAGCCGCAGACCCTGGCCGCCTCACTGAACGACTCGCCCGCCGGGCTGGCCAGTTGGATCCTGGAGAAGTTCCAGGCCTGGAGCGACTGCCAGGGCGATGTCTTCTCGCGCTTCACCCTCGACGACCTGTGCACCAACCTGACGATCTACTGGGTCACGCAGACCGCGGGCTCCGCGGGGCGCTACTACGCCAACACCCGTCTGGACACCTTCGACAACTCGCGGGTGTCCGCGCCGACCGGGGCGGCGCTGTTCCCGAAGGACATCCTGGTGGCACCGCAACGAACCGCGGAGCGCTGGTTCAACGTGCAGCGCTGGACCGAGATGCCGGCCGGCGGCCACTTCGGTCCCTGGGAAGAGCCGCAGGCCTGGGCCGCCGAGCTGATCGCGTTCGCCGACCAGGTCGGGGTGTGATCGGCGGCTAACGCCGATACCGCAGCAGCAACTCGCTGCCCGAGCTGAGCACCTCGACCAGCTGCATGTGCCGAGGCGTGGTGCCTGCGCCGTGCGCGATACGCATCGCGTCACCCGAGTTCAGCTGCGGGGCGACGGTCAGGCAGAGTTCGTCGACCAGGTCAGCCGCCAGCAACGAGCCGAACAGCGAGGGGCCGCCCTCGCAGAGCAGCCGGGCCAGTCCTCGCGCTCGCACCGCCTCAACCGCGGCGGGCAGATCGACCTGCTCGTCACCGACCGCGATGACATCCGACACCGCGTCGAACCGGGCCCGCTCCGCCGCGAACCCCGGCGCTGCTGTTGTGATGATGACCGGTCGCACGCGCGCCTCGGTGAAGATCCGCGACGCCGGATCCAGGCGCAGCGAGCGCGACACGATGACGAAGACCGGATGCGGGCTCATCCCGTGCGCCGTCCGCCAGGCGACCGAGGCATCCGACACGCGCAGCGGGCCGTAGCCCTCGATCCGAACGGTTCCGGCGCCCACGATCACCGCGTCCGCGACGCGCCGGAGCAGCTCGAAGCGGCGCTTGTCCGCCGGTCCCGACATCCCACCCGAACGTCCGTCGACGGTCGCCGCGCCGTCGATGCTCTCGACGAAGTTGACGCGCAGGCCGCCGTCCGACCCGGGCGTTCCGGTCAGCTCCGCCACGAGGTCCTCGTCGCCGAGGTCGGGTGCCGGATCGGGCCAGAGCCGGTCGATGCGCGCGGTCACCGGTTGTGCTTCTCCCAGGCCGGCTCGCGCATCCCGAGGATCGCCTCGGTCATGCGCACCGCCTCGACGGTGGCGGGTACGTCGTGCATGCGCACGATCCGCGCCCCCTTCATGATGCACACCACAGCGGCCGCCAACGAACCCGCGAGTCGCGCCCCCTGCTCGCGGTCGATGCTCTCGCCCACGAAGTCCTTGTTCGACACCGCGGCCAGGGTCGGCAGGCCGATGGCGACGATCTCGTCGAGGCGCCGGGTCAGCTCGAGCGAATGCCGGGTGTTCTTGTTCAGATCGTGCCCGGGGTCGACCACCAGCCGCTCCAGCGGGATGCCGCCCGCCACTGCCACCGCCACCTTCTCGCGCAGGAAGTCCGCCACCTCGGTCACCACGTCACCGTACTGCGGACTCGGATGCGCCGAGCGGGGCGGCTGCAGGCTGTGCGTCAGCACCAGGGTCGCCGCGCTCTCGGCGATCACCCGGACCAGGTCGGCATCCCACAGGCCGCTGGTGTCGTTGATCACGGCCGCGCCGGCCGCGATCGACTGCCGGGCGACCTCGGCATTGTGGGTGTCGACCGAGATCACCACGTCGGATGCCGCGGCCACCGCCTCGACGACCGGAACGACCCGCGACAGCTCCTCCTCCAGGGTCACCACCGGGCCCCGCCCGAACGGGACTCCCCCGATGTCGACCCAGTCAGCCCCGTCTTCGGCAGCGCGCAGACAGGCCGCCACGGCTCGGTCGAGCGCGAAGGTCGCCCCCTTGTCGAAGAACGAGTCGGGCGTGCGGTTGACCACCGCCATCACGGCGACCCGGCGGTCGAAGTCGAAGACCCGCCGCCCGATCCGGCGCGGCTGCGTCGCGTGGGGCTGCGTCGCGCTGGGTTGGTTCGCGCTGGGTTGGGTCGCGCCGGACAGCCCCACCACGGGATCCATCACACCTCGGCCAGAGCGATCGACGGGTCGGCGAGACGCGCGGGGTCGACCGTGCGGCGCGATCCGATGAGCTGCTGCACCTGGTCGTTCACGTCCCACACGTTCACGTTCATCCCCGCGACCACGCGGCCGTCCGCGACCCAGAATGCGACGAACTCCAGGGACGCCGGGTCGCCGCGGTAGACCACCTCGGCTCCCCGGGTCAGCGGACCGTATCCCGAGTACTCCATGCCCAGCTCGAACTGATCGGTGTAGAAGTACGGAATGGCGTCCAGCTGCGCCGGCTCGCCCATCAGCGAAGCGGCGGCGACCTTGCCGCTGGCCTTCGCGGTGGCCCAGTGCTCGTTGCGCAGGTAGGCGCCCAGCACCGGATGCCAGGCGTTGGCCACATCGCCGGCCGCGAAGATGCGCTCGTCGCTGGTGCGCAGCGCGGCATCCACCCGGATGCCGTTGTCGATCGTGAGCCCGGCCGCCGCGGCCAACTCGGTCGAGGGGATGGCGCCGACGCCCACCACGACCAGGTCGGCGTCCACGATTCGTTGGTCGGCCACCGCCCCGCCGTCACCGGCGCCCGGATCCGCGAGCTGCACGCCGGTGACGCGCCCCTCCTCGACCCGGAACCCACTGGTCGCGGTGCCGAGCTCGAACCGCACTCCGTGCGATTCGTGCAGCCGCTGGAAGACCGCACCCAGCTCATCGCCGAGCGGACCCTCGAGCGGGATCCGCTCGCGCCCGATCACGACGACGTCGTTGCCGTAGCCGCGTGCCGCCGCGGCGATCTCGAGGCCGATCCAGCCGGCTCCGACAATGGCCACGCGCTTCGACCCGGCGGCCAATTCGGCTCGCAGCTCCTCGCTGTTCTCGACGGTACGCAGGTAGTGGATGCCGTGGGCATCCGAACCCGGGATGCTCAGCCGGCGCGGCTCGGCGCCGGTCGCGAGCAGCAGGCGGTCGTACCCGACGGCCTCGCCGTCGCTCAGGATCACGGTGCTGGCCGCCCGGTCGACGCGCTCGGCCCTGGCCGAAGTGCTGAGCTGCACGTCGTGCTCCCCGTACCACTCGTCGGGATGGACGAACGCCGCGCTCAACTCCTCGGAACCGGTCAGATAGCCCTTCGACAGCGGCGGCCGGATATAGGGCGGGTGCGGCTCGCCGGCCAGCACTCGGATGCTGCCGTCGAATCCGCGTTTGCGCAACTCGGTGGCGGCGGTCGCCGCGGCGAGGCCGCCGCCCACGATCACGATTCGATCAGTCATGCGTCCGAACCTCTCTTCCGAAGAACGCCGCCTGCGCCGCGCTGTCATCGGCCAGTTCTCCGCTGAACACCGAGGAGATCAGGTGAGTGTCGGCCGTCCCGACGCCGCGGAACGACATGCACAGGTGCTCCGCCTCGATCACGACGCCGGTGCCGCGCGGGTTCACCTCGCGGCGCACCCAGTCGTGCACCTGCTGCGTGATCCGCTCCTGCAACTGCAGCCCGTGCGCGACGTGCTCGACGCCGCGGGCCAGGGTCGAGAGCCCGACCAAGCTGTCGCCGGGCAGGAATCCGACGTGCGCGCAGCCGCGGAACGGAAGCAGATGGTGCTCGCACAGCGACTGGAACGGGATGTCGCGCACCAGGACCAGTCCGCGGTATCCCTCGGTCGGCATCGGCTTTACCGTCGGCTCTCCGGGCGACGCCACCAGGCCGATCAGTGCCGCGGCGGCTCGGGCCGGGGTCGCCCGCAGCCGATCGGATGCCGCATCCTGACCCAGCGCCGTGAGCAGCTGAGCGAGGGCGGCCTCGGCCGCCACCAGGTCGATGGTGCCGACCGGCGCCGTCACGTCCACCCTCATTGCGCGCGGCTCGCGGCTCGCGCGGTGCGCGCGGCTCGTGCGGTTCGGCCCATGTCGTCCCCTTGCCTCGCTCTGACCCTAGGCGCGGCGATTTTCTTTTGTCAAGAATCCCGGTTTTAGAACTATTCTGGTCGCGTGCAGCAAGACTCACCCCGCGTCGATCGGACAGCCGCCGTCGCCGCCCTGCGGGACCCGGCGCGACGCGCCCTGTTCGATGCCGTCACGCGCAGCGCGGCGGCCCTCAGCATCGACGAGCTGGTGCGCGAGACCGCGATCCCGAAGTCGACGGCCGCTTCGCACCTGAGCCGACTCGTCGATGCGGGCGTCCTCGTGGTGGCGTTCGAGCGGCGCAGCGGCAGGTCCGGTCCCGGCGCCGGCCGACCGGCCAAGGTGTATCGGGCGGCAGACGGCGAGATCGCCGCGAGCATCCCCACCCGCGACTACGAGCTGATGGGCGACCTGCTCGCCGGAGCCCTCGAAGCGACCGCGGCAGGCAATTCGGTGCGCGACGCCCTGCGCGGCGCGTCGGCGGCGCGGGGCGACGCGGTCATCCGACGGCACCGCGAACTCGAGAGCGCCCTCACCGCGGTCGGCTACGAGCCGGCCACCGGCGACGACGGGGTGATCAGCCTGACCAATTGCCCGTTCCACCGGCTGGCGGCCGCCCACGGCGAGCTGGTCTGCCAGGCCAACCTGGGTCTGGTGGCCGCGATGGCCGCCGGGGCGACGCCGAGCGGCGGCACGGCGCGCGATGCAGTGCTCGCCCCCGCGCCGGGTCGCTGCTGCGTTCAGCTGGTGCCGGCCGCCGCCCGCACGTGATCGCGGGCGCGCTCGATCGCGACGTCCAAGTCGGCGACCAGGTGCGTCCCATCGCGCAGTGAGTCGGTCACCCCGACCCGGGTGACGACGCCGAGGTGCCGCGGCTGCACGCCCTTCACCAGCACCAGGATGCCGCGGCGCTCCAGCGTCTGGACGAGCTCGGCGATGACCCGGGCGCCGGTCGCGTCGAGGGACTGGAGCTGCGACATCCTGATGATGACGGCCTGCGCGTCACTCACTTCGCTCATGGCCGCGAGCATCCGATCGGCGGCGCCGAAGAACAGCGAGCCGTCGAGCCGGAACAGCGCGATGCGCTCGTCACCGGGACGCGCCGGGCCGGGAAGCGGTTCCCGGGTGACGCCGCCCGCGCGCGACAGCGATCGCAGGGCGAAGAAGCCCGCAACGGCGACCCCGATGCCCACGGCGACGATCAGATCGAACGACACGGTGATCAGGGCGGTGAGGAAGAACACGACCGTATCGGATCGAGTCGAACCGACGACGCTGCGCATGGTTGCGACCGACACCATCCGGGTTGCCGTCACCATGAGGACGCCGGCCAGCGCCGCCAGCGGGATGAGGGCGACGACGCTCGCCGCCAGGTACACGATCACCAGCAGCACCGCCGCGTGCACGATGGCCGCCAGGCGCGTTCGGCCCCCCGAGCGGACGTTGACGGCGGTGCGGGCGATGGCGCCGGTCGCCGGCATTCCGCCGAACAGCCCGGATGCAATGGAGGCCAGGCCCTGACCGACCAGTTCCCGATCGGGCTCGTACGGCCCGGTGTCGGCCAACCCGGACCCGACCCGCGCCGACAGCAGCGACTCGATCGCGGCGAGCGCCGCGACCGCGAACACCGAGCCGGCCAGCTCGGGCAGCCCCGACCAGGCGATCTCCGGGAGGTGCGGTGCGGGCAGTGAGGCCGGCAGCCTGCCGATCACGGGCAGCGGCAGCGCGGCGAGACCCGAGGCGAGTGTGACCAGGATGATCGCGACGATCGACCCGGGCAGCTGCCGGTGGATCCGCGGCGCCACCACCATCACGACCGCGACCGCCGCGACGGTCAGCATGGCCCACCCGGCGACCGGCCAGGACACGGTGGCGAACGACTGCACCGCCGCAACGACCGCGTTGCTGCTCGAGCCGGGCTGGGTGCCGATCGCGGCCGGCACCTGCTGCACGAAGATGATGACCGCGATGCCGAGGGTGAATCCCTCGATCACCGGCCAGGGGATGAATGAGACGACGCGTCCGAGCTTGAGCAGCCCGGCCAACAGGACGATCACGCCGGCGAGCACGGCCACCTCGGCGACCACCGCGGGCCCATGGGCGGCCACGATCGGCTCGAGCACGACGACCATCGCCCCGGTCGGTCCCGAGACCTGGATGTTGGACCCGCCGAAGACCGCCGCGACCACGCCTGCCACGATCGCAGTCACCAAGCCGCTCTCGGCCCCGGCCCCCGAGCTCACGCCGAACGCCAGGGCCAGGGGGAGGGCGACGATTCCGACCGTCAGACCGCCGATCAGGTCGCCGCGCCAGGTGCGCCGCACCGCGGCATAGTCGGCCCGGCCGGGGAGCAACGGGCGCCAGTAGTCGCGCGCGCCACGGAGCATTGCTCCATCCTCCTGTCCGGCGCGGGTGTCGACCCGGGACCAAAGTCCCGTGGCTTCGCTCTCAGCATCCGTCCAGCAAACGCGCAGACACTAGTGCCATGACCGACGGACCCAAGATCCTGATCGTGGATGACGAACCCAACATCCGCGACCTGCTCACCACCAGCCTGCGCTTCGCCGGCTTCGCCGTTCGCGCGGTCGGCAACGGCGCGCAGGCGATCTCGGCGGTCCTGGAGGAGGAACCCGACCTGATCATCCTCGACGTCATGCTGCCCGACATGAACGGGTTCGGCGTGACCAAGCGGCTGCGGGCATCCGGGTACACGGCGCCGATCCTGTTCCTCACGGCCAAGGACGACACCGAGGACAAGATCACCGGCCTCACCGTGGGCGGCGACGACTACGTCACCAAGCCCTTCAGCCTCGACGAGATCGTCGCGCGCATCAAGGCGATCCTGCGCCGCACCATGCACGACGAGGAGGACGCGGTGATCCGGGCGGGCGAGCTCACCATGGACCAGGACACCCACGAGGTCACTGTCGGCCCCGAGTCGGTCGAGCTCAGTCCGACCGAGTTCAAGCTGCTGCGCTACCTGATGCTCAACCCGAACCGGGTGCTCAGCAAGGCGCAGATCCTCGACCACGTTTGGGAATACGACTTCAACGGCGACGCGGGTATCGTCGAGAGCTACATCTCCTACTTGCGTCGCAAGCTCGACCAGCACTCGACCGAGCCGATGATCCAGACCAAGCGCGGGTTCGGCTACATGCTCAAGGCCGCGAAGGTCTGACCGCTCAGGGCGCGATCGATTCCATTCGACGCGACCCGTGACATCCGGAAGGCATCCCGTGGCGAGAGGGCGCGCAACGGCGGCGCGCGCAACGGCCGCGCGCGCGACATCCGTGCACGCCTCGTTCGACCGCTGGTGGAACGGGATCTCGCTGCGCGCCAAGATCACCGGCGTCACCGTGCTGCTGCTCACCTTCGGGCTCGCGGTGGCCGGTGCCGGCACCGTCAGCGTGCTGCGCGGGTACCTGATGGATCAGACCGACAGCAAGGTGGACAGCCTCGCCGCCAGCGCGGTCAAGCAGACCCTCACCGACGTGGCCAACTGCGCCTTCACCTATGGACCCAACGGCACGCTCTTCACCGTGCTCGACAGCACGGGCGATGAGAGCTGCACCAACGTGCCCAGGGGCTCCGCGCGGCCGTCGACCAGCCGGCTCAGCCTCGCCTACGTGATCGCGTTGGACGACCCGGCAACGACCACGCTTCCCAAGGTGACGCTGGCCTCCGATACGGGCCGGGAGCACTGGCGGGTGGTCGCCTTCCCGCTCGAGCTGACCAGCGGCGACTACGTGGTCGTCGTGGTCGGCCAGAGCATCGACGATGTCGACTCGACCGTGTCGCGGTTCATGCTGATCTTCTTCGGCTTCGCACTGGCCGTCGTGGTGTTCGGCGCGGCGACCACGCAATTGCTGGTCACGAGCACCTTCGCGCCGTTGCGGGATGTCGAGGCCACGGCGGCCCGCTTCGCCGCCGGCGACTACAGCCAGCGCCTCGGCGGCGCGACGCCCAACACCGAGGTCGGCCGCCTCAATCGCTCGCTCAACACGATGCTCGCGCGGATCGACCGAGCCTTCGCCGACCGTCAGAGGACGGTCGAGCAGATGCGCCGGTTCGTCGGCGACGCGAGTCACGAATTGCGCACGCCGCTGGTCTCGTTGCGCGGCTACGCCGAGCTGTACCGGATGGGCGCCATCACCAGCCCGGACGACGTGGCGCAGGCCATGGACCGCATCGAGCGCGAGGCGATCCGGATGGGCGGGCTGGTCGAAGACCTCCTCGAGCTGGCGAGACTGGATGAGGCCAAACCGCTCGAGCTCGAGGCGGTCGACCTGCTGCCCATCGCCCAGGATGCCGCGCTCGACGCGATGGCATCCAACCCGCTGCGGGTCATCACGGTCGTCGTGCCCGAACGGATCGAGTCGAGCTACCCGGCCGAGAGCTCGGCCGCCTCGGCACCGGACCCCGAACCGGCCGCGGCGCCGCTCGCGGCGATCACGGCGACCGGCACCATCTCGCTGACCGGCGCGCTCTCGCGCCTGCGCCGCCGCCGCCCGAGGCCGGTCTCGGCGCCCCTGGCCGTTTCGTCAGAACTACCCGATACCGGGCCCATCGTCCTGGCCGAGGGCGACAAGATCCGCCAGGTGATCACCAACCTGATGGGCAACGCGATGCGGTTCACGCCGCCCGACAGTCCGATCGAACTCACCGTCGAGGTGGATCGGGCGGGCGACTTCGGACAGATCTCGGTGGTCGATCACGGCGAGGGCATCCCGCCGCAGCTGCGCGAGAAGATCTTCCAACGGTTCTGGCGCGCCGACACTTCGCGCACCCGCGACACCGGCGGCAGCGGACTGGGACTGGCCATCGTCGCCGGGATCGTCGCGAACCACCACGGGCACGTCGAAGTGGTCGAGACGCCGGGCGGGGGCGCCACCTTCCGGGTCAGCCTGCCTCTCTTCCACCCCGAGCGTGCCGAAGCGGAATCATCCACGGATGCCGCTGCGTCCGATCCAGGGAACGCCCGCCGCTCCTAGCCTCGCCGCATGACGCGATACCAGGTAGACAGTGAAGCGGTCGCCGCGGCGACCGGCAATGTGCGCGCGGCCGTCGGCCGCATCCAGGCGGAGGTGAGCGGCCTGCACGGTCAGCTCGCGAACCTCCAGTCCTCTTGGACCGGCCAGGCGGCCACCGCGTTCCAGGGCGTGGTGAGCGATTGGAAGGCGACCCAGCAGCGGGTCGAGCAGAGCCTGGCCGAGATCAACGCGGCGCTCTCGCAGGCCGGACAGCTCTACGCCGAGGCGGAGTCGCAGAACGCGCGGTTGTTCGCGCGGTAGGTGCGGAGGCGGGTGACGCTGCGGCGGGGACGCTGCGGCGGCGTTCCCGTCCGCGAGTCGTCTCCCGCGCGTCCGCGAGCGGGCGCGCCTGCCAGACCCACCAACGACTCGCGGACGGGAACGCCACCTTCGCTCGCGCCGGGCAACCGGCTCAGAGCCGAACCACCCCGCCGGCGATCGTCGCCGGATGCGGAGTGGCTAGCCTGGGGGCGTGGCGGTGCGGCGCGGGGCTCGGGTGGTGGCGACCGTCGTCGACGTGGTGTGCATGGTGCCGTGGATCGGGGTGGTCGCCGCGGCGGGCGCCGTGCTGTGGTCCAGCGGCTTCACCCGCAGTTTCGATGCGGGGGCAGCCAACGTCGTGGGATTCGTGACGCTGATCGTGCCGATCACCATCGCGGCGTCGGGGTTCGAGGGATCGGCGCGACATGCAACTCCCGGAAAGCGGCTGCTTCGGTTCCGGGTCGACCGGTGGAGCGGCGGCGGAGCCGGGTTCGTCCGGTCCCTGCTGCGCAACGGCATCAAGTACGCGATCCCGTGGGAGCTCGGGCACACCGCCGTTTTCGCGCTGTTCGGTTCGACGACCGCGCCGTCGCCCGAGACGGTGGTCGTGCTGGTCGGTGCCTACGGCATCCCGCTGCTGTCGCTCGCGCTGCTTCTGGTGAACGGCATGTCCCTGCACGACCGGATCGCCGGGACCCGGGTCGCTACGGAGGATCCGGAGGGCGCATACATCGGGGACGGGCAGGACAAGCAGAACGAGCAGGACGCGCACCGCAATCGGCGACGAGGGTGAGACGACGAGGCTCAGACGACGAAGCTGAGACGACGAAGCGGGCGGTCCCTCCGAGGAGGAGACCGCCCGCTTGGTGTCGGCGCTCAGTGTTCGATGAGCACCGTGTTTGTCACGCCGGAATGGGGTTTCTAGAAACCATGGGTTTCTAGAAGTCCATTCCGCCGCTCGGGTCGCCGGACGGAGCCGAGACCTTCTCCGGCTTGTCGGCGACGACGGCCTCGGTGGTCAGGAACAGCCCGGCGATCGACGCGGCGTTCAGCAGCGCGGAGCGGGTGACCTTGACCGGGTCGTTGATGCCGGCGGCCAGCATGTCGACGTACTCGCCGGTCGCGGCGTTGAGGCCCTGACCGACCGGAAGGTTGCGCACCTTGTCGACGACCACGCCGGGCTCCATGCCCGCGTTAAGCGCGATCTGCTTGAGCGGGGCGTCGATGGCGACCTTGACGATGTTGGCACCGGTCGCCTCGTCGCCCGTGAGCGCCTTGATGGCCTTGCCCGCGAAGGCGTTCTTGCCCGCCTGGATGAGCGCGACGCCACCACCGGCGACGATGCCCTCCTCGACGGCGGCCTTCGCGTTGCGCACGGCATCCTCGATGCGGTGCTTGCGCTCCTTGAGCTCGACCTCGGTCGCGGCACCGGCCTTGATGACCGCAACACCGCCGGCCAGCTTCGCGAGGCGCTCCTGCAGCTTCTCGCGGTCGTAGTCGCTGTCGGTGTTCTCGATCTCGGCACGGATCTGCTTGACCCGCCCGGCGATGGCCGAGGCCTCACCGGCACCCTCGATGATCGTGGTCTCGTCCTTGGTGACGATGACCTTGCGGGCCTGGCCGAGCAGGTCGAGGGTCGCGTTCTCGAGCTTGAGACCGACCTCCTCGCTGATGACCTGGCCGCCGGTCAGGATCGCGATGTCCTGCAGCTGGGCCTTGCGGCGGTCGCCGAATCCGGGGGCCTTGACGGCCACCGACTTGAAGATGCCGCGGATCTTGTTGACGACCAGGGTCGCGAGAGCCTCGCCATCCACGTCCTCGGCAATGATGAGCAGCTGCTTGCCGGCCTGGATCACCTTGTCGACGATCGGCAGCAGATCCTTGATGTTCGAGATCTTGCTGTTGACGATCAGGATGTACGGGTCTTCGAAGACCGCCTCCTGGCGCTCCGGGTCGGTGACGAAGTACTGCGACAGGAAGCCCTTGTCGAAGCGCATGCCCTCGGTCAGCTCGAGCGTGGTGCCGAAGGTGTTCGACTCCTCGACGGTGACGACGCCCTCCTTGCCCACCTTGTCGATGGCCTCGGCGATGAGGGCGCCGATCTCGGTGTCGCCGGCCGAGATGGATGCGGTGGCCGCGATCTCGTCCTTGGTCTCGATCTCTTTGGCGTTGCTGACCAGTTCGGCGATGACGGCCTCGACGGCCTTCTCGATGCCCCGCTTCAGGCTGATCGGGTCGGCGCCGGCCGCGACGTTGCGCAGGCCCTCGCGCACCAGCGCCTGGGCGAGGACGACCGAGGTCGTCGTTCCGTCACCGGCGACGTCGTCGGTCTTCTTGGCGACCTCCTTGACGAGCTCGGCACCGATCTTCTCGTAGGGGTCGTCGAGCTCGATCTCCTTGGCGATCGAGACGCCGTCGTTCGTGATCGTGGGGGCGCCCCACTTCTTCTCCAGCACGACGTTGCGGCCGCGCGGGCCGAGGGTGACGCGAACGGCGTCAGCCAGGATGTTCAGGCCGCGCTCGAGGCCGCGACGGGCCTCTTCGTCGAAAGCAATGATCTTTGCCATAAGTGTGTGTCGTCCCTCCCGGACGTGGAACCGAACTGGTGAGCACACGCCGACCACCGGATGACGGGGGCGGGCTCTTAGCACTCACAACGCGCGAGTGCCAGAGATCATTCTGGCACTCGGTATGCGCGAGTGCAAGCTGCGGCGAGGCTGCGTGAGGCGCCCGGCAGGGGGCCGCGGGCGGCATCCGTCGAGCGCATCGGGATGCCGCATCCGCGGCCAGACGAGATACCGCCCCGCCCAACGGGCCGCCTGGTGGTGACCCTAGCCGCGCCGCGCCCGAACGGCTCGGCGGCGCGCTGCCGCGGCGGGTGCCGCTGCCCCGGCGCCGCGCTGCAGTACCGGACCGGCGGCGGATCAGCCGGCGGGCTTGTAGTCGTCGCCGAGGACGATCGTCACCGGAGCACCGGGATAGGCGTCCGAGAGCTGGACCGTCCCGACCCCGAGCAGCACGACCATGCCGCGCGCGACCCCCTCGAAGTCGCGGGAGCTGTAGTAGACCGTCGTCGTCTTCTCGGACCGGGTCGTCGAGTTGGCCCTCGCCGGATCCGGCCACCCGGCGGCCTTGATGGCGTCACCGGCCTTGTCTTGCTGGCCGTCGGTCTTCGAGGCATTGAGCACCGAGATCGAGAGGTTCAGCTTGGGATCGACCTTGGTGGGGTCGGTGATCGGCTCCGCGGCCGGCGTCGCGCTGGCCGACGGCGCTGCCGGCTGGGACGGGCCGCCGGCGAACGGCAGGTCGAGCTTGAAGTTGGGGTTCATCAAGGACAGGCCGAACAGGCCGGCGACGACCAGGACGGCGGTGGCGAGGGCGGCCCAGCCGAGGCGCATCCAGCCGAGGCCGCGCCTGGCCGGTGCGCGATGCGCGCCGACACGGGCGAGATCGGCAGGGATCTCGTCGAACTGGTCCGGGGGGAAGCTGGCCATTTAGTCGGTGGGGTCCTGGGTGTCGGTGCGGAAGGTTCGAGCGGCACGGGATCGAGTGCGAGCATCACGCAGACGCTGCAACCGGCGGACGAGCAGAGGATCGTGCCGCAGGGCGGCCGGCGAATCGATCAGCACGTACAGCATCTGATAGTACCGGGCGGGTGGCAGTGCGAATTCTGTGAGGATCGCGGCGTCTTTGGCGCCGACCCGCGCCGCCCAGGCGCGCTCGAAATCGAGCAGTCGCAGGTCGAGCTCGCTCAACCCGGTCGCCGGCGGCTGCTGCGGTGCTCCCGCCTGGGTCGACCCCGACATCCGCGCCTCCCGCTCGTTCGATCGGCCGATCGGGCGCTCCGCCCGCCGGCATCGCGAGCCTAGATGCGCTCGCCTGCTCCGCCGGGTTGCCCCGCGGGCGATGGCGAGGATAGCCACGAGACCCGGTCGCCGTGCGGTCCGGCGTGGGCGAGGGGCTCGCCGTCCACCGCGAGGACGAAGGGGGTGGGATGCGGCGCGCTCAGCCCGCGCAGTCGCTCGGCCACCCCGGGCAGCACGCCGGTGCCCTCGAAGGTGACCAGGTGCGCGCTCAGGGTGGAGACGGCATCCACCAGTTCGTCGCGCCGCGTGGACGGCAGATAGACCAGCGTGCCGAGCGCGGCGACGACGAGCGTCGCCCCGGGCGCTTCGGCACGCGCCGCGGTCGAGAGTGCGGCAAGTGCCGCGAGCGCGTCGCCCTCGACCACCGGCGGCGGATCGTCGCGCACGGTGGCGAGCGCGGCCGCGAGCCGGGCGCGCCGCTCGGGACGGTCCGGCGGCAGCAGCGCCTCGAGCCAGCGCGCGTCGTCGGGGACAGCCGCGTCGAGGGGCGCGAGATCGACACCTCGGCGCCAGACGATCTCGGGCAGACGCACGGGCGCGACCCCGGCTCCGGTCGTCGTGGTGGACAGCAGCGGCTGGCCGCCGCCCAGCACGGGGCCGCCATCGAAGCGGTAGGAATACCGGTCGAACGCGAGGCACAGACCAGCGGCCGCGCCGAGCTCGATCAGGGCGATGGGCCGCGGATCGGCCGTCGCGATCCGGTCGAGCGCGAGCAGAAGCGGGATGCAGCGACCCACCTCGTTCGTCTGGGTGCGGCGGGCGCGCGCGGCATCCTCGATCGCGGGCCAGTGCGCGATGACCCACTCGCGCCAGCCGCCATCGGCGACCGCCGGAGCCCCGCACCAGGTCGCCACCGAGAACAGCAATGAGGGCTGACGGTGCTCGGGCGGCAGCCGGTCGATCAGGCCGAGCAGTTCACGGTCGCCCGCCACGGTGCGCGCCCAGGCCACCTGGAGTTCCGAGGTGGCCGCGAGCTCGACGGCGGCACGGGCGTACCAGTCGGAGGTGGCGGTCACCGTCACATCCTGTCGTCTGGGGGCGGGCAGCGCACGACTCGGGTTGAATGGGGGCATGACCAGGACGCCCGCGACGCCGCCCGCCGATCCGCACGCCGCCGATTCGCACGCGGTGGATTCGCACGCCGTCGATTCGCACGCCGTCGACAAGACCGACGCCGAGTGGCTCGCCGAGCTCGGGCCCGAGCGCTATGCGGTGCTGCGCCAGTCGGCGACCGAGCGTGCCTGGTCCGGCGAATTGCTCGACGAGAGCCGGGCCGGCCTCTACACCTGCGCGGCCTGCAACGCCGAGCTCTTCAAGAGCGGCACCAAGTTCGACTCGGGATGCGGGTGGCCGAGCTTCTACGACTCGGTGAATCCGGATGCCGTCGAACTTCTCGACGACACCTCGCTGGGCGTTGTGCGCACCGAGGTGCGCTGCGCGGCCTGCGGTTCGCACCTCGGTCACGTCTTCGACGACGGATTCGGCACCCCGACCGGCCTGCGCTACTGCATGAACTCGCTGGCGCTGGGGTTCGCCCCCGACGGGCACTGACCCCGGCGAGAGCCTGGCCGCCGCGAGCCCGGCCCCCGGCGCTCGCCTGAGAGCAGATCGGGGTTCCGGTCGAGCCGCATTGTTGCCACGATCCAGCCATGCAGCTTCTCGTTCTCGGGGGAACAGCCTGGCTCGGGCATTGGATCGCGGCGATCGCGCTCGAGCGGGGTCACCAGGTGACCTGCCTTGCGCGCGGCGACGGCATCCCGCAGGGGGCGACCGGCGTGCGTGCGGACCGCGACGAGCCCGGCGCCCTCGACGGGGTTGCTCACCAGCACTGGGATGCGGTGATCGACGTCGCCCGTCAACCCGGGCAGGTGCGCCGGGCGGTCGCCGACCTGGAGCCGGTCGCCACGCGCTACGTGTTCGTGTCGAGCAGCAGCGTCTACGCCTCGCATGCGCGCATCGGCGCCGACGAGAGCGAGCCGACCTTCGATCCGCTCGATGCCGACCTCATGCGATCACCCGAGGACTACGGCCCCGCCAAGGTGGCGTGCGAGCGGGCCGTACTCGAGGCCTTCGGCGCCGAGCGGTCGCTGATCGCACGGGCCGGGCTGATCGGAGGGCCGGGTGACCCGAGCGGGCGCTCCACCTACTGGCCGTGGCGGTTCGCGCATCCCTCCACGCGCGACGGCCGCGTTCTGGTGCCCGATGCGCCCCGGGTGCCTGCGGGGATCATCGACGTGCGCGACCTCGCCGGCTGGTTGGTCGAGGCGGCGGAGAGCGGAGACCGCGACGCGCCATTCGGAGTGATGAATGCCAAGGGTCGGCCCCTCGCGCTGCCCGATCACCTCGAACTGGTGCGATCCCTCGCCGGGCACGTGGGCGACGTCGTCCGCGCCTCTGAGCCGTGGTTGGCGGAGCAGGGAGTCGCCCAGTGGTCGGGGCCGCGGTCGCTGCCGCTGTGGCTCGCCGATCCCGAGTGGTACGGCCTGAATGCGCGCTCGATCGATCGGGCGCTGGCCGCCGGTCTCGCGTTGCGGCCGCTCGAGCAGACGGTTCGCGACATCCTGATGGATCAGTCGACGCAGGCGGCGCCGCCGTCCGGGGCCGGCCTGACCGACGAGGACGAGCGCGAACTGCTCGCCGAGCTCGACCGGCTCACGCGCTGACTAAACTCGACAGACGTCCGCCCTGTTAGCTCAGTTGGCCAGAGCACCGCTCTTGTAAAGCGGGGGTCGTCGGTTCGAATCCGACACGGGGCTCTTCGAATCTCGCCTCGCTGACGCCCGTCGATCCGCCTTCAGCGCTGCGGGGGCATCGGGCTCGGCGGGGCTTCGTGGAGCACGCGTCCGTTGATCGTCCCCACGGACGTGATCGTGAAGGCCGAGAGGTTCAGCGTGTCGCCCGCGTAGAGCGGCCACGGGTAACCGCCCCGTCGAACCTGGTTGATCGTGTTGAGGTAGTCGAACGCCGCGCCGGTCGGCGAGAAGAAGCCGAATCTCTGCGCGATGTAGTCGATGATGTCGCCCGACGCGACGACGTACGAGGCCGGATGGCCCGATGCGTCCAGGGTCACCGTGCCCTGGGCGTAGTTCGCGGGGCCGTTGTCGATGGGGATCTCGACCTGGTACGGGCCGACCATCTCCTGAGTGACCGTCGCGCGAGCTGGAGCGGACGGGGTGGGGGCGGCGACCGGATCGGTGGTCGGTGAGGGAAGCGCCTTGTCGAGGGTGATTCCCGCTCCCGGTTCGGTGCGGAACCGCTTGTAGTCGGTGCAGGTCTTGAAGTAGTTGCGCATCGGGGTCAAGGTGCCGCCGACGGCGGGATCCAAGACCTGTGCCTTCCAGCTGCCATCGGAGTTGTCTGCCGTGGAAATCGCCGAGGGAAGGTTGTTCCACGCCCGCAGGCTGGTCAGCGCGGCGGTGTGCGAACTGGCGGGGCCGTTCAGAAGGGCGTCGACCCACGAGCATTGGTAGAAGAACGACACGAACGTTCGGTCGGCGTCGGGTGTCGCGGCGGCTCCGGCCGGTGGCGACTTCGGCGCGGCGGCTCCCGGCGCGAAGGGATACGGCCAGCCGTTCACGATGCTGCGGTAGTCGCCGATCTGCTCATTGCTCGGGGCAGCAGCAGCGGTCGACGACTGCGTCAGATTCTGCGTTGCCTGTCGATACGCGACGGCCCCGACGATGGCGCTCGCCGTCAGAGCGACAGCGGCCGTGATCGCGATTCCGGCCACCACCCGGCGCCTCATCGGAGCGGGACCTTCTTGCGTTCCGGCATCCACCATGCCGCGGCAGCCAGGTAGAAGACTCCGACGCATACGGATGCCGCGATCTGACCCACGGCCCAGAGCGGTGCCGACCGAGTCGTGACGAGCAGAAGGGTGGTGTGCTGCGCGAGAAGTCGAAGGCCGACGATCAGGATGACGGGGCCACCCGCCGCGACCCAGAGCGCACCCAACGATCGAGTTCGCGGTCGGGCGAGCAGAACGAGCCCGCAGGCGATTGCCAGGCCCGCGACCAACGTCGGCATGGCGAGCGGGTCGCTCGCGAGTGCGCCGCTGCCGGCGCGGACGACGGCGACGACGGCGGTCGAGAACAAGGCGACGCCGAGCAGGTTCGCCACGGCGAGCAAGGAGCCGCCGAACACGCGAGACGCCGTGTCGATCGAATCCGCGGCGGCCAACTGAGACCGACGCCAGGACAGATCCGCCGGCACTCCCCGGATCGCACGCCAGCGGATCTCTCGCGCCGTGACCCGCACGGGGATCCCCTGCGAAGCGCCCCACTCGAGCTGGTCCTGCACGTCAGCGGCGAGCTCTTCCCGCCTCTCGGCGGTCACGGCGGCGGGCAGGCCACGCGTGTAGAACTCGCACCAGCGCTCGACCTGCCGTCGGACCGAAGCCGGTGCGTCGGGCGTCACGCCAGCGCCGATCGGGCCGGAGGGATCATCGCCACCGTGGCAGGTCGCAGCGACACCACTCGTGCTCCCTCGCCGGTCACCCGGTAGAGCCGGCGGCGTGGTCGCCCCTGATCCTCGTCGCCCGGGACTTCCCAGTTCGACTCGAGCAGTCCCATCTTCGACAAGCGGCCCAGCGCTTTGTAGAGCGTTCCGTGGCCGACCAGGCCGTGACCTCCATCAGCCTCCGACATCCGTTGCGCAAGAGCAAACCCGTAGACCGGTTCGCTCGCGGCTTCCAACTCGAGGCACGATTCGAGAATCCGGTACTCCAGATCAAGCAATCTTCCGACGGGGCGGCTGGCCATGAGCCCACCATAGGAAGATAACTTCCTCAACGCAAGACCAGTGGATAGAGAACCCGCGCGCTCCACGTGCCAGCAGCCCCGGAGTCATCTGAACTCGCGCGGCTTCAGGGCGCGCAGGGCGTTGAAGATCGACGCCAGATCCACCAGCTCTTGGATGCCGGCGCCGAGGGTCGCCGGGATCACCCCGAACGCGGCGACGACCATGAGGCCGACGCTGAGCAGCATCCCCAACCAGATGCTCTGCAGCGCCACCCGCACGGTGTCGCGCCCGATCTGCAAAGCACGGAGCACCCGCGAGATGTCGTCCACGAGGATCACCGCGGATGCCGACTCGCTCGCCGAGGTCGCGCCGCGCGCGCCCATGGCGATGCCGACATCCGCCGAAGCGAGCACCGGCGCATCGTTGACGCCGTCGCCCACCATCAGCACGGGCCTCGCGGTCGCCGAGCGGACCGCGTCGACCTTGTCGGCGGGGAGGCAGTCGGCCCGCAAGTCGGTGATGCCGACCAGCGACGCCACGTGCTCGGCGGTGGCTCGGGCGTCGCCGGTCACCATGACCACGTCGGTCACCCCCAGCTCGCGAAGGCCCTGCACCGTCGATCTCGAATCTGGTCTGACTGGGTCGGACGCGATGATGGTGCCCGCGAACCGCCCGTCGATCACGATGTAGATCGCGAGCTCCCCGCCGGCCAGGGTCGCGGGCGCGACCGGATCTGCTGCCCGGCTCTTCGCGAACTCGAGCGTTCCGATTGCCGCGCGATGGGCGCCGAGCGTCGCGACGACCCCTTGTGCGGCGACCTCCTCCGAGTCCGACGCCTCGATGACCGGAAGACCGCGCGAGGCGCCGGCCGCGACGATCGAGGCGGCGAGCACATGCGACGACACCCGCTCCGCCGACGCGGCGAACGTCAGCAGTTCGGATTCGGTCCAGGGCTCCCGCGCCGCGATGTGCGAGATGGTCGGCGCGCCCATCGTCAGGGTGCCGGTCTTGTCGAACATCACGGTGCGGATGCGCGCGAGCTGCTCGAGCACGCCGCCGCCCTTCACGATGATCCCGTTGCGCGCGGCGCGGCTCATGCCGCCCATGAACGCGACCGGCGCGGCGAGCACGAGCGGGCAGGGGGTCGCCAGCACCAGCACCTCGGCGAAGCGCACCGGGTCGCCCGAGACGATCCACGCGACCGCTCCGATCGCCAGCGACACGGCCGTGAACGGGATCGCGTACCGGTCCGCCAGGCGGACCACGGGCGCCTTGTTGGCGGATGCCTGCTTGACCAGTGCGACGATGCTCTGGAACTGACTGTCCCGCGCCAGCGCGGTGGCCACGACGACCGCCGAGGTCGTGCCGTTGACCGAGCCGCTCAGCACCGGATCACCCTCGCCGCGCCCGACCGGCAGACTCTCGCCGGTGAGCGACGACTCGTCGAACGACGCGCCGGCCGACCGCAGAACGCCGTCGATCGGAACCACCTCGCCCGCGCGCACGAGAATCGCGTCGCCGATGCGCACGTCGTTCGCCGCCACTTCCTCGATCTCGCTGCTGCCCGGCAGCACCCGGTGAGCGGTCTGCGGTTCGCGCTCGAGCAGCGCCGTGAGTTCGCGTTGGGCCCGGCCCTGCGCGTAGTCCTCGAGGGCCTTGCCGCCCGACACCATGAGCACGATGATCATGCTCGCGATGACCTCGCCGACCGCCACCGTCGAGACGATCGCGATCACGGCCAGGATGTCGATGCCGAACTGGCGGCGCCTGAGCTGCTTGAGCATCCCCCAGGCCTCGATCGCGGCCGCGCCGATCGCGAAGAGCGCGAACGCCCATCGTGCGACCTCATCGAACCCGGCCAGCCAGAGCGCTCCCCCGGCCACGCCGACCACGAGGGTCGACGTGACGACGGGATACCTCCAGGGCAGGGCGCGCGGCGCCGTGGAAGGGGCAGCGGGCATCAGCTGATCCGATCGTCGAGGGCGCGCCCCGATCGCTCGGCGCGTCCTCGTCAGTGTGCCAGCCGGTATCGGCTCGCGGACGGGTAGAAGGTCCCGCCGGCTCACTCGTCCAGACGGGCGCCGTAGACCGCGGCCTGAGTGCGGCGCTCCATGCCGAGCTTGGCCAGCAGTCCCGAGACGTAGTTCTTGACGGTCTTCTCGGCGAGTTCGAGCCGCTCCCCGATCTGCCGATTGGTGAGGCCGTCGGCGATCAACCCGAGCACCTGCCGCTCGCGCAGGGTGAGGTCGGGCACATCGCGGCTCGCCGCGGAGGACGCCGACGCTGCTGCGGTCGCGGTCAGCGAGTCGACAACCTTGTCGCTGACCGCCCGGGTCACCAGGCTGCGGCCGGCCGCGACGGCACGGATCCCCTCGATGAGCTTCTGGCCGCGGATGTCTTTGAGCACGTACCCGCTCGCACCCGCCAGCACGGCGGCATAGCTGGCCCGATCGTCGTCGTATGCGGTGAGCATCAAGCACCTCACCTGGGGATGAGCCGACAGGATGCTGCGGCAGACATCGATCCCGCTCCCGTCGGGCAACCGCACATCGAGCACCACGACATCGGGGAGCGTCGCCGCCACCCGGCTGAGAGCCTGCTGCGCCGTCGAAGCCTCGCCCACGACCTCGAGGTCGTGCTCGGCATCGATCATGTCGGCGATCCCCCGGCGGACGATCTCGTGATCGTCGACGACGAAGACCCGTGTGCTCATCACTTCTCCTTCTGCGGTGGCAGGACGGCGGTCCAGGTCAGGCGCGTCCCTCCGGCTTCGCGGCCCCGCACCGTCAACTCGCCACCGTGCTGTTCGGCACGGGCGCGCAGATTCGCGGTGCCGCTCGAGCGTCGAGAGGCGTGGGCCATGCCCCTCCCGTCGTCGTCGATGGTGACGGCGACCTGCTGCTCGTCCACCACGATCGAGACGTCGGCGGTTCGCGCAGCGGCGTGCCGCGCCACGTTCGACAGCCCCTCGCGCACCACAGCCACCACGTCGTCGGCCAGCGCGCCGTCGACCAGCAGGTCGACCGGACCGCCGAACGTCAACCGCGGCGCGGATGCCAGCCCCGGCGACGCTTCCGCCACGACGTCGAGCACGCGATGTCGCAGCGCGGGCGACGCCTCGGGGCGCGCGGTCAGGGCATATACCGCGGTGCGGATCTCGGCGATCGCGGCATCGATGGCATCCACCTGCTCGGCGATCGCGGAGCGGGTCGACTCGGGGGCGGTCGAGGCGATGGCTTGCAGGCTCATCCCGGAACCGAACAGGCGCTGGATGACGTGGTCGTGCAGATCCCGCGCGATCCGGTTGCGGTCTTCGACGAGTTCGAGCCGCTGCCGGTCAGCGCGGCCGCGGGCGAGTTCGATGGCGACGCTGGCCTGCGTGGCGAAATCCGTCGCCATCTCGAGTTCGGCCGACGTGAATCCCGTGCCGCCGACCGCCCGCGAAATGGTGAGGGCGCCGAGCGGACGGCCGAACGCCATGAGGGGCATCGCGACCGTTGGCCCCCAGGCGGGCGGGCCGACGGCGGATCCGTCGGCGTCGGTTTCGGACGACACCGCCACGTGGCCGGATTCGAGCGCCGCAGCCACCAGCGAACCCGGTGCCGGATATCGGAGACCCACCAGCTCTGCCGAGCCCTCGCCGCGCGCGGTGTCCACGAGCAGTGTCTCGTCGTCGATCGGAACGACGACGCACACCAGGTCGGCATCGATCACCGACGCGACCCGGTCGGCGACGTTGCTGAGCACATCGTCCGCGCCCCCCGAGAGCAGGGCCGAGGTGACCTCGGCGAGCGCCGCGCTCCAGCGCTGACGCCGGCGCGAATCGTCGAAAAGACGGGCGTTGTCGATTGCGGCGCCGGCCGTGGCGGCCAGCGCGGTGACCAGTTCCTCGTCCTCCTGAGTGAACGAGCCTCCGACCCGATTGGTCAGGTAGAGGTTGCCGTACACCTCGTCGCGCACCCGGATCGGGACGCCGAGGAAGCCATCCATGTCGGGGTGATGCGCGGGAAAGCCGGCCGAGCGCGGGTCGTCGCTCAAGTGCTCGAGGCGGATCGAGCGGCGCTCGTCGATCACCGCGCCGAGCAGCCCGCGCCCCTCGGGAAGATGCCCGATCAGAGCCGCCTGGTCGTCGGGCATGCCGACGTGGATGAACTGCTCGAGATGTCCATCGGGAGCGATGACGCCGAGCGCCCCGTATTGCGCATCCACCAGCGACAGGGCGGCCTCGGCGATGCGGCGCAGCACCTGCTCGAGTTCGAGCTCTTCGACGACGATCCGGTTCGCCTGGAGCAGGCTGCGCAATCGCCCCTGCGTCCTGAGCACCTGCTCGGCGCGCTCGACGAGCTCACCGATCGTGCGCTCGAGCTCGGAGCGCGGGCCGTCGGGAAAGGCGATCGATGCGCCGGAGTCGGACACCTGGCCTCCCATGATCCGTGGCGATTCTATCCATCGGTGCCCGCGGGACCTATTGCCCTACTCGCGACCTCCGAGCGTATCCAGACTTGCGAACGGAAGGGCGGGGACATGACGAGCAGATACCTGGTGGCCGTCGACGGCTCGCGGCCGGCCGCCGCAGCACTGCGCTGGGCGGCGGACCGCGCCGACGCGGCGGGAGACCCCCTCGTCATCGTGCACGTCGAGCCGGGCGCCAACGAGGAGCTCGATGACGCCGCGGTGCAGCGCGGCGCGGAGCTGCTCGCCGAAACCGCCGAGTGGCTGTCCGCCCGACATCCCGACCTGTCGGTCAGTGTCCGGCTGCTCGAGGGCTCGGTACCCGCGGCCCTCGCGGCATTCGCCGAGCGCACTGACACCCTCGTGATCGGAACCGGGAAGACCGGATTCCTGCATGGCCGCGTGCTGGGTTCACGCGGCGTTCAGATCGCTGCCGCCGTGTCGTGCACGGTGGCGGTCATCCCCGAAGTCGATCTCAGGTTCCGCCGCGGAGTGGTCGCCGGCGTCGACCGAACGGGCACCGCCGCCACGATCGCGCGCACCGCCGCCGGCGAGGCCGACGCACGCGGCGAGGAACTCCTGCTCGTTCAAGCCTCACCCGAGCGCGGCGCGCGATTGACCACGGCTGATCGTGCTGACCTCGCCCTCGGCGAGGCGGTCGCGACCGCACGCGAGTACTTCCCCGACCTGGTGATCCGATCGCGGGTCGCGGCACGGCCTCCGGCCGAGGCCCTGTTGGACAGCGCGCGAGACAAGGCCCTGCTCGTTCTCGGAACGGGAGCGCCGGATGGCGACCGGCCGGTCGTCGGCTCCGTGCTGCACGACGTGCTGCTGAACGCGAACTCCCCGGTGCTGATCAGTCGCGAGGACGGATGAAGCGACCGGTGATCTGCTCGGGCTGGATCTCGAAGTAGTTGAACTTCTCGCCCGGCTGCCAGGCGTGCAGGCCGTGCACCCCGGCGCGCAGGATCTCGGGCTCCGACCCCAGTCGACGAGCGGTTCCCCTCACCACCACGCTCCACTTGGCGAGCATGGTGCGGCCGTCGACCTCGAAGGCGACCCGTGGATGCTGGGTCAGCTCGAGGATCTTGGTCCCCGGCGCCGAGCGGAAATAGAGACGGCCGAGCGCGCTGAGGTAGTTCAGCGGAAAGATATCGGGCCCGTCGTCCGTCGACACCGCCAGCCGGCCGATGCCCTCCCGGTCGAGCAGCCGCCAGCATGCCGCGCCGTCGAGCACCGAGGTGATCATGGCTCCCACCCTCGCGCGCACGCCCGCGCGTGCGCAGAGGCGAAGGTCCCGGCCGTCCACGGGACCTTCGACCCTGCCCGCGCGGAACGCGGTTCGAGAACCTGTCAGCAGTCCCTCATCCGACCTCGCAAGGAGACCCCGTGGACCCTCTCGACATCGCCCGCTGGCAGTTCGGAATCACGACGGTGTACCACTTCCTGCTGGTACCGCTCACGCTGGGCCTCGGGCCCGTGGTCGTGCTCTTCCAGACGCTCTACGTGCGCACCGGCAACGAGCGCTACCTGCGGATGACCAAGTTCTGGGGAAAGCTCTTCCTGGTCAACTTCATCATGGGCGTCGCGACCGGCATCGTGCAGGAGTTCCAGTTCGGCATGGCGTGGAGCCAGTACTCGCGATTCGTCGGCGACGTGTTCGGCGCCCCGCTCGCCATGGAGGGCCTGCTCGCCTTCTTCGTCGAGTCGACCTTCCTCGGGCTCTGGATCTTCGGCTGGGGCCGGCTGCCCAAGCGACTCCACCTGGCCACGCTGTATGCGGCTGTGATCGGATCGTGGCTGTCGGCGTTCTTCATCATCGTGGCGAACTCGTGGATGCAGCATCCGGTCGGAGTCAAGCTGGTGCACGGGCGGCCCCAGCTGGTCGACATCTGGGCGGTGCTGACCAACAACACGGCGCTCGCCGCGTACTCGCACACCCTGGTCGGCTCGCTCTCGGTGGCCGGCGCGTTCCTGCTCGGCATCTCGTGGTACCACCTGTGGCGCCGCCGTCACGACGGGATCGACACCATCGGTGCCGACAAGCGCGTCGTCGTGGGATCGGCCCCGGCGATCCGGGGCCGGGATGCCGCAGACCACGGCGTCTGGATCCGCTCGCTGCGCATCGGCGCGGTGGTCGCGATCGTCGGATTCGGCCTGGTCGCCATCACGGGCGACGCGCAGGCCAAGCTGATGTTCCAGCAGCAGCCGATGAAGATGGCTGCCGCCGAGGCCGCCTGCCAGACCGGCACCAGCTTCTCGGTGCTCTCGATCGGCGATGTCGGCTCGCGCGACTGCACGAACGTGGTCGGCGTCATCGAGATCCCGGGCCTGCTGTCGTTCCTCGCCAACGGCGACTTCGGTACCACGGTGACCGGGGTGAACGACCTGCTGCCGCAGTATCAGGCGAAGTACGGAACCACGATCCCCGATGACACCAAGCTCTACGGCGCCGCCGCCGGCACGAAGGTGCAGTACGTGCCGATCATGGCGGTCACCTACTGGGCGTTCCGCCTGATGATCCTGTTCGGTGCGCTCGCCGCGTTCGCCTCGGTGGTAGCGCTCTGGCTCACGCGGCGCGGCACGGTGCCACGATCGAAGTGGATCATGCGGCTGGCCCTGCTGGGCATCCTCTCGCCGTTCGCGGCAAGCGCCACCGGCTGGGTGTTCACCGAGCTCGGCCGCCAGCCCTTCGTGGTGGCCCCGAACCCGACTCCCGGCGGCATCGACGGGGTGTTCATGTTCACGGCGGCCGCGGTCTCGCCCGGCACGACGAGCGGCGAGCTGCTGTTCTCGCTGATCAGCCTCGGCCTGGTCTACCTGGTGCTGCTCGTGGTCGAAGTCGCCCTGCTCGTGAAGTACGTGCGCGGCGGGGTCGTCTCGGCCATGCCCGAGCTCGGCGCCCCGGACCGACCAGACGACCACGACGAGCCGCGCGACGTGCTCGCCTTCGCCTACTGACCCGCGACCCGCTCGAACTGGAGACAACGACATGGACATCCTTCCCAACGTCTGGTTCATCGCCATCGCGATCCTGTGGATCGGCTATCTGCTGCTGGAGGGCTTCGACCTCGGCGTCGGCATGCACATGCTGATCACGGCCAAGGACGAGCCGAGCAAGCGCGTCATGCTCAACACCATCGGCCCGGTCTGGGACGGCAACGAGGTCTGGCTGCTCACCGCGGGCGCCGGCATCTTCGCGGCATTCCCGTTCTGGTACGCCTCGCTGTTCTCGACCCTCTACGTGCCGCTCGTGCTGGTGCTGCTCGGGCTGATCTTCCGCGCGGTGGCGATCGAGTACCGCGGCAAGCGCGACACCGACCGCTGGCGCCGCGTCTGGGATCTGGCCATCGGCCTGGGCTCGTTCGTCACGGCATTCGGCATCGGCGCCGCCCTGGCGCTGACCACGACCGGCCTGCCCCTGGATGCCCAGGGCAACCGGGTCGGCGGACCGTTCGTCTGGCTGACCCCGGTCGCCGTGCTCGGCGGCCTTGCCGTCGTCGGCTTCTGCCTGGTGCACGCGGCGACCTTCCTCGCGCTCAAGACGGACGGACCGGTGCGTGAGCGGGCCGGCCGCATCGTCGTCACCTGGTCGCCGATCGCCCTGCTGCCGATCGTGGGCTGGGTGCTGCTCGTGCAGTTCCAGACCGGGGGCGTCGTGTCGTGGATCTTCGTGGTCGCCGCGGTGGTCGCCGTGGTGCTCGCCTGGCTGGCCGCGCGGCGCAAGCTCGAGGGCCGCGCGTTCATCGGCTTCGCCGCATTCCTCGCGCTGGGCGCCGCGTCGATCTTCTCGGCGGTCTACCCGGTCGTGCTGCCCTCGACCATCTCCCACGCGTTCGACCTCACGGTGAGCAACGCGTCGAGCAGTCCGTACACGCTCGGGGTCATGACGGTGGTGGCCTGCTGCGCGCTGCCGGTGATCCTGGCGTACCAGGCCTGGACCTACTGGGTGTTCCGCAAGCGGATCAGCGCGCAGTCGCTGCCCGAGGTGCACGTCTTCGAGCCCGCCGTCAAACGGTGAGAGGGCGGCTGCTCGCCGCCGGGCTCGGTCCCGGCGGCGTGCGCACCGTGGTGGCGATCGGTGCGCTGAGCGCGGCGCGAGCGATCGCCCTGGTGATGATCGCCGAATCGTTGGCGGGATCGATCGCCGCCATCGCTGCGGGAACCGCGGGATGGCGATCCGCCCTGCTGCTGGGAGCCATCGGTGCGCTGCTGCGCGCGGCATCGACCTGGGCGATCGGCACCGTCGCGGCCCACGAGGCAGGGACGGCCAAGGCGCGGCTCCGCGGCCAGCTCGCCGACCGGATCGCCGAGGGCGGGCTCGCCGGCGGGTCGGACGGTGCGGCGCACGGCGGCATCGAGGCCGGGAGCGCGGCCGTGCTCGCGACCACTGGCATCGACGATCTCGACGACTACTACGGCTCGGTCATCCCAGCCGTCGTCGCCGCGCTGGTCGTGCCGGTCGTGCTCGGGGCGCGCATCCTCTCGTTGGACTGGCTGAGCGCCGTGATGGTCGCGGTCACGCTCCCCCTCGTTCCGCTCTTCATGGTGCTGATCGGGATGCACACCCGCGAGCGCACCGACGCGGCATCCCGCGCCCTGCACCGCCTTGCCGACCACCTGGTCGAGCTGGCGCACGGCCTGCCGGTGCTGGTCGGACTGGGGCGCGTCGATGAGCAGACCGAGGCGCTGGAGGGCATCCAGTCCGAGTTGCGGCGGCGCACCTCGCTCACTCTGCGCACGGCATTCCTCTCGGCCCTCGCCCTGGAACTGATCGGCACCCTGTCGGTCGCCGTGGTCGCGGTGCTGCTCGGCATCCGGCTGATGAACGGCGGCGTGCCGCTCGCCACCGCGCTGGTCGTGCTGCTGCTGGCACCGGAGTGCTTCGGCGCGGTGCGCGAGGTGGGCGCGGCGTTCCACGCCTCGCAGAACGGCACGGCAGCCCTGCGCCGCATCACCGAGCTGCTGGCGCCCGTCCGTCGAGCGCCGCGCGCCGTGGGCGGGCGCGATGTCGTGGTCAGCGGGCTGACCGTGCGGTACGCCACCCGCGACCAGGCGGTGATCGACGGACTCTGGGCGGAGTTCCGGCGCGGGCGACTGTCGGTCGTGACGGGGCCGAGCGGCGCGGGCAAGTCCACCCTGCTCGCGGCGCTGGCCGGCACGCTCGAGCCGGATGCCGAGCTCGACGGACACGTGCGCGGCGTCGATCCCGATCGCCTCGCCCTCGCGGCGCAGGCTCCGCGCTTCTTCGGCGCGACCGTCGAGCAGGAGCTCGAACTGGTCGCCGGCGACCCGACCGCCGTGAGCGCCGTGCTCGACGAACTCGACCTGACGGAGCTGCGCGGCCGCCGACCCTCCGAGCTGAGCCCGGGCGAGGCACGGCGGCTGGCGGTGGCGCGCGCCGCCCTGCGTGTTCGCGCCGGAGCCACCACCGCGCTGTTCGACGAGCCGACCGCGCACCTCGACGAGCTCAACGCCGCGCGCGTGCGCGCCGTGCTCGCGAGCCTGAGTCATTCGGCGGCCGTCATCGTCGTCAGCCACGACCCCGCGCTGGTCGCCGAGGCCGACGCCGTGATCCGGATGCCGGAGCCCGCGCTGACGCCCGCAGCTGCGGCCCGGTCGGCCGACTCGTTCGCACGGCGCGAGGAGCTCGGCCCACCGACCCACCCGGGCAGCATGGATCCACCTGCAACACGCGACGACGGCCTCTCCGGAGGCACACTGGGCGCCCTGCTCGGCGCCTCGAAGGTCCGATGGCTGCTCGCCGTGCTGCTCGGCGTGGCCGCCACCGGCTTCGGCCTCTCGCTCACCGCCGTCTCGGCGTGGCTGATCGTGCGGGCCGCCGAGCACCCCGAGATCATGTACCTGCTGGTGGCGATCGTCGGCGTGCGCTTCTTCGGGCTGGGGCGCTCCGTCGCGCGCTACGCCGAGCGGCTCGTCACCCACGGCGCGATCATGACCGCGACCGACGCCCTGCGCCTGCGCATCTGGCGGGGCATCGCGGCGCGGGGCGCCGGATCCCGTCGGCTGCAGGAGGGCGGCTCGGCCGTCGACTACCTGGTGACCTCGATCGACGAGGTGCGCGAGCTGGTGCCGCGCGTGGTCACCCCACTCGCGGTGGGAGCCCTGAGCCTGGCCGGCATCGTGACGACCATCGCGCTGCTCGATCCGGCGGCGGCGGTGCCGCTCGGTGCCGCCCTCGTGCTGGCCGCGGTGGGCGTTCCCTGGCTGGTGCGACGCGGCGATGCCGCGGCATCCGCGGGGCGGGTCGCTGCACGCGCCGAACTGGGCGAACGCATCAGTGCCCTGGCGGGCGCCTCCCTCGAACTGCGCGCGAACGGGATGTCGCAGGCCGCGGCCGCGCAGGTGCGGGCCTCGGCGTCGCGCCTCGCGGTGCTCGACCGGCGCGCGGCCCGCTCGGCCGGCCGGGGAACGGCGCTGCTCACGCTCGTCACCGCCGGCCTCACCGTGCTGGCCCCGACGCTCGCCATGTCGTCGGGAGCGCCCTCGGCCGAGACCGTCGCCGTCATCGCGCTGCTGAGCCTCGCCGCCTTCGAGCCGCTGTCCGACGCCACCCGCGCCGTGCAGCGCGCACCGCGGCTGGCGGCCGTGCTGGCCAGACTGCACCCTTACCTCGACCACCCCGAAGGCAGGGACGGCGGGCTCGCCATGACCCTGCCGCTCGCGACCGTCGAGCTCGACGCTCTCGCGGCACGCTGGCCGGGCACCGAGACCGAGGTGTTCCGCGATCTCGATGCTCGGATCGAGCCCGGTCGATGGCTGGTGGTCGATGGGCCGTCGGGTTCCGGCAAGACGACCCTGCTCACGCTGCTGCTCGGCGAGCTGGCTCCGAGCCGTGGTGGCATCCTGGTCGACGGGATCCCGCTGCCGGTTCTGCGCCGCGACGACTGGCGGCAGCGGGTGGCCTGGTGCCCGCAGGAGGCGCACGTCTTCGACTCCACCATCCGGGCCAATCTGCTCATCGCCCGCCCCCGCACCGATCCGGTCAGCGACGACGAGATGCGCGCGACGATGGTGCGGGTCGGCCTCGGTCCGCTGCTCGACCGCCTCGTGAACGGTCTGGACGCCCGGGTCGGCGCCTCGGGCGGCTCCCTGTCCGGCGGGGAGCGCCAACGGCTCGCCGTGGCACGCGCCCTGCTCGGGCGCAGCGAACTGCTGCTGCTGGATGAGCCGACCGCGCACCTGGACGAGCCGACGGCGGCCGCCATGATGGCCGACATCCGCGCAGCCACCCGCGACCGCATGGTGGTGCTGGTGAGTCATCGCGCCGACGACCGTGCCGTGACCGACCGCACGATCCGGCTCGGAGAGATCGCCGGATCCGACACGAAGGAGGCAGTGGCCGCATGACCGAGCAACCGAGGAGGCGTGCCCCGCTGGCGTTCGCTCTCATCCTGATCGTCACCGGCGCGGTCGGGTGGTGGGCCGCCTTCTCACTGACCCTCGACAAGATCGCCGTGCTGAAGCATCCGGATGCCGTGTTGGACTGCAACATCAGCGTGCTCGTGCAGTGCGGCAAGAACCTCGGCTCGTGGCAGGGCTCGGTGCTCGGATTCCCGAACCCGATCATCGGTCTGGCCGCCTGGATCGCGCCGATCATCGTCGGCGTCTCGCTGCTGGCCGGGGCGCGCTTCGCCCGCTGGTACTGGATCCTGTTCAACCTCGGCGTCGCGGGCGCCCAGCTCTTCGTGATCTGGCTGATTCACGAGAGCATCTTCGACCTGGGCACGCTGTGCCCGTGGTGCATGCTCACCTGGTCGATGGTGATCCCGCTGTTCCTCACCGTGACGGTGCGCAACGCCGCGGCCGGCGTGTTCGGCGAGCGACTGCGGCGCGCCGGTCGAGCCGCGACGCCCTGGCTGATCCCGGCCACGGTGACCGCATACGCCATCGTGCTGATCATCGCGCAGTTGCGATTGGACGCGCTGCACCGCATCCTGCAGGGATGACGTCTCCGCTGCCTGAACGCGATTGGGCGTCGCTGCCGGCCGACGCCGTGCTGCGCGAGCTGAACTCCTCGCCCCTCGGCCTCACCACCGCCGAGGCACAGGCAGCGCAGGCCGCGGTGGGGCGCAACGTCATCCGGCCCCATCGGGTCGGCGCGGCAGCGGTGCTCATTCGGCAATTCCGCAATGCCGTTCTGCTCCTGCTGCTGGGCACGGCCGCGCTGGCCGGGGTGCTCGGCGACGTCACCGATGCGGTGATCATCGGCGTGATCCTGATCGCCAGCGTCGGCCTGGGTTTCGTGAACGAGTATGCGGCCGAGCGCGCCACCGCCCGCTTGATGGATGCCCTGACCCAGTCCGCGGTCGTCGAACGAGACGGCCGTGACCACTCGATCCCGGTCGCCGACCTCGTTCCGGGAGATATCGTCCACCTCTCGATGGGATGCAAGGTACCCGCCGACCTGCGCATCATCGCGTCGTCGGAGCTCAGTTGCGATGAGAGCGTGCTCAGCGGCGAGTCGCTGCCCAGTTCGAAGTCGGCCGAGCCGGTTGCCCCCAGCGCCTCGGTCGCCGACCGGGTCTCGATGGCGTTCATGGGCACCGTCGTGCAGGGCGGCGCCGGCACCGGCGTCGTGATCGCCACCGGGGCGCGCACCGAGATCGGCCGACTGGCGGCCGCTCTCGACCGGCGCGCACCCGAGACCGCGTTCCAGGCCGGGCTCCGCCGGTTCTCGATGCTGCTGGTCTGGGTCGCGGCGGCGCTGGTCGCGACCGTTCTGATCACCGGCGTGCTGCTCGGGCGGCCGTTGATCCAGTCGGTGCTCTTCGCCCTGGCCATCGCCGTCGGCGTCACTCCCCAGCTGCTGCCCGCCGTGGTCAACTCGTCGTTGGCCGCGGGTGCGCGCCGCTTGGCCAAGCGTCAGGTGCTGGTCAAACGGCTGGTCTGCATCGAGGACATCGGAAACATCTCGGTCCTGGTGACCGACAAGACCGGAACCCTGACCCAGGGCACGATGACCTTCACGAAGGGCATGGATGCCGCCGGCCGACCAGATCCTGGCCTCGCCATGCTCGCCGCGGCCACCGTCGAGGACGGCGGCGCGGGAACCGGCACCACCGACGCCCTGGACGGCGCCCTGGTCGCGGCCGGTGGCCCCGGGGCTCCGGCGGCGATCGCCGCGATCCCCTTCGACCACGAGCGGCGGATCTCGAGCGCGCTGGTCGACCTGGATGGAACCCGGCAGCTGGTGGCCAAGGGCGCGCCCGAGAGCATCCTGGCCCGGTGCGCGCCGACCAAAGCCGCGGCGGGCGCGACCGCCCTCGCCGACCACGAACTGGCCGCGGGCGGTCGGGTGATCGCCGTCGCCACCCGCGACATGCCCGGGGCGACCACGATCGGCCCGGCCGACGAGTCCGGGCTCACCCTGCGCGGCTTCCTGGTCTTCACCGACCCGCCTCGACCCGAGGCCCGGGAGTCGCTGGCGCGGCTGAGCGGGTTGGGCATCCGGCTCCTGATCGCGACCGGCGACCACCCCGCGGTGGCGAGCGAGGTGGCGAGCGCCCTCGGCATGGACCCCGGGACTCCGCTCAGCGGCGACGACATCGACGCGATGGATGACGCCCGCCTGACCACCGCGCTCGCCGCCACCACGATCGTGGTGGCGGCGAGCGCGGTGGTCAGGCGGGCGTCATCCATCGCGTCGATGTCGTCGC